>ENA-OQVM01000157-OQVM01000157.1-marine-metagenome-genome-assembly--contig:-NODE-157-length-107271-cov-10.140456_pt1 | contig 107271 bp, 90 predicted proteins | sample MGYA00237776_ERZ505498 | MGnify/ENA primary metagenome ERZ505498 (study PRJEB26159, sample SAMN06265151) | marine metagenome | isolation source: Helgoland LTER site | place: Germany:Helgoland, sampling... | reverse complement strand
GAGTCAGCAGGAAACTACCGTCAGGTTACTTATTCTGACGGAGCAGAAGTAACTGTTAAATACCGTTAAAAAATCTAAAAAAACTTACTACAGCCTCGCTACTTAGCGGGGCTGTTTTTGTATAAAACTAACGAGGTTTAGTAATGATAAGGGTTGAAAACCTTCATCGTCATTTCGGTGGATTTCGAGCCGTAGATGGATCCTCTATAGAAATAGAGGAAGGATCTATCACTGGCTTAATTGGCCCTAATGGTGCTGGGAAAACTACATTATTTAATGTTATAGCTGGTGTACTTCCACCTACTTCTGGTACCGTATCAATGGCGGAAGAGGATATCACTGGAGTTTCTCCTCACGAATTATTTCATAAAGGCCTACTACGAACATTTCAAATACCACATGAGTTTTCTTCTATGACTACACTTGAGAACCTTATGATGGTTCCTGGTGGCCAAAGTGGCGAAACCCTCTGGAACACATGGTTTGGACGCAGACGTATCGCAAATGAAGAACGTGCTCTGGCTGCTAAAGCAGTCGAGGTTCTTGAGTTTTTAACCATTGACCACCTTAAAGATGAAAAAGCAGGAAACCTTTCTGGAGGTCAGAAAAAGCTTCTAGAACTAGGTCGCACTATGATGGTTGATGCTAAAATAGTATTCCTAGATGAGGTGGGAGCTGGCGTTAATCGCACTCTTTTAAACACTATAGGCGATGCTATTTTACGACTTAATAAAGAGCGTGGCTATACTTTTTGTATGATTGAGCATGATATGGAGTTTATTGGTAGGTTGTGCAATCCAGTTATCGTTATGGCTGAGGGAAAGGTGCTCACCAAGGGGACAATCGAAGAAATAAAGGCTAACGAACAAGTAATTGAGGCCTATTTGGGCACTGGACTCAAAAATAAAGGGGTTTCATAGTGTCGGAGCCATTTTTAATAGGCGAGAAAATGACCGGTGGTTACGGTACGGGAGCTGATATTCTTCACGAGTGTACTGTTGCTGTCGATCCAGGGCAGATAGCAGTGATAGTAGGTCCAAATGGCGCTGGTAAATCGACAGCAATGAAAGCTGTTTTTGGAATGCTTAATATACATCAGGGATCTGTGCGGTTGGACGGTGAGGATATAAGCTCTCTGACGCCACAAGATCGAGTGGCCAAAGGAATGGCATTCGTACCACAAACGTCAAATGTATTCACTTCCCTAACTGTTGAAGAAAACCTTGAAATGGGCGCATTTCTTCGACGTGACGATATAAATGTTACAATGCAGCAGGTATTTGAACTGTTTCCAATTCTGAAAGAAAAGCGGAAACAAGCCGCGGGAGAGTTATCGGGTGGCCAAAGGCAGCAAGTTGCTGTGGGACGTGCATTAATGACCAAACCCAAAGTTTTAATGCTGGATGAACCAACGGCTGGAGTGTCTCCAATAGTCATGGATGAACTTTTTGATCGAATAATAGAAGTTGCGAAAACTGGAATTTCTATTTTAATGGTGGAACAAAATGCGCGTCAAGCCCTTTCAATAGCCGATAAGGGTTACGTATTGGTGCAAGGGACTAATAGGTTCACTGATACAGGTGCTGCCCTTTTAGCAGATCCTGAAGTTCGGAAATCATTTTTAGGTGGATAATAATGATTGATATTTTAAATTCTATCGTGGTTCTTGCTAACTATGTTATAATTCCAGCAATTACTTATGGTAGCCAGCTCGCTCTTGGCGCTTTGGGCGTTACCTTGATTTATGGTATTTTGCGTTTTTCAAATTTTGCGCATGGTGACACTATGGCGTTTGGCGCAATGGTAACCATTTTGTTTACTTGGCTCTTTCAAAGCTGGGGGATTACATTTGGGCCTCTACCTACTGCACTACTAGCAATACCCTTCGGTATTCTAGCAACGGCTGCATTATTACTTGCCACTGACAAATTTGTTTATCAATTTTATAGACGACAAAAAGTTGCACCAGTTATTTTGGTAATTGTTTCAATGGGAGTAATGTTCATCCTGAATGGGCTAGTGCGGATTATTATAGGCCCAAACGAGCAACGTTTTTCAGATGGTGAACGTTTTATAATTTCTGCCAAAGAGTTTAAATTACTAACAGGCCTTAAAGAGGGTCTGGCGTTCAAAACAACACAGGGAATTACCATTATCATGGCGGTTGTTCTAGTGGTGGCTTTGTTCTGGTTTCTCAACCGGACGCGCACTGGAAAATCGATGCGTGCGTTTTCTGATAATGAGGATTTGGCGCTTCTATCAGGCATAAACCCAGACAAGGTAGTGATGGTAACTTGGGTGATAGTAGCAGCGCTGGCAGCTACTGCTGGTGCACTTTATGGATTAGATAAGTCTTTTAAACCCTTTATATTTTTACAACTTTTGCTTCCTATTTTTGCAGCCGCAATTGTTGGTGGCTTAGGGAATCCAATCGGCGCTATTGCTGGAGGGTTTGTCATTGCTTTCTCAGAGGTATTAATAACCTATCCATTAAAGAGAGTATTAAAATACCTAATGCCAGAGAACATGGAACCAAGTGGGTTGGTACAATTACTTTCGACTGATTATAAATTTGCTGTTAGCTTTTCAATTTTACTTATTGTTCTATTGTTCCGGCCGACTGGTTTATTTAGAGGAAAATCCGTATGACAACATCTGTTAGAAATGTTGGACTATTTATTTTTGTCGCCTGCCTAATTGCTGGTACTGGTTTTGTACAAAGCTGGAACACTGCTCTGTTTATTCTAAATATGGGATTAATTTCAGCCATCATGTCTCTTGGGGTAAACATGCAATGGGGCTTTGCGGGTCTGTTTAATGTGGGAGTTGTAGGGTTTGTGGCCCTTGGTGGCCTTGCCGCGGTTCTTGTATCTATGCCGCCAGTTGAGGAGGCCTGGGCCGCTGGGGGCGTTCAAGTATTGTTAGGATTAGTTTTGGGAGCTGCAACCGTCACGGCTGCAGTTATTATTCAAACAAAAATGGCACCTGGAAAAATAAAAATTTATAGTACTATTGGAGTATTATTAGTAGGCTTTTTTGTGTTTCGACATGTTTTTGATGGTGGTGTTGAGGCAGTGGAAGCAGTCAATCCAGCCGGCACCGGTTATTTAGGTGGTTTGAATTTTGGTGGAGTAAATTATAAGTCTTGGGGCTTTATGACAATAATTTCTTGGCCAATCGGTGGTGTGTTGGCGGCCAGTGTAGCCTGGGTAATAGGTAAAACAGCTCTTGGGCTCCGCTCCGATTATTTAGCAATTGCAACGTTAGGTATTTCTGAAATAATTATATCAGTGATGAAAAACGAGGATTGGCTGTCACGGGGTGTTAAAAATGTAAGCGGCCTACCCCGACCAGTTCCTTATGAAATTGATCTTCAAGAAAATGTGGGCTTTTTGGAGTGGGTATCTAGTTTTGGTGGCGACCCTGTGACCACATCTTCAATTATCGTAAAACTTGGTTACGGCGGCCTTTTTACGCTGGTATTGGTAATAATTTTAACACTTGCTCAACTAGCCCTTGCAAGCCCATGGGGACGAATGATGCGTGCAATTCGTGATAATGAATACGCGGCTGGAGCTATGGGTAAAAATATAAAAGCACGCCATTTGCAGGTTTTCATATTAGGGTCCGCTATCTGTGGCGTGGCTGGTGCCATGATGACGACTTTGGACAGTCAGCTGACGCCTACTGCATATCAACCTTTGCGATTTACTTTTTTGATTTGGGTTATGGTTATTGTTGGAGGCTCCGGAAACAATTTTGGTTCTGTACTGGGCGGTTTTTTGATATTTTTTCTTTGGGTACAAGTGGAACCCATAGGAACCATGTTAATGCAGGCTATTACTGCTGGAATGGCTGAGGATAATGCTTTGCGTTTGCACTTGTTAGATTCTGTGGCCCACATGAGGTTGCTGACAATGGGTCTAATTTTAATCCTGGTATTAAGATTTGCACCCAGAGGGCTCATACCCGAAAAGTAACGCTTTCCTTTCATGGCTACGCAGTATAGGCGCCGCCTTGAGCAAGGAAGAGGCAACTAATGGACCTGCGTAATATCGCGATCATCGCACACGTCGACCACGGAAAAACTACGTTGGTTGATGAGCTTTTAAAACAATCGGGAACGTACCGAGACAACCAAACTACTACAGAGCGGGCAATGGACAGTAATGACCTTGAGCGCGAACGTGGTATAACAATTTTGGCTAAGGCGACATCAGTTGAATGGCAGGGAACGCGTATAAATATTGTCGACACGCCTGGGCATGCTGACTTTGGAGGCGAAGTAGAACGAATACTATCCATGGTTGATGGCGTGGTATTACTAGTTGACGCTGCCGAGGGACCAATGCCACAAACTAAGTTTGTGACTTCAAAGGCTTTGGCGCTAGGCTTGAAGCCTATTGTGGTCGTTAATAAAGTAGATAAACCAGATGGTGAGCCGGATAGAGCATTGGACGAATGCTTTGATCTTTTTGCTTCGTTGGATGCAAATGAAGGGCAACTTGATTTTCCAGTACTTTATGCATCTGGTAGAGCGGGATGGGCCGACCAAGAACTGGATGGGCCTCGCGCCGATTTATCAGCATTATTTGATTTAATTGTTAGCCACGTAGAATCTCCTGAACAACAACAGAAAGTTAGCGAGCCATTTTCGATGCTTGCTACTACCCTTGGGGCGGATCAATTTATTGGCAGGATTTTAACGGGGCGAGTTGAGACAGGCCGGTTAAAAGCTGGTGAAACTGTTAAAGCACTATCTCGGGATGGTGAAAGAATAGAACAATTTCGTTGTACCAAAATTTTGGCTTTTCGTGGTTTGTCAAAAACGGCTATTGATGAGGCAGTTGCTGGAGACATAGTATCACTAGCCGGGATGTCAAAAGCGACAGTGGCAGACACTATTTGTGCCCTAGATGTAAGTGATGCCATCCCTTCTCTTGCTATAGATCCTCCAACAATTTCAGTTACTTTTGGAATAAATGACAGTCCCTTAGCTGGGCGAGATGGAAAAAAAGTACAAAGCCGTGTCATTCGAAAACGCCTGATGGACGAGGCTGAAACTAATGTTGCTATACGTGTTACCGATACGCCAAGTGGTGAATCTTTTGAGGTTGCTGGCCGTGGTGAATTGCAAATGGGTGTTTTGATCGAGAATATGCGCCGAGAGGGATTTGAGCTCTCTATAAGTCGTCCCCGCGTGTTATTTCGTGAGGAGGATGGTGTGCGGTTAGAGCCTATAGAAGAGGTTACTATAGACGTAGATGAGGAGTATTCAGGGGTAGTAATTGAAAAATTGACTGGTTCTAGAAAAGGTGACTTGGCTGAAATGAAATCATCTGGTGCGGGGAAAACTCGCGTTATTGCACATGTCCCATCACGTGGCCTGATAGGATACCAGGGTGAATTTATGACTGACACCCGTGGAACAGGAGTTTTGAACCGAGTTTTTTATAATTGGTCTGCCCATAAAGGACCAATTCCAGGTCGACGTGCTGGTGTTCTAATTTCGATGGAAAATGGCTCTTCTGTACCTTACGCGTTATTTAACCTCGAGGACCGTGGTAAGTTTTTTATTGGTGTTCAAGAAGACGTTTATCAAGGTATGATTATTGGTGAACATAATCGTGAAAACGATTTGGAAGTTAACCCTCTTAAAGGTAAAAAGCTTACTAACGTTCGAGCCAGCGGCACTGACGAGGCAGTGCGGTTAACTACTCCGATGAAAATGTCGCTTGAGGAAGCAATAGCGTATATTGATAACGACGAATTGGTAGAAGTTACGCCAAAAGTAATTCGATTGCGTAAGGTCCATTTAGATCCACATGAACGAAAACGAGCATCGCGTTCGGCTTAAATTAGGTTCGCGATCTAAACTTTGTTGATTTGCAATAAATTATTCTACGCATTCAACTATCATTAAGCTTCGTTGAAAGCCGCCCTCGCCCAATTTAATGGCTGCTTGATACCCACTTGAATGGTAACAGTCATGTGCTGCTTTTAGACTAGGAAACTGAGCCACAACGTTTCTTGTGTGATCTTGTCCTTCTAGCTGCTCGTAAGCGCCACCTCGAGCTAAAAAAATACCTCCATGAGATTGTATGATCGGAGTTGCAGCCTCAGCGTAGGCTGCAAGCTTTGCAGTATTTAAAACATTTACATGTGCGATCCATAATGCTTTTACCATCAATTACCCTTCTATCATTTGTTTTACTGCATTTATTGCCTGAGCAGCGTTCTTTGCTGATTGTGCTCCGCCTTGAGCCATATCAGCACGCCCACCACCACCTTTTCCACCGAGCTCACTGACCGCAATAGTAACCATATCAACGGCAGACAGGGTGTCTGTAAGATCTTTAGTAACACCAGCTGCTACTGCAATTTTACCATCTGATTCAGCAATTAATAAAACTGCACCTGATTTCAATTCGGCTTTTTTATTATCTATTAAGGTGGGTAAATCACGGCCCGTAACGCCTTGTAAAACCTCAGCTAAAAATAACCTTCCAGCCACGTTAATTGGCTTGGAAGTCTGAGCTCCTGCACCGCCTGACATTGCTAAATTACGGCGAAGATCAGTAACTTCATTCTTGAGCGCTTTGCGTTCATCAACGAGTTGTTTTGCTCTTACAGTTAAATCTGAATTTTGAACTTTAAGTATGTTGGCCGCTTCTGAAATAATACTCTGTTGGGACTGTATGTATGTGTTTGCTGTGCTTCCCGTAACCGCTTCAATACGCCGAACTCCAGCTGACGAAGCAGCATCGCCCAGTAATATGAAGCAACCAATATCTCCAGTTTGTCGCACATGGGTACCACCGCAAAGCTCAAGACTATAGGTGTTGGACGTGGTTCCTTTCTTTGAACGCTCAAGATAACCCATTGAAATAACTCTCACTTCATCCCCATATTTTTCGCCAAAGAGTGCTTGTGCGCCTATTGCACGAGCATCATCGGGTGTCATAATTCTTGTTTCAACATGGCTATTTTGTCGGATGTATTTATTTACTTCTGCTTGAACCTCTTCCAATTGTTTTGGCGTGAGGGCCTGTCCATGACTGAAATCAAATCGTAGCCGATCATGATCATTAAGAGATCCACGTTGTGCAACATGTTCTCCTAACGATCGCCGCAAAGCTTCATGAAGTAGGTGCGTCGCAGAGTGGTTTGCGCGAATTTGAGAACGACGGGTTTGATCCACTGCAAGTTGAGCGAACTGACCCACAGAAACGCTTCCCTCCAACACTGTGCCCATATGGATTATAAGTTCAGCAGATTTGCGTGTATCCGTTATTTTTAGAGTGCCAGTGTCAGTTTTAATTTGTCCTGTATCCCCCACCTGTCCGCCACTTTCAGCGTAGAAAGGAGTTTGATTAAAAATTAGCTGCACAGTTGCTCCAACAGATACCGTTTTCAGTTCTTTAGTAGCCTCAACTAATGCTAATAGTTGTCCTTCAGATTTTTCGGCATCATAGCCTAAGAACTCAGTCGCTCCATGGGTGTCTAATAGATCAAACCACATTGAATCATCGGCTATTTCGCCAGATCCAGACCAAGCTGCTCTTGCCTTTGCCTTTTGTTCGGACATCGCTACGTCAAAGCCCTCAGTGTCCACGGTCATCTTTTCATCTCGCAAAGCATCTTGCGTCAAATCTAGTGGAAACCCAAAGGTGTCATACAGCTTAAACGCTGTCTTTCCAGGCAAAGACCCGCCTGGACGCAATTGTGAGATTTCATCTTCCAGTAATTTTAGTCCCCGGTCCAATGTGGTTCTAAAACGAGTTTCCTCTTGGAGAAGTGTTTCCTCAATCATTGCTTGGGCTTGAACTAACTCTGGATAGGCAGCGCCCATTTGCTGTACAAGTGATGGAACTAGCCTATGCAATAGGGGGTCTTCCGCTCCTATTAAATGGGCGTGGCGCATTGCACGCCGCATTATGCGGCGCAAAACATAACCACGGCCATCTTTAGACGGCAGGACTCCGTCTGCTATTAAAAAAGAGGTAGAGCGTAAGTGGTCTGCAATAACCCGATGATGTGTTTTGTCTGGCCCATCTGGGTCGGAGGATGTTGCATTCGCCGACGCTTCTATAAGGCTACGTATCAAATCAGTAGAGTAATTATCGTTTGTCCCCTGCAATAACGCTGCAACCCGCTCTATGCCCATGCCCGTATCAATTGATTGAGACAACAATGGTGCGCGGTTACCATCTTCAAATTGCTCAAACTGCATGAACACGAGGTTCCAAATCTCTACAAAGCGATCACCGTCTTCGTCAGCACTTCCTGGAGGGCCACCCCAGATATGTTCCCCATGGTCATAAAAAATTTCTGAGCTAGGGCCACACGGGCCGGTTGGCCCCATCATCCAAAAGTTATCATCCGTTTCAATTCTAATAATTTTATCATCTGAAAACCCAGCAACCTTTTTCCATATTTCAGCGGCTTCATGATCGTCATGATAAACAGTAACAATTAATTTTTCCTTGGGTATGCAAAACTCTTTGGTAAGCATTTCCCAGGCGTAGACAATTGCCTCTTGTTTGAAGTAATCCCCAAAACTAAAATTACCCATCATTTCAAAGAAGGTGTGGTGCCTGGCTGTATATCCAACGTTATCCAAATCGTTATGTTTGCCCCCTGCTCGCACACATTTTTGAGCAGTTGCAGCACGAGTATAATCCTGGGTCTCCACACCCGTAAAAAGGTTCTTAAACTGGACCATTCCAGAATTCACAAACATCAATGTTGGATCGTTGCGTGGCACAAGTGGACTAGAAGGTAAAACCTTATGTCCTTGGCGGGCGTAAAAGTCCAAGAAAGTTGAGCGGATGTCATTCAGCGTAGGCATTTTATTAAAAAAACCTCTTAATTTATATTCGGCGAAGACTTACAACTCATATTGTGTAGTGTCCACGCCAAAGAAAATACCCCGAAAATCAAATTTCGAGGTATTTTAAAAAATTTAATATTGATTGATTTTTTATAAATCAATCACATTATCTTCATCTTTATTGGCTGGCTTAACTTCATCGTTTGATTTTTCAACGTCGAGGCCATGTGCCGCACGAATTTTTTGTTCAATCTCGCTAGCCATCAAAGCATTTTCTTGGAGAAATATCTTTGCATTTTCACGCCCTTGTCCAATACGCTCGTCACCGTAACTATACCAGCTGCCAGATTTTTCAACGAGACCAACTTTAACACCCAAATCTACGAGCTCGCCCATTTTTGAGATGCCCTCACCATACATTATGTCAAACTCTACCTGTTTGAACGGTGGTGCAACTTTGTTTTTAACAACCTTAACCCGTGTTGCGTTACCTACAATTTCATCTTTATCTTTAAGTGCACCAATTCTACGAATATCAAGTCGGACTGAGGCGTAAAATTTAAGAGCGTTACCGCCTGATGTTGTTTCAGGGCTACCAAACATTACTCCAATTTTCATACGAATTTGGTTGATAAAAATTACCATACAGTTCGATTTACTTATACTCCCAGTTAGCTTTCGCATTGCTTGGCTCATAAGCCTCGCTTGTGCACCAACTTGATGATCACCCATATCACCTTCTATTTCAGCTCTTGGAGTAAGTGCTGCAACAGAATCCACAACTACCATCGACACTGCTCCTGAGCGGATTAGAGTGTCCGTAATCTCTAGTGCCTGCTCTCCAGTGTCTGGCTGAGAAATTAGTAACTCGTCTAAGTTAACACCTAATTTTTTAGCATAACTTGGATCAAGGGCATGTTCAGCATCCACAAATGCACAAACGCCCCCTTTTTTTTGTTCTTCTGCAATACAGTGAAGTGTTAAAGTTGTTTTCCCAGAGGATTCGGGTCCATAAATCTCAACAACGCGGCCCTTTGGTAAGCCCCCAATGCCAAGTGCAATGTCCAACCCAATTGAACCAGTTGATGTTGACTCAATTTCTTGAACGGCGTTACCGTCGCCAAGTTTCATAATAGAACCCTTGCCAAATTGGCGTTCTATTTGCGCCAAAGCGCTGTCTAATGCCTTTTGTCTGTCGCCTGATTTTGGTGTCATTGTGATTAAATCTGCCGCTGCCATTGTTACTTTCTCCTTATTCCATAAACTCGAATGAGGGACAATGCCAAAGTGTTCACCTCTTGTTCTATTCTTATGGGACCAAAACAAGAACATTTCAAGTAATTTCTATAAAATAAATTAAAGGACGAATATAATCCGCTAATTAAGTGGATTAGAAGACTTCTGGAAAACGACAATGTACAATCCGTCGTTATTTTTGGTTGGAAAGTGTTGGGCCTCAGCCATAATACTCAAATATTCAAATTTTTTAAGTAAGAAATCACGTTGTTCTTGGTTTTCTGAAGTAAAAATGGAGCATGTTATCATAGTGAACGTACCTCCAGGTTTAACCAAACTTTCAGCCTTGATTAGTATCTGGCGTTGTAGTTTTTGATACTCCGTTATTTTAGCTTGGGTTAACTTCCATTTTTCTTCTGGAGAACGCCTCCACGCACCTGACCCGGAGCATGGAATATCACAAAATACTGAATCAAATTGAGCACAATCATCAATTTGATCGGGTAGGATAATTTTAATATTATGCCCACCGCGTAAAGCGCGTACTTCTATTTCCGACATTCGCTTTGTATTTGCATCATGCGCAAATACTACTTCACCTGTTCTTGCTGAAACGGCCAAACTTTTACCACCGCCACCAGCACAGAAATCTAACACTTTTCCTTTTCCTGGTATTAACATTGCCACAGCCTGAGATGCTGCATCTTGCAATTCAAACCAGCCCTTTTGATAAATGTCATGCATAACAACACGTCTAGGGTTTGTTATTACGGTAAGGGCAGTATCACAAATAGGGTTAACAATAGTATCTATCATATTATCATCTAGAGCTTTTTGTACTTCGATTGGCGTTGCCTTTTGGGTATTAACCCGTAAACAAATTGGCGCGCGATGTCGTAAGGATTCTGCGATTTCAGAGGCCTTTTTTATTCCATAAGAGTTGAAAAGCTCTTCAATGATCCAGTCCTGTAGGTCAAAAGTGTCCTGTTCAGTACTTTTAAATGGAGTGATCTCATCATTGGTGAGAGGTGTAGGCGCATGACCAATATTATTAAACAGGTTTTCCAATTTCACACCATTTGTCTGCAAGGAACCAATCGCCCAAGCCCTAGCTGATATTGGTTTGGGCCAGGCACCTGCTGATCGACGACATCTAACAGCTTGAAAAACCAGGTCACGGATGGCTGCCCGATCCTTAGAGCCTGCAAACCTATTTCCCCTGCCCCAGTTGGTCAGTGCTTTTTCTGTAGGTACCCCAACTAAAATAGAATCCAGCACCTCAATCATGGCGGAGATCCGCGCTCCAGGAGTCATTTAGCCAATCCGGTAATTGGGGCTTTCCCGTGTAATTTGAACATCATGAACATGACTTTCTTTCAAACCTGCGCCGGTAATTTTTACAAATTCACAATTGTTTTGCATTTCTTCAATATTAGCACAGCCAGTATAGCCCATAGCAGCACGAAGGCCCCCCACTAACTGATGGATTACATTTCCGGCGGGGCCTTTGTATGGTACTTGGCCCTCAATGCCTTCAGGAACTAGTTTATCACTTGCGGCATCTTTCTGAAAATAGCGGTCAGCGGAGCCTCGCGCCATCGCACCGAGAGAGCCCATGCCCCTGTAAGCCTTGAAGCTCCGACCTTGGTATAAGATTACTTCTCCAGGACTTTCATCTGTGCCAGCAATCATGGATCCCACCATTACACAGGAAGCACCAGCAGCTATGGCTTTAGCGAAATCTCCTGAAAATTTTATGCCGCCGTCAGCTATCACAGGAATTCCATCTGGTTTTGCCGCCGCATTACAGTCTAGGACTGCGGTTAGCTGTGGTATCCCCACACCAGCTACCATTCGCGTTGTGCAAATAGATCCAGGTCCAATACCCACTTTAATGGCGTCTGCTCCTGCGCCAATCAGAGCTTGTGTGGCAGCTCTGGTCGCTACATTTCCCGCCATTATTTGAGTTTTACCAGCCACATCTCTGGCGCGTTTGACTGCGCTTATAACACTATCTGAGTGCCCATGTGCTGTATCAATGACTATTATATCTACGCCAGCGTCAATTAGCGCCAAAGTTCGTTCAAAACCCGAATCGCCTACGGTGCTCGCGGCGGCTACCCTTAAGCGGCCAAGTGCGTCTTTACTGGCATTGGGGTTAAGAACAGCCTGCTCTAAATCTTTTATCGTTAGCAAACCGGTTAGCTTTCCAAACTCATCTAAAACTAATAACTTCTCAATGCGGCGATCCGCCATCATTTTTTTGGCTTCTGATAAATCTGCAGGTTCTTGCAATATAGCAAGGTTATCTTTCGTCATCATAGCCTTAACAGGTGTAGTTTCATCAGTTGCAAAACGCATGTCACGGTTTGTAACAATCCCCACTACCAATCCCTCTTGTACCACTGGGAAGCCAGTCACCCGGTATCGTTCTTGCAAAAATTTTGCATCAGCTAAAGTTTGATCTGGCGTCAATGTAATTGGGTCAAAAACAATTCCACTTTCAAAACGCTTTACTCGCCTAACCTCTTGTGATTGTTCCTCAATATCTAGGTTGCGATGTATAACACCCATGCCCCCGGCCTGTGCCATGGCTATTGCCATTTTTGCTTCCGTCACCGTATCCATAGCTGAAGATAGAAGCGGTATATTCAGATCAATTGATTGGGTAACTCGGGTCCTTGTGTCTGCAGCCTTTGGTAGGACTGATGATCGTGCAGGGACTAGTAAAACATCATCGAAGGTTAATGCCTCGCGAATCTCCATTGGAGTTCCTCCTAAGCGGGTGTCACTTGGCCATTTCCTATCGCATGACTTCTGACAAACCTAAAGGGGGTATCTTCGAATAGATAAGCCTCTAATAAAAAAGACGAGTATTAGTGTTTGTTTGTCTCAAATCATATAAAATTTGTAAATTAACAATGTTTGGCGCTGATGATACATTTTCAGACGCAGATGTTCTTTATCAAGATTATATGAAGCGTAGATTGTGGATATAAACATCAAAGGATTATCGTATGGTACAAGAGCATTTGGTCCTTTTTACACCGTCGGGTAGACGGGGACATTTTGAAACAGGTACGCCTATTTTAACTGCCGCAAGGCAGTTGGGGGTTGATCTTGATTCAGTCTGTGGAGGCCGTGGAATTTGTTCCAAATGCCAAATCACTCCCGGATATGGTGAATTTCCTAAACACGGTATCATCGTTAAGGAGGGAGCCTTATCTGATTGGAATGCGGTTGAGCAGCGTTACCAAGATAAGCGTGGATTGATTGAGGGACGGCGATTGGGCTGTCAGGCAACTGTACAGAATGATATAGTCATTGATGTTCCCCCCGAAAGCCAAATTCATAAGCAGGTAGTGCGCAAGCGTGCTGAGGTTCTTGATATTACCTTAAATCCCTCTGTCCGTTTGTTTTATGTTGAGGTCGAGGAGCCTGACATGCATAAACCGTCGGGAGATTTAGAAAGATTAATAGCAGCTTTAGAAAGCCAATGGCCCTTAAAAAAACTACAAGCTGACCTAAGTATTTTACCAAAAATGCAATCTATTTTGCGAAAAGGGGACTGGAAGGTTACCTGCGCAGTTCACCATTCGGATGAACATGGTATCCCCCAAATTATTCATCTATGGCCAGGGTTTTATGAAGGTTCAATTTACGGTATGGCTGTTGACCTAGGTTCCACAACAATCGCAGCACATCTGTGCGATCTTCAAACTGGCAACGTTATAGCTTCATCAGGATTAATGAACCCACAAATCCGGTTTGGTGAAGACCTAATGAGTAGGGTCAGCTATGCAATGATGAATACAAACGGTGATCAAGAAATGACCAGGGCCGTACGCGAAGGCATGGACGAATTATTTACAAAAATAGCCTTTGATGCTGAAGTTGATAAAGAACTTATCATGGATGCAGTTTTTGTTTGTAATCCGGTGATGCACCATCTCTTTTTAGGTATTGATCCATTTGAGCTTGGCCAGGCTCCCTTTGCATTAGCCACCTCCAATTCTATAAGTTTGCATGCGATGCAACTTGGTATAAATATTCATAAAAGCGCCAGAGCCTATTTTTTGCCGTGTATTGCTGGCCACGTCGGAGCCGATGCTGCTGCAGTTGCTCTTTCAGAGGCTCCAAATAAATCTGACGATTTAGTTCTGGTTGTAGACGTTGGGACTAATGCTGAAATTTTATTAGGTAATAAAGAAAAAGTTTTAGCTTGTTCCTCTCCGACAGGTCCCGCCTTTGAGGGTGCTCAAATTAGCTCCGGCCAACGAGCAGCACCTGGTGCAATTGAAAAAGTTGAGATTGACCCTTCCACCAAGGAACCACGGTTCCGAGTTATTGGCTGTGATCTCTGGTCAGATGAAAAGGGATTTTGGGAAGAAACCAACGATACAGGCATAACTGGAATTTGTGGGTCGGGAATAATTGAAGCAATAGCAGAGATGCGGATGGCAGGAATTTTGGATCCATCAGGACTTATTGGCTCTGCTACACAAACGGGTACTGCACGTTGCGTGTTGGATGGTCGAACTAACAGCTATGTAATGCATGATGCATCTGAGACTGGTGGGCCTAAAATTACAGTAACTAATCCAGACATACGGGCCATTCAAATGGCCAAAGCTGCATTGTATTCTGGCGCAAGGCTATTGATGGATAAATTTGGAGTAGACACGGTCGACCGAGTGGTTCTAGCAGGCGCCTTTGGCGCTCATATCTCGCCCAAGCATGCTATGGTTTTAGGCATGATCCCGGATGTTCCTTTTGAAAAGGTTACTTCAGCCGGTAATGCGGCTGGATCGGGAGCCCGTATCGCGTTGATCGACAAATCCCAGCGGGCAGAAATTGAGGAAACTGTTCGCCGGATAGAAAAAATTGAAACAGCAATAGAACCAAAGTTTCAGGAACATTTTGTAAATGCTTCGGCTATCCCAAACTCAGGTGATCCGTTCACTTTACTTAAAGAAAAAATACCACTACCCACAGTAAATTTCAACACTGGTGGTGGCGATGGAGCTGGCTCTGGTCGGCGACGACGTAGACGATAGATTGTTGGCAATAGATCTAATGAGTGTCTTTTTTGTTCGTTGACGGCCTTAACGTCGAGTAATACCAATTACCATCAGGCGGGTATGGTGAAAAGGTATCACGCGAGCTTCCCAAGCTTAAGTTACGGGTTCAATTCCCGTTACCCGCTCCAAAGTTTACCCAAATAATTCTTGACAAAATTCCAATCCGTCTACGAGTTTATCAACTTCACCCTTTGTGTTATACATTGCGAAGCTTGCACGACACGTGGAAGAAACCCCCAAGTGTTCCATTAAGGGCTGAGCACAGTGGTGCCCTGCCCTCACCGCAATGCCTTTTTTGTCCAAAACAGTCGATATATCATGCGCATGCGCGGGACCGTTTAAAGTGAACGAAAATATGGCAGCTTTGCTGAGAGATTTTCCTTGGATGTTCAGCCAATTAAGCCCATCTAAGCGCTCCCGTGCGTAATCACGTAAAGCTTTTTCATGAGAAGCAATGTTTTCCATACCAATATCCATCATGTAATCTAACGCAACGCCAAGTCCAATTTGTTGAACTATTGCTGGGGTCCCTGCTTCAAATTTCATTGGGGCATCATTATATGTGATGACCTCACGACCAACGTCACGTATCATATCACCGCCGCCCATAAACGGTCGCATTTCAGCCATACGCTCTGGTTTAATATAAATAGCCCCAGAACCACTGGGACCATAAAGTTTATGTCCAGTAATAGAGTAAAAATCACAGTCAATATCTTCAACATCAATAGGCATATGAACTGCCGCTTGGGATCCATCTACCAAGACCACCGCACCTAAATCATGTGCTGCCTTAGTTATCGTTTTTACATCTACTACTGTTCCTAAGACGTTGGAAAGATGCGTAATTGCTACTAATTTAGTGCGTTCTGTCATCGCTGCAATCATACGTTCGGGATCCAGGTCACCATTGGCATCCACATCGACCCAAATTAATTTAATGCCCATTCGTTCACGTAAAAAATGCCAAGGTATGATATTTGCGTGATGCTCCATAATAGAAAGCACTATTTCGTCTCCAGCCTGCAGTCGCGGCATTGCCCAGGCATAGGCTATTAGATTTATACCCTCGGTTGTACCAGAGTTAAAAACTATACTATCTTCCACGCTCGAATTAAGGAATTTAGCAACCTTACTGCGCACCGATTCATATTTGTCTGTCGCGAGATTAGAAAGATAATGAAGTCCTCGATGTACGTTTGCATATTCAGAAGAATAGGCTTGGGTAATTGCATCGATAACAACCTGAGGTTTTTGGGCAGACGCGCCATTATCAAGGTAGACTAGAGGTTTACCATTTACTTCACGCTTAAGGATAGGAAAGTCTTCACGGACTTTAGTAATATTGAAAGTCATAACGTCACCTATGCTGGGCTAAAGCCAATGGACACTAATATAATGGACCCACAAACGCTTAAACCAATTAAACCTAACACAAAACAAAAAGCAGCTCGCCATACACTAGCTAGGCTGAGCCAGGAATTGATCAAGCCAAATAGCACCCAAAATAAAAGTCCCGAACCAAATAGGCCAATAATACCAGCTAGAGCTACGGAAAAAAGTGACAAAACTATTTGGCATACTTGCAAGATAACCTGGAGCATTTGCACCCAAGCAAATAGTAAAACACCATCAGAAAAGGATCCATTAGCTCGAAAGATCCGGCCAGCCAATATTATGGTGCCAATTAAGGCGAGGTTTCCAATACCTACTATTAAAACAACAAAGATTGGATATAGAGGTGGAATGCCTGGTAAAAGTACGACTAAACCAAAACCATTAAACGCAAAGATCATAATAGACGCGAATATAATCGAAACTGTAAATGCGCTTAGAGCTGCGTTAATGCTTAGTCTTAGTGCAAGCAACTTCACTCCCGCGGCACTTGGGTCTGAAAAACTCAGTTTAAAAAGATCTATCAGGAAGTTCATTGCTCTGCCTCAATAAGAGAATTAATCAAAATCCATAAAAATATAAAAAACCAAACAGCACCCACTAAAGAGTTTGCAACCCCTAGCCCCATAAATCCTTTCACCAATCCAGAGAGTATGACTGCGGGTGACGCTGCCAGCAAAGCCCAAAAGAATGCTAAACGTGCAGTGTAATAATCAGCTTTTGCTCCAAAAACTCTTGAAATCAAACGTAATAACCCTGCAATACCATACGCAAGTAAAGGTAGTATAAAGATCAAGGCTAACACATCATGTTGAATGTAGTCGGTCAAAGCTTGACCGCTCAGATGTGACTGACGCGACCGGTAAGGCCATTGAGAAATAAACAATATAATGCAGCCCCCAAGCAGCATTGCAAAAACGCGGTCTTCGCGTTTTCCTATCCTTAGCAGTCGTGCCATTACCCGACGGGGTCTTATATGAGATTCCATTATATCTAATGTTATGGCCATTTTACCTGACCTCTAAGACAGCCGTAAGGTACATCAAAAGAGCGTCTGCCAACTCGGAGTTTTCTACTTCTTCAATTGATTCAGCAATGAAGGAAAGAGTTAACAAATCAATGGCTTTAGTCTTCGGCACACCGCGAGAGCGAAGGTAGAAAAGAGCTTCTTCATCAATAGCTCCAGATGTTGAGCCATGTGAGCAAACAACATCATCCGCGTAAATCTCAAGCTCAGGTTTTGCTAGAAACTGACAAGTATCATCCAGAAGCAAAGATTGACTAATCTGATATCCATCAGTCTTTTGAGCGCCTTCCTTGACCAAAATTTTGCCTTGGAAAACACCCACAGCGCCATCCCGAAGTACTTTTTTGAATACCTGCCTACTTTCACAATTAGGCGCCCCATGGGTGACAAAAATGGTATCGTCATGGTGAAATTTATCATCGCCAATACAGGCGCCAGCAACTGTAGCACTGGATGAATCACCCAGTAATTCTAAAATACATTCATTACGTGTTACAGTACCACCCACCGAAAGGGTGAAGGATTTAAAAGTGCTATTTGAACCTAATCGTCCAAAAATATGCGTAAGTGAATTATGCTGCTGGCCATCCTGCACCCGAATGTGATGAAAGCTGCCATCTTTCTCTACTTCAACTTCTAAAACTACATTCGCTCGAGCGCCATAATGACCCGTTTCAATCAAGGTAACCTCTGCACCTGGCTTTACTTTCACAATATGATGGATGGTGGAATCTATACTGCCATTGGATACCGCACTAATTTTAATTGGATTTTTTACTTTTCCTGAAACAAGTAATAGCAATCCTTGCGAGGCTGTTGCCGTATTTAATGCTGCCAAAGAGCGTTTTACAGGGTCCTGACCCGCTGCCTCCGGCACACCATAGACAGCACCTGCCCAATGTTCATCTAGCTTCGCAGCATCTTGCAAGCTTTCTATAGAACACCCTGGAATGACTGGAAGTTTTTTTTCTTTTAAAACGCCATCTTCATAATCAATTACTGTCGATAAGTTATTGGAAAATATATCAAAAGATTTATTTGATACAACGTCAAAATCAATCTTCTCTTTTAGAAAGGCATCTGGCCGGGTATAGTTCCAATACTCATCACGACGCTTTGGTAAGCCTTGGCCTTCCACACGTTTGGCGGCGCTCAGTCGCGCATTTTTTATCCATTGGCCACAATTAGCCCACAAGCTTTCATCTAAACACAACTTTTTGGATATGTCGCTGCTCGGTGAAGAAGCCATTAAGCCGTTTCTTCCAATAAGTCGGCATACCCATTCTTTTCAACTTCGAGTGCAAGTTCAGGTCCACCTGATTTAATGATTTTTCCAGCCGCCATAATATGTACAATATCTGGTTTAATATGGTCCAAAAGGCGTTGATAATGTGTAATAACTAAAAAAGTACGTTTTTTATCCCGAAGGGCGTTAACGCCCTGTGATACTAACTTCATCGCGTCGACGTCTAAACCACTATCTGTTTCATCCAAAATACACATTTTTGGCTGTAGCATCGCCATCTGCAAAATCTCATTCCGCTTTTTTTCTCCTCCAGAAAACCCAACGTTTACGGGGCGCTTTAACATATCCGGTTCAATTTTTAAATTCTGTGCTTTAGCCCGAACAGCCTTAAGAAAATCCCCGGCCGTCATTTCGGGTTCCCCGCGCAATTTTTGCTGAGAGTTTACTGCAGACCTTAAAAAAGTCATGTTTCCTACGCCCGGTATTTCCACTGGGTATTGGAAAGCTAGGAACAAACCTGCAGCCGCACGCTCCTCTGGAGCCATGGCCAGAAGATCATTTCCTTCTAGATGGGCTGAACCAGCTGTAACCTCGTAGCCTTTTTTTCCGGAAAGAACATACGAAAGTGTAGATTTCCCAGAGCCGTTTGGACCCATAATAGCATGTACTTTGCCAGCTTCTAGAGAAAGGTTTACACCCTTAAGGATTTTTTTATCTTCTTCCTCAAGCTGAACATGTAAGTTTTTTATTTCTAGCATTTAATTTTTCCTACGGCCGTCTTGGCCCAATTTATTACATATAGCAAAGAGTGGAAGTGAGAAACTGAGAATAAAAGTTATTCTTAAAAAATTAAACTTTTACTCAACTTCATAATTATCCAATTACCCGACCGAACCCTCAAGTGAGATAGCTACTAATTGTTGTGCTTCCATCGCAAATTCCATTGGAAGCGCCTGTAACACTTCTTTACAAAATCCATTTACTACCAAAGCCACGGCGTCTTCCTCACCCATTCCTCTAGAACGGCAATAGAACAATTGATCATCATCCACTTTTGAAGTTGTGGCTTCGTGTTCTACTCGGGATGAATTATTTTTTACTTCAATGTATGGCACTGTGTGGGCGCCACATTTATCACCAATTAGCAAGCTATCGCATTGAGTAAAATTACGGCTATTTTTTGCTTTTGGATGCATTGAAACAAGTCCACGATAGGTATTTTGCGCTTTTCCGGCACTAATCCCTTTGGATACTATACGAGATTTAGTATTCTTTCCTAAATGCACCATCTTTGTGCCGGTGTCCGCTTGTTGCATGTTATTGGCAATGGCAATCGAATAAAATTCTCCTTGGCTGTCATTGCCCCGCAGAACGCAGGATGGGTATTTCCAGGTAACTGCAGATCCTGTTTCTACCTGTGTCCACATAACTTTAGAGCGATCTCCACGACAATCAGCTCGCTTAGTTACGAAGTTATAAATACCACCCTTGCCACTTTCGTCTCCAGGGTACCAATTCTGAACTGTCGAATATTTAATCTCTGCGTCGTCTAAAAGGACTAGTTCTACAACAGCAGCATGCAGCTGAGCTACATCACGTTTTGGTGCAGTGCAGCCCTCAAGATAGCTGACATAAGATCCTTCATCTGCGATTATCAATGTGCGTTCGAATTGGCCTGTATTTTCAGCATTAATCCTAAAATAAGTACTGAGTTCCATTGGACAGCGAACACCCTTTGGAATGTAAATAAATGACCCATCTGAAAAAACTGCTGAATTTAATGTAGCGTAGTAGTTATCAGAAACTGGAACCACTGTTCCAAGGTATTTTTTAACAAGCTCTGGATAATCTTTAACCGCTTCCGAAAATGAACAAAAAATTACACCAGCTTTTTTCAATTCTGCTTGAAATGTGGTACCAACTGATACTGAATCAAACACTGCATCTACAGCTACTTTTCGTTCCCCGTCAGGCGCCTCAACACCTGCTAATAAAGCCTGTTCTTTAAGAGGAATACCCAATTTTTTATATGTTTCAAGAAGTTTTGGGTCCACATCGTCTAGAGACTTTGGTTTTTCTACCATACTTTTGGGACGCGCATAATAATACTGATCTTGAAAATCAATCGAAGGATAATCTACCATCGCCCAATTGGGCTCTTTAAGCTCGAGCCAGCGTTTGTATGCCTGCAAGCGCCAGTCCAACATCCATTCTGGTTCGTTGTTTTTTTCAGAAATCAGACGGACTATGTCCTCAGATAAGCCCTTTGGAGCATACTCCATTTCAATTTCTGTATTCCAGCCGTATTTATAGGTGCCAGAAAGCGCTTTCACTGCCTCAACAGTTTCTGAATCTACACCGTCTTTTACATGAACATCATTCATTTCTATTCCTATCAAGCGGCCCTGCGCGCTAAAAAACTGTCGTATGCAGAAAGCCAAGTCGTGGCAAACTGTTGAATTTCGATTTCTGTTGTTAACAAACCAAGTGATACCCTAATTGCGGAATTGGAGATATTGGCCTCATATCCCATCGACTTTAAAACTCGGCCAGATTTTACTTTTCCAGATGAGCATGCAGATCCGGCCGATATGGCATAACCTGCTAAATCCATCTGCATTACTTGTGTTTCACCTTTCCAACCAGGAGCTGAAAAACACGATGTGTTTGGCAGCCTGGAGACATCCTTGCCTATGAAGGTAATAGGTTTACCGCTGGCTTCCAGTGTCTCTTCTAATATATTTCTAAGTTTTTCAATTTCATGCCATTTTCCTTCAGCAAGATCCTTAGCCGCAGCCTCAGCAGCAGCACCGAAACCAGCGATGCCAACAACATTTTCAGTTCCAGCACGTCGGCCCCTCTCCTGCCCACCTCCTTGCATCTGAGCTGTGAGCGTTTGGGTGGGTTGCAAAAGCAAACATCCTATTCCCCTTGGGCCGCCCAGTTTGTGTGCTGATGCACATGCCATGTTAGCACCTGTCCAAGCAAAGCTCGTTGGAATTTTTCCAAATGCCTGTGTCATATCGCTAAAGCCCAAATTTTTCGGTAGAGCCTGAACAATTCCTGTTTCAGAGTTAGCCATTTGTAATGCTGTTTTTTCTGGAGTTTCAACAGTGACTTTGCCGGACTCAATGTTTAAATCTGATGAAACCCAGGCAGAAACGGACTCATGTTCGATACCCCCCGCTTCGAATTCACGACCGTGAAGGGCTAAAGCTGCAGCTTCAGTCGCGCCACTTGTAAAAACGATATCATGAGCCCCTACACCAAAAGCATTAGATATTTGAGAGCGAGCCTTCTCAATTATCGCCTTTGCAGCGCGTCCCTCCAAATGTATCGATGAAGGATTTCCAACTACGTCAAGTGCTGAAATCATTGCCGCACGGGACTCTGGCCTTAAAGGGGTTGTAGCGTTATGGTCTAAATAGATGCGTTTTGGCATTAATCGATCACTTCAAACAAATTTGGTACTGCTGGACATGGCGATAATGTGTTTTCAACTACGTCTGATAGACGAGTTTGATGCAAAAACACATAAACCTGTGCACTCATAACTTCCCATAATCTATTGGTAACACTTTGAGCCCGGCTGCCGGATACCCCACCTGAGGCACCAGCTCCCTTATGAAGAGCATCCATGGTTTCATCTAAAGCTTTCAGTATATCTACTATTCGAATTTCCGTTGCGGGCCTAGCTAATCGGTAGCCACCATTTGGACCACGCACAGAATCAACCAGGCCGGAACGACGTAGTTTTACAAATAATTGTTCCAGATACGGTAATGATATGTCTTGTCGGCGAGAAATGTCAGACAACGAAGCCAACTCAGAGCTATTTAGCAAAGCCAAATCCGCTAATGCTACCATTCCGTATCGACCTTTGGTAGACAGTTTCATGCCAAATCACGCTCTCATTAGGTGGTGAATTTTCATTTTTAGTTCAAATTAATTGACCTACGCTCGCCGGTTGCGTAGTCCGGTGCTTAGAGCGGGGAGCCGCAATCTGATTTAGAATGGTTCTAAGCTGACACTTGTCTAACGTCAAGCCAAGCTAGGCCTTAAACATACCAAAGGAATAAAATGCCTGAAGTCATATTTCCCGGCCCAGAAGGCCGCCTAGAAGGTCGTTACCACCCTCAAAAGACTAAGGACTCGCCAATTGCGATTATATTGCAACCACACCCACAGTTTGGTGGTACTATGAATAACAAAGTAGTCTATAATTTACATTATGCCTTTTATAATATGGGGTTTACTGTACTCAGGTTTAATTTTCGAGGTGTAGGTCGTTCGCAAGGAGAATATGATCAAGGGATTGGCGAACTAAGTGATGCCGCTTCAGCTTTAGATTATCTACAATCTATGAATACCAACGCGAAGCAGTGCTGGGTTGCAGGTTTTAGTTTTGGGGCGTGGATTGGAATGCAACTATTAATGCGTCGGCCAGAAATTTCTGGTTTCATTAGCGTAAGTCCACCAGCAAACATGTATGATTTTAGCTTTCTCGCCCCCTGCCCAGCTTCAGGCTTGATTATTAATGGGCTTGCAGATCGAGTAGCGCCGCCTGCAGATACAGTTATCTTGGTAAACAAGCTTCATGAACAAAAAGGCATTACAATCACGCATGAAGAAGTTGAGGGGTCCGGTCACTTTTTTGAAGATCCTCATATGGACCCAATGATAAATTCGGTTCAAACGTATGTGAAGCGCAGAATGACAGAAAATACTCGCTAGGAGTCACAATTATTTGGATTGATGCTAGAGTGCTTAATTATGTCCCTAAACAGAGCAGTTGTCCGTTTATTTTATCGACTTTGGCAAAATGACTTTAAGGTTGTTAAAAGTATCTATGCCATGATTTTTGATCATGCGCGAAACACATCTAAAATATAACTTTGAAAGCTTTGAGATGAGCAGTATTGGAATTGGAATAGTTGGTGGAGGGTACATGGGCAAAGCCCATTCCGTAGCATTTTCCGCCGTTGCTGGCGTGTTTCAAACCGTATTACGTCCTCGGTTAGTTACAATTTGTGCACAAACTGAAGCTAATGCAGAGCATTATCGAAATGCATATGGCTTTGAGAAGGCAACATCTAATTGGAAAGACTTAATCTTTGATCCTGCCGTGGAAGCGATCGTTATAGCTTCGCCTCAGCATACCCATCACGATATAGCTGTTGCAGCATTAAATGCTGGAAAACCTGTATTATGTGAAAAACCCTTGGGCTGTTCCTTGGAAGAAAGCCGATCAATGGTCGCAGCAGCAAAGGCATCTGGCGTTGCAAATATGGTGGGTTTTAATTACATTCGTACCCCAGCTTCTCAGCAAATTAAAAAGTTTTTAATGGAAGGTCGCATAGGTGATGTGACGTGGTTCCGCGGCGAAATGACCGAAGACTTTTTTGCTGACCCAAAGGTTGGTGGGTGGCGATCACAGGGCATTGCGAATGGTACAATGGGTGATTTGGCACCCCACATGATAAACGCAGCTCACACTTTGATGGGACCAATCGAGAGCCTTAGCGCTTCGGTTGAAACAGTGCACAAAGTTAGAGATGGTTTAGCTGTAACTAATGACGATCAGGCTCAAATGATGTGCTATTTTGAAAATGGTGCCCAAGGACATATGTTTTTTAGCCGCGTGGCGACAGGTCGCAAGATGGGTTTTGCTTATGAAGTCCATGGCACCAAAGGTCACATTCGCTTTGATCAAGAAGATCAAAATGTGCTTTGGCTATATACTACTGAGGGCCCTGAGGTGGAACGGGGGTTTCGCAAAATTCTTACTGGTCCCGCCCATCCAGACTACCTTCAGTTCTGCCAAGGTCCAGGCCATGGCACAGGTTATCAGGACCAAATTATAATAGAAGCTAAAGATTTTTTAACATCAATCTCAGAAAACCGCGTAATCTGGCCCTCCTTTGAAGAAGGCATGGAGGTAAATCGGATTGTAACCGCTGCCCATGACTCAAGTATTACAAAAACTTGGGTTAATGTTAAAGACTATTAATCCCATGAGGCTAGAAAATGATTAAAATTGGTAATGCACCTTGTTCTTGGGGTGTGGAATTTGCAAATGACGCTCGCAATCCAGATTGGCGGCGAGTATTAGAGGAAAACGCAATAGCAGGCTACAATGGTATAGAGCTTGGTCCCGTTGGGTTCATGCCAGAGGACCCCATTGTTTTATCCGAGGCATTGGATCATTTTAATCAAGAGTTGATTGGTGGTGTGGTTTTTCGCGCATTTCACGATCCAGATTGTTGGGATGATGTTATGGACGGTTCAATTCGTACATGCAAAGCCCTGGCTGCGCATGGAGCCACTCGTCTGGTACTAATCGACAGTATTTCACCCCGTCGAGCTCCAACAGCGGGTCGAGCCGCAGAAGCAGAGCAAATGGATAGTATTGAATGGCAAAAATTTCGTGATAGAATATTAACAATAGCAAAGATGGGAACGGAAGAATACGGTCTATCTGTAGGAATTCATGCACATGCGGCCGGCTTTATGGATTTTGAACCAGAACTAGAACGCTTACTAAGTGAAATTGATGAAAAAATCCTTGGAATATGCTTTGATACAGGCCATCACCTCTACGCTGGATTTGATCCAGTAAAGTTCATGGAAAAATATATTTCTCGCATAAATTACATGCATTTTAAGGATATAGATCCAGTAGTTAAAGCTGATGTTGTGAAAAACCGTACTGGGTTCTATGATGCTTGTGGCCAAGGAATTTTTTGTAATCTCGGCGATGGCAATGTGGATTTTCCGAGAGTACGTCAGCTTCTGTTGGGTGCTAATTTCGATGGCTGGTGCACCGTAGAGCAAGACTGTGATCCCAGCGGCAGCACGTCACCACTGAATGATGCAAAGCTCAATCGCAACTATCTAAAATCCATTGGCTTCTAAGGAACACACGAATGAAAAAATTAAAATGGGGAATGATCGGTGGTGGTGCTGGCAGTCAAATTGGGCCAGCACATAGATTAGGGGCGAGCTTGGATGGTCTGTTTGAATTTACGGCAGGCGCTTTAGACCATATTCCGGCGGAAAGCATCCGGTATGGCCAATCGTTTGGCTTGGGGCAACGCGCCTATCCCAGTTGGCAAGAAATGCTTGCAGGTGAACAGGCACATGCTGATCCAATCGATTTAGTGACCATTGCTACACCTAATTCTACGCACTTTGAAATTACCAAAGCCTTTCTGGAGGGAGGCTTTCATGTTTTATGCGAAAAACCAATGACGATGACCGTTGAAGAGGGTGAAGAGATTGTCAAAATTTCTAAAACTACGCGAAAAATTTGTGCCGTAAATTATGGTTATTCAGGATATTCATTGGTACGGCACATGAAAGCTATGGTTGCTCGCGGTGATATCGGCAAAGTACGGCTTGTTAATGCTGAATTTTCCCATGGCCATCATGCCGATGCCGCTGATTCAGATAACCCGCGTGTACGTTGGCGTTACGATCCATCGCAAGCTGGTGTGTCTGCCCAGTTTGCAGATTGTGGCATTCATGCTCTGCATATGGCTAGCTTCGTGACGGGTCAGGATGTGACAAAGCTCAGTGCAGACACTGTTTCATGCATTGAAGTACGTGAGTTGGAAGATGATGCAATGGTCAATTTTCGTATGGATGGAGGCGCGGTAGGTCGTCTATGGACTTCGTCTATTGCCATTGGCCGGCAACATGGTTTGGGAATTCAGGTTTTTGGAGAGAAGGGTGGACTTCGTTGGTCCCAGGAGCACCCCAACCAATTATTTTATATGCCGCTTGGTGAGAGATTACAGGTAATTGAACGCGGTGAAGATAACTTGTCACCAGAAGCTGACAGAACTACACGGGTGACTATTGGGCACGCTGAAGGAATGCCACTGGCCTTTGCTAATATCTATACAGATTTGGCTGAGGCTATTCGGGCACTAAAGGAGCGGCGTGACATTGATCCATCAGCTAATATTTATCCACGTGCTGAAGATGGTTTACGTTCCATGGCAGCTGTTTTTGCCGTAGCAAAATCTGGAGGACAAGGTGGAACCTGGATTGATGCCCGCCCACCAATGTTCAGATAGTATAAATATTCAATTTTTGTTATAGGTTTTGAGTTTAAAAGTGATCCAGCAATCTAGAACTCATCCTTTTGACGATTATTATTTTCTGCCAAAGAAAAATTAAAGAAGAAGATATATGCTGAATAAATACCCAAGCACCCAATAACAACGGCCCAAAATGCATGGCCAATCAAGCTTTCAATTAATGTCCAAGAGGCTAGCAGTATCACAAGCGCAATCCTCCGCCAAAGTGGAGCAAAAAAAGGATGACGAAGATCAATCGATCTAAAAAGTTGACGGCCCAATTTACAATGCACTCATTTTTATTATTTAACTCAGTTAACTGATTTTATTACAAAACGTTTTATATGTGAGTTTAAAACTTTTCTTTATCTTAAATAAAAATATCTACTTAACAAGTATTGTTTAGACTTTAACTTTTGGATTTTTTCCTAAAATTATCATTGATAAAATGTCATCCTCGGTAACATCTCCAACACGCTCTGTACCGACGAGTAGACCATTTTTCATAACGCTGGCACGATCACAAAGCTTCATTACGTTGTGAATGTCATGCTCGATCAGAAATATCCCGAGTCCCTGCTTTTTTAGTTGTTGGATCAACTCAGACACCATCTCACTCTCTTGTGGACCAAGCGCAGCAGTGGGCTCGTCCATAATCAAGATTTTAGCATCAAAGTAAACTGCCCGGGCAATTGCGACGGATTGACGTTGTCCCCCTGAAAGAGCAGAAACTGGCTCGTTAAATTTTTGAAAGTTAGGATTCAGTCGTGCCATAATTTTGCGCGTCTCTGCTTCCATCTTACTTTCATCAAGAAACCCGCCAGGTCCTATCAGTTCTCGCCCCAAAAACAAATTAGATGCAGCGTCTAGATTGTCGGCTAAAGCAAGTGTCTGGTAGATAGTTTCAATGTTCTGATCGCGGGCATCTCGCGGATTATTAATAATTACTTTTTTGCCATTGATAAAAATTTCACCAGCGTCTGCCTGATAAGCCCCAGATAGGCATTTAATTAGTGTAGATTTACCTGCTCCATTGTGGCCAAGAAGGCCAACAACCTCCCCCGGATAAAGGTCAACACTAACTCCATCTACCGCTTTTATACCGCCAAAAGAAATTGAGATATTTTTTAAATTTACGAGAGGCGTACGTTTCTGAGTCATGTATGTTGCCTCACTTAACACGCTTGTTGTACAAAATATCCAGGTAAACTGCGAGAACTAGTACTACCCCCACAACAATCCTTTGTATAGCACTGTCAAATCCAATTAATACCATACCCGACTGAAGGCTTTGCATTACTAATGCTCCAAGAATAGCACCATAAATCTTACCAACCCCGCCTGATAGCGATGTACCACCAATCACAGCTGCAGCAATCACATACAGTTCGTCCAACGTTCCCAGTGCATTGGTAGCCGAGTTAAGGCGAGCCGAAGCGATAACTGCGGCAATTGCTGTTAACATGCCCATGAGAGCAAAGACTTTCATCGTAACCCATTTAGTATCAATCCCAGCAAGTGCTGCAGCCTCTGGGTTACCGCCTATAGCGAAGACGTAGCGTCCAAACCGGGTGCGCGTCACTAAAATAGTCATCAAAATTCCAACAGTAACCAGAATCAAAACTGGGATTGCAAAACCATGACTGATAAAAGTACCCTCCAAGTCCTGTCCAATTTTAGCCCCATATTGCTTAACTATTCCTTTTGGCCAGGGGTAGGAATTTACTAAAAGCACAGCCCCAATGATTGCTGACCACCCTATTATGGCTAGCATAGCTTCCGCCCATTTAGGTCGTAAACGAAAATTATGTTTAATTCGTGACTTACGTCCGGCGTAAATTGTGTACGCAACGCCCAGGCACGCTGTTAATCCGACAGCCCAGCTTCCCCATGCCCCAATGGCGCCATAAGGTCCTCCACCGAGTAGAGCGAATGTACCATCTACGGGGGATATAGTCCGGCCGCCTGCAGATAAAAAGGCCATACCACGCCATACCATTAGTCCGCCAAGGGTAACTATGAACGCTGGAATTTCCCGATAAGCGATTAACCATCCATGCAGGGCACCTATTAAAGCACCAAAAATCAAACCAACAATTACCGCCATGATCCAGATTGACCAATGCCCAATTCCAACAATTTGAGGCAATATTTCTACCTGCAAGAGACCCATTGCCATGGCAATAACCCCAATCATTGATCCAACAGACAGATCAATATTTCTGGTGACAATAACTAGAACCATGCCAGTAGCCATAATCCCAATAGATGAAGTCTGAACAGAGAGATTCCAAAGGTTACGGGGTGTTAAAAAAGCTCCAAAATTATTAAAAATGACTCCGTAGAAATGAAATCCACCCCATATTAGGGCCAATGCTCCAAGCATCCCCAAGAGGCGGGTATCTATTTCTGTATCATTTAGAAACCGTGCTAGAAAACCCATTTGGTTGCTTGCAAGGTTTTCAGGTTTTGGGTCATGATTCATGGGTAATCCAAGGCATTTATTAGCTTGTTGAGTTAAATACCCTTAGAGAAGGTAGTAACTATTTTACCATAAAATTTTTTAAACTTAGTAATAAAAAATCATTGTACAGCAATTAAATAGCGCCGGTCCATTTGGACCGGCGCCGAGTAGCCTAGCTAATTAGCAGCCATCTACATTTGCGATAGCACCTTCACAAGCCTGAGCTTTACTGATGTGGCCACCATCGATTGCAACGCTAAGATTGCTGCGTGTCAGCGGCGTAGGGTCCATCAAGATAGCATTGATAGCAATACCCTTTTCGCCACCATCAAAAATTGAGGCACCTTTGATATCAGACATTGCTACTCCATCGGCCAAAGCGGAGGCAATTTCGCCAGCAGCTTTACCCAAATCACGAGCATCTTTCCAAACTGAAACTGTCTGCGAACCGCGGGCTACACGATTAATAGCCGCCAGATCACCATCTTGACCACCAACTGGTATAACAAGACCCTGTGCTGAAAGTGCAGCAACTACCCCACCAGCCATACCGTCGTTTTCTGATAAAACAGCGTCAACGTTATTGTTATTTGCAGTTAGAATTTGCTCCATATTTTTTTGAGCATTTTCAGGCTTCCATCCGTCAGAGAAAGACTCACCCACAATTTTAATCTTACCAGATGCGACGTCGGCACCAATAACTTCCATCATACCTTGTAGAAGGAACATTGCGTTCGGATCACCTGGATCACCTTTAATAATCGCATAATTACCAGACGGCTGAACAGCTTGTACAGATTTTGCAATGATACGCCCAACCCCTACGTTATCGAATGTCAGATAAAAGGTACGAACATCCTCGATCAAACGGTCGTATCCTACAACCGGAATTCCCTCATTAGCCGCAGCTTCAATAGCAGGAGCAATAGCATCTTTGTCCCAAGCATTGATAACTAAGGCATCAACGCCCTGTGTGATCAACGCTTCAATGTCTGTGAGTTGCTTAGCTGAAGAAGATTCCGCATCTGCAGACACATATGTATTACCTGCCGCTTCAATAGCAGCAACCATTGCAGCTTCGTCAATTTTCCAACGCTCCTCTTGGAAACTAGCCCAAGATACACCGATTGATTTACCGCCTGCTAACACTGCAGAACTAGTAATACTAACAGCAGCAACGGCCGCTGCTAAAATAAGTTTATTCATTTTTTTCTCCCAATTTTCTATTTAAAGTTAGCGCTAACGTACTAATTAGACACTATCTAGTTTTAACAAAACCATAGATCACGCGTCGTCTTATAATGTATAATAAATAGTGTAAATGAGTATTAGTTGGTATGTATTTATTTCCCAAACAAATTAGTTTTAAATTACGTTTTAAACCATACAAGATCTGGTTCGGTAAGTTGGCCGGCCAAGAGATTGAAAAGCCTACTTTTAATGTCAAAGGGACGTCGAAAAAATTGAAGAACTTCATTATTATATTTGTACTGCTTTGCTCTCCGAGTTACGCTTCACCTGTTTTTAAAGATTTCTCAAATAACTTGCCGCATCACATCTATTCTGGCGAATGGAATCACTTTGTGGGTGGTGGTGTTGCCGTGATGGACTGCAACGGCGATAGTTTACCTGATTTTTTTGCCGCCGGTGGCACCGAGCCTGCAGCGCTATTTACGAATACTGGTGAATTTAATTTTATAAAGTCTAATATCCCAGATTTATTTGATACGACTGGCGCCTATCCGATTGATATTAATGCTGATGGACATATAGACCTTTTTGTCCTTCGAATAGGTCCAAATGTCGTTCTTAAAGGGAACGCAAATTGTGAGTTTGTAGATGCTACCAATGAATTTCAAATTCCAAATACCAGTCAATGGTCTACCGCATTCAGCGCCTGGTGGTCTGATGATAAATTACCCCATATGGTTATTGGAAATTATGTTGACTTAGGAGACCCTGATGGACCCTTCTTTGCTTGCGATAGTAATCAAGTGTTAGAGCCAACTGGCGATGGTTACATCACACAGAAGTTGGAACCTGGGTTTTGTGCACTGTCAATGCTGGCTGCGCGAGACGCAAGTGGTATAATGCGTTTAAGAATATCAAATGATCGTCAATACTATGTCCGCAATGGTTATGAACAAATGTGGGACATAGCTGAAGAGCGATTTCTAACTGAAATCGATGGTTGGAAAAAAGTTTCAATATGGGGAATGGGAATTGCCAGCCGTGACATAACTGGGGATGGTCGTGATGAAGTGTTCCTTACCTCAATGGGTGACCAACTTTTACAAATAGCCCAAGAAGATGGTACCTATACAGCTGCTCCTTTTGAGATTGGTACATATGCCCATAGGCCATATTTTGGGGATGATGGCCGCCCTTCAACTGGGTGGCATGCGCAATTTGGGGATGTCAATAATGACGGCCGTTCAGATCTATTTATTTCAAAAGGAAACGTGGATCAAATGCCCTCAAATGCAATCTATGATCCAAACAACCTGCTTATACAGAAAAGTGATGGTACATTTGTTGAGGTTGGGCTGTTAGCTGGCATCGCCAGTAAAGAACGTAGTAGAGGCGCCGCCTTAGCCGATTTTGATCTTGATGGACGATTGGATATTTTAGTTTTAAATAGAAGAGCACCACTACAAATCTATCGCAATGAAACAGAAAAAGTAGGCCATTGGCTAAAAGTAAAGTTAACTCAAGTTGGCGGAAATTTTGACGCAGTGGGGGCACTGGTCAAGGTTGGTGAAGACGTCCAGCAAATAACTATTGGAGGAGGACACGCCGGTGGCCAGTCACTTCCACTACATTTTGGTCTAGGCTCCTCAACAGCTGCCAACATTACAGTCACATGGCCAGACGGCGCGGTGAGCACGCACAACGCTAACGCTGATCAAACGGTCAAACTGCACCGCTAAGGGTTTGGCACTACGAGACCACTTGGGACAGAATTGGGAATACCTAACCGTCCAGCAAGGGCCGTTGTGTCCGTCAAGGATCCCAGAAAAGCTACTATTTCCGACACTTCCTTAGATGTTAATGGTATGGCCCTAACACTAACCGCATCCGCTATGGCAGCAACCTCAGTTGGTTCATCCATGATACGCCAATCTAAAGTGTCAAATCGAGGTAACACAACGCCAGAGCGTTCAAAATTATAAAGTGCAGTACGAGGGTCAGCATGTGCAGTAACAAACTTGCTTAAATCGCTGTAAGCACCCGCGTGTCCCCACGGTCCAGTGAATTCCACATTTCGTAACGATGGAGTACGGAAAGCGTATTTGTCAGCAACAACACCTGTTACCCGAAACCGACCTTCATCGCGCGCATGTGACTGAAATCGCGCTGCTTTTCCTGGACCAATCTGTGGCTGACCCATTGCATGAAAACCATGGTCAGTGAGTAACGCTCCACTATGGCAAGCTGCACAACCAGCTTCACCGTAAAAAAGTTTTAATCCATTTTGGGCCACATCTGTAAGCTGTTTCTGATCTTTCAAAAAAGCATCAAAAGGCGCCGTATCGGATCTCCATTCGAATTCCATAAATGATGCAATTGCATTTGATATATCAGTAAAGGCAATGTCACTGGAGCTAGATATATGTTTGTAAACATCAGTAAAGTGCTCAACATACTGAGGAATTGAGCTTATCCGTTGTGCGATCAAATCCCATGCACCATTTTTACCCGTAAGTATGCCGCGTCTAACAGCCTGTGAAACCTCATTTTCTGAATAATGACCTGCCATTTCATCACCCGAAAGCACAGGAAACATCGTTTGCGCTGATATAATGGAGGCAAACCCACTTACCATCTCATCTTCCAAAGGGGTGCGTAGCCCAGAACTCCGTGATGTATCAACTTCTACACGCCCATCGTGGAAAAGTACCTGGATTTGTTTTGCTCCAAGGTTGAACAACGGTTGTGCGTTCCGAGGAACTCTCTGCTCAGGCAAGTTCTTTAAATCAACCACGCGACTTAGACCAAGGCCACTGCCTCCATCACCAAGTGATAAAGAAAGGCCGTCTCCAGTACCAAAGGCTGGGTGGTGACAAGTTGCGCATGCAACTTCTTTGTTTCCTGACAAAATTGGATCGTAAAATAATAGCTGACCCAACTCTGCCTCTTCTCGCCCAACGGTACGAAAGTCGCTGTCGGTCAACGGAGAAGGTAAATCCGCAGCCACTGCCGTTTGAGCCATAAGAATATAAGTACAAAAAAGAACTCTATACAAGCATTTGATCCTAAATAGATATTTCAAACATGTCATTAACTTTACAAAATGAAAATGTGTCATTTTCACCCGGTTAGCAGCGAATAGAAACCCAATCCCAATCCCAATTTCAAAAACTGATTTTTTAAAGTCAAAAAACATCATTTACTACTAAGTTTTGAAACAAGGTTTTGGGTTGAAAGGTCATAATGTGTGGCGGAATTACTGCCCTCAAGCACTGGAGCAAGTTCTGTTGCAAGCTCTTTGCCGAGCTCTACGCCCCACTGGTCAAAAGAATTAATACCCAAGATGACACCCTCCACAAAAACGCGGTGTTCATACAGGGCGATTATTTGTCCCAAACAAAAGGGGGTAAGTTTTGGATAAACTAAAGTAGTTGAAGGACGATTACCTTCAAATACTCGTTGGCGCGCCTGTTGCTCTAATTCCGTACCTAAAAAACCTAGACTATCAGCCATAGACCGCGCTTTTTCTATGTTTCGTCCAGACATCAATGCTTGAGATTGTGCAAGACAGTTTGCCTGTAGAAGCTGATGGTGATGTTTGAGCTCAGCTTCGTGACCTTGCTTCGCAATCATGAATTCGCACGGGACGATATGTGTGCCTTGATGAATAAGTTGATAAAAAGCATGTTGCCCGTTGGTGCCGGGCTCACCCCATACAATTGGCCCTGACTTTGTCAGTAAATCCTTACCTTCAATTCCAACACCTTTACCGTTTGACTCCATCTCTAACTGTTGCAGGTATGCTGGAAGTCTTGAGAGCCGTTGCTCATACGGTAGTATGGCCCGCGTTGTGTAGCCACAGATTTGTGCATGCCAAATACCGACTAAAGCCATAATTATTGGCAAATTCTGACTTTTTTCTGTGTTTTGAAAGTGCAGATCCATAGATTGTGCACCATTTAAAAAGTTAGAAAAGTGTTCTTTGCCAATAGCAATCACCAAACTTAGACCAATTGGTCCCCACAAAGAGTAACGACCACCTACCCAATCTTCAAAACCAAATAACTGGCTGTTTGGTATCCCAAACTCTGCTGTTTTTTCTTTTGAGGAACTTAAAGCTACAAATTGAGTGCCGGGTTCCAAAACGCTTTCAGCCATCCACTTAAAAGCAGTTTTAGCATTTGTTAATGTCTCGATAGTCGTAAAGGTTTTTGAAGCAACAATTACCAAAGTTGTTTCTGGATTAAGATCGGACAGAACATCGTGTATGTGAGCTCCATCTATATTACTCACATAGTGACACTTCGGCCCTTTTTTATATGGTTTAAGAGCCAAATAAGCCATAGCTGGACCCAGATCCGAACCACCAATACCGATATTAACAACGTCAGTGTATTTACCACCCTGCCCGCTAACTTTACCAGTTTGCACATCATCAGAAAAATCGAACATTCGGGTGCGAGTTTTAAGCACTGCCGGGATCACGTCTTCGCCATCAACAAACACTTGACCTGTCGACTTCCGCAATGCTGTATGCAGCACGGCTCTGTCTTCACTTAAATTAATCTTTTTTCCAGAGAACATAGCATCACGTTTGCTTATTACGTCAGTATTAATTACTAATTCCAAAAGCTTACTACGAGTTTCTAAATCAATATTAGTTTTAGAGTAGTCGAAAAATAAGCCATCAGTTTCTACTGAAAAGATATTGACACGCGCCTGATCAATTAGGGTATCTATTCTTCTTTTACCGACGGATAAAAAATTATTTTTTAATTCTAGAAACATACTCATCCTTAAGCGGGACTCCAATGCACAGTGGCATTTGGAAGAAATTGAGAAATAGGAGCCGACGCAGGCTCTCTTTTAACAGCCTCTTTTAAGGCATTTTTCTTATCCAAACCAATAATTAAAACATGAGTATTGACTGCTTTTTCCAGGACCCTTGCACTCAAAGTGACCCGAGGTTCTAAACCTTTATCCAGTGGTATAATTGGAACCACCTCAGCTGCATTTACACTTTGAGCCAAAGCCAGTCCAGGTGATCCCGGAAAAAGCGACGCTGTATGCATATCCAGACCCATCCCAAGTACCAACACATCAAGGGGCAAATAATTGGAAATACTCTCCGCTAATGATGAGGCTCCTTGGTCCAAGGTTTTATTTCTTTGATACAATGGCACAAAATTAGCCTCGGCGGCACGACCCGTTAACAGTTGACTTTGGATCAATCCCGCATTGGAGCGCGAACTTTCCATGCTAACCCAGCGTTCATCAGTGGGAAATATAGTAATTTTGTCCCATTCAATATTAGCATCTCTAAGGATCCTAAAAAAGGGTTTGGGAGTTTTACCACCCGGTATAACAAAGGTAGCCACACCCCTATTCTTAATTGCATCATTCAGTTCTACTTCTACTGCACTAGCCAAACTCTGCATAAGAACTTCTGAGGTTTTATAATCTATGAAACGCATTATTTTATTTCACGCCATAGGCGATTATCACGCTGAATAAGAGCCATTGCATCTTCGGGACCCGCACTACCCACGTCGTATAATTTTGGTACGTCATTCCGGCTCTCCCAGGCCTTAATAATTGGATCTGTCCACATCCAGGCAGCTTCAACCTCATCGCCACGCATAAATAGTGTTTGATTGCCACGGATCACATCCATTATTAAGCGTTCATATGCGTCAGGATTATCTTCGCCATGGTCTCCCAGAGCTTCGGCAAAAGTCATATCTAATGGTACATTTATTAACCGCATACCGCCTGGACCCGGTTCCTTAATCGTAACGTCCAAAGTCATACCCTCGTTGGGTTGAAGCTGAATCGCGAGAATGTTTTGCTTCTCCCCCTCAGCTTTCTCAAAAATAGAATGTGGCAGTTCTTTAAAGACAATTGCGATCTCAGAAGAGCGCAATTTCAACTTTTTTCCCGTACGCAAGTAAAAAGGTACCCCAGCCCATCGCCAGTTATTAACTTCTGTTTTAATTGCAACATAGCTTTCCGTAAAACTGTGGGAGTTTTCAGCATCCTGCCTATAACTTTGTTCTGTTTTTGTAAGGTCGTATTGACCACGAACGATATGATGCGGTTCAACGTCTGCCAAAGCTCGAATAACTTTTAACTTTTCGTCACGAACAGAATTTGGATTAAATTGCGAAGGAGGCTCCATCGCAATTAAACACAATAGTTGCATCAGGTGGTTTTGAACCATATCGCGCATCGCACCCGATTTATCGTAGTATGCGCCACGCCCACCTACACCCACCGTCTCTGCCACAGATATTTGAATATGATCTATATATTGTGAGTTCCATAGTGGTTCGAATAAAAGATTTCCAAATCTGACAGCCATTAAATTCTGCACAGTTTCTTTGCCCAGATAATGGTCGATACGATAAATTTGGTTTTCACTAAAATATTGTGATAGGGTCTTATTTAATTTTTTTGCACTCGATAAATCATGTCCAAATGGCTTCTCAATTACTACTCTGGATTCCGGGGTAGCGATGTTCCATTTATTTAAACGAGAGGCAATTTCTCCAAACAAATCAGGCCCCACCGACAAGTAGTATGCATTAACAACATCTTTTCTGACAAGCTCTCCTAATTCTTCCCAACCGTCCTCACCCCGAGCATCAACTTTTATGTAGTCGAGCATCTCCAAAAATTTCGCCAGATATTCTGTGTTGATTACACGGTTTTCACTAAACTCAGTAATTGAGTCTCGGGCTAACAATTGATAATCTTTTTTTTCAAGGTGCGTCCGAGCAACTCCAACAATTCGGGATTCTGTTGGAATTTGAGAGGCGCAGAAACGGCGAAACAATCCAGGCAGTATTTTGCGGCGAGCAAGATCACCGGTGCCCCCAAAAATTACTAAGTCAAAGGTATCAACTGGAATTATACGAGAAGCCATTTAGGAAACCTTCTAATTGTTTGCGCTAACGAAGTCTTACAAAGGCTCCCTAGATTTTTCCAGAGCAACATGAAAATATGTTCGCTGTCGCGGTGTATTTACTTCCTAATTTTTTTAGCTCAACTGCAGTGGCTAAGTTACAATAATTATTTAGAGATATAAAGAGTTTAGCATGTTTGATACAAACGCGCAAAAAAATAGGCGTAAATTTGAAGATCCATGGATTACAGAAAGCGGTGATCGCCGCGCTCGTGTTGCCCTAAAAAGTCCTAAAATACTTTGGTTTAACACTGGCACCCTTTGTAATATTAATTGCCAAAATTGTTATATTAAAAGTAGTCCAACTAATAATGCCTTGGTTTACATAACTGCAGACGAAGTTAGTGAATATTTGGATCAACTAGTTACTCGGAAATGGCCAGTTGGTGAAATAGGTTTGACCGGTGGTGAACCTTTCATGAATCCCGAAATTCTTAAAATTATAGAGAGCTGTCTGGACAGAAACTATGTGGTCTTAATTCTAACTAATGCAATGCAACCCATGATGCGCAAAAATATAAAAGAAGGCCTAATAAAGCTAAATGAATTATTTCCTAATAAAATAAAATTACGCATTTCTTTGGATCACTTCAAAGCAATACAGCACGATACAGAACGCGGATTAGGCGCGTTCAAAAAAACATTGCATGGAATGGATTGGTTACGGGACACAAATATTAGCACGAGCGTGGCTGGACGAACAATCTGGGGTGAAACAGAGTTAGAAACACGGTCAGGTTTTAGCAAACTCTTCAAAAAAAGAAAATACGCAATTGACGCACATGACCCGACCGACACAATTTTATTCCCTGAGATAAACGAAAATATCGAAACACCTGAAATTACAAATGACTGCTGGAGTAAATTAAAAAAAGATCCCGAGACCGTTATGTGCTCTTACTCTCGCATGGTAGTTAAACGAAATGGTATGGAAAAACCAGTGGTTCTAGCATGTACCCTAATTACTACGAGCAGTGAGTTCGAATTGGGCCATACCCTAAAGGAAGCAGAGGTAGAGGTCTCGTTAAACCACGCTACATGCAGTAAATTTTGTGTTTTAGGGGAAGCAAGCTGTTCACCTTAAGCCTTCAATTCAGCATCCCAATATAAAAAATCAAACCAACTCTCGTGTAAGTGGTTTGGTGGAAATTTTCGTCCAATATTGCGCAACTCTTCCGCCTTCGGCTGTTTTACTATTTTACGTAGATTCATACCCGTTTGCCTCAAGCCCCGCGATCCTTTTTTAAGATTACAGGTGGAGCAAGCCGCAACAACGTTTTCCCAGCTTGTGACACCGCCGTGGGTTCGAGGAACTACATGATCAAATGTCAAATCACCAAGTGCCCCACAATACTGGCAGGAAAATTCGTCTCGCAAAAACAAATTAAACCGTGTGAATGCTACGGTATTCCTTGGTTTAACATAGTCTCGGAGAACGACTACAGAGGGAATACGGATCTCAGTCGTTGGTGATCTTACAATATCATCATATTCCGCAACTATTTGAACTCGATCAAGCCACGCTGCTTTAACCGCATCTTGCCAGCTCCATAGAGATAGCGGATAGTAACAAAGAGGCCTATAGTCTGCGTTTAAAACTAAAGCGGGCTTTTGCTTCAATGAAGCTACATCTCTAACAAACTCTGTTCTAAAATCCTCGCCCATTCTAACCGCCCCAAACCAATATAAGTAAATTTCCCCAAAAACATTTGGCAAGTTTCATCCCATTACTACACTACATCTAGTTCCCTTAGTCAAACACGCCCTGTATCTAGTTTAGTATTGTGTTTTTCTATTCCATCCCAAGTTGTTGACGCATAAAGGCAAGTGCAACTTGCAACCCGTCTGGAGCTATGCCATGCGCCCCGCCTTTCATGATATGCGCATATACGTCCTTAAATCCGGCAGCTTGAAGGCCTTCAACAGCCTTAGGCAATGACTCCACTGGCACAACATCATCTTCGTCACCATGTACCAGCAATATTGGAAAAAAAGCGGTGGCATCTTCCACCAATGCCTCAGGTTCTAAAAGTCTGCCCGAAAAGGCCACAACTCCTGCAATTGGATCTTCTCGCCGTGGCACCACGTGCAGAGCCATCATGGTTCCCTGGGAAAATCCAAAAACCAAAACCTGTTCCGGTAACAAATCGTAGTCAATCATAACTCCATCTAAATATGAATCCAGATCTTGTGTGGCCGAACGCAAGCCGATTAAGGCATCCTCTTCTGATGACCCATCAATCCAGGGAATTGGAAACCACTGCAGACCGGTGGCAGACATTGAGGTCACTTCTGGAGCATCTGGTGCCAAGAATAGCGTATCTGGCATGTGCTCCGCCAACATATCTGCCAACCCAAGTAAATCTGCTCCATTAGCACCATAACCATGCAGAAATATGACTGCACTATGAATGGTGCCACTGTCTGGCATCCGAGTATCTGATTTTAAAATGCGGGTCATTACACATCTCTATTCTAATTATAGTATTGTCATATGCTGATACAAAAATTGCTGCAACGGACTAATGGTGAAAATTAAATCTAGAACCAAATTACATTCTAATTTTAATTATCAGTCAGAATATATTTAATTAAACTACGGTTTTTTTTAATCAGCATTAATTATTCAAGTTATCCAACCAAATTTTAATCTCAGTCAACGACCTTAGTGTTGAAGCTGGCGTTGGAGATGGTCGGTTGATCATCAAAACTGGCATTTCTAGGCTGCGAGCCGCATCTAGTTTAGTACGACTTGCTGAACCTCCAGAGTTTTTTACAATTAATACATCAATATTCAACTTTAAAAAAAGCGCTTTTTCAGCAGCTTCAGAAAACGGTGGTCGCCCGATTATAAAGGTTCCATTCAACCATGGAAAAGGCATATCTGGGGGATCAATTTGACGGCAATAAAGTCTAGAATTTGAGATATTTTTAAACTTTAAGAGACTTTGTCGGCCTGTTGCTAGAAATACATTTAGATGCGACGAAATATAATTTATTGCCTCTGATTCATCATTAATAAATGTCCACTTATCACCCTCACTGGGTTTCCACTCTGGTCGGTCATATCTCATCATAGGTAGGCCCAACTCTTGCGAAACTTGGAAAGTCCGTTCGGTTATAAAACTAGCAAATGGGTGGGTGGCATCCAATATTGCACTAATGTTTTGTTCTTTAATAAACGTTTTAAATCCGTCAGCGCCGCCAAACCCACCATGACGCGTTGGAACAGCTAAGGGCAACGGTTTTCGTGTCGCACCAGAAAGACTGGCCTGGGCAGGGATTTTTGTCGCCGCACAATATTTAGCAAGGTCACGCGCCTCAGCTGTTCCAGCTAAGATTAAAAGGGTCATGTGCGTGCCAAAATTTGACCAGTCCGATTAATCACCACACAATCTACATTAATTTTATCATTTTTTAGAATAACTTTACAATTTCTTAAGCTTTCACTTGCAACCCATTCTGCCATGCTTGAGCCTACTAAGCTATATGCCTCCAAAGCTGTATTTACGTGAGCCAAATTGGGTTGTCCCATGACGTCGGCTAGATGATTAAAATCAACTTGGGTACGGGCTGAATGCAGATCACGCGCACCCTGGGCAAGCTTAGTCATCTTTCCAACGCCACCCCCAATGGTAAGTCTTGGAATAGGCTTTTTTGTAAGGTATTTCATCAAACCACCAGCAAAATCCCCCATGTCTAGCATAGCTGTTTCAGGCAAACAGTAGAGCGCCTGGACTGCCCGCTCCGAGGAAGCACCAGTACATCCGGCTACATGTTCAGATTTTTCAGCCCACGCCACATCAATACCACGATGGATGGAGGCAATCCAAGCAGCGCATGAAAATGGGCGAACTATCCCTGTTGTTCCAAGAACTGAAAGTCCGCCAACTATGCCCAACCGTGGATTCCAGGTTTTTAATGCAAGCTCAGCCCCTCCTGGAATACTTATTGTAATTTTTATATTTGGATTTTTTTTATAACTCCTCGAAAGTTCTATAACTTGTGCCTCCATCATCTGCCGAGGGATTGGATTTATAGCGGGCTCTCCTACTTTTATAGGGAGGCCAGCTTTAGTTATGTATCCAACTCCCTCACCAGCATAAAATGTGACTCCTGAACCGCCTTCACTTACCCTTGCAATAATGAGTGCGCCATGTGTGACATCTGGATCATCACCGGCATCTTTTGTTATTCCAATTTCAACCCAGTCTTCTCCAGAATCTCTATGTGCTATGGCAAATGAAGGCTGCTCTCCCCGGGGCAAGGTTATTTGGATTTTTGCAATGTGGTGACTTCCCCACAACTGCTCAAGACAAGCACGGACTGCTGCTGTGGCGCATGCACCGGTTGTCCAACCACGTCGAAGCGGGCTATTTGGAGTCTTTTTCATAATTCCATTATAGCAAAGCATTTGATGCCGCCAATCACAAACCGTAAGTCGTTTGTACTCTATTAAATAGGACCTCTTTTATGCATAAGTAATTTATGACCGATTCACCTAACCTGCCCTCATCAAACTGGCCTGAATTAAAATCAGGTTGGGTGTGGTTGTGTGGTGCAGGCCCAGGTGACGCGGGGCTAATAACCCTACATGCCTTAAGTGCCTTAAGACAGGCTGATGTTGTAGTTTACGATGCTTTAGTAAGTACAGAGATTTTAGAATGGGCACCAAATGCTGAGCTTGTTTATGCTGGAAAAAGGGGTGGAAAGCCATCTGCAAAACAGCGTGATATTTCGCTACAGCTAGTTGAATTAGCCCGCAAAGGTAGAAAAGTATTAAGGCTTAAAGGGGGGGATCCTTTCGTTTTTGGCCGAGGCGGCGAAGAAGCCCAAACGCTGGTACAACACGGTATTCCAATTAGGATAATTCCAGGAATTTCAGCTGGTATTGGTGGCCTTGCCTATGCTGGCATACCCGTCACCCATCGGGACGTTAACCAATCCGTAACCTTTGTGACAGGGCATGACCAATCTGGTGACACTCCCGGCTCAATTGACTGGAATGGGATAGCTAAGGGTAGTCAGGTAATAGTTATTTACATGGGGATGAGACATATTTCGCAAATTACTGATCGGTTAATGGCTGCGGGCCGCAAATCGTCAGAACCCCTAGCGTTTGTTACCTCAGCAACCTTGGAAACCCAACAGGTAGTCGAAAGCACACTAGGAAACGCAGTTTCCGATGCAAAACTTCATAAAATTGAACCTCCAGCAATTATCTGCGTGGGACGATCAGTGTTAATGCGGCAGGTATTAGATTGGAAATCAATAGAATTAGGGGAGTCTCCTCGAAACTTAGATCCACTTGGCCGCGGTCGCCCTGCTGAGAGCGCATGATACGTTTCTTGATTGCTTCACCACATTCTGGAGCAGGAAAGACAGTTATCACACTCGCAATTATGCGCCTGCTAAGAAAAAGAGCAGTTAAGTATCAACCCGCTAAATCTGGCCCCGATTATATTGATCCAAAATTTCATGAAGTGGCTTCTGGCGAAAATTCTGTCAACCTCGACGCTTGGGCAATGAGAAAAGAAGAAATTGAAACCCTAGCGGGTAGCGGTAACTTAATCGTTGAGGGGGCAATGGGTCTTTTTGATGGTGCCGGTGTATCTGGTGTGGGCTCCTCCGCTGATTTAGCTAAAATTCTATCATTACCAGTGGTTTTGGTCATTGATTCAGCAAAAACAGCGCATTCTATTGCCGCGCTGGTGCAAGGTTTTAAAAGCTTTGACAATCACGTAACTGTAGCTGGTGTTATACTAAATCGCGTAGCAAGCGATCGGCATTTAAATATACTTAGTGCGGCGCTTTCTAAAATTGATGTTCCTTTATTAGGGTTTATGTTTAAATCCAACATATTTTCGTTATCTGAAAGACATCTAGGGTTGGTGCAGGCCAGTGAAAACCAAAACTTAGAACATTGGATTGATACCGTCGCGGAGGCCTTAGCGCCAAGCCTAGACCTCCAAACTCTGACTGAGCTTACCTCACAGCCAAAACTGAAAGCCCAAGAAAACAAAAAGCCACCAGGTCAACGCATTGCAGTCGCACGCGATGTTGCATTTGAATTCAGTTACCCACATCACCTACGGTCTTGGCGTTTGGCAGGTGCAAGTATTTCATTTTTTTCTCCAGTTGCAGATGAAGCGGTTGCAAAGGACGCAGATTTTATATTTTTACCAGGGGGATATCCAGAACTTCATGCTGGTCAGATTGCAGCAGCTCAACGTTTTAAATCATCAATTAAAGGACATGCTGCCAACGACACGCCTATTTATGGAGAATGTGGTGGATATATGACTTTGGGTGATGCTATTATAGACGAACATGGAGTCAGTCATGAAATGTTGGGGCTATTAAATTTAGAAACTAGCTTCGCAGATCGAAAGTTACACCTCGGATATCGTCAACTGTCACCCCTTGGCCCACATTTTGAAGGGCCCTTACGTGGGCATGAATTTCATTATGCAAGCACACTAAGTGCAAAAGGATTTCCACTATTTTCTGCAAAAGATGCAGACAATGTGCAGTTACCAAATATGGGGTTATGTAGCGGACAAACATTTGGTTCCTTTGCTCATATTATAAGTGGCATATAAAACTCGCATAGGGAAAGAGATGACAGAAATAGTATTTAATGATGAGCAAGCGAAAAGAAATGTTGCTGTTCTCATTGCGGTACAAGCTATTTTAGGTTGCCAATTGCCTATGATATTTGTGATTGGTGGCCTGGCCGGTGGAATGCTCACAAAAAACTTATGCTTTGCTACTTTGCCAATTTCTTTAATAGTTTTTGGTTCAATGACCACTGCACCATGGCTTTCGGCTCTAATGCAAAAACGGGGCCGAAAATTTGGTTTTTTTGTTGGTGCCATAGCCGGCGCTCTTGGTGCCTTAGTTTCAGGTTATGGTCTATATATCAGTTCTTTCAACATATTTCTTCTTGGATCGTTTATAACCGGAACTTACATGTCAGCACAGGGTTTTTATCGGTTTGCAGCTAGCGATATAGCGTCAAAAGCCTTTCGTCCTAAAGCTATTTCTTATGTTATGGCAGGTGGATTGATTTCAGCAATAATAGGACCACAACTTAATAAAGTAGTAATAGATGCTTTGGTTGTCCCTTTTCTAGGAAGTTACTTAGTTATAATAGGACTTAATTTGGTGGGGATGTTTTTGTTTCTTTTGTTGCGCCTTCCCAAAGGTACGTCACACCCAACTATGATAGCAGCGTCCCAACCCCCACGTAGTTATACCGCACTATTAAGCGATCCACGTATTATAGTTTCAATCGTATGTGGTATGGTGGCATATTCATTGATGAACCTAGTAATGACCTCTACGCCTTTGGCCGTAGTTGGGTGTGGTTTTACAAAGAATAATGCGAACGACATAGTGTCTGCACACGTCATAGCGATGTTTCTACCCTCCTTTTTTACTGGCCATTTAATTAACCGATTTGGAGTTGAAAAAATAATGGGTATTGGCCTATTAATTCTTGCGGCTGCTGGAATTGTAGCGCTGAGCGGCGTACAACTTACTAATTTCTTTTTAGCACTTATTTTAATTGGTATCGGTTGGAACTTCAGTTTTATCGGTGCCACAACTTTGTTAACTAATTCTTATGCCCCGCATGAACGGGGCCGTGTGCAGGGTTTAAATGATGCAATAGTGTTTGGATGTGTAACCATTGCATCTTTGGCTTCAGGGGGGCTCATGAACTGTACAGGTGGAACTGTAATAGAGGGCTGGGCTGCTGTTAACTACGCGATGACACCTTTTCTTTTATTATCTGGCACAGCCGTTTTATGGTTAACAATTATTAAAAAAAGGCTAGTTTAGTTATTACGCCAGGCAATTAACATCCGAGATAGAGTCGAAGTAAGAGGAAAGGCTGGGATCGCTCCGATTTCTACTGATCCAGGATTGCGTGATACGAACTGTAACACCCTTTTACAATTGGCACTCTCAATGAATGCAGGGGAGTTTAATGTTGGGCAAGGGAGAGATAAAACTTCGTTGCACATATCACTGTAAATATTTACTTTTTCATTATTTGACCAAACTGGTACTTTCAGTTCAATAAGTGCCGCTATACCGCGTAAAAACCGCACTAAGCCAATCTGCTTCGCCAAGTTTTCTACAGCTGTCATCTCAGTAGGTAGATCTCCCAAACCATCCAGTGCAGCAACAAGCGGTCCAAGTGCAATATCGCGCACGTGATTCAAAAGAGCGTCTGTACTATCAAATCCTCTTTTGTGGATGTCCCATCGCCGCGCCAAAATCATCTTGTCAAGTGCTTCAGCTCCCTTCTCAGTTAATACAATAGCAAGAGATTCCACAACCTCATGCCTCCTAGGCCTGCCTTCTTGAATACTCTCAAGGGCATCACGCCACCATTGAAGACGCATCTCAGCAATCACTGGTTCTTTTGTCATCCAAGGTGCTCTGGCGACTTCGGCCGCTACAGCATAGATAGGGAATAATTTTTTTCTTGCTTGCAGTCTTGCACTCATGGCCGCTGCAAACCGATCAGGGTCCGCACGTGCCACTAAATTTGCACAAGCCTGTATACTCATCCAAGTTTTTCTGGGTCAAAGACACTAGAAAATACTGCCCTAGATAATCCACCAGGCTGATCAACCACCTCAATGCCAGCATCCAATAGTTGTGACCTGATCAAATCAGCTTTTAAGAAATCACGATTAACCTTCGCTTTAGTTCTCAAAGCTAAAAGAGATTCAACTTTATTCTTCACTGTGTTATCTGGTTCTTTTGGAAACCACCAATGTTCATCTGGAGATAATAATCCAAGAAACTGACCAGCGCTCAAAAGTAGTTCTACTGATCCAGACTTTGCTAACTCATGCATCCTCGCTAAAGCACCTGGTGTATTTAAATCATTAGACACATTCTGCAAAATAACGTCATCTAACAAAGCCGGTGACACATTCTCAACCAGTGCATGCCATTTACGCAGGGTTAATGTTGCGTCCCGAACCTTCTTTTGGGTCCAATCCATTGGTTTTCCGTAATGTGTCGACAACAGTACAAATCGAACGACCTCTCCTGGAATTCCATCATTTAGTAAATCCCTAACTGTAAAAAAATTGTCTAACGACTTAGACATTTTTTTACCCTCTACCTGCAACATTTCATTGTGTATCCAAAACTGGGCAAAAGAGCCACCTGGATGGGCACACTTGCTTTGAGCAATTTCATTTTCATGGTGTGGAAAAATTAAGTCATTGCCACCCCCATGTATGTCAAAACTTTCACCAAAGTGTTCTTGAACCATCGCAGAGCATTCAATATGCCATCCTGGTCGTCCAAACCCCCATGGGCTTTCCCATCCTGGTGTTTCACCACTGGATGGCTTCCATAATACAAAATCCAATGGGTTTCGCTTGTAGGGGGCAATTTCAACACGAGACCCTGCGATCATATCCTCAATGGCTCGACCTGATAGAACACCATAGTCAGGACAGCTATCCACATCAAATAGCACATGACCCTCCGCGACGTAAGCATGTCCCTTTTTAATTAAATTATTTGACATCTCAATCATTTGCGAGATGTACAAAGTTGCTCGTGGCATTAAGTTAGGATCGAGCGTTGATAGCTCTCGCATATCGTCTAAATACCAAGTTATTGTTTCTTCAGTTATTTCAGATATCGAACGACCAGTTGCCAATGAGCGAGCATTAATTTTGTCGTCTATATCAGTAAAATTGCGCGCATAAGTTACATTTTCGGCGCCAAAAACCTCGCGAAGCAGTCTAAAGAGTATATCGAATACAACCACTGGTCTGGCATTTCCAAGATGTGCTCGATCATAGACCGTAGGGCCGCAAACATACATGCGCACGTTCTCTTTTTTCAGAGGGGTGAACTCTTCTTTGCGCCGAGTTTTTGAATTATAAAGTCTAATTTGTGTCATTAATTAGTTCCTGAACGTCCTGAACGGAATTGCGACATATTTTTGCTATGAAACACATTTAAAATAAAAGCTAATCACTGAAACAGTTCTCCCAACAAATACCAAACGTTGTCTATATCAACTAATAGTAAATGAAAATATCCGGCAGAATGTGTTTTGGTTGCTGCACCAAAATAAGTTTGACAAATCCACACTAAAACGGCCAGCTAGACATATGGAAATAGCTAATCGCATGGTTGCTTTAACAAGCGACGGGACAGATGGATGGGATGTTTTTTACAGAGCTCGCAGGATGAAGAAATCTGGCATTTCTGTTACGGAACTGACTATTGGAGAGCATGATATTGGCACAGACTTAAATATTTTAACAGAAATGTATAGATCCGCTCAGGCGGGAAATACTGGTTATGCCGCTGTGCCAGGAACGGATGAATTAAGAGAAACAGTTGCCCGACGGATAAACGAAAGAACGGGGGTATCGACAACAGCCGCCAACATACTAATTACACCCGGCGGCCAAGCTGCATTATTTGCGGCACATCTGGCCGTACTAGATCCGGGTGATGTTGCGCTATACTGTGATCCTTATTATGCTACTTACCCCGGCACCCTTCGCGCCGTTGGTGCTATAAATCGTTCTATTGAGTGCATTCCAGAAAATAATTTCCAACCTCAAAAAAATCAAATCCAGTTAGCCGCAAATGGCGCAAAGTGTTTATTAGTTAACTCACCCAACAACCCCACCGGTGTTGTTTATGACAAAAATACTTGGCTAGGAATCGTGGAGGTTTGCATTCAAAAAGATCTCTGGCTGATATCAGATGAAGTCTATGACAGCCAAGTTTGGGAAGGAGAACATATTAGTCCGCGCAGTTTGCCCAAAATGGAACCCCGCACTCTGGTTATAGGCTCCATGTCTAAAAGTCATGCGATGACGGGAAGTCGTGTAGGTTGGGTATGTGGCCCTGAGACAGTGATCACGCATTTAATCAACTTAGCAACTCATACGACTTATGGGGTTCCAGGCTATATTCAAGATGCAGCTAACTTTGCTTTGAACCAAGGAAGCAAACTGGAGATGGAAGTGGCCGCTCCCTTTGATCGCAGACGTAAAATCGCCGTCAAACTCATCGCCATGCAGAAAATCATCAAGTCTGTGCCTTGTTCTGGTGCAATGTATATGATGTTAGACATACGAAATACAGGGTTAACTGGTGAGGTTTTTGCTAATAGGCTTCTAGATAAAAAAAATATTGCAGTTATGCCTGGCGAGAGTTTTGGACGATCTGCTAAAGGACATATCAGGGTTGCAATGACAGTAGATGATGAAAAGTTTAAGAAAGCATTGGAGGAATTATTAAGATTTGCTGCAGAGGAACAGATAAAAAATTGACGTTTTTTGAACAAAGGTCGCAAATAGAAAAGATTGTCGTTTAAGACATTTTACCCCTTCGGGTATGAATGATCAGCTAAATACAGTTTTGTGGTTAATTAGTCTCTTAGATCAGACGATTGGCGCATGCAGGGGTCGTGCTGCTCGAGGTGGGCCCATTGTGTTGTAAGGAATTAATTTTGTTTACCTTTTAACACTACAGGACCTCACCATGACCAACACAATCCAACGTCGAGCTGGTGGCCGCGCAGCTCGCACCGCCGCCCGCGCAGCTCCTCTATCAGATACCATGCGACCAATAAGGCCAGGTATGGAAGGCGGAACTTACCATCCTCTTTCTCAATCAGATATGGAAAAAATAAACAGGTCTGCACTGACAGCACTTGAGGAAATCGGTCTAGCAGATGCGCCACAATCCGGAATTGATATTATGGTCGGTGCTGGGGCTATTTACGGCCAAGATGGCCGCCTACGTTTTCCAAAGTCTTTGATAGAAGATATGCTGGTAACGGCAAATCGCGAAATTACACTATTTGGTCGGAATCCAAAACACGACATGCTTCTCAGTGGAAAAAAAGTACATTACGGAACAGCAGGCGCCGCCGTGCACATGGTAGATGTAGAAAATCGAAGCTACCGTGAGTCCACTGTAAAAGACCTTCATAATGCAGCTCGAATAGTTGAACATCTTGATAATATTCATTTTGTGCAGCGGCCGATGGTTTGTCGCGACATCCCTGACAATCGTGAAATGGATCTAAATACAATTTATGCATGTACCACCGGTACACAAAAACATGTCGGGACCTCTTTCACCGAACCAGGTTTCGTAGATGACGCATTTGAAATGTTACATATGATAGCGGGCGGAGAAAATAGATGGCGAGATCGGCCATTTGTCTCTAATTCAAACTGTTTTGTTGTTCCGCCGATGAAGTTTGCGACTGAAAGCTGCCAAGTAATGGAGAAGTGTATAGAAGGTGGGATGCCAATTTTACTTCTTAGTGCGGGCCAAGCAGGCGCTACGGCCCCTGCCCCAATCGCTGGGGCAATTGTCCAGGCGGTCGCAGAATGTTTGGCTGGTATGGTATATGTTAATGCAATTAAACCTGGACACCCAACCATCTTTGGAACTTGGCCATTTGTCTCTGATCTTAGAACTGGCGCCATGTCAGGTGGTTCGGGAGAGCAGGCTTTGTTGACGGCTGGTTGTGCTCAAATGCACCACTATTATGGTTTGCCAGGTGGAGCTGCAGCTGGGATTGCAGACGCCAAATTGCCGGATATGCAGGCTGGTTGGGAGCAGGCAATGTCAAACGTTATGGCAGGTTTAACGGGCTTAAATATGGTTTATGAAGCCGCAGGAATGCACGCCTCATTATTAGGCTTTTGTCATGAATCGCTGATTTTGGGTGATGACCTTTTAGGCCAGGCGATGCGTTGTGTTCGGGGCATCGAAGTGAATGAAGAAACTGTTGGCCTAGAAACCATGCGAAGCACATGTTTAGGCGGACCTGGACATTACCTCGGTTCCGATCAGACCCTATCATTAATGCAAACTGAGTATTTCTATCCAACACTCGCAGACCGCAGTTCACCAAAAGAGTGGGATGAAAAAAATCGTCCTGATCTATTAAAAAACGCAACCTTACGAAAGGAAAAGTTAATCAACGCTCCAACACCAGCATCCCTGGACCCAATGGTGGACGCTGAAATACGAAAACGATTTAATATCCACCTATCTTAATTCTCACATGCAAATTTAGTGGCTCACTTTTTCCGCTAATTCCAACCATTCCAACTCAGTTAAAGACAATTTTTCTTGTCGCTCAATTAGGATTTCCGTTGCCTTTTTAAATTTCACTGGATAATTTTTGAATAAATCTGGTTGGCTTAAAAACTCCTCGAGTTTATTAATTTCTGCCTCCAAACGTTCAATTTTTTTGGGCAATATCTTTAACTGGTGTTTCTCACTGAAAGTTATGGGATTGTTTTGTGTCTTAATCTTTGATCTCTCAACTTTTTGAGAATTATTGACCTTTCTTGGTTCCGTGGTTTCTATTTTTGGTTTCTGCGCCTGATAGTCACTCCAACCACCAGCGTAAACAATTGCTTTGCCTGCTCCTTCCAAAGCAATCGTGGTAGTCGCAACACGATCCAAAAAATCTCGGTCGTGGCTTACCAGAAGTACCGTTCCATCATATTGCCCAAGCACATCCTGTAAAAGGTCTAACGTTTCAATGTCTAGATCGTTTGTTGGCTCATCTAAAATAAGAAAATTACTCTCCTGTGCCATTAATCGAGCTAGGATTAGCCGAGCTTTTTCTCCTCCCGAAAGAGATCGGACGGGAGCCCTCATTTGTTCCTCTGCAAATAAAAAATCCTTAAGATACCCCACCACATGTTTAGGATATCCACGAACCATAATTTGATCAGAGCTTCCGGAAACCGCCATACTAGGGTCACTTGTAAGAGCCTCCCAAAGACTAAGCGCTGGGTCAAGCTGTGAGCGTCCCTGATCAAACATTGCAATCTTAAGGTTTGTGCCGAGTTTTACTGTGCCAGAGTCAGGTTTTTGTTGCCCGATTAATGTATTAATTAGAGTTGTTTTACCAACCCCATTTGGACCCACAATTGCGATCCTATCTTGGCGTTGTACCGTTAATGATAAATTATCAAAAATTTTAAATTCACCAAAGGCAAGGCTTAAATTTTTTGCCTCTATTACCTTTACACCAGACTTTTTTCCCGAATCTAATGCCATTGCAGCATTTGATTGGCGTTTAATTTGAGATGCACGTTCTGCACGCAACTCCTCCAATGCCCGAACACGTCCCATATTACGCTTCCGCCGCGCTGAAATACCTTCAACTGCCCAGCGTGACTCAGCCTTAATTTTGCGGTTTAATTTATGTCGTTGATCATCTTCCTCTTCCCAAACCTTATCTCGCCAAGATTCAAAAGACCCAAACCCTTGGTCTAACCGCCGCACAGAACCTCTATCAATCCAAAGAGTAGATCGGGTGAGTTCTGTCAAAAAAGTACGATCGTGCGAAATCACCACAAAACTGTTGCGGCTTTCGCGAAGCGTAGTCTCGAGCCACGAAATAGCCTCAATATCTAAATGGTTGGTAGGTTCATCAAGTAACATAAGCTCCGGGTTCTCGGCCATTAGCTTTGCTAATGCAGCTCGACGTCGCTCACCACCAGAGGCAGTCCTTACCAATCTATCTGGATCAAACTTTAAACCCTCAGCAGCAATTTCCACCTTGTAATGATCTGCTTCGTCAAGGTCCGAAAACGCATAATCACCCAAAGTTGAGAAAGCGGTCAGATCAGGGTCTTGCTCCATATAACCGACCCTTACGCCGGGATGAATTACTCGAGAACCTTCGTCGGCGTCAACTAAACCAGCCATCACCTTCATCAAAGTTGATTTTCCTGAACCATTTCTACCCACCAGTGATACTCGATCATCAGTTTGAACGATTAAACCTAAGTCTTCAAAAACTGGATTTCCACCGAAAGTCAGCGCTACATTAGAAAGCTGTATTAAAGGTGCTCTTGCCATAAACTCCGTTATGTCTTTGATCGGGGCAGGTCAATGACAGATTTTAAATTTAATTTTTTAAACTGTTAGCATTCAACTGTTAGGCATCAAAAATTATATAACAGTAAAATTTTTGCTATATTAATTCTCGTAACGCCGGTAACGAAAACTACAATATTGGTCAGTTGCTGTCGCCAAAAAAATCTTCCGCTTCCATTCTGCCAACATTACCCATCATCTGACGGATGAAAGAAATTTCCCCACTACCACCCTCGGTTATCCTTCGCGAAAGTACAATTACCTTGCCATCTTCCAAGCCGTAGCGACTGACATTGCTTACGACGCCCACACTATCAAATTGAATGGCAACAATTTGGCGTTCAATTGTTTTTGGTGCTGCGGCTCCATAGTGGCGCCATTTGCTTGAAACATAATAAATAGCGTCTGATGTAGTTAGGCCACTAGTCGAAGGAACTCCAATGGCCCCTGCTACCGAAGAACGTGTAGCGACACCAACCACAATAGCAGACAATTCGCCATCAGTTGGGGTAAAGCCGTGGTTTCGGTAGACACTACTGCAGGATGTTAACAACCCAAGCAAAAGACATATATTTATTAGTTTGAATTTTATCAAAATTACCAGACCTGTACTATTGTGAGAGTTATCATAACAAATTACTGTTATGTTATATATAGCTTAACTGATATTCAAGAATGGTTAATAAATGCAAAAAAAAATTACCAATAACGTCATTGAATTACGCCATTTAGTGGAGAACAGGAAGGTTGATTTCGAATTTGATTTTTCTCAGGAATTTGCAACCCTTATTAAATCACAGCTTGATATTTTAGATGTAAAAAAGGCTAAATTCTTAGGTAGTTTAGCTCCACTTGGAAAGGGTGACTGGTGCTTGACAGGAATAATTGGAGCATCAATCGAACAGCAATGCAGCATAACCTTGGATCCTGTTTTTACTAGGGTTGACTCAAAAGTTTTGCGGAATTTTCGCGGAGCAGCCAACGCTGAGTTAACTAATCCAAACTACGATGAAACAACCATCGACGATGCTGATGAAGTTTTTAGTAAAACTATAGATTTAGAAAACATTTTTTATGAAGAGTTATCACTTTTATTACCTGATTACCCAAAAAAAGAAAATATTAAACACCTAAAAACTGACTATGGCCCCCCTGGAGTATCTCCTATTACTGACGAAACTTCCAAGCCTTTTTCAGTTTTATCAGATTTTAAAGATCGATTAACATAATCAACGTGAATGTTTCGATCATCAAAGGCTCCTTATTTAATAATAAACTCAAATAAGTCTCCTTAATAGTGTTTTTGGGCTTGAAAAGTAGTAAGATCCAAGTATTGGTCCGGAATTCAAGAGGAGAATTTTAGGTCTCCCAGCATAAGTTTGGTTGCGGCGCGCCAAATTCAGTATTAACAGGGCGTATATTCCCTAAGTTTGAGGTTAAGACATGGCTGTTCCAAAAAGTAAAATTACGAGGAGCCGTCGTGGCATGCGGCGCGCCCATGATGCACTGTTGTCAGAAAATCCAAATGAATGCACTAATTGTGGTGAGCTTAAACGTCCGCACCACGTGTGCGCTGCCTGCGGTCATTATGGTGACAAAGAGATAGTAGCGATGAGTGCCGACATAGATTTAGACGAAGAAGTCGTATAAAATTTAAGCCGAGGGGAAAGCACTTAAGATGAGTGATCCCAAGCCACCTGAAGATAGTCCCGGATCAAGTATAATTGTTTCGGTTGATGCAATGGGTGGTGACGCGGGACCTGGTGCCGTCATTGCTGGCCTTGCGATTGCTTTAAAATATCACCCAAAAATTAGGTATTTAGTACACGGGCAACAAGGTTTATTAGAAAACTTGATAGCACAGGAAAACTTGGCCCAAGTTTGTACAATTATCAATGCTGACAGGGTCGTGTCGATGAACGATAAGCCCAGTCAAGTGATGCGCAGTGGCAAGGGCACATCGATGTGGTCTGCAATAACGTCTGTAAAACAAAAAGAAGCTGATGCTTGCGTCTCCTGTGGAAATACTGGTGCGCTGCTGGCTGTTTCAATGATTAGATTACGTATGATACCCGGTATTAACCGACCAGCAATTTCGATATTGTGGCCATCACTTGGACCTAATGGTTTTAATGTTATGTTAGATGTTGGAGCTGATATTAAAGCAGATGAGAAAGATTTACTCCAATTTGCTTTGATGGGTTCGTCATATTCCACAAATGGTTTGGGCATCAAAAACCCCAAAGTTGGTCTTTTAAATGTTGGGACTGAGGAAAATAAGGGCCGACCAGAACTAAAAGTAGCCTATGATCTCATAAGCACCGCAGCTGTTCATGAAAATTTTGAGTTTATCGGTTTTGTAGAAGGTAGCGATATACCCTCTTCAAAAGTAGATGTAATTGTAACCGATGGCTTCACAGGAAACATAGCACTAAAATCAGCAGAAGGCACAGCGAGTTTTATTGCAAGCGCATTAAGGAGTTCATTCAGATATAATATCTACAGTCGAATAACTGCTCTAATAGCTAACGCTCCATTACAGCGCCTAAAAAAACAAACGGACCCACGAAAGGTAAATGGCGGAGTTTTTTTAGGTTTGAACGGAACCGTGGTAAAATCACACGGAGCCGCTGACCCAACAGCTGTGGCCGCCGCTGTTGGACTTGCCTATAAATTAGCTTCAGCACAATTCAACAGTCAATTAGCAGAACGGGTGGCTGCAGGGCACAGTTTTGTGGATAAAATAAAATCAGATAGGATTTTGTGATGCACCGAGCAGTAGTAGAAGGGGTTGGACATTATCTGCCAAAACGTGTGGTGGAAAATTCTGAATTCGAGAACACCCTTGAAACAAATGATGAATGGATACGAAGTAGAACTGGAATAGAAAGACGACATTTCGCTGATGAATATGAAACGACTGCGTTTATGGGTATTGAAGCAGCCCAGGCTGCCTTGGATTACGCTGATTGTACAATTGACAAAGTCGATGCAATTTTAGTAGCGACGTCTACCCCCGACCTTACATTCCCATCAGTGGCTACAATGATACAAAATGGACTGGGGATGAGACACGGGTTCGCTTTTGATGTTCAAGCAGTATGCGCAGGATTTGTGTACGCCTTAACAGTAGCAAACTCATTGATAGCCAGCGGACAAAATAGTCGTATATTAGTGATTGGGTCAGAAACATTTTCAAAACTTATGGATTGGACAGACCGTAGTACTTGTGTCCTCTTCGGTGACGGAGCGGGTGCTATGCTAGTCGCTGCGCAGTCTAATGATAAATCCAACCGTGGAATATTAGCCACCACTCTTCATTCAGATGGTCAGTACAAAGATCTTTTATACGTAGACGGTGGGGTATCATTACAAACGACTGGATATCTGCGTATGCAAGGGAAAGAAATCTTTCGGCATGCAGTAGAAAAACTCTCAGAGGCTACATTTGAAGCATTAGAAAAAGCGGGTTTAACAACACAGGATGTAGATTGGGTAGTACCTCACCAGGCCAACAAACGGATTTTAGAGGGAATGTCTAAGCGACTTAACATACCGACAGAACGAGTTATTATGACGGTTAATAATCATGGAAACACCTCAGCAGCATCGGTTCCCTTGGCTTTGTCAGTTGCCCTAAACGATAACCGTATCAAACACGGTGACTTGGTTGTAATTGGGGCTATTGGTGGTGGCTTGGCTTGGGGTACCGCGGTAATTCGCTGGTAACTTTAAAAATATTATTGTTTTTGTTGACCACTATTGAATATCTCATTTAGAATGAAAATACAGGATAGGGGTAATAACATGACGGGAAAAACACTGACAAGGATGGATTTAGGTGAATCTCTGGTTCGCGAAATCGGCCTTTCACGTAGCGAATCTTCAGACCTAGTAGAAAGCGTTTTGGCACATCTTTCAGATACATTGGTATCTGGTGAGATGGTTAAAATATCTTCGTTTGGAACATTTAGCCTTCGAGATAAGAAGGCTCGCGTTGGCCGAAATCCAAAAACTGGTGAAGAAGCTGCAATTGTACCTCGCAGGGTATTAACATTCCGTCCATCTCATTTGATGAAAAGTAGCGTCGCTAAAGGCAATAAAGGTTGATTGGGTGAGCAAGTCACCTGAGGCCTTTCGAACTATAAGCGAAGCATCTGAATGGCTTGGAACTCAGGCTCACGTTCTTCGGTTTTGGGAAAGTAAGTTTAGCCAATTAAACCCAGTTAGAAAGCCAGGCGGTAGACGATATTATAGACCGTCGGATCTCACGTTACTAGGCGGCATTAAGTACCTGTTGCATCAACAAGGAACTACAATCAAAGCAGTACAAATAATATTAAAAGAAAAGGGTGTAGGCCATGTAAGTGGTTTTTCACCCCCACTAGATGTGGTAATGTCAGCATCACATAAGAGAAGTAAATCTAATATAAAAATAATTGAAGAATACAGCTTAGACGAAATAAGAAAAAAGGAACCAAAGCCCGAAAATGTTAATAAAGAATTAAATAGTTTCTATGATGACGAAGATGATCAACTTCATTTATTTCCCCCATTGGATCAGGAGCACACTGCAACAGTAGAAACAAATAATACACTCCCTTCCCAATCTCAAAGCGGTCCAGAACCTCGCGTCCAACAAATAGACGAGAGTATTAGTTCGCAATCATCCCCTGCCCCAGAGCCTATTGATAACCTAGGCATCGTCTCGCGTGATAATTCTGTCCAAACTTTAGGGGTAGATATAGCAGGTAATGATTTTCTTCTCAGTGAATATACCGGAAAGTCTGGCTCTGCATCAACAATATTAAAGTTAACAAGAAAGCAAATAGATCAGATATGTCTTTCTAAAAAAACTTCTATTGTTCAACTTAAAAATTTAGTTAAACAAATGAACTGATAATTCTAAAACATAGATTTATAGTCTTGCTCCCAGCGTTGCGTTCGCTATACCCATGTTAGTTCGGGCTATGGCGCAGCCTGGTAGCGCGTCCGTCTGGGGGACGGAAGGTCGCAGGTTCGAGTCCTGCTAGCCCGACCAAATACGAACTACTTTTTATAATATTAGGGTCAGTTTAGTAAGTGTATAGGTGTAGACATGAATATAGGCGTTATACCGAACCAACTAATCAGTACCATGGTGACCCAAGGTCAAATTATAATTGCGAATTCTTTGCAAAACGACCAAATACAGCCTGCATCCTTAGATCTTAGATTAGGCCAAACTGCATACCGGGTCAGAGCATCGTTTTTAGCTGGAAAAACAGCGACAGTAGCTGAAAAATTAGCTGACTTTGAAATGCATCAGATAGATCTTACCAATGGCGCAGTTTTAGAAAAAGGCTGTGTATATTTAGTTCCTTTAATGGAAAGCTTGGACCTATCAGAAAACACTTCTGGCATAGCAAATGCAAAATCATCCACAGGACGATTAGACCTTCTTACCCGTACTATTACTGATAATGGCACTGAATTTGATCGCATAGTTAAAGGTTATTCAGGGCCGCTATATGCTGAAATATGCCCACGTTCTTTTTCAGTTCTGGTTAGGCCTGGTATGAGACTCAACCAAATTCGCTTCCGTATTGGAGATGCTACCCTAAGCGATAAAGAATTGATTTCACTACATAATGAGTCACCTCTAGTTTCTGAATTACCTATAATTCAGGACGGGTTAGGTTTCTCTGTTGATCTCAATCCGTCTGATAATGACCTTGTTGGATATCGCGCCAAGCCGCATACCGGTGTGATTGATCTATCTAAGATTGGGTACTATCAAGCTTCAGATTTTTGGGAAAAAATTTACACAACAGAGAAGCGTATTATACTTGATCCAGAAGCATTTTACATTCTTGTCAGCCAGGAAGCCGTTACAATACCACCTGGATATGCGGCGGAAATGGCTCCTTATTTAGCAATGGTTGGTGAGTTTAGGGTCCATTATGCCGGGTTTTTTGATCCAGGGTTTGGACACGCATTGGCAGATGGTCAGGGCAGCCGCGGTGTATTGGAAGTAAGGTGCCATGAGGCCCCTTTTGTACTTGAACATGGACAAGTAGTGGGTCGGTTAGTGTATGAAAAAATGTTTGAGCCTCCAAGCCAGCTCTATGGGCTGGAGAGCCAGTCAAACTATCAAGGACAAAAATTGAAACTTTCAAAGCATTTTAAACAGGAGTAATTTAAAAAATTTTTGAGATCGCCTGTAGATATATTTAATGTATTACACTGGGGACAATGGAGTTAAACTAAAGTCCTCAAGTAATTGAAATAATTATTTAATCTAAATCATCAAGGGTTTCTTCTATCACAGAAACATTGTGCTCAAAAAGGTTCTCTTGTTGATCGCCTTCATCATCAGAAGGAAGTAAGCCCTCCACCCCGGGCACAGGACGATTTTCCAACAAGCCAGCAGCTCTTAGCTCTTTTAATCCAGGCAGGTCTCGCGCATTTTCTAATCCAAAGTGATCAAGAAATTGGTCGGTACCTACAAAGGTTATAGGGCGTCCGGGTGTCTGTTTGCGGCGACCTAATTTTATCCATTCTAGCTCAAGAAGTTGATCAATTGTCCCACGGCTCACGGCAACTCCTCTAATTTCCTCTATCTCTGCACGGGTAACTGGTTGATGATATGCAATAATAGCCAAAGTCTCTATAGCGGCGCGCGATAGCTTACGAGTTTCTACAGTCTCTCGAAGCATAAGAAACCCAAGATCAGAAGCAGTCCGAATTGCCCAAGAATCTCCTACGCGTACAACCTGAACACCCCTTCCGACATAGCGGTCTTGGATATTGTGAATTGCAAGCGGCAGGTCCACTCCATGAGGCATGCGTTTGGTCATCTCTCTCATAGAAACAGGCTCAGCAGAAGCAAACAATATAGCCTCCACCATTCTTTCCTGCTCTAAAATTGGTGGCGCCTCAAAAAGGCTCTCCTCTAGTGTATCATCAATCACTGTTATCCCTTTTTCTTATCTGTATTGGCGAAAAGATACTATCTTGCCAGATTTCAATTTTTCCTTCTTTAGCTAATTCCAGAGATGCCGCAAAGGTGGACGCAGTTGCGGATTTCCATTTTTTTGGATCCTCTGACCACCCATCCGGTAAATAGGAGGCTATATCTGTCCAATCACCCATAAAACCAATTAAGCCCCGCATTCTCTCGAGAGCCTGTTCCATAGTTAGGACTGAATCTCTATCCATTACGAATGGACGAAAATCATCTTTGGTTCGGATACGCGCATAACCCTGCATGAGATCAAGTAAATTAGCACTATAATTTATTGTTTTGCGCTGCCTTAAATCTTCTGTCAGCCCCCGAACAAAACGATCTTTTCCCAACCTATCCCGAGCCATCAACTTTGCAGCTGCATCTCGCATAGCCTCCAAGCGTTCCAATTGAAACGCCAAGTAAGATGCAAGTTCATCACCCGAAGGACCAGGGTCAGTTAAATCAGGAGGTAAGAGTAACCTTGATTTTAAAAAAGCAAGCCACGCAGCCATAACTAAGTAATCAGCCGCTAATTCTATCCGCAGTTCTGTGGCTTTCTCAATAAATTTTAAATACTGAACTGCTAACTCAAGGACGGAAATTTTTCGCAGATCTACTTTTTGTGAGCGCGACAGCATAAGAAGTAGATCTAGTGGTCCTTCGAACCCATCCACATCTACTATCAAAGTTTCTGATGCAACACGCTCTGCTATACTCTCTGAGATATCTAGCTCTTCTTCCATAAAATTTACTCGTTCATCAGTGATTCAAATTCCTCTTTAAGCTGTAAAATGTCAATAGAAACAGGGGTTGGGCGATTGTTAATTGAAAGTTTTGCACGATCTAACGAGTTACCAGCTAGTTCTGTGGAGTTCTGATGTAATAATTTCATTTCTTGAAGGACTCCGTTGCAATGTAATACAATATCACAACCAGCACCAAGTGCTTTTAGTGCACGTGTTTTTAAATTGCCTTCGAGGGCATTCATCGAAATGTCATCTGTTATAAGTAATCCTGTAAATCCAATCTCATTTCGGATCATATTAATCACGGTAGGTGATTGAGTTGCTGGATTTTTTGGATCTAATTGATCGAATATCAAATGGGCAGTCATGCCCATATCCATTTCTTTAAGTTCCTTGAAAACAGAAAAGTCTGTGTCCTCTAATACGGCTTGGTCTAATAACACTTTTGGTAGAGCCAAATGGGAGTCTAGTTTTGCTCGTCCGTGACCAGGAATATGTTTTAAGACCCCAGAGATGCCACCATGGCGCAGTCCTGAGTTTAAGGCACGGGCATTAATAATTACTTCGGATTTATCTGTTCCATAACATCTATTTCTCAAAATATGATGTGTGTCTGGTTGTGCAATGTCACCCAGCGGAGCACAATTTACATCAATTCCGGACAATCTCAAATTTTCTGCTATTAATCTTCCCCGCAGCCAAAAGGCGCGCTCAGCGTAAACATTTTCCGATTGCTGGAGTGCTGGAGTAAATTCAAACCAGTGGGGCGCTCCAAGTCTAGCCACCCTGCCGCCCTCTTGATCAATCATCACTGGCGCATTCCAACCCACGGAATCCCTGAGTGACTGACAGAGATCATTAATTTGTTTTGGATTTTTTAGATTTCGTCCAAATAAAATAAAGCCAAAAGGTTGCGCCTGCCTAAAAAAAATACGCTCTTGCGAGGTAGTTTTCTCCCCCTCACAACCAAAAATAAAGGGAAATAAGCTCAAAACTATATTATCCTAATTCATAACTACAGGATAGCATTCGGCATTCTGGCCGTGCAGCGCTGTGCACAACCGCCTCGACTCATTTATATCATTAAATCCATAAACCCTGAGTCGATAAATTTCTTGTTCGGCAATTTTACCATTTAGGATAGTAGCTTCTTTGCCGACAAAATAATCACCATAACGCTCAGACAGCCTTTTCCAAGCCTCGAGGGCAGTATTCTTGTCGCTAAACGCACCAAGTTGAACCATTAGGGTGCCTAGTGGAATTCCACCACCACTCGCAGCAACTTTTCGCGGTAAATTTGTTTGGAACCAAGATTTAGGCCTCAACTGTGGCCTTAATGAGGTATTTAGCATCACATCGGTAGCCTCAGGCGCCAATGAACTTAACGTAGATGAAGTCAATATTGATGCAAGTTTAACTATTATCTCATCAGAGTCAGTCGATGGCTCAACAATCGAGGACTCTATTTCCAAAACGTCTGTTTTTTTAGGTTCAAGCGAACCAGTAACATCATTTATTATTTGTTTAGCAACAGGCAAGTCGTCAATCTGTAAATCGATAGGTCCAGGTGCGAGCTGCAATAATTCGCCTACCAACACAGCTTTCTGGCTGCTAGATACTTGATTGACCGTTAATCCTTGATGGGACGCCGGCACACCGCCAGGGTCCACAGGCGCCACGCGTGGAGGTCCTTCTAGTGCCCGCACCACCGGAACACCTGAGCTGTCACGCATCAGCGTTTGCGCGCCCCAACCAATTACTCCAATAAACACTGCGAAAGAAATGAATGCTCCCACAATATTTGCGTATTTTGCTGGGTTAACATTATTTTCGCCAATATGAGCTTTAATACTCGCGTTTGCCATGTTGCCTCAATGCCTAGGTTTTTTCCAAGGTCTCTCTAAAACTGCTCCAATAACACCCGCGCTGACGCTGTTTTATCGCATTTCTTGGGCCGGTGTTACGCCAAGAATACCTAATCCGGTCGAAATAACAACAGCAGTACATCGAATTAACGCTATTTTTGAACGGCTTGTCGCAGGATCTTCCTCCTGTAGGAAGCGTAACTTTGGTTGATCATTGCCCTTATTCCACAAACTATGAAAGTCGGATGCAAGTTCATAAAGGTAAAAAGCAATACGATGCGGTTCATTTGATCTTGCTGCTATCTCAACTAAACGTGGAAATTCGGCTACCTTTGCCGCCAGGGATAGTTCGGAGCTATCACCAAGGCTGTTTAGGTCAGAACCCGCCAATGTGTTATCATCGACAGACAATCCAATGTCAGTTGCTCTTCTCATCACTGAACAAATACGCGCATGAGCATACTGAACATAAAAAATTGGGTTTTCTTTAGTCTGTTCAAGCACCTTGTCAAAATCAAAGTCTAATGAGGCATCATTTTTTCGAGTTAACATCACAAAGCGTGTAGCGTCAGCGCCAACCTGCTCTACTAACTCTCTAAGCGTTACAAACGTCCCAGCTCTTTTCGACATCTTAAACGGTTCACCATTTTTAAACAAACGAACGAGCTGAATCAATTTAATATCAAGGCTTGTTTGTCCCGAAGATAAAGCTGTAACCGCCGCCTTCATACGCTTAACATAACCACTATGATCAGCGCCAAATACATCAATTAAATGATTGTAACCGCGTGCTACTTTGTCAAAATGATATGCAACATCAGGCGCAAAATAAGTCCAATTGCCATCGGATTTTTGGATCGGCCGATCAACATCATCACCATACTTCGTTGATTTAAAGAGTGTTTGTTTCCGTGGTTCCCAATCGATATCAGATTTACCTTTGGGCGCTTCTAAAGTTCCCTCATATATCAAACCTTTGTCACGTAAGTTTGTTATTGCCTCTTCGATGCGACTTGTTCCGTATAGAGACTTTTCCGAAAAATAAATGTCCATTTTAATGCCCAAAGCTGACAAATCTGTTTTAATCAACTTCATCATTGCTACGATCGAAAATTGTCGAACATCAGCAAGCCAAACTTGCTCTTCTTTCCCTACAAAAAAATCACCAAATTTAGCTTTTAGAGCTTGCCCCACTTCAATCAAATAATCCCCTGGGTAAGTCCCATCTTCAAAGGCAACCTTTTGGCCATGTGCTTCAAGATATCGCAAAAATACAGAACGAGCTAGAACATCCACTTGAGCACCACCATCATTAATGTAATACTCTCTCGTCACATCGAAGCCTACAAAATCCAATAACGATGCCAAGGCGTCTCCAAACACCGCTCCTCGAGTGTGACCTATATGAAGTGGTCCAGTAGGGTTGGCTGAAACATATTCAACATTAACCGTCTTCGCATCTCCAATATTTGAGCGGCCATAAGCTTTGGGATCTTTGAGAATAGTGCGTAACACCATGCCCCAGACATCCGGTTCTAAATTAATATTTAAAAACCCAGGACCAGCAATATCTACACCAGAAATCAAGGGACTTTCTTTCAAGTACATTAATAATTTTTTTGCTATATCAAGAGGTTTTTTCATAGACGGCGAAGACAAAACCATCGCCGCGTTTGTAGCCATATCGCCATGATCAGGGTTTTTTGGTGGTTCCACAGCAACCAAATCAAAGCTTAGGCCATCTGGTAAATCACCTGAAACTTGCATCTTTTCTAAGCTTGCAATTACTAGGTTACGTATTTCGCCAAAAACATTCATTTGATCATCCCGAATAGAACTTAGGGTTTAACGAAATCTAACTGTTCGTCAACGCAAGGTAAAAAATTGATCATATTTCTGCTGTGCAAACCGATCTGTCATACCAGAAATATAGTCTGCGACCGTTCTGGCAGAGTTTATGTCATGGTTCCGGCTTTCTAAAGCTTTAACCCACTCTGTTGGCAGCAGTTCAGGTGAATTCATAAAAGTTTCAAACAATTTTTTCACTACGCTGGACGCGTGTTCTCTTTGAACCATGACACGTTCAGCACGATACATGTTTTGAAATAGGAAATTCTTTATTTCTTGTAAATCTTCTAACTCTTTTACAGAAAACTGAACCACTGAATAATTGAGGTTGCGAATATCTTCTATGCTGTTTGCTTTAGCACGCGTCAATATTTCTCGCGTTGTTGAAATTACATCATCAACCATTTGACCAAAAACGCGTCTTAAAGCCTCATGTCGACGTCGGTGGGGATCTATTCCTTTATGAATAGAGTCTACGAGTGCATAAGCTGGGCCAACGATTGGAAGCTCAGCCACTTGATCGTCTGTGAATAGTTCTGCGCGAAGCCCATCATGCAAATCATGATTATTATAGGCAATATCATCCGAAATTGCTGCCACCTGGGCTTCCGTACTTGCAAATGTTTGTAACTCGAGGTCATGTACCTGATTGTATTCGACTAAAGCTGGCGGGTATGGCAATTCTACCGGTCCATTGTGTTTAGCAATTCCCTCAAGACAATCCCATGTGAGGTTAAGTCCATCAAAATCCGCGTAATGACGTTCTAAAGATGTAACTATTCTTAAAGCTTGGGCATTATGGTCAAAACCGCCAAAAGGTTCCATTAGCTCATTAAGGGTCTCCTCCCCTGTATGCCCAAAAGGAGTATGACCTAGGTCATGGGCCAAAGATACAGATTCTGATAACTCTTGGTTTAAACCCAAAACCCCTGAAATGGTACGAGCCACTTGCGCAACCTCGATAGAATGGGTCAATCGGGTTCTAAAATAATCACCTTCGTGCTCTACAAAGACTTGGGTTTTATGTTTCAATCGCCGAAAAGCACTGGAATGTATAATTCTGTCCCTATCACGCTGGTAACAAGTTCGGATTTCAGATTCAGCTTCAAAAAAAAGTCGTCCCCTGCATAAATTGGGGCTGGCTGCGAAATTTGAATGCATACTCACTACCTTGCCGTTTATACACCTATTCCCTATACATCCTTCATAGTCCGTTGTCATGTGAGAGAGTAGTATGCTTAATCTGCCACCCAAAGTAACAAATCGAGCCTTTGAGCGCCTGGCCGAAATTGGGGCACAAGCTGAGGGTAAGGCGTTGAGAGTGGCTGTTGAAGGCGGTGGTTGTTCTGGCTTTCAGTATGAAATAGATCTTGATGAGGCTAAGCCGGATGATTTAATTATATCTGGCAACGGTGAAAGCGTTGTAATAGATAGTGTATCTCTTCCATTTCTAAGCTCAGCTGTGATTGATTTTAGCGAGGAATTAATTGGAGCAAGGTTTGTTATTGATAATCCCAACGCGTCCTCAAGTTGTGGATGTGGCGTCTCTTTTTCCATGTAAAAATAAAAAGTGACTTAAGCTCTAGCCGGTTGTTTTTAAAGCTTATAGTCACGAAATTTTTAGGAATAAAAATTTATAGAAGAGAGCCATTATGAAAATTGCTACATTCAATATTAACGGTATAAAGGCTCGAATTCAGTCTTTGACTAATTGGTTGAAACAGGCACAGCCTGATGTTGTTCTACTCCAGGAAATCAAATCCATAGATGAGAACTTTCCTCGCGAATGGTTTGAAAGTATGGGCTATCAAGTTGAAACACACGGCCAAAAAAGCTTTAATGGCGTCGCTATATTATCCAAGCTGCCTCTAGAAGATATAGTACGAGGGCTACCCGGGGACATCAATGACTTACAGGCTCGATGGATAGAGGCTACCGTAATCGGCAAGAAAGCCGTACGAGTATGTGGATTATATCTTCCAAACGGAAATCCAGTGCCGGGACCAAAATATGATTATAAATTGCAATGGATGCAACGTCTTCAAAGCCGTGCAGAAGGATTAATAAAATCTGAAGAAATAGCGTTAATGGCTGGCGATTATAATATAATTCCACAGCGTGAAGACGCAGCAAACCCCGATGATTGGACCACTGACGCCGCACATTTACCACAATCGCGCGCGTCCTACCAAAAGGTTATTAATCTGGGTTTTACAGACGCTTTCAGAATTAAAAATTTTGACGCTGGACACTACTCATTCTGGGATTATCAAGCAGGAAGTTGGCAGCGAGATAACGGTATTAGAATTGATCATTTTCTTCTCACCCCTCAGTGTGCAGACCTATTAAATGATATTGAAATAGATAGCTTTGTGCGGGGTGGTGAGAAACCCTCTGACCATGTTCCAGTATGGTTGGAGTTAGAAGCTTAAAAAACTAATCTAATCTTCACGATGGACTTTTTCTCGTCTTTCGTGACGCTCCTGTGCCTCTAAACTCATGGTGGCAATGGGACGGGCGTCTAACCGTCGCAAAGAAATAGGGTCACCAGTTTCCTCACAATAGCCAAATTCGCCGTCCTCAATACGTCTCAAAGCAGAATCAATTTTGGCAACCAATTTTCGCTGCCGGTCACGTGTCCGAAGCTCAAGTGCACGGTCAGTTTCTTCACTAGCACGATCAGAGATATCAGGTATTGCGCGAGTACTATCTTGTAAAGATTCAATTGTAACTTTGCTGTCAGATACTAACTCGTTTTTCCATGATATCAATTTTTGGCGAAAATATTCAACCTGTATTTCATTCATGAAGGGTTCGTCGTCCAAGGGAAAATAATCATTTGGAACTAATACCTCAGACTTCATTTAAATCACCTTGTAATTAAACATAATAGCAAAAGCAAAACACAGCGGTTTGGGCGCCGTCTACCCAAGCTTGGAGCATTTGTCACGCAGAAAACAGTAATTTGATCATCTCATTTTGCATGTTATGGACTGCACAAAATCTGAAAGGCGTTGAACGTGAAATTTACATCCACTGAGACCTATATTGCTGCAGACGACTTGGCTATTGCAGTAAACGCAGCCGTAACCCTTGAACGCCCTTTATTAGTGAAAGGTGAGCCTGGTACTGGCAAAACTGAACTAGCGCGCCAGGTGGCTACATCATTAGGAATGGAAATCATTGAATGGAACATAAAATCCACTACCCGCGCCCAACAGGGTCTTTATGAATACGACGCAGTAAGCCGATTGCGAGATAGCCAGTTGGGAGACGAACGTGTCCACGAAGTCGCACATTATATCAGAAAGGGAAAGTTATGGCAGGCCTTCTCAAGCAATAAAAAAGTTGTGTTACTGATCGATGAGATAGATAAAGCCGACATCGAGTTTCCGAATGACTTATTACAAGAGTTAGATCGTATGAATTTTCACGTCTACGAAACTGGAGCTACCATCGAGGCTAGGCATAGGCCTGTTGTGATAATAACATCCAATAACGAAAAAGAGCTACCAGATGCTTTCTTGCGCCGCTGCTTTTTTCACTACATAAGCTTTCCAGAGCCAGATATTCTTCGACAAATCATTGACGTTCATTATCCAAACCTCAAACCCCAGATTCTTGAAACCGCTCTTACTCAGTTTTTTGAAATAAGAGACACTCCTGGCCTAAAGAAAAAACCATCCACAAGTGAAGTTCTAGATTGGCTCAAACTAATTCTCGCTGAAGATCTCAAGCCTGAAGATCTTAAAAGAGAAGGAATAAACGCGTTACCTCGTCTACATGGGGCACTATTGAAAAATGAACAAGACGTCCATTTGTTTGAACGCCTCGCTTTTATGGCTAAAAGTAATAGATAAAGTGAAAGCGACCACCTAAAAGGTTCAAATCAAAAATCCAGCCTATAAAACCAAGTACCTGATGATAAAACAAAACGTATTATTAGATCATTAAATACCAAAAGGATCGGACACTAAATGACATATATTGGCCTTTTAATGGGTGCGCTGTTTGGTATATTTTTAGCAAGACGTAGAAAAGGTAAAGTTTTGGATGTTTTACATTATGCCGCAACTTGCGCCATCATAGGGGGCCTACTAGCATTGATTGGAAATGTAATTATCCTTCGACTAGGCTGACATCTTATGTTCCTACCATTTTTTAATAATTTAAGACACTACAAAATTCCAGTTTCTCTAAGAGAGTTTTTGACTTTCTTGGAAGGAATGCAACTAGGGTTGGCTACTTATGATGTTGATCATTTTTATTTATTAAGCCGAACTATTCTGGTTAAAGACGAACGAAATTTGGATAAGTTTGACCTAGCATTTTCAATTACTTTTCAGGGCCTTGAATCTATCAATAGCGAAGATCTACTTACTCAAGTTGAATTGCCTGAAGAATGGCTACGTAAACTAGCAGAAAAGACACTGTCAGACGCTGACAAGGCTGAGATACAGGCGTTAGGCGGCTTTGATCAGTTGATGAAAACTCTTCAAAAACGACTTGAAGAACAAAAAGCTAGACATCAAGGTGGTAGCAAGTGGGTTGGTACAGCTGGCACCTCCCCTTTTGGAGCCTACGGATATAATCCCGAAGGAATACGGATTGGACAAGATGAAAGCCGCCATCAAAGAGCTGTCAAAGTTTGGGATAAACGAAATTTTAAAAACCTTGATGGCGATGTTGAACTTGGAACCCGTAATATCAAGGTAGCACTTAAACGTCTGCGGAAGTGGGCCAGAGATGGTGCGCAAGATGAACTAGACTTGGACAATACTATTCGCAAAACCGCTGAAAATGGCTATCTTGATATTCAGATTCGCCCAGAACGACGTAATGCTGTAAAAGTTATCTTACTTTTGGATGTAGGGGGTTCGATGGACCCCCATATAAAACTGGTCGAAGAGCTCTTTTCCGCAGCCAGATCAGAATTCAAAAACTTAGAAAGTTATTATTTTCATAACTGTCTTTATGAGGGTGTGTGGCAGGAAAATGAACGCCGCTGGAACAAACAAATTCCAACAGATGAAGTATTTCGTACATATGGACCTGATTACAAATGCATTTTTGTCGGCGATGCATCAATGTCACCTTATGAAATTGCCTACGCCGGTGGCGCAAACGAGCACTGGAACCCAATACCAGGGCATGAATGGCTGACGAGGGCGCAAAACCAGTGGAAAAACTCTTTATGGTTAAATCCAATTCCGGAAAAATATTGGCCCTACACACAGTCCATCGGCATGATAAAAACTATTTTCGAAAACCGCATGGTCCCAATGACGCTGGATGGTATCTCCAATGGCATGAAATTACTGACATAAAATAATTATTGAGCATCATTATTAAAATAAACTAAATTGCATGTTATCTATCGTTAAATTAGAAAAAGCTCCTAAAAATAGGATTTAGGAAAAAAACCATACAAGGAAAACCCATGTTGCATCCATGCATTTTTTGATACCAATAGGTTTTGCAGTAATTATTGGTCTTATTACCTTTTTTATATCAGCAAATAAAACTAAAAAAAACCTTGCCGCCCATTCCAAACCACTTCAAATTCCTGAGCTTGAAAACGTAATTCAGACTTTGGCGGAAGCACTGGATTTAAACCATCTACGAGTACATATTTACAACATAGAACCTGTTAATGGTTTAGCTGCTCCTGATGGCCAAATCTACATAACTCAAGGCTTTTTATCAAAATTTAGTAAAGGGGATGTGAGCGCTGAAGAAATAGCTTCAGTTATAGCTCATGAATTAGGACATGTAGCTCTTGGTCATTCTCGGCGACGTATGATCGACTTTTCTGGCCAGAACGCTTTGCGTACGGCTCTATCTATAACATTAAACAGGTTCATTCCTTTTATTGGGCCTTGGTTGGCAAACTTTGCAATTACTCTAATCGCAGCTCGCATGTCCAGAAAAGATGAATTTGAAGCAGATTCCTATGCAACAGCATTGATGCTTAAATCTGGCTTAGGCACAGTTCCCCAAAAAAGACTTTTACAAAAATTAAAAAATCTAACAGGCGACAATGAAGAAATACCAGTATGGTTTAAAAGCCATCCAAAAGTTAATGAACGAATTAAGGCAATTGAACTTAATGAAAGAAAATGGACAGGATACGTGTCATAGCCTGTTGAACAACCGACCGAACTGCGGCAACCAAGCTTTTTTCCAAATTTCAGACATGCTCATCTCAGCGTTAGAATTCCTAACCCGAGTCAAAATTGGTTTAAGCACCATTGGTATATTATCTGCATTATTCTTAAATAGATTACGCAAAAACTCATCAGGGTCCATTATTTTTATACCATAAATCTGTATTTCAGAATTTGGAAAATCTTTTTTATTAAATGTTATTATAGAACTGGCACTTTGCTCCACAGCAAGCCCCAATACATGAATGTCATTAGGATCTGGCAACCAAAACTGGGCCAGAGAGGAAGCTTCTGGCCTAATGGCCCCTGCGTGTATTTTACGAAACTGTGTAATCGCAACGTCAGCCTCAAGCCGATGTAACGGAGTTTTAGAAGCCCGGCTCCACTCAGTTAAAATTCTTGACGATACAATATAATCAACATTCTCTACTAGCGCGCAGGCAAGAAGTACTTCACGTAAAAAGCTCGGTACCAAAACGCAGGTATCAAAGACAACCCGCACGTCTAAATTCTAAACACAAGAGTTTTCAAGTAGCTGGTTTCTGCAAGAGCAGTATGGAGAGGATGATCTGAACTGGCACCCCCTGTAAAAATCAGCTGTGCCTGCCTACCCGCACGGCCTATTCCCCTAATACATGAATTTCTAAACCTTTCTAAGTCTACCGCATGTGAGCAAGAGCATAACACCAGGTAGCCACCCTCGCTCACTAGAGGACATGCCAAGCGCGCCACGCGTTCATAAGCGCGCAAGCCTGCCTCCCGGGAAGACTTTTGTGGCGCGAAGGCCGGTGGATCACAGACTACAACATCAAAAATTTTACTCTCAGCAGCTAGTCCAATCATAGCGTCAAACGCATCTGCCTTAATTGTTTTAAAAGGTGTATTAGGCTGTGTTGCTGTAGCTCCCTTGACAGCCAGAGCCAACGCTGGTCCAGAACCGTCAACGCAAGTTACCTCAGCTGCGCCGCCAGCCATAGCCGCAAGCCCAAAACCACCTACATGAGAAAAAACATCTAAAACCGTTTGATTTTGTGACAGATTTTTTACAAAAGCTTGATTTACACGTTGATCATAAAACAAACCTGTTTTTTGACCCTCAACAACGTCAGCAAAGTATATCGCACCATTCATTGGAACCTGAATTGGTTCAGTTGGCATCTCACCTAAAACAGCAGTCCGGGTTTCAAGCAAACCTTCCAAAACACGGGATCGGCCAGTTCCATTTATTATAATAGTATCAGGCGAAATCACTTTTTTTAATCCGTCTACTAGCTCTGGTAAAAACCTATCTGCCCATGCAGCATTCGGTTGAACAACTAACAAGTCAGAAAAGCGATCAATTATCAATCCAGGTAAATTGTCCGCCTCGGCATGTATAAGTCTATAATAAGGTTGTGGGAAGAGAGTTTCGCGTAGGGTCAATGCTGAAGAAATAAGTTTAGAAAACCATTCGGAATCAATGGTCATGTTCACATCCGAAGACAACTTACGTCCGAAAATTTTAGAATTGGGATTAACTGCAAAAAGGCCCAGTTCATTTTTTGAATGATCATGCAGTATGGCTAGACTACCAGAATGTAGCGCTTTGGTTCTCCTGTCCATAACGACCTCATTGTTATAGACCCAAGGAAATCCATGCCGAATACGCTGCGGGTTGGCTTTAGGTTTTAGTCGTATCACTGGAAGTTCAATATGCATTTCGGCTCCCTGCTTAGTTTTGACTGGCCTAAATCAGCTGAACTTTGGCAGCAAGAGCCGACTGGTCGCGTTAACCTTAAAATATAAAAAATAACCTCTTCTGGCGGTATTTTTCTTAATTAGGTATTAGCTACGTAACCTCAAATTATAAAATATTCTGCTGAAAACTATTCAGAAAGCCCGTCTCGCCTCTGGCCTTGTTCTGTGACACGTCCAGCACGACCGCCGCGGCGCCTATTTTTGGGCGACGGCTTGAGCGCCAGTTTCAGCACAGAAGTCATTGGGTGATTAGGCAAATCAGTTGCATAGTATGATATACAAAATTCAATATGCTCTGCTGGGTCAGCTGAAACCGGTACCTGAATAGCCCAGTCAAAAAAAATTGTTTTACACTCTGGCAGAGTTATACCCTCTATTAAATAACTTTCTCTTATTAACCCTTTTGGGTCAGCATCTTTTATCAACATCATTTGATCCTTTTGTATTCATCAACACAGAGTCAATAATTTTAATACAGTGTAATCGGGACCTATTAAGGACTTGCTCTAAATCTACGTCTCGATCAAGTTTAACTATTTGGTGCAAACGCTCCCGTGCGCCCAAAACAAGTTCACTCCGGTTCAAGTCTCGCCCACACATAAGCACATTCATTAGGCGCATATGAGAATAAAATTCAAATATTGCAACTAATTTATTAAGCTGCTTTGGATCAAAGAAAGCGACTTTCGTTCCACTGCGTAACTGCGAGCCTGTATCAAAATCATAACAACCTCCAGCTAAACCGATACCCTGAGCCAAAAGTTCAATGTCTTGCAAGCCACCAGGTCCACGCTTTATGTCCCAAACGTGTGTTTGAGGTTTAGAGCTTTCCAGCCTTTTACGCATATCTTTAATAGCTTTGCGGATATGAACCCAATTAGCTTTATCAGCTAATATTTTTTGCCGCATTTTTTCAACTTTGATACAAAAGTTTTTTTCTCCCGTAATAGTCCGTCCAATGGTTAGGGCTAAATGCTCCCATGTCCAAGCTTCATGGATTTGGTATGATTCAAAACTAGATAACGAGGTTGCAACTGGTCCAGAACGGCCAGACGGGCGTAATCGCATATCAACCTCGTATAAAAATCCATATCGAGTAGGAGCAGTAACAGCAGTAATCAAAGCTTGCGTAAGACGCGAAAAGTAGCGACGGCATTCCAAAGACTTTACACCATCAGACTTTAGATCCACCTCAGCATCAAAAATTAAAATTAAATCAAGATCAGACTCTGAATTTAACCGCCTTGCTCCAAGTGAACCCATTGCCAAAATACTGAACTGTGATTTTTTTATATAACCAAACTTTTTCTCAAAATTCTCACAAACAAACTTAAATACTGAACGTAAAACTGTTTCCGCTAGGCTTGTATATTGTAAAATGGCATCCTGAGGAGTTATCACTTTCTGAAGAAGGTGCACACCAATACGAAAATGTAATTCCTTTTTCCAAATACGAGCTATATCTAGACCAGCTTCATAGTCTGATGATTGAGCTAAAAGTTTTGAAAGTTGTGCTTCTAAAATTACATTTTTAGGCCAAGTAGAAAAAAATTCACCACTCAAAACTGTATCTAATACGCCAGAATTTTGTCCCAAGTATCGGGCTAATGCCGGCGCTATAACTACAATATCAGTTATTAAATCAAGTAACTTTGGATTAGAGGCAAATAGAGAAAAAATTTGGATTCCAGCAGGTAGACCTTTTAAAAAATTATCAAATTGGATTAGTGCCTCTTTTGGATCGGGTGCACTGTTCAAACTATTTAAAATTTTTGGACGCAACCTCTCAAACAACGCTGTGGCACGTTCCGACCGCAAAGCTGGATAGCGTGGCCAGTGGCTGGTGATATCGTTTTGCCCATCTATGTTAATCTCAGGCATAGGGTTGATCGAGGGTGCAAAAAAAGATTCTGCTATCTCATGAACCACATTCAAATGAGTAGTGGTTTCTTTACAAAAAATATCAAAACTTTGACCGAGCATCGCTGCAACCCGCGCGATTCCATCCGGATCCGTTGGTATGCTTTGTGTCTGTGCATCTCGGACCATTTGTAAGGCATGCTCTGTGTGCCGCAAATACGTGTAACTATCTCTCAGTTGGTCGCAGTGGAATTCAGAAATCCAATCCTTGACCCTTAATTGATCAAGCGCTTTCAAAGTTTTCGCAACACGTAATTCAGGATCACGTCCACCTGAGATCAACTGTCTGGTTTGGGTGAAAAACTCAATTTCGCGTATTCCACCTCGACCAAGTTTTATATCCTGTCCAGCAATAGAGTGCACACTTTTAGTTCCAGTCTTATTTCGTATTTTTAAACGTAATTTATGTGCTTCTTCTACTGCAGAAAAATCCAAATATCTTCGCCAAACAAACGGAACCATTTGCTTTAAGAAAACATAACCGGCTTCATAATTACCAGCGCAAACGCGAGCTTTTATAAATGCTGCACGTTCCCAAGTACGACCAAGACTTTCATAATATTCAAGCGCTGATGTCATGCCCACACAAATTGGTGTTACTGACGGATCGGGCCGCAGGCGCAGATCAGTACGAAATACATAACCAAATTCAGTAACCTCACTAAGTAACTTAATAGCACTACGTGTCGCCCTTACCAAAACTTGACGCAATTGAGCCGATTGAACTTGATCCATATTCCTATCATCAAACATAATAATTAGATCTATATCGGACGAATAATTTAGTTCTCCAGCTCCCATCTTTCCCATCGCAATGACAAAAATGTTATCATTTGAAGAAATTTTTCCTGATAAACGGTAGGGATTAAAAGCAGAGTTAAATGCGGCCGACACCGCCGCATCAGCAAATTCAGTCAAATGTTGTGTTGTTTCAGAGAGAGTATAGGCACCTGACAACTCCGCAAGTGCCAAATAGCCAGCAACTCTTCGCTTGGCTTGCCGCAGGGTTTGTCCTGGATGCCTTCCGAGATCACTAGGTAGTATTTTTTTGAGAGGATTTTTTGAGAGAATCGCCTCTGAGATCCACACCTGTTCTTGCCTGAGTATATCGTTAAGGTATGGACTACAGCCACCAATACCTTTCAAAACTTCTGCTAACTCACCAGTAGCGGCCCAATCATCCGACAGAGCATTTCCAAGCAAAGGGTCAAAAGCAATTGGAGTTTTCTTAATTGACTCGATTAATTTCATACTTTTAAGTTGAGTAGCAACAGGTCAAAGGTCAATGGGGTAGTGGTTGGTAAAAGCACAAAGTGTGGATAAACACTTAAAGGCGTGCTTGCAAAAATAAATGCTGTTTCAGTTGAGAATACCAAACCAGCTATAAAAACAGGAGAGTGATTCAAGTATCAATTTATACAAATTTCCCATGAGAATTAAAAATAACAAACTGAAAGTTTTTTATTGGTGAACCAATTAAAAACTGATAAGTTTAAGAAAATATTGTTAGAAAATTATGCATCATACAATTCCCCTACTACCCAAGTTTTATGTGACGGCACCACAACCGTGTCCCTACCTAGAGGGCCAGTTGGAAAGAAAACTATTCACGTCAATTCAAGGAAATAATGCAACAAAAGTTAATAATTTACTTTCTAAACAAGGGTTTAGAAGATCCCAAAATGTTTTGTATCGGCCTGCCTGCACAAATTGTACTGCCTGCCTTTCAGCAAGAATTGATGTAAAAAAGTTTCAACTAAGTAAAACTCAACGTCGTGTTTTGAAAAAAAACTCTAATCTAAAGAGGCATTCTGGGTCCCCTTGGGCGACGGAAGCCCAATATGATCTTTTTAGAACTTATTTGGACACACGCCATGCAAATGGTGGGATGGCAGATATGGATATTTTTGAATTTGCTGCAATGATGGAGGAAACTTCTGTAACCAGCCAAGTTACGGAATACACAACCGGTGTAGACACCTTAGAAGCAGTTTGTTTGACAGACATTTTTGATGATGGAGTTTCGTTGGTTTATAGTTTTTTTAATACAGACTTTCCAAAAAAATCACTTGGAACATATATCATACTAGATCACATAAAAATAGCACAGCAATCTGGGCTTCCATATGTTTACTTAGGCTACTGGGTGCCAGGCAGCAAAAAAATGTCATATAAGGCGCAGTTCAAAGGCGTTGAGGTTTTTTATAACAAGAGTTGGATTTCTATAGAGCAGTATGAAGCCTTTTTAAGTAAAGGGAACTCCACTGCGCCCATGCCACTTGCGGCTCAGGTAGCAGAAATTTCGATGCCAAATACTACACATATCCCACATCCTTAACTGCCCTGTAACTTGGTAAAATCTTAAAACCAAAGCTTACTAAAGAGCAGTACCTGAAGCTTCGGTTGAATAACAGTATCTTTGTTAGTGGTACGTACACAGCTCTGCAGAAGCACATTTCAAAATATTAAATTTTAGATAGGAATTATGCTTACAAAGACGTTAACAGGTTATGGGACGTAAAATCGAGTTGTACGCCGCACTAAGAGCCCTTAATTTATCTTTATTACGTTATGTAATGCAATTATGAAATAAAAAACTAAAAATGATAGTAATTTGATCAGAAAATTTAAAAACTTAGTTGACGGCATGGTAACAGTTTATTAAGTTTATAGGCAAATGATGTAGGTTTATAAAAAGTGAATAAGAGAGTTAATATGGCCCAAATAATGTCTGGTGCAAAAATGGTTGTTCAAGCTTTGATTGACCAAGGTGTTGATACCGTCTTCGGTTATCCTGGAGGCGCAGTTTTACCAATTTATGATGAAATTTTTCAACAAAATAGTATAAAGCATTTCTTGGTTAGGCACGAGCAAGGCGCAGTTCATGCAGCTGAAGGATATGCTCGATCAACCGGAAAGCCAGGAGTAGTATTGGTAACCTCAGGACCAGGTGCAACTAATGCAGTAACGGGACTTACAGATGCTTTGATGGATAGTGTGCCAATTATTGTGATGACTGGCCAAGTTCCAACTTTTATGATTGGGTCAGATGCATTTCAAGAAGCTGATACAATAGGGATTACGAGGCCGTGTACAAAACATAACTGGCTAGTAAAGGACACGGAAGAATTGGCAGAAACTCTGCACACAGCTTTTCACGTTGCAAAAACAGGTAGACCTGGACCCGTTTTAGTTGATATTCCAAAGGACGTTCAGTTTGCAGATGGAACCTATAAGGGGCCATCAAAAGTTAAGTCGCACTACCAGCCAAAAGTTAAGGGTGATTTAAAAGCTATTACTGAACTGGTTGAGGCTATGGAAAATGCTAAAAAGCCAATATTCTATACCGGTGGTGGTGTGATAAATTCTGGTCCAGCTGCGAGCCAACTTCTTCGTGAACTAGTGGCTGGGACTAACTTTCCAATTACTTCTACTCTAATGGGCCTGGGCTCTTACCCAGCTAAGGGCGAAAACTGGTTAGGTATGCTAGGCATGCATGGATTGTACGAAGCCAATATGGCGATGCATGATTGTGATCTTATGATTAATATTGGCGCCAGATTTGATGATCGAATTACAGGGAGGCTGGACGCGTTCAGTCCTGGTTCTATCAAGGCACATGTGGACATTGATCCTTCGTCAATTAACAAAGTTATTCGCGTTGACATACCAATCGTGGGCGATGTTGGGCATGTATTAGAAGACTTACTTAATGTCTGGAAATCTAGAGGGCGAAAAACACAAAATAAAGATCTCAAAGCCTGGTGGGGTCAAATTGATATTTGGCGAAAAGTTCGGTGTCTCGATTACAAAGCAGATACTAAAACTATAAAACCACAATATGCGCTAGAAAGACTTGAGGCCCTCACTAAAGACCACGATCGGTTTATAACTACTGAAGTTGGTCAACACCAAATGTGGGCAGCACAGTACCTTGGTTTTAACGATCCAAACCGTTGGATGACGTCGGGGGGGCTTGGTACTATGGGTTATGGATTTCCTGCCTCTATTGGCGTGCAAGTTGCACATCCAGATAGCCTCGTAATTAATGTTGCGGGCGAGGCTAGTTGGTTGATGAACATGCAAGAAATGGGAACAGCCATGCAGTACGGCCTACCGGTAAAGCAATTTATCTTAAATAATGAACGACTGGGTATGGTTCGGCAGTGGCAAGAGCTTTTGCATGGTGAGCGATATTCACAAAGTTGGTCAGAATCGCTTCCAGATTTTGTAAAGTTAGCAGAAGCATTTGGAGCAAAAGGAATCCTTTGTTCGGACCCTGAAGATTTAGACGATGCTATAATTGAAATGCTAAAGCATAATGGGCCAGTCATTTTTGATTGCGCCGTTGAAAAACATGAAAATTGTTTTCCAATGATCCCTTCAGGAAAAGCGCATAATGAAATGCTCTTAGGAGATGCATCAACTGATGGTGCTATAGATGCCGCTGGTTCTGTTTTAGTTTAAAGGGATATAAAATGTCTGCGCTCAAAATTAAAAAAGGCACTACTTCGAAATCAGCATATAATTTGCGCTCAAACTATGATGACTTAATTGAACGACATACCTTGGCCGTTCTGGTGGCAAACGAGCCTGGAGTATTAGCTCGTGTAATTGGCTTATTCTCAGGAAGAGGATACAATATTGAAAGCCTCACAGTAGCAGAGGTAGAACAAGACGGACACACCAGCCGAATTACAATTGTTACCACGGGTACTCCCCAAGTAATTGAACAAATAAAAGCACAGCTTGGCCGAATAGTGCCAGTTTATGAAGTCCATGATTTAACAGTTGAAGGTCCCTCTGTTGAACGCGAATTATCCCTATTTAAGGTAAGCGGAACGGGTGAAAAAAGAGTTGAAGCGCTACGCCTGGCAGATGTGTTTCGTGCCAACGTAGTGGATAGTACGTTGACTAACTTTACATTTGAGGTGGTTGGTAGTCCCGAAAAAATAGATGCCTTTGCAGAACTGATGAGGCCACTGGGATTGTCTGAAATGGCTCGAACAGGGGTCGCGGCCTTATCTCGTGGCTATTTGAAAATTAAATAAAATTATTACTATAATGTTCAAAGTAAATTCCATAACATTCTTAGTCCCTCATAAATAATCCATCAACTTTTGAATTTAATAATTCAAACTATCATGTCGTGATAAGAAAACCTTTGTCGCGATAAGAAAAGAATGTTTGTTTCAGTAGTGTATTGTGTGTTGGGATTGGAGGCTACAAATGGCATGCCGAGTGACACCCAAAAGTTTAGAAAGTGTGCAACGACCAATACATACTGCAACTGGATTGCCCAACGAACACTACATTGATCCAAACATATTTAAAGAAGAATCCGAAGCCATTTTGAAATCTAGTTGGGCTGGTCTTGCTGTCGGTGCTGATATTCCAGAGATAGGTGATGCTAAACCTATAAACTTTTTAAATTTACCACTTCTTTTAATTAGAGGAACAGATTCCAAAGTGAGGGTTTTTGAAAATATTTGTCGTCACCGCGGGATGCAGCTTGTAAATGAACCTAGAAAGGTTGAAGGAGCAATTCGCTGCCCCTACCACTCGTGGTGTTACTCTTCAAAAGGTAAATTAATTAGTACGCCACATGTTGGTGGTGCTGGTCAAAATTTACATCCATCAATTATTAAAGAAACCTTGGGACTAAATGAGATCCGTAGTCATGTCTGGCGTGATGTAGTATTTATTAATATCTCAGGTGATGCCTTAAGTTTTTCAAAGGTACATGCGGATTTAATTACACGTTGGTCTGAGTTTGATACCAAAATCTATCATGGTGGAGATGATAGCAAATTTCAGCTCAATTTAAAATCAAACTACAAATTGGTCGTAGAAAATTATTGCGAAAGCTACCATCTTCCGTGGGTTCATCCCGGGTTGAACAGCTACTCGCGACTTGAAGATCATTATAATATTGTAAAATATGGAAAATTTTCAGGTCAGGGAACTCTGCTCTACAGTCAATTTAAGGATAAGAATGGGCAGGCGGCGTTTCCAGATTTTCCAAATCTATCTGAAAAGTGGAATAAAGGTGCAGAATATATTACGGTTTACCCCAATGTTTTACTTGGCGTTCAACGAGACCACGCTTTTGCAATAATAGTCGAGCCAAAATGTCATAATGAGACCGTTGAACATATTCATTTTTATTATGCATCAGATGCCACAGAGGCAAAAAATCGTAAAATTAACACGAAACAGTGGAAAGAGGTATTTGAAGAGGATATTTTTGTCGTTCAGGGAATGCAGTCTGGTCGGCATGCGCCTTCTTTTGATGGTGGACGCTTTAGCCCAGTAATGGATGAGGCCACGCATTGCTATCATGATTGGGTCGCCAATAAAATTTCGGCATATCGCAATTGATATGTCCACGCGACTTAGTCAAAAGATTATTGCTGCGCATAAGAAAAGAGATAATTGGCTATTAGTAGAACTCTACACTCAAGCTGCCGATAGTAGCGCAGACTGTGATACAGAATGTTTTTTTCTAACATATGCCCATATATTTTCGCTGGAGCAAAACCATCCAAGCCGATCCAATTTGAGAAAAAGACTGGAGCGCAATGGCCGCGAGTGATGCATATTCACTTCAGAACCGTTAATTTTCAATATTAAATGAGACGAGGTACCAAGAGGTTCCTCACCTCATTTAATTAAAAAAACCTTAGATTTATTTACCAAATCAAACTCTACACCCAACATCATCAACTACAACCAGATGTACCGCCACAAGTATTACATTTCATGCAGGTTCCGTTTCTTACCAAGGTATAATTACCACACTCTCCGCAAGGATCTCCCTCATAGCCTTGCATCTTCGCCTTCGTTCTATGATCCATACTCGATACTGTTCCGGTGGCTAGCGCAGTCGCAGGCACAGCCAAACGATCTGGTGCTAATGTGGAAATCGCTGCTGCCGGGTCAAGAGATGCTTCCAATGCAACTGCTCCACCTCCCTGGCCCCCCTGATAGACCACGAACTCTTGTGGGACCCTATTTCGATGGTAACCCGTCGACACCATTTGCTTTAGAACTTCTATCCCTTTTGCCGCTTTGGCCTCTTCAACCGCACGGACATTAGATTTTCCTTCCTCCTCACCACGCCCAATACCATCAAACGAAGTGCCCTCAGGTTTCACGTGCGCTAGATCTGTTCTATCTAGATAAGAAACAGCTAATTCACGGAATATGTAATCCAAAATAGACGTTGCATTTTTTATACTGTCATTTCCTTGCACCATACCCGCTGGTTCAAATTTTGTGAAAGTAAACGCGTCGACAAATTCGTCCAATGGAACACCGTATTGAAGACCAACAGATATTGCGATCGCAAAGTTATTCATCATCGCACGAAATCCAGCACCCTCTTTGTGCATATCAATAAAAATCTCACCCAATTGCCCGTCTTCATACTCGCCGGTTCTTAAGTAAACTTTATGCCCTCCAACTATCGCCTTTTGAGTATAACCGCGCCGACGTGTTGGCATCTTTTCACGATCCCGGCGAATTATTTCTTTTACAACAATCTTCTCAACAATTTTTTCGGCTAATACCGCTGCTTTTTCCTGAGATGAACCCGCCGCCAAGATTTCCTCTGCTTCTTCATCATCTTCCACGAGCGCGGCCGCTAGTGGCTGAGAGAGTTTGGAGCCATCACGATAAAGTGCATTAGCTTTGATACCAAGTGACCAACTAAGCTCGTAAGCTTTTTGACACTCTTCAATAGTTGCATCATTTGGCATATTTATAGTTTTTGATATGGCACCTGAAACAAACGATTGGGCTGCTGCCATCATGTAAATATGACTATTTACACTCAAATATCGTTTTCCTTTTTTTCCACAAGGATTGGCACAGTCGAATATTTTGTAATGCTCCTCTTTAAGATGAGGTGCACCTTCCAGTGTCATTGTCCCACATACGTGGTCGTTTGCCGCTTCTATCGCTTTGCGACTGAATCCTAGGTGAGTGAGTAGGTCAAATGTAGGATCCATCAATTTCTCAGATGGGATGCCTAATATGTCCGTGCAGAACTCTGCGCCTAGAGTCCACTGGTTGAAAACAAATCTTATATCAAAAGCAGATGGTAAGGCCGCCTCAATTTTGTTGATTTCAGGTTGGCCAAAACCGTGCCCAACCAATGATGTATGATTAATTCCTGGTGCATTACCCATCGACCCATGTCCAACAGCATAACCAATAATTTCTTCAATTTCACTGCTTCTGTACCCTTGCTTTGCGAGCGCAGCTGGCACTGACCTGTTGATAATTTTAAAGTATCCACCACCGGCAAGTTTTTTGAACTTAACCAAGGCAAAATCAGGTTCAATACCAGTGGTATCACAATCCATCACTAAGCCAATTGTTCCTGTGGGGGCGATTACCGTTGTCTGTGCATTCCGGAAACCATGTTTTTCACCAAGCAATACAGCCTTATCCCAACTACTTTTAGAAAGCTCTATAAGTCTTTGATCTGGACAATTTTTTTGATCAAGTGCTACTGGTTTTATTGCTAAACCTTCATAGTTTTTTACCTCACCGTTTACTGCACGCCGATGATTACGTATTACCCGCAGCATGTGCTCTGAATTCTTCTTATACCCCGGAAAAGCCCCTAACTCTCCAGCCATTTCAGCAGATGTGTGATAAGCTACACCAGTCATTACGGCTGTTAGTGCGCCACAGAGCGCTCGGCCCTCATCGCTATCATACCCATAGCCCATATTCATTAATAAGCCGCCAATATTAGCGTAACCGAGCCCTAATGTTCGAAAATCATATGAACGTTGCGCAATTTCTTTGGAAGGAAACTGAGCCATCAGAACACTTATCTCTAACGTAACTGTCCACAGACGGGTGGCATGTACGTAATCGTCAGCCTGAAATTCTCCATTTTCATAAAACGTGAGTAGGTTCATTGATGCCAAATTACATGCTGTGTCATCAAGAAACATGTACTCAGAGCATGGGTTTGAGCCCCTAATTTCACCGTCAGCAGGGCAAGTGTGCCATGCGTTTACTGTGTCATGATATTGGATACCTGGATCCGCACACGCCCACGCTGCGTGCCCAACTTGTGACCAAAGGTCTCTCGCCTTGATAGTTTTAAAAACAGCACCGTCTGTCCGGTTTATTAGTTCCCAATCTGCGTCTTTTTCAACAGCGTAGAGGAATGCATCAGTTACACGAATGGAGTTATTGGAGTTTTGTCCTGATACGGAATTATAAGCCTCTGAATCCCAATCTGTGTCATAGGTAGGAAATTCAATACTTGTGTGCCCTTGCTTTGCGTAGTCTAAAACTCGCTTTACGTATGTTTCAGGAATAGAGACCTTTTTTGCAGCCCTTACCGCAGCCTTAAGCGTTTCATTGACTTTTGGATCATAAGCGTCGTCCGCAGCGCCATCCCATGTCTTGATTGCCTCAAACAGCAGGTTGAGCTTTTCCTCGTGCATTTTAGACCCAGCTACGATGGAAGCAACCTTTTGCTCCTCGATTACCTTCCAATTAATGAAATCCTCAATATCTGGGTGATCCGCATCGCAAATGACCATTTTTGCCGCGCGGCGCGTTGTGCCACCAGATTTGATTGCTCCAGCCGCGCGGTCGCCAATTTTCAGGAATCCCATTAGACCCGATGATTGCCCACCACCCGACAGCGATTCTCCTGCCCCTCTGAGGGACGAAAAGTTAGTGCCAGTACCCGAGCCATATTTAAATAATCGTGCCTCACGCACCCAAAGGTCCATGATGCCGCCATCATTTACAAGATCATCGGACACGGATTGAATGAAACAGGCATGCGGCTGTGGATGTTCATAGCTGCTATTAGATTTTGTTAGTTTACCTGTTTTATAGTCAACATAATGGTGACCTTGCGCGGGGCCATCTATGCCGTATGCCCAATGCAGGCCAGTATTAAACCATTGTGGAGAATTGGGCGCAGCGCGCTGGGTAGCGAGCATATAACGCATTTCGTCATAATATGCGCTTGCGTCAGCCTCTGTAGAAAAATACCCACCTTTCCAGCCCCAGTAAGCCCACGCACCAGCCAATCGGTCAAAAACTTGTTTTGCTGATACCTCACCACCAAATTCTGCATTTTTGGTGGCCTCTCGCCTACATAAAAACGCCGGCACGCCTTTTTCTTTCACAGTTTTCGTTTCAGACGGAACGCCTGCTTTTCGAAAATATTTCTGTGCTAAAACATCCGAAGCCACCTGAGACCACTGCGATGGTACCTCTAAATCCGCAAGATGAAAGACAGTAGTCCCGTCTGGGTTGCGAATTTCGCTGGTAGTTTTTGTAAACTCTACCGAATCGTAAGCTCCCCCGGTGGGATTAGTAAAACGCCGTTCAATTTTCATTTTTGCCTCATTTCGCCGCTTAAACGCGGTATTATTTTAAATTTCACTGCTGTATCGGTGAAAATACTACGATATTCACCGGCCTCGCCGCCTGGATGTCATTACTATATCTTGTGCTCTGCTGAGCTGCACATACCAATTGATCTGTAAAAGTCGGAATCGTCAACGATTTTTTAGTGTTTTATTCGTTAAAATTTACTTGACTCAGGCTACCCCGCCGATTCGAGCGTCCAGTAAGAATTTAATGAATTGTTTTTAATAAAAAGATAATCACTGAGAGCCGAGTTGTTGGCAAAAAAAATTTGTACCAACCTATTGTCTCAAAGTATTGTGACGCCAGTGCTACCACCAAACAGCCACAATCAAAAATTCTTACAAGAAATGGTCGGGGCGGCGAGATTCGAACTCACGACCCCCTGTACCCAAAACAGGTGCGCTACCAGACTGCGCCACGCCCCGACACACGGAACTCTTTAGGCAATTGAATTCAGAAAGAAAAGAGCCTTCATCCGCACAAAACGTTTTTTTTATCGTTACCGAGGTTGGCGAAGCTAAGGACAGTATCTTGGTTAAGGTTTAAATCTTTGGCCATTCCACCGTTTATTTCCAAAACAAATTGTACAGGACCACTACTAATTAAAGCTTCCAGGCTACCCGGAACCGCATTTTCATGGATGTCGAGCAACGTACCATCCGACTTAAAATATAAAAGGTCGAGTGGTATCAACGTATTTTTCATCCAAAAGGAAACAATCTGAGGGCTGTCATAAATAAAAATCATACCAGAAAACTTGAGAAGGCTGTCACGTCCCATTAAACCCTTTGCCCGTGTGTTGTCACTGTTCGCTACCTCAACGTGAAAACGAGCTTTTCCCCAAGGTCCACTCAGGTAAGCATAATCAACGTAACATTCAGCCCGCGCTCCACCTACAGCGATAAACACACCGACCACAGTTGTGACAACTAAATATCTCATTGATTTAAAAATTAGAAAAACTCCAAATTTAGCGGCAATGAGTAATTCAAAAAGAAAGTCTTGTCTAAACGATATTTACTTTTACGCAGTCATGTCGATTAACCAAAAAAAGTTTTACGGATAGAGCCGCTTGATTGACCAAGAGGCATCTTTTTCCTGAAACACCCAACGAAACCTATCGTGTAAACGCGCATCCCCGTCCGCCCAGAACTCCATTTCAACCGGACGTATCCGTATCCCTCCCCAAAACACTGGCCTAACCACCTCGTTTCCATACTCTGATTGAATATTAGAAACTCGATCCATTAAAATTTGACGCGATTCTAGTTCCTGTGATTGCTTTGAAGCTACCGCACCAACCCGTGATTGCGGCGATCTACTAAGAAAATACTCATCGGCTATTGTACCCTCCTCACGTTCAACCACACCCCTGCATCTTATTTGTCGCCGCAACGACTTCCAATGAATTACAAACGCAACCTTACCAGCAGAGAAAGCTTCTTGAGCCTTAACGCTTCCATAGTTTGTATAAAAAATAAAAGAGTTCTTCTCGATTGACTTCAACAATACTATTCGCGCGTTCGGCATACCATTTTCATCAACTGTTGAGAGCGCCATCGCATTGGGATCGTTCAGTTCCCCGTGTTCGGCCTCCTCTAACCATCGCTGTGCGATCAAAAAAGGGTCATCCCCCTCAAATATTCCATTTCTTTTTTCCATCTCAAATTTTGCCTCTGGGTTGATGAGTTATAAGAGTTCGCTTAAACCCAACATAATCTAATTTTCGATAGGGGAAAGTCCAATGGGACTGATGACCGGTAAAAAGGGCCTAATAATGGGTTTAGCCAATGATAAATCAATAGCTTGGGGTATTGCTCAGGCTTTGTATTCTGAAGGTGCAGAAATAGGCGTTACCTATGTTGGCGAAGCAATGAAAAAGCGCGTTGAGCCTTTAGCGGCGAAAATTAAAGCGCCGATAGTGCGTGAATGCGATGTCGGCGATCCAAATTCTATTTCAGAATTAATGACTCAAGCTGAACGTTTGTGGGGCAAAATAGATTTTTTAGTCCATGCTATTGGTTATTCTGATAAGTCTGAATTACGTGGCAAATACATCAACACTTCACGGGAAAACTTTCTACAAACACTCGACATATCGGCATATTCTTTCACCGCCATTCTACAGGCAGCAAAAGATATTTTGTCAACTAATTCCTCCTGCCTAACCCTCACCTATTACGGGGCTGAAAAGGTGATGCCTAACTATAACGTAATGGGCGTTGCAAAAGCTGCGCTTGAGGCTTCTGTTCGTTACCTAGCAGAAGATCTTGGCCGGAGCGGTACCCGTGTAAACGCTATAAGCGCGGGGACCATAAAGACTTTAGCAGCCTCTGGAATTGGCGATTTTAGAGAAATTATGAAATGGAATGAAAAAACTAGTCCACTACGTCGCACTGTAAGTCAGGAGGAAGTAGGAAAGTCCGCTCTTTATCTGTTATCTGATCTTGGGTCTGGTGTTACTGGTGAAATATTACATGTAGATGCAGGTTATCATGCTATTGGCATGCCAAGTCTGGATGATGCAGATAAACCAAGCTAAAGGTTTAGAATAGGATAAAAAATGTCAGATCGCCTCCCACACGAAAAAGGGTTTCACATAAGTTGGGACCAAATTCATCGCGACTCACGTGCACTAGCTTGGCGTCTCGATGGCCACGGACCTAATGATGGTGCCTGGCGAGCGATCGTAGCTATAACACGCGGTGGAATGGCTCCTGCTATGATCGTTGCCCGGGAATTGGACGTACGCAATGTCGACACAATAAGTGTCAAAAGTTACCAACAACAAGACCGTTCAGAAGCAATTATTCTTAAGGCACCGGATAAAGAACTAATGGGTGATGGCAGTGGTATTTTAGTAATTGACGACCTCGTTGACAGCGGGAAAACTCTTGAGTTAGTCCGTGCACATTACCCAAAAGCTCACTACGCAACTGTTTACGCTAAACCGCATGGCCGAATAATGGTAGACACCTTTATAACTGAGGTTAGCCAAGATACCTGGATCTTCTTCCCTTGGGATATGGCCCTTCAGTATGTACAGCCATATCGTGGCACAGATTGATACTAAGAACAGAATGAAATTCAGAATTACTTAACTTATGAAAAAAAATATAATAATTGATACAGATCCGGGCCAAGACGATGCCGTTGCTATCCTTCTGGCTCTTGCATCGCCTGAAATAAATGTTCTCGGACTGACATGTGTTGCCGGAAACGTACCGCTATCCAAAACAAGTTTTAACACCAGGCAAATTTGTGAATTAGCAGGTAAACATGAAATACCAATATTCGCTGGCTGTGATCGGCCCATGGGTCGCAGACTAATCACCGCCGAACATGTTCACGGAAACACTGGCCTAGATGGAGCCACATTACCCGACCCTCAAATAGAGTTAGAGGCTACCCACGCCGTGGACTTCATTATCAAAACATTGCGCGAAGCACCAAAGAATTCAATAACCATCTGCCCCCTAGGCCCACTTACTAATATTGGAACAGCACTACAAAAAGCTCCTGATATTATTGATAATGTTAAACAAATAGTATTGATGGGTGGCGCATACTTTGAAGTTGGCAACATAACACCAGCAGCAGAATTCAACATATTTGTTGATCCTGAAGCGGCAGAAATAGTTTTTAAGTCAGGTATTGATTTAGTCGTAGCTCCTCTAGATGTAACCCATAAAGCACTTACTAATCAGACATGGGTTTCAGAACTAAAGGCACAAAATAACGCAATCTGCGATGTGGTTGCAGGGTGGACAAGTTTTTTTGAACGTTTTGATGTTGAGAAATATGGAACGCAAGGCGCCCCACTGCATGATCCCTGCGTAATTGCATATTTAATCGACCCTGGGCTTTTCTCAGGCCGACGCATCAACGTGGAAATTGAAACTCAATCAGAATTAACCCGCGGTATGACTGTAGCAGATTGGTGGGGTGTAACTGACCGGCCAGCAAATGCTCTATTCTTAAACGATATAAATTCAGAAGGTTACTTCAGATTACTCACGGCCCGTATATCAAAACTTTAAAGAAAATTTAATGAATGGTTAAAAAGCGTAGGCTTACCGTGGTCATGAAAAAAGTTACTGCGGTGTTTTAGATTTGGACTGTTCCTTTTGAGGATAAATGTTACGCATAGATCGTATAATATTATAATGTTTTATAGCGGCCCCCAACGGTAAATGCTCATAATAAATATAAAAACAGAAATTTTAGAGCACATCAGCATAGAGAGTTAATACAATGATTACTGATTGGGACAATACTTATGCGCAGTTACCTAATCAAATGTACGCACAACAGATGCCAACTCCTGTTGCCTCACCATCTGGTTTAGCTTTAAACAAAAATTTAGCTGATGAATTAGGTATCTCATTTGATAGTAATTGGTTTGAATATATATCAGGAAATAAGCTACCTGATGGCGCCAACCCCATTTCACAGGCCTATGCAGGTCATCAGTTTGGACATTGGAACCCCCAATTAGGAGACGGGCGCGCCATTCTTTTAGGTGAGGTTACTGGAGATTTTGGACATGTTGACTTGCAGCTCAAAGGCGCTGGCAGGACCCCCTGGTCGCGTTCTGGGGATGGACGCGCTTGGTATGGGCCCGTATTGCGCGAATACTTAGTTTCTGAGGCCATGCATTCGCTTGGCATCCCAACTACAAGAGCACTTGCCGCAGCAGCAACAGGTGAAAAGATATTTCGTGAGCAAGGACCCCTGCCCGGTGCGGTAATTTGCAGGACAGCGAGTAGCCATATTCGCGTAGGCACTTTTCAGTACTTTGCATCTCGAAATGATCTACAGGCTCTTCAATCACTTTTTGAGTACACTCTTAAACGCCACTTCCCTGGATCTGTAACCGTTGAAGATTTACTACAAAAAGCCGTACAGAAGCATGCAAGCTTAGTTGCCAGTTGGATGGCAGTAGGGTTCATCCACGGCGTAATGAATACTGACAATAGTCACGTCGCGGGCATTACGATAGATTACGGCCCATGCGCTTTTATGGATCAATTTGTTCCAACAAAGGTATTTAGTTCAATAGATAGACAGGGACGTTATGCGTACAACAATCAAGCAAAGATGGCAGCATGGAACCTAGCTCAGCTTGCAACTGCTTTGTTACCATTAGCTGCTGAACGCGAAGCTGCGATAGAACATTACACAGAAATCATCCACGGGTTTTCAGATACTTTTGAAAAGGCCTATGAAAAGGCTTACTCACAAAAAATTGGGTATAGTGCCTGTAAAGAAAGTAGCAAAATGATACAGTCATTATTGAAAATGATGGCTGAACAGAGAGCAGATTATACACAAACTTTTCGGGCCCTCGGAGAAGGAAAAGTAGACGAGCATATTGGTGATCATCCTGACTTTAAACAATGGTATGAAAACTGGTCCAAGGAAGCAAAAACGAAAGAACTCTGCCAAGTTAACCCCGCAATAATTCCACGGAACCACTTGATAGAGGAGATGATAAGCAAAGCAATCACAGGGGACATGGAATTATTTTATTCCTTAAACCATGCCTTAAACGCCCCGTTTGAAAATCCTCAAAATCCAAGGTTAGGAATGCCACCAGAAATAAATGAAGAGGTTACCGCAACCTTTTGTGGTACCTAATTTTATATTTCTAAATAATTTTGTTATTTACTGTATATATTGAACTATCCTAATAGTCCCAGGAAATGGTTGGGATAACTTCGAACTCAAACAAAAAACTTTTCTTTCACTATATTGAATTTTTGGTCACAATGGTCTTAGAGAAAGCCTACCTAACAAAAAAAACCAACTAAATTAGTTGAAAAGATATAACATTCGACCGGAAAAGATCAGTCAAATAAGACGAGTTTAATTATGAACAAGAATATTATTAAAAGGTGTGAACAAAACGGTCTTAGGATGACGGAGCAACGTCGAATAGTGGCCCAAGTTTTAGATACTTCTCACGATCATCCAGACGTGGAGGAACTTTATGCACGTGCCTCAAAGTTAGATCCAAAAATATCCATTGCGACAGTATACCGAGCGGTAAAGCTTTTTGAAGAAAGTGGTATTTTAGAGAAATTAGAATTTGGTGACGGTCGAGCTCGATACGAAGATGCGGACAGAGATCACCACGATCATTTAATAGACATGCAAACAGGCAAAGTTATAGAATTTATAGATCCTGAGATCGAAGCTCTTCAAGAGAAGATTGCAAAGCGTTTGGGTTATGACCTTAAAGACCACCGCTTGGAACTTTTTGGTGTGCCCATAAAGCGCACCAAAGATGACTAACCACAAAAAAAGTGAAAATCTTACTGGTATTGGCTTGATCGTTTTGGCGATGGCCGGCTTTGCTGTTGAAGACTCTATTATAAAGTTTCTGGCACAAAGGCTTAGTCCAGGTCAAATTCTCGTTATGATTGGAATTGGTGGCACATCCGCTTTCTACATTTTAGTAAAAACAAAGGGTATTCAGGTGCGGAGTGAAATAGTGGCCAATACCTGGGTTATTGGCAGAACATTATCAGAGCTTTTCGGAACAGCATTTTTTGTTCTGTCTCTTTCATTAGTTCCAATTACAACTGTTTCAGCGATTATCCAAGTAAGTCCCTTACTGGTAACATTAGGAGCAGCTGTTGTTTTGAAAGAGAAGGTCGGTATCAGAAGGTGGTCAGCCATCACAATCGGCCTTCTTGGTGTCGCAATAATATTAAAACCATGGTCAGCAGACTTTCAGGTGGCAGCATTTTTAGCATTACTTGGCGTGATAGGACTGTCCGCCCGCGACCTGGCAACCCGTCGGGTTCCAAAAAAAACACCAAGTTTGGTATTAGCGCTTTTGGGGTTTGGTGCAACGATTCCAGCTGGATTGATTTTAATCAGCTTTGACAATGTATTATTAATACCAACGCAGCAGGAAATTTTACTAATAATTTTGGGTATTACTATTGGTGTTAGCTCTTACTACTGCATTGTAACGGGAATGCGGTTGGGCGAAGTTTCAGCAGTTGTTCCCTTTCGCTATTCTCGCTTAGTATTCGGGGTAGCAATCGGGGTATGGTTTTTTGATGAAAACTTAGAATTCAGCACATTGCTCGGATCCGCTATCGTGGTAATCTCCGGTCTCTATGCGCTTTGGAGGGAAACACGTCTCAGATCATAGATTTTGGGAAATCACTTCCAACCTCTGCTAAGTCTTGCTAGGTCACATCTAACAAGTTTTTGGAGCCTTATTAATGACTACAATAATAGATATTCATGCCAGAGAGATTCTAGACAGCAGGGGTAACCCAACAGTTGAGGTCGAAGTCACACTCGAAGATGGAACGATGGGGCGTGCTGCAGTGCCATCTGGAGCCTCAACCGGTGCGTATGAAGCTGTCGAGCTTCGTGATGGTGATGCCGCTCGGTACAAGGGATTGGGCGTATTAAAAGCAGTCGAAAACATTAATGGTGAGATCACAGACACATTGCTTGGGTTTGACGCAGATGAGCAAGTAGCTATCGACGAGGCTATGATAGAAATGGACGGTACACCTAACAAGGCTCGCCTTGGTGCAAACGCTATACTGGGTGTCTCTTTAGCAGTAGCCAAGGCTGCAGCTCAATACAGCGGAAGACCACTTTACCGCCACGTAGGTGGCACATCTGCTCGTGTAATGCCGGTTCCAATGATGAATATACTTAATGGAGGGGAACACGCAAATAACCCAATTGATATACAAGAGTTTATGATTATGCCCGTTTCGGCAAGTAGCATCCGCGAAGCAGTACGAATGGGCTCAGAAATATTTCATACACTTAAAGGTGAACTAATTAGCGCCGGTTTATCTATCGGTATAGGCGATGAGGGGGGGTTTGCACCAAATATTTCATCATCACGCGCCGCATTAGATTTCATAACAAGCGCCATTGAAAAAGCTGGCTTCAAGCCTGGCGAAGATATTTATCTAGCTTTAGATTGTGCCGCATCAGAGTATTACAAAGAGCGTAAATATGAAATGAAGGGTGAGGGAATATCCCTATCTAGTGCAGAGAATGTTACATATTTAAAAAAACTGGTTGATGATTATCCAATTGTTAGTATTGAAGACGGCTGCGACGAGGATGACTGGGACGGGTGGAAGCTTCTTACGGATACCTTAGGAGATCGCTGCCAATTGGTCGGGGATGACCTGTTTGTGACTAATCCTGAACGCCTGGCTATGGGCATTGAACGCGGCGTAGCTAATTCAATGCTGGTTAAGGTAAATCAGATTGGATCGCTTACAGAGACTTTACGCGCCGTCGATATGGCACATCGTGCAGGTTTCACCAATGTGATGAGCCACAGATCAGGTGAAACAGAGGATACCACTATCGCAGATCTTGCAGTTGCAACTAATTGTGGCCAGATCAAAACAGGGTCTCTAGCGCGATCTGACAGACTAGCAAAATACAATCAACTGATCCGAATTGAAGAAGCTTTAGGCGAAACAGCGGTCTATGCCGGCCGTTCAATTTTAAAACAATGACAGCCGAAGAAATCATCGACTACTTAGAGCTCAGGCCACATCCAGAGGGTGGTTGGTACAGACAAACTTGGGCAGCAAAAACACCCAAGCGTCCCGCAGGTACTTGTATTTATTTTTTGTTAAAAGAAGGTGAGTCTTCTGCTTGGCATAGAGTGGATGCTGGCGAAATTTGGCACTTCTACTCTGGGGATCCATTAATCTTACGGAGGGCAGATAGCGTCGAGGGACCCGCCTTTGATACTGTTTTAGGTTCAAATTTATTGGCCGGCGAGCACCCACAGTTGGTGGTTGAGGCTAATCAATGGCAAGCCGCTAGTACAACTGGAAAATATACGCTTGTTGGCTGTACAGTCAGCCCTGGATTTGAGTTTTCAGGTTTTGAATTGGCAGATAAAAGCTTCGACATTCCGTCAACCTAAACTGGACCTTAACTTATACTTCGAACACCACCCAGCATTGGCGCTGGCACACCGGTCGTTTTAGGAAATGTGATTGGCAATCCACGCATTGACCTTACGGCTAAATAGGCGAAGGCTTGGGCTTCAACCATATCTCCATCAAACCCAATTTGATCAATTTCTACAATATCTGCGGGAACTTTTATCTTTAACTGGCGCATGAGCTCTAGGTTTTTTCTTCCACCACCAGTTACCCAAACTTGCGTCGGAAAAGACGGTAAAAGCTTTAAGGCTTGGTGGACACTGGCGACAATTATAGCCGTAAGGGTGGCCGCAGCGTCAGCGGTATTTAAATTCGACACCATGTCGTTTAATTGTGCAAAGTTACCTCGATCTAATGACTTTGGCGGACGTTTGGAGAAGTAAGGATTATTTAAAAAGGTTTTAACGATATCGTTTTCTATGTTACCTTCCGAGGCTATTAGTCCATCTCTATCAAAACTTTGGCCAATTCGATCCATTAAGCAATCATTCAGAGGTGCATTTGCTGGTCCTGTATCAAATGCTATCAGACCATCTTCGGGAGGTTTAACCGGATCAACCCAAGTCAAATTCCCAACACCGCCTAAATTCAAAATCACTACAGGTTTAGAAATTTTTATAAAACGCACCATTGCCCGATGATAGATAGGGACAAGTGGTGCGCCCTGCCCTCCAGCTGCAACATCGCTGCTACGAAAGTCCCAAATCACAGGTTTTCCAACGCGCCGCGCCAATTCATTACCATCACCAATTTGATGCGTTCGACCTTCATTTGGATCATGCGCTAAGGTTTGACCGTGAAAGCCCACCAATTCAAATCGTGAAACCCACTCTAGCGCCAGGCAGTGCGTCTCAATTAACAGGTCCCCTATTGGCGCAAGGCCAGGTTCATCTGGCCACTTTCCCAACCCACTGCGCAATAATTCTTGCTGTGCCGCCGAGTAAGCTAGGTAAGTGCTATCCCCTAACTCAAAGAGTTCATCGCCATCAGTCTTTACGCAAGCAACATCGACGCCATCAATAGAGGTCCCTGACATTAAACCCGCCGCCCAAATAGGCTTATTGTTATTCATAGCCTTCCCCTGCATAGCACCTTTGACTATACATTGGCGCGAGGCGCCACAAGGAACAAGACAACAATGACATATCATCCAAAATCAGAGTTCATGTCTGTAATGCTTAAACGTGGCTTTTTGGCAGATTGCACTGATTATCAGGGCCTTGATGAAGCTCTGAGTTCAGGTGTGACGCCAGCATACATTGGCTTTGATGCTACAGCAAAATCTTTGCACGTCGGAAGTTTAATCCAAATAATGATGTTACGCTGGCTGCAGAAGACTGGCCATAAACCAATAACACTTATGGGTGGAGGAACCACCAAGGTTGGAGACCCATCTTTTCGTGCAGATGAGCGCCCATTGCTCTCAGATACGCAAATCAATGAAAACATCGCCGGAATTAAGCGCGTCTTTGAAAATTACATAAGCTATGATGAAGGACCTACTGGGGCCCTAATGTTGAACAATGCTGAATGGCTCGAAAACCTAAACTATCTAGATTTTCTTCGCGATATTGGGCGTCACTTTTCAGTCAACCGTATGTTGAGCTTTGAATCAGTAAAATCACGTATAGACAGGGAACAATCTCTGAGCTTTCTTGAATTTAATTATATGATCCTGCAAGCATATGATTTTTTAGAACTGAACCGCCGTTATGGCTGTCTTTTTCAAATGGGAGGGTCTGACCAATGGGGAAATATAGTGAATGGTATAGATCTTACCCGTCGAGTGTTAGATCATGAAATTTTTGGCCTTACCTCGCAACTTTTAACGACATCTGATGGTAAAAAAATGGGGAAGTCGCTTAATGGCGCTATTTGGTTAAATCCCGATATGCTCTCGCCATATGAGTTTTGGCAATTCTGGAGAAATACAACTGACGCTGATACTGGACGTTTTCTTAAACTTTACACGGAACTACCAATTGAAGAATGTGATCGCCTAGGTGCACTCGCAGGGTCCGAAATAAACGAAGCTAAAATAATTCTGGCAAATGAGGCAACCAAGCTTCTGCACGGCGACGCTGCCGCAAAAACTGCAGAATCCACATCGCGTGATGTCTTTGAAAAAGGTGGTACTGGAGAGGAGCTCCCAACACTTAAGCTCTCCAATAAAGATGTTGGAGATGGCATTTCAATTGTACAACTTCTGATAAAAACTGGTCTAGCTAGCTCGGGCAAGGAAGCTAAACGTTTAATTTCCGAAGATGGAGCCAAACTAAATGATGTTGCTCTTAGCAATGCTGGCCTAATTTTAGGAATTAATGACTTTAAGACCCCAGTAAAATTGTCAAAGGGGAAAAAGAAACACGCACTGATCAAATTACTATGAGTTCCCGAACTGAATTAACATTTACGCCACCGGTAATGGAGGTTGGACGTTGGATTGACGGAAAGGATTTTTCAAAACTACCGTTGATCAACGTAAGCCAAGCGGCTCCAGTAGCTCCACCACCGCGACCTTTAATTGAGTATATGGCTAACGCTATTCAAGAAGACTCTACCCATTTATACGGACCAGTTTTAGGCCTCCCAGAGTTACGCTCAGAGATAGCTAAACAATGGAGTAGAGCTTACGGAGATACTATTAAGACTACTCAGGTTGGAATTACATCTGGATGTAATCAAGCCTTTTCTGCCTCTATCGCAATGCTTTGCGGAGAGGGTGATGAAGTAATTCTACCAACTCCATTCTATTTCAATCATAAAATGTGGCTCGATATGGCGGGAGTTTCAACTGTAGCCCTACCCTGTAGTGGCAAAATGATCCCTGACCCCGCATTGGCCGCCTCTTTGATTACAGGGCGCACGCGAGCAATTGCACTAGTCACGCCTAACAACCCCTGCGGAGTAGAATATCCTCCCAATCTAGTGATGGCGTTTTATCAGTTAGCAAGAAAACACAGAATTGCGCTTATAATTGATGAAACATACCGCGACTTCCACAGTGCACTTGGCATGCCACACAATCTATTTCAGCAAAATGAATGGGATGAAACTGTTGTCCACTTATATTCATTTTCCAAAGCTTATCGCCTCACCGGGCACCGAGTGGGCGCCTTGGTAACAAGTGAGAAACGGTTAGGAGAAGTAGAAAAATTTCTGGATACTGTTTCGATTTGTCCAAATCAGTTAGGACAAAAAGCTGCGCTGTGGGGGATGCAAAATTTAAGTGAGTGGCTCAAGGGTGAACGTCTGGAAATATTGAGGCGCAAGCAGGCGATAATTGATGGCTTTGAGGTTCTATCGGATAAGGGCTGGCAGTTACTGGGTGTTGGCGCTTATTTTGCTTATGTCCAGCATCCATTTTCTTTAGCTTCAAATGAGTTATGTGAGAAATTAGTGGATGATTTGGCAATCCTGACTATTCCCGGTACGATGTTTTTTCCAGAGGGGGATGAAACAGGCAAACGCCAACTGCGCATTGCTTTTGCAAATATCAGCACCACAGAAATAAAGTTATTATTTTCTAGATTGGCAGTCGTAAGTGAGTAACTCACTTGCTGCTTTTGCAAGTGTGCCTTAAGGATCTGTTAACAAAATTAGAGGGTCTCTCCAAATGACGACGAAGAAAAAATCAGGTGCAAGCAGGTTAGCCGTTTGGGTAATTGTGGGTCTTTTAATGTTTGGGATGATTGGCTTTGGAGCCGCAGGCTTAAACGGCACACAAAGAAACCTCGGAAAAGTTGGTAAAAAAACAGTCTCTATTAGTTCATACAGCAATTCATTGCGGGGAGAGTTAAACCAGTTCGAACAGCAAATTGGACGAAAATTAACTATGCAGGAAGTTCAAAGCATTGGCATAGACCAACAGGCGCTAAGTCGGGTAATTAATACTCGGGCACTAGATAATCTGGCCACCGATCTAGGACTGTCAGCTGGAAACGAACGCGTACTAGCGCAAATTGTAGAAATTCCTGCGTTTATGGGACTAGATGGGGAGTTTGACCGCGCCTCCTACACTGAGGTTTTGACGCGTAATAATTTAAACGAAGCAGATTTTGAAACCTCACTTCGCGAGGACAGTAGCAGAGAATTACTCCAGACAGCCGTTTTGACTGGGATAAAGGTATCACCTGCTTACAGTGAAGCGATCGTCGCATTTACTTCCGAAACTCGGGACTTCTCGTGGCTGCGGTTGACAGCAGCAAACCTCAAAAATAACCAACCTACGCCAAAAGAGACAGACCTGGTTAAATTTCATACGGAAAACGAAGCTCTCTTTACCACACCTGCCGCAAAGTCCATCAGTTATATCTGGCTGACACCAGATATGATAGTTGATGATATAAAAATTCTAGATACTGACCTTCAAGCTATTTTTGAGCGACGGACAGACGAATACAACCAGCCACCGACTAGGTTGGTTGAGCGTTTGGTTTATGCCACCTATGAAGATGCCAAAATTTCATTTGATAACATAGAAAAAGACACCAACACCTTTGAAGATGCTGTAAAAATGCGGGGCCTTGAATTACAAGATGTCGACCTTGGTGACGTTACCGAAATCGACCTAGGTATTGCGGGACCAGCTGTCTTTTCATTGACAGAACCAGGCCTTGTTGGCCCCCTGGAGACAGATTTAGGGCCAGCAATATTTCGCATAAATGCACTTTTGGCTGGAAATATCCAAACTTTTGATATGGTTAAAGATGAACTTCGCAAAGAGGCCGCGCTTGACGCCGCCACAGAAGAAATTGCTGCAATAGCGGAGGAAGTGGATGACCTTCTCGCAGGTGGTGCTACTTTAGAAGACGTGAGTAATGAAACAGCAATGAAGTTGGGAAAACTTGATTGGCACGTTGGATACTCTGGTGAAATTTCTAACTTTGAAGAGTTTCAAAGCTCTGCAGCCAAACTGTCAGAAAAAGACTTTCCAGAATTAAAAAACTTAAATGATAACAGTATCTTTTCGCTTAGACTTGATGGAGTACTTGAGCCAAAATTACAGCCCCTCGAAAGCGTTAGACCTGCGGTAATTACAGCGTGGGGTACAAAGGTTGAGAAAGACCAACTACAAAAACTGGGAGAACTTATTGTCAGGAATGTATCCCTGGAATCACCGATCTCAAAATTTGGGTTTGGCGAAGAAATGGAAGATGGGGTTGCCCGTGATGATTTTATAGACGGAACCCCGCCTGCATTGGTTTTAAAAGTATTTGATACAAAACTGGGTACGGCTACCTTACTCGACGACCCTGATGGCTTAATTGTTCTTATCCCACGAGCAGAGTATCCCGCCAACTTCATGAGTAATGAAGTTAAATCCCTACAAGAAATTTTAGGTGGCCGGATTGATGCCGCATTATCGCAAGAAGTTTTTCAAGCCTTTAGCAACGCAGTGCGTAATAGCGTTGACGTCGACATTGATCGGGCAACAGTTCGCGCTGTAAACAGTAATCTTCTGGGCGGTGGATAGCTAAATTAAGCGGAATTATTCAGTCAGTTTGTAGTTATTAATCATACTGCAAGATCTATAATATGGGGTCCTATATTAGCGCCTCATAAAATAAAATCTGAGGCAACAAATTCATCAAATTTTATATCATCAAAAAATATAAATGTATTTGGATCTAAGGTGAGCTTGGTATTTCCACCACCTGAAGCAACCAGGCCCGGTTGAAGGGCTGCCCAATTAGCAAACCCAAATGAAGTAACTTGTACTTTATCACCATCTATTGAGGAAAAGTCCAAAATTCGACTAGTTCCATCATCTGTTGAGAACACAAAAGTATCAGCGCCGTTTCCGCCAGATAGCCTATCGTTTCCAGCTGTTCCAGTAATCGTATCAGTACCACCGCCGGCAAAAATTATGTCGTCACCAGTTGTTCCGGTAATGATCTCTGCGGCAGTCGTTCCAACATTTGTGACTGACTCGGTAAAATTACCTCCAAAAACAACAAAACTTGCGCCTGAATAAGAATTACCATTTGGATCGTCGAAAGGCGCACCCACAATCAAATCTGCAAAGCCATCTCCGTTTACGTCTCCAGCGCCACTGACAGAGCGGCCGGATTGATCGTCTGCATCGACACCATTGATGACAAAACCACCAACACTTGACGCGACAAGTGAGAGTTCAACCGCCTCACCCCCTGTCTTTCCATAAACAACAAAACTTGAACCAGATCCAGATGTAAGGTCATCATCGCCGTCACCATCTACATCTCTACTACCATCAGTGCCCATTGCACCAATAATTAAATCATCCAGGCCATCACCGTTTACGTCACCAGCGCCACTAACCGAGCGACCTGAAAAATCATCTGTCGATATGCCTTTAATAATAAATCCTGTTGGGACCGCACCAGCGTTCAGTTCCACGGCAGACAATTCAACTGCTGCTCCATCGGCCTTACCAAATACTACATAACTGGCACCAGAAAGCGATCCATTAGGATCAGCACCCATAGCTCCCACTATAAGGTCATCTAGGCCGTCACCATTAACGTCACCGGCACCGCTTACGGATATACCAGATTGGTCGTCAGCAGCGACACCGTTAATCACAAAGCCTAACGGATCCGCACCAGCAGCTCCCTCCAACTCTGTAAGCTCAACGGCTACGCCTATTGCTGATCCAAACACTACAAAACTAGCGCCAGACAAGTCACCGTTTGGATCATCGTATGGGGCACCCACAATCAAATCATCAAAGCCGTCACCGTTGACATCCCCAGCACCACTAACAGAAAGACCAGATTGATCGTTTTCGGCCACGCCATTTATAACAAAACCACCCGTATCGGCCTCTATTTCTGTTAGGTCGATTGCAGTACCAATTTTATTACCACCTACGTCGGGCCGACCGTATACTACGTAACTCGTACCAGATGCAGGATCATTGGGCCCGGCTTTATGGGCGCTGATAATAATATCATCATAGCCATCACCGTTCACATCGCCAGCGTCACTGACCGACTGGCCAGTAAAGTTACTTTCAGCTAGTCCCTCAATGACAAACCCACCTAAATTAGCATCTAACTTAAGCGCAGAAAGTGCGACCGGAACGTTATCGTTCTTGCCGTACACTAAATAGGCCGAGCCAGACCAGTCTTCGTTTGGGTCAGTCAGTGGTGCCCCCACAAGTAAATCATCAAAGCCATCACCATTCACATCGCCGGCGGCGCTTACCGATTGGCCTGCATAATCACCAGCCCCAACACCATTGATTACAAAGCCAAGGCCATGCGCCCCATTAACCTCAACATCGGAAAGCTCCACGTGACCATTTTCTTTACCAAATACTACAAAGCTTGCACCGGATTCATCATTTCCAAATGGGTCATCTCTGTGAGCACCAATAATGAGATCATCATAGCCATCACCGTTAACATCACCGGCATTACTTACAGAGCGACCCGATTGATCATTAGCTGACACACCGTTAATGACAAATCCACCGCTATTAACAGTAGCTTCAATAAGCGAGAGCTCTACGGGTTCAAGTGCTCCCAAAATAGTTACTTCAACATTTTCAATGGCGCCGTTAACCGTCGCGACACTAAAGGTTTCCGTCTTATTAACACCGGCACTAAGAGCCTGGACCTCTGCCAGAGTGTTATCTGCCGTATAGCTCCAAGAGCCATCAGTCATTAGAGTAAATTCACCAAGATTGCCAGATCCAGTTGTATTTGTCTGAGCCACAAAAGTAGGGCTGTCACCGGCGTCTGCATCTGTAACAGTGAGGCTGCCAGAAACAGTAAGAACCGTCCCGGAGTCTTCAAGTACAGAACCTGCCAAATCGCCGCTGATCAAATTTGCATCATTCACGCCAGTAAATGTGACTGTAACAGTTTGTTCAGTGCCACCTGCTGCAACTGCAGTGAAGGTGTCCACAGCTGTCACATTGTTACCCAGAGCCTGCACGGCAATTTGTGAATTGTCAGCCTTGTATGTCCAAGAGCCGTTCGTTGCTAATGTAAATACACCGAGGCCCAAGCTGCCTACAGTGCTCAACTGCTCTATAAAAACTGCCTGACCAGTGTCAGCGTCAGTAACCGTCAAAGCGCCATTAGCAGTCAACTCGCCGGAATCAGACAAATTTAAATCTTCGGTTACATCCCCGATGATTGTACCAGCAATAACCGCGGCGTCATTAATACCAGTGATAGTTACAGTTACAACTTGCGTAGTTCCGTCATCTGAGACGGCAGTAAACTGATCTGTTACTGTTTCACCTATACCAAGAGCCTGAATGGCTGACTTTGCGTTATCCACCTTATACGTCCAGGCACCACCAACCGTTAAATCAAATTCTCCAAGACCGGTTGCGCCAGTTATAGTCTCAGCCACTTTATTCGACTGAGCAACAAAAACCGGAGTATCGTCAGCATCGGGATCAGTAATTGTTAGCGTCCCAGTTACAACTAAGAGGCCAGCATCATCTAATGAGCCAGCATCATCCTCAGTCATCGCACCAGTGGTTGTACCACTTATAACAGCTGCTTCGTCTACATCCAAAACTGATATAGTGATCGTTTCTGAATATGTTTTGTCACCATCGTCTGTGGTGGTAACCGAAACTTTATAAGTGGACTGTGTTTCATAATCAGGCAAAGCGTTAAACGACAATTCACCAGTAAGTGCATTAATATTGAATGACGCTGAATCGGTGTCCGAGGACCCGACTATCGCGTAAGTATGCGCAACACCGGCTGCCTGATCCTCATCTACGGCACCTAAAGTACCTACTAAAAGTGAATCTGCGTCTTCACTAATTTCTGGATTTGAAATTATGGCTAAAGACGGGAGTGTAATTGTAATATCTGTCGGAGCTAAATTAGTTGCTGCGGACTCAACTTCTGAAGCCTCTATGAAGTTAATTGTACCAGTTCCTACCGCTGTAACTTCCGCCGATACGCCGTTTTTTACTTGAACATTAAGTACTTGTGCAGTTGAAAATATATTTTTTGCAACAACAGTACCAATATCAGTCACTGCATTAATCTTCACATTAACATTCATAATTGCAGTCGTAGTGTCGTCGGCCATCGCACCAAAGGCAATTGTGTTAACATTAGCCACAGACGCAACACCCGTTGTCACCTGTGTTTTAATATCAGCTAAATCTTCAGTATCAGTGAGGTTGATAGTCAGATTTGACTCAACTCTTAATTTCATGACCTGAACGACTGAATCCAATGCAACTTCAAAAGAATCTGCCTGGCTGGCGCCTGCGCCCTCCGCGGCCGCCGCAAAAGCGTTTATAACAGTCATTATTTGATGACTAGCTTTCTCTACGGCGAGAGCCTGATTTGTATCAACACCGTCCGCAAAGGCATCAAACGTCAACGGATCGATTGTGTCAGGCAATCCTAAAACCTGAACTACCTGTGAAGCAGTTAAATTTCCTTCTTCCATTAGAGTTGTGGCCGGGGTTAGCATAGAAGAGGCCAAGGGTGCTTTTAAGGTAACGCCATCAAGAACAACTCCAGATGAGGTGTCGACGGTGGTTTGGTCAGTAGTGGCGATAATAGAAAAGTTTTCTTGTGTAGCTATTAAACTAAAATCACCATTTGCATCTGACCTGACTGAGGGTTCCATTGCGTTAGCGCCAGTGCCATCATCATATAATTCGTTAGCATTATAGTCTAAAAATACAAACGCATCACTGAGAGGGCCCTTCTGAACTTTACCATTAACCGTGATACCACTCCCACTGCTACCGTCAGAAGATGCCACACCAGCGTTTCCACCACCGCCACCGCAGGCAGCGAGTGTCAATAAGCCCAGTGGGGATAGGCTGAGTGCCACTTTGTTTTTGCGCATTTCGTAATCACCAATCGTTGATACGAGAGTTCTCAAAACAGTTTAGAGCAAAATCTATGCCATTTACGAAGCCCACAAGCAGATATGAGCCAGATCATGAACGTAAATTATTATAACAACCCTACAGTAATCTAAACGACGGGAGTACGGTAAATATTAGATATAGCGGAAAGAATAATTAACAAAGTTAAGAGCAAAATATTTAAGACAAGTAAACACAACTTAAAACTTCTATTTCTTAATATTTATTATAATAATTTTTGATTAACTTATTTATTTAACTTACTGTTATTAAAAATTAGTTTATTTTAGTTTAATCGCAACTAACTAATGTTTATATACAGCTAACAGGCTAAGAACCTTCATTCAAATTTAAACAAAGTCAGTTACAACAAAATCACTACTCTCAATCAAAGTGTGATCGACACTGCTTAAGACGAAGAGAACTTTGCTGCTGCTTGTATCTACAATTTTTGTATCACCAGAGCTATTTAAAATGCTCAGGTCAGAGAAAGCACGATCTTCTAAGCCAATAAAATCGGTTCCATTTGTAAAATCAGATACAATATCAGCAAGCGCCAAATTAGTTGTGGCGTCTGACAAGATACAGACAAAAATATCAGCGCCACCATTTCCCGTTAGGGTATCTTTTATGCCCACACCAGAACCACCATACAGTGTGTTCGCCGCACTATTTCCAACAATGGTATCTGCACCACCACCACCAATCGCGTTTTCAATAGTAGCACCATAAGCTATTCCTAGATTATCAGTCATAGTCCATCCAGTGAATGCAATCGTTGAATACCCACCCGGTGCAAGATTTACAGAACAACTCAGTGTAAAATCACTGAAATCCAAAGTATCAGTACCTCCAGAATCCCAAATGGCTTCCGAAACTGGTTTGGCAGGATCATATTTGTAGATTGTGTCTCCGTGATTATATTCAGCGGTTCCGTAGAGATGTTGGATCGCCGCAATATCATAAACCATAGGAGATGTTGAAAGCATATACTGGGCCTCTGAACCGTAGCCAATCCAAGCAGCAAAATCACTTGGTTGGGTGTACGACATCGTAGTATAATTAACAAAATCTTCATTTGCAGCCAAAGTATCAACACCAGAAAACGGATGGTCCAAGCCTAATGAGTGACCTATTTCGTGGATCAAGCTCGCAAAGTTGTATGAAGTTCCCTGACCCCACATGGCATCTGCTGTGCTGTGCTCAGAATCAACCCAAATATCTCCTCCGTTTGGTTGATTATATGGACCCATCGCCCAACCCCAAGAATTAGTATTTGGAGTTACATCTGTATTGATTTTGTCATGATCAGTGAAAGTAAACCTAAGGGTACCAACGCTATTGCCTATTTCAGCTATTTCAACAAATTTGATATTGGCAATATTACTGTATTCTTGCAGAACAAGCCTTGTCGCAGCGATGTGTGTATCAGTGAATGGTTTAAAGCCGTCGGTAACTTCATCCCCATAGTTATCTGCAAAATTAGCCGTGGAGCCTGGAAAACTGTAAGTTATAATTGTCTCACCGGCAGCTGTTTGGTCTGCAACATTCGCTAAGCTAGTTTTCCAAATCACCGGAGTATCGGGCAAAATCGCGTCAATATAATTTGTACTAGATTTAGCTGCTGCTTGAGTAGGCTGACCGCCAATATTATATGGCGCATTAACAATTGTTACGCCCGCAAACAGGTCGTCACTTATTAGTATGGAAGCGTCGGCAATAGGACCCCCAGTATTCGAATAGTAACCATTATCTGTGTCATCATTGTTAAAAAGGTCTAAGGTCCAATTTTGACCTTCATAGGTAAAATAGGTTAGATCAGGATTTGCAAATGTCTTAGTTTCTGGATCAAAATAATAATTGTCTCCAAGTTTTAATTGATTTCCAGAAAGTTCAAATACAGTCTTGCTAGCAACTCTATCTTCAACACTCGACAGTGTGCCCGCTACACTACTATCAAGCGCTACTGAACCAATCACTGCCCCTAATTCGTAAGGCGCGAAAAGCACCGGTGTAAATGTAGCATTAGTTCCGGTTATCGGTGTCAGTGGAGATTTAACCGTAATGTTGAAGTTTTGACTTACAATACTGCCAAGGGCGTCTGTAGCACTCAGGACAACCTGATGGGTCCCAACCTGTGAACTCGTTGGAGTGCCTGAGAGGATACCCGTACTTACATTAAAATTAAGCCAAGATGGTAGAGTTACCGCCGCATACGTCAGTGTATCGCCAGCATCTGTGTCAGTCGCTGCAAAAGTGTAGGTATACGCTGTGTCTTGTATTGATGTGGTAACAACTGTCGAAGTAACGGTTGGGGCTGCATTTGTTAATGTTACTGTAATATTAAAGGTATCAAAAACCGTGACACTACCCGTATCAGTCGCCGTCACTTTAATCGCTAATGATCCAATATCACTATTTGTTGGGGTCCCAGTGAACGTCCTAGCTGCAGCGTCAAAAGTTAACCAACTGGGCAGCGCAGTACCGTCTGATAAACTTGCCACATATGACAGGGTGTCAGATACATCGACATCCGAAAAGGTCGTGGCGTCAAATTTAAAATACATGGCACTACCGTTAGAGATAGTTTGGTCTGGTATTGCATTGGCCACTGTGGGCGCATCGTTGACGTTAGATACCACAATATTAAAGGTATCAGAGGCTAGTGCCCCCCCTGAATCAGTAGCCGTCAACTTAACCGCTATTGACCCCACATCACTGTTAGTAGGCGTGCCACTAAAAGTGCGAGTTGCAGCATTAAATGTTAGCCACTGTGGCAAGACCGTATCATCTGACAAAGTTGCCGCATAAGTAAGCGCCGCGATGCTATCAACATCTGCAAACACATTCTCATTGAACTGGAAATTAAAGCTGCCATCTTCGACGACGGCCTGGTCAGAAATTGCGTTAGACACAGTTGGCGCGTCATTAGCATTTGTTATTGCAATTTTAAGTGTCTTGGAGAATGTCTTGTTACCAGAATCTTTAACTTGTATCGCCACGTCGTAGGACTCTTTGCCTAAAGTGACCATGGTTTCGTAGTCTGGCTGTGCCAGGAAAGACAACACACCGCCTTCAGTGATGCTAAATATTTCCTGATCAATCCCACCAACAATTTTATAGGTATGGGTGTCAGCAATACCAGCATTAGCCACGTCAGCTGTTAGCACTGTCCCAATGATTAAATCACTTTTGTCTTCTGCAAAGCTTGAAGCGACAGACATGTCTGTTGGAGCCTTATTTGCCATTGCAGCAGTGATGACACCATCGCTCATATCAATACTTAACGCACCACCATTGCTGTAGGCGTTTGCACCATCTTTAACCTTAGTAGTTAACACATTAACTACTGAGAAAATGTCGGAAATATCTTCTGCTGTAGTCGTACCGTATTGAATTGTGTCAATTTTTGTAACTACATTGCTGACAGCTAATTCGACTGAATCTGATAGTAATCCGAACTTACCCGGTTCGACAGTTACGCCAGAAGTATCAGTCGAATATTTACCGACGTCTTCCATCATCTTTTCTTTGATTTCATCCAAGTCTGTGGAAAAACTCAGCACCGCATCACTGTCCACATCTACTTTTTCTTTCAATACCTTAACAACGGAACTTAATGCCAGATCAAAAGCTTTACCCTCGACCACTACTCCAGATTCTTCAGCTGCAGCAGCAAAGGAATTCACGGTAGCCATTAACTTGTTATTACTCTGCTGAACTTTAAGCGCTTTTTCTTTTTCAGTATCATCCAAATCTGTTTGGTACGCACTATAGGTAAGTAGATTTGTACCCTCGAAACCCAGTGCCTTTGCCACTTTAGCTATAGCGTTATCCACCGTTAAGTCTGCGTCTTGGGCCATTAATTCTTTGACCACTGTAGTGGCAGGCGTAATCATTTCTGAGCCCTCAGGCGCCTGCAGCACCACACCAGCCCCGTAACCTGCCTCAGTTGCTGTATCCACATCCAGCACGACCATCGTCTGTTCAGTCGTTAGGGCAACCAGAGTATATCCCCCTGCAGTAGCTGTTAATTCATAAGAGCCAGCACCATCCTTATGGCCTGCAGCATTCGTTCGGACCCTTGTTTCGTTGCCACCATCCCAAATAGCGTTGCCATTATAATCCAAAAAGACATAGGCATCGACAAGTGGCCCATTTTCAACCCTACCCGCAACTTTAAAACCGCCCGTACCTGTGGTGCCACCGCAGGCAGCCAGCGTAAGCAAGCCAAGTGGAGAGATGTTACGTATTACTTTGTTCATAAGGGCGATCCATAAATTCTAAGTTGAGACAGGTGCATAGCTGTTTTTTAGTATTTCTTT
>ENA-OQVM01000156-OQVM01000156.1-marine-metagenome-genome-assembly--contig:-NODE-156-length-108383-cov-10.448572_pt1 | contig 108383 bp, 90 predicted proteins | sample MGYA00237776_ERZ505498 | MGnify/ENA primary metagenome ERZ505498 (study PRJEB26159, sample SAMN06265151) | marine metagenome | isolation source: Helgoland LTER site | place: Germany:Helgoland, sampling... | reverse complement strand
CGTTATCCTGAGGGTGCGCGTGTGATGGCTACCATCACTAACCTGACGGATTACGGTTGTTTTGCTGAGATCGAAGAAGGCGTTGAAGGTTTGGTGCACGTATCCGAAATGGATTGGACCAACAAGAACATTCACCCTTCCAAGGTTGTCTCAGTAGGTGATGAAACCGAAGTAATGGTTCTGGATATTGATGAAGAACGTCGTCGTATTTCACTAGGTATCAAGCAATGCCGCCCTAATCCTTGGGAAGAGTTCAGCATTCAGCACGGTAAGAGCGATCGCATCAGCGGTAACATCAAGTCCATTACAGATTTTGGTATCTTTATTGGCTTGGATGGCGGTATCGACGGTCTTGTGCATCTTTCTGATATTTCTTGGAATGAGCCAGGTGAAACTGCGGTGCGCCGATATTCTAAGGGCGAGCAGATTGAGACCATTATCCTGTCTGTTGATCCAGAGCGTGAGCGTATCTCGTTAGGTATCAAGCAACTTGATAAAGACCCATTCTCAGATTACACAGCTGAGCATGATCGCGGCGCCGTTATCATGGGTAAGGTTGTAGAAGTGCAGCCTAAAGAAGCGATACTTGAACTGGCTGAAGAAGTACTTGGTGTACTCAAAGCCGCTGAAATCAGCGTTGACCGTGTAGAAGATGCACGTACAGTGTTGAAGGAAGGCGAAGAAGTTGAAGTTAAGATCATTAACATTGATCGCAAGAATCGAACTATTGGCTTGTCTATCAAGTCCAAGGATATCGAAGAAGAGCGAGCGGCTGTTAAAGAGCATCAGAAGCAAGAGACCGATCGTTCAGGTCCTGCAACTTTGGGCGATTTGATCAAAGCGCAAATGAACCAGCAGACAGACGAGGACTAGGCTTAAGCCTAGCTCCCTGCATTAAGAGTATTGCTATGACTGAAGAAGTCAGCCTAACAAAATCTGAGTTAATTGAGCGCATGGTTAGTGCTCAATCTCGGGTGGCTGGCTTGCAACTCAACGCCAAAGACGTTGATTTTGCGGTTAAAACTATGCTCGAGCAGATGTCTAATACCTTGGCCTCTGGGGAACGAATAGAGATACGCGGTTTCGGTAGTTTTTCTTTACATTACCGTGCGCCGCGTATTGGTCGTAACCCAAAGACTGGCGAATCAGTAGGCCTTGCAGGTAAGCATGTGCCGCACTTTAAGCCGGGTAAAGAGCTACGAGATAGAGTCAATGAGGCACTACTTGAGGCTTTGGCCGCAGCTAAAGAGGGCGATCAGTAATATCCCTCTAATTAGTTAGGGACTGAGTAAGAATAAGATAAAGGGAAAGGCTAGAAATAGCCTTTCCCTTTTTTTGTGGTGATTTCCCCACGCAAACGAGTTGATCTCTCGCTTCATGTAAACCTTTTGTCTTTGGTCTTAGTGGCACATCTCTGACTCAGAACTTGCAGTATTTCATTTAGATTTTTGTTCTCAACAATTATCAGGATGAAAAATATGTTCGCCATCTTCTCAGCTAAAACTAATTATGCGTGGGCTAGTCTAGTAACCACCAGGCTACTGCTTACATTGCTGGTTTGCCTGACTGCCACATTGTTTGTCAACTCTGCTGGGGCTAATCCTCATAGCGCGTTGGGTTTTGACAATGTCGCCTACGCGGGGTCAAGTCAGGGTCGCGCGGGTGTTAAAAATTCAGCGCAGCAGCAAAAAATCGATCTGAACACTGCTAGCGCAGATGAAATAGCCAAGGCTCTGTCTGGAGTAGGCCCGGCTAAAGCACAGGCCATGGTCAAATATAGAAATGAAGTAGGTCCATTTCGCAGTTTGGATGAAGTCCTCGAGATAAAGGGTTTTGGACCAAGTATTTTGGCGCGCAATAAAAGTAGGATTTTATTGGGCAAGGTCGCTAAAAAGCAGAAATAAGAACCGGTAATACAACACCGTTCCTAAAAAACCATACTCTTTTAACCCAGCGCACTTTTGTGCCGATTTACTCGCTGGTATCGCCCGCCTAGTAGTACAAAATACTAGGCTGGGCATTGTTCCTTCTCCAAGTTAGGCTAAAGCCCATGTTAGGCGAAGCCAAGCCTATTTAGTTAAAGCAAAGTTTAGTTAAAGAAAAGCTAGGCTAAAGAGAGGCTAAGTTAAAGCAAAGCAAAGCAAAGCAAAGCAATGCAAAGCAAAGCCAAAGAAAGGAGAGGTTCGCGAATGAATAAATTTTGGACACCATTGTGCGATCGATTTGAAATCGATGTGCCAATATTTGGCTTTGCACATGACATGGCGACGGTAGCGGCAATTAGCAACGCTGGTGGATATGGCGTGTACGGCGCCACGCGACGCTTCCCGCAAGAGATAACTGAAGAGCTGGCATATATTCGCAGCCTTACAGGGAACAAGCCATTTGGGGTTGATTTGGTCTTACCGCCAGGAATGCCAGAGCACAACTCCCGTGCTGCTATTGAGGCGGAAATTCCGCCCGAGCACACGGCTTTTGTAAAAGATCTTATTGATCAATTTGCTGTGCCTGAGGCCACGCAACCGGGTATGCGAACGCGCTTTATCCGCTCTAAAGAGATTGAACAGGAACAGTTGCGCGCGGTATTAGACAGTGATGTGAATATGCTTGCCTGCGGTATCGGTGCACCGGCTGACGTGGTTGCTGAAGCTAAGGCACGGGGTAAAACAACTCTTGCATTGATCGGTAGCCCGCATCACGTACCCAAAGCCATACAAGCCGGAGTTGAGATTATAGTTGCCCAGGGCTACGACGCTGGGGCACATACTGGGCCAATTGGCACCTACTCATTGGTCCCACAAATAGTGGATGCTGCGGGCGATATTCCGGTGCTGGTAGCAGGTGGTGTAGCAACTGGTAGACATATTGCGGCTGCCCTGGCTATGGGTGCGCAAGGCGTGTGGATGGGTACAGCATGGTTATTGTCAACTGAGCATCAGGGTCATATGCACCCCGTGAATCGCGACAAACTCCTACAAGCGGGTAGTTCTGATACGGTAATAACTCGTTCAGAAAGTGGCAAACCGTTTCGGCAAGTGCGTACTGGTTGGAGTCAGGCGTGGGAGGCTGAAAACGCACCCAAACCGTTAAAAATGCCTTATCAAGATGTTTTGGTAGGTGATTTATTGGGCGCCATTGAAGAACATGATATTGAACCACTCATACACTCTGGCGCAGGGCAGAGTATTGCCTACTTCAATGAGGTGCAGAGTGTGGCAAAAATAATGGAAGGCTTAGTGAGCGAGACCCGCGAAATTCTTGCAGCTCAAGCCCGCTACTTAGGTTGATAATAAGGTTAATGAATCGGGTTAATGAATCGGGTTAATAGTGCAGGTTAAAGGGTAAGTTTAAAGGCAGGCTATGCGGAAAAATAGAAAGCAAATTTCTTCACAACAATTAACAGCGTCGATAAGAACGGCGTTAGCTGGCTTGGTTGTTGCAGTTCTGCTGACAGGTTGTCAGGGCATAGATTTAGCTCAAACGCCGGTTACGTCTGTTGAGCTTTCCGGTGTGTGGACAGTTGATGCAATGGCTTCAGATGACCTACGGGCTTTTACACGAGCGCCCTCTGAACGTCGGCGACGGACAAAGTTATCTGTACAGGATGAAATCCGCAGAATTGGCTTGGGTTCTGGGCTTGCCTTTGTTGTGCAGGGGTTTCAAATCATTAACGCCAATCAGATTGTCATAGAGCAAAGCCGCGATTCTATGGGGGTAAAACACCTACCCGGTACCTATAGAGACGTGACTTGGGGTGATAGAGAGCGAGATATTTGGCGTGTACAGGCCGGTTGGCAAGAAATGGATCTAGTGATTTTTTCTACAGCAAAAGGGCTGCGAGTATTAGAGCGATACCGGTTGGTCGGCCCAAATAGACTGAAACTAGATTTAGAGGTACAAGCAGACGGCGTGAAACGCCAATTGACGCGGTTTTTTGATAGAAAAAGATAAGCTCACGGCCAGATTTAGCTATTCCTCCAGCTAAGTGCAAATTCTGCTTTATCGGCCTTGCATTTGACCGTATTGCTATTAGAATATCGCGCTGCTTCGAAGGGTATTGAAGCTTACCAACACTACTCCGCCTTAGCTCAGTTGGTAGAGCAGCTGACTGTTAATCAGCGGGTCGCTGGTTCGAGCCCAGCAGGCGGAGCCATTTTCCAGATAATGATCCTCCCTCGAATGCTTAGCAACGCCCCGCTGATAATCAGCGCGCGAACACCTTAAACGGTGTCCGCCTAGTTCGAGCCCAGCAGGCGGAGCCATTTCTCCATTGAAAACTTTTGTGAAAAGTACTGTCTAATCATACTCTTTACAAAGTACATGCTCTGATTGATTTAATCGTATTAGTCTCAGATTCCATTAGTAGCGTGTAAAATTGGTAACAATCTTGCGGATAACGCTTCGCCAAACTTTGGATATCGTTGTATTCAAACTTTACTGGCATATGAATAGACTCTACCTTCGTAATTCAGGGTCCTGCTTGGGGAGGCGGTAATGATTAGATGGATTGTAGTTGTGCTTGGGTTAGTTCTCGTAATATCCACCGGATACGTTATTTATTCGCGCGATGGGGTCGATGCCCGCGTTGCAGAAGAAATACGCACAAATCCACAGGGCGAGAGGGCACAGCGGACTATGTTAGTGACGCTGATGAATGGTCGAACCCTACCCGTCAATTATTTACGCGAAGACGGTCTTATATTCATGGGGATAGACGGTCTTTGGTGGCGCGAGTTTGTTGGCGCGGGCCAGTCTGTAGAGATGTTTATCCAAGGTGAAACTATTCGCGGTCACGGGACTGTCGTATTAGATAATCCTGAATATACGGCTGATATATTCAGTCGACTCAGACCCAAAGCACCATCCTGGCTACCTGTATGGCTTAACGGCAAATTGGTGGTGATTACTGTTTCGGACGAAGCCTGATCGATCAACGGTAATAGTGACAGAAGCGAGTGACAAACTTGTTCAAGTCACTATCATGAAGTTAACTACCTTCGATACTTATTGGGTTCGCGGTTGCCTTACTCCTGTTCGATCTCTAATTTACATAGCGCCTGTTCTTTCGGTGATTAAATCAATCAGGGGGAGTAGTACTGGATCTAACAACGCAGAGGCTGGTTTTTGGCTAGAGCCAAACCTAGCTATCACCAATTCGTTTTGACGATCCACATAAAGTACTTGGCCGTGGGCGCCTCGGGCCACAAGACATACTCTGTCTTCGATATGGCGTATCCACCACTGGGACTTGTATGACCAACCTTCAAGGTGGGGTAGTTTGGCCATTGCAAATTTTTGCGTATCGCCGCCTAAAAAAAGCTGGTCGAATATGCTTGCGGGCATAGCTGAGTGCCCGTCAATTACACCGCCTTGTCGTACCATTTCTCCAAGCCGTATAAAGTCACGTAGCGTGGTACAACAGGTTGTTTCCGTGCCGTGATTGTCCAGCATGTAGTAAGCGTCTCTTTCTCCACCAAGGTGTTGCCAGAGTAGTTGTGATACAAGTGACGCTAGGTCTTGTTGGGCGGCCCGGCGAACAATCCAACCTAAAACAAATATGTTCGGCTCTTTATACGCAAACTGTTCGCCGTGTTTCCCTTCGGGTTTTATTCTTTTGAGAACATCTGTTATTGCTTCTGCTGTTTCTCCATTGGTCGGTGGCGCCATACCCATTGCTTTGACAAATTTCCAGATTTCGGAAGTGGGGTCCGCATAGTCTTCATGGAATGCCATGCTAATCTGCATATCCATCACCTGCCTGACGGTTGCATCAGCCCAAGCAGAATTGTTCAGCTCTGGGATTAAATCTGTGACCAGTGCTTTATTGGACAATACGCCCTGAGTAATTAAGCATTCGGCAATTAGGCCGACAATAGATTTGTTAGCAGATTGCAGGATGTGTGGCTTTAGTGGTTCGCAGGCACCAAAGTACGCCTCGTAAACCAACTGACCATTTTTCATGACGGCTAACCCATCCGTACAGGTTTCCTGGATTGCTTGTTGGGAAGTCATTTTGGCGCCACTTAAAGTGGTTATAGTAGAGTTTTTAAGCTGAAGTTTTGGTCCTGCGGGCAGTTGTCTTACACTGCGGTCTCCGCGCCAAACGGATTTTGTCGGCACAAGTTGCTGTATGTTAGAAAAACTCCATCTCAGTTGAGGCCACGCATAGTAGGAACCATCCGCAAAGCGCACCACGCGCTGTTTCTCTGGAGGGAAGCCGCTCATCCAACTTTGAGGTGGCAATTCTTTGTTCAAGGGTCATGCCTCGTGGTGTATTCTCAGGTCACACTATAGTCCCTAGATACACATCAATATAGATCTTGGCGGATGAGTTCTGTGTCTTCTTTTACAGCAATCAGCATTACCGAGGTGCGTGAACAATGAGCAAACAACCTTCGTTCAAAAGAGCACGACCCGCGGCTCCATCCGGTGATCAGCTCTTTGGTTGGGTCAAAGAGTTAGTAGAACTCACCGAGCAATATACGGAATTTAGACGTCTTGGCACTCAGGGCGATGCCGCCGCGCGTGCATGGCTGATGAAAACTCTAGCAGAAATTGGCATCAAAGATGTCGTTGAACAAACCTATCCTGTGGCTGTTCGGCAGTACAAAGAGTGGTCGCTAACGGTGGATGGCAAAGGCGTTGATTGCTTCTTTATGAATGGGGCTGCGTTCACCGAGGCTTCGGGTGTTTCGGGAGAGTTATACTATGCAGGCGATAGTATCGATCCTAATGTAGACCTTACCGGCAAGATTGTTGTATTCGATCTGAAGAGTGGCCCGGCTATGAAGGGTAAGGCCATTCCACTTATTGCTGACTACAGCTTTGACCCAAAAAATGAATTAGCTGAGCAGACGGTAGGTGGGTCTGGTGGCCCGGCACCCTCGAATTTTCCAACACCATACTATGAGGCTGCGAGACTCGGCGCTGTTGGTTTTATAGCTGTTTTTTCTGGGCGGCAATCTGACGCTAACACCTTCTTTGCTGATCCAACGGGTATGGTGCAAACGCGTATTCCTGGCGTTTTTCTTAAAGGCTCGTTGGGTAGCGAAGTTATTCAGGATGTTTTATCCAGTAGCAGACCCTTACAGGCAACGCTCATCCTTCGAGGCGATGCTAATGAGTCTACCAGTGGTAATGTTGTTGTACATGTCGCCGGACAAAAGAATGATGCGATGTTGGTCAATACACACCATGACGCAGGGTGGTCTGGCGCAGTGCAAGATGCTTCTGGAGTAGCAGTTGTGCTAGGTCTTGCAGCCTATTACGACCGTTTTCCGTCTAACTATATTCAAAAGGACCTTTACTTTGTCTTTAATGGTTGCCACTACACTTGGAACTATCCTTATGGAGCAAACAAGTTTGCTGAGATGAACCCAGAAATCATGCGGCGCACGTTGCTGTGTATGGGGGTGGAACATATTGGTAAGCGCTTTGTTGGTAAAGACGGCGGCTTGCATGACACAGGCCAAGTAGAACCGCGGCTCCTTTGGGTGCCAAGAAATCAGATGCTCTATGATGCGGCGATCAAGGCCGTTGAAGGGAACGCACTTCACTCAACCATTATTCCTAAGGCTGGGGCTATTCCCCTTTATGGTGAAACGCAGAGCTATTTTTTGCAGGGCATACCATGCTTCTCAATTATGTCCATGCCGGAGTACTTGTTTTTTGCAGAAGACACAATCGATAAGGTTGCAAAAGACGAGCTAGCACCAGTAATGCATACCATGCTGGATATTATTGATTCAGCCATGTACCTACCTAAAACTTGGATCGCAGCAATAGATCGATAGCAAAATCGAGCCAATCCGATGTCCAGTGTGCACGGCGAATTGAAGCAAAATTTCACCGCTGCAACGGAAATACCTGTCACAGATTTGGCATCTCTCGATGCGCTCAATAAGGTATTATACGTGCCAGTGTCAATGGAAAGGTTTTGTGGATGCCGTTGCTGACAATAATTTTGTGATTGCTCAGACCACTCCTGGTAAACGTCGCACTATTACTACAACTGACCAAAAAACAGGTGCGATGCCTGTCAATGATTTGATGCAAACGCGTCGCGAGGCCTGCCCCAAAGTCATAGAAGAAATGGATAGTGGTTTGCTGTTTGGTAATTATGAGACGGTAAACAAGCTAGATAGCTTTGCGATAGGTGATAGCTTGAGGTTCAGACCGTTTAGCGATTTATAGTCGCTTCTAGTTTTGAATTGCTTATACTTCTCTTCTAGTCCTGCCATCGGTGGTTTGCCGATCGCCAGAATCTAACCAAAATATCGTATCAGATTGATCTTGCCTTAATTGGCAGTTTTAGAACTGTGTTGCTCACAAGGCTACTGTAAATGTCTAACAAATCGCCAGTCGTAGCTTCGTCTTTTGAGGCGCAGATTCCCGCAGGCCATCGCTCAGTTGAAATTGCCAGAGAGCCTGTTGAGCTTTACAAGATTCTAAAATTTGAAGGTCTTGCGGACAGCGGTGGTCATGCCAAGGCCGCAGTCGCTGCTGGGGAAGTTTGGGTCAATGGCAAAGTGGAATTGCAAAAACGTAAAAAAATTCTCTCCGGTGATACCATCGAATTTGCTGGCGATAGCATTTACATCAAACTGGCTTTGTCTTCATAAAGAGTAGAAGTCAGCCAATTAATATTGCTTTGGCTTAGATAAAAACTGCACTTCCAGTGAGTTGATCTGAGCTAAGCTATTGAATATATCTGTGTTAAAAGGACTAATGTCACTGTGAAAGCTAACGATTGCTTGCGACGAATTCGTTACATATTGGATCTTAACGATAAGAAAATGATCGGCATGTTTGCTGAGGCAGGCGTTGAAGTTACGCGAACTCAAACTAGCGCGTGGTTAAAAAAGGACGACGATCCAGATTATGAAGAATGTAGTGATGTGATGTTTGCAACATTTCTCAACGGATTGATCAACCAAAAGCGCGGTAAAAAAGATGGGCCACAGATGCCGCCTGAGGAAAAACTAGATAACAACGCGGTATTCAGAAAACTCAAAATCGCCTTTAACCTTCAGGCTGAAGATATTCTAGCCACTTTAGAGTTGGCTGACTTTCATATTAGTAAGCACGAGCTTTCAGCTTTCTTTCGGCGCTCGGATAGCCGCCACTACCGAGCGTGCAAAGACCAAATTTTGCGGAATTTTTTGCATGGCCTGCAGATTAAGTTACGTGGTGAAAGCCAGCCTAAGAGCGAGGAAGAAATGGCCGAAGATGCCAGCGTAGCCTCTAATTCTCCTTGGAATCGCTCTAAGTCCTAGTGCTGTAATGCCTTGACCCTGATCTCTCAGGTGGTCGGGCGTATGCCCAAGAATAGGAAATTGCGCCCGAGGTTTTCCAGATACCTTCTCAAGCACCCACTCGCTGGTACTGCTCGTCATTAAGCCATAATAGGTTTCTGACAACTTTCTAACCTAAACAGTCGACTACTGGGATAAGCCCTTCTTGCAAAGAGCAGTCTGCTTCTACTGCTTGTTCTTCTTCAATTCACAAATCGATGCGTGTACGTTGGCAGCCCGCTTTAATGACAAGCATTACTAACTCCTGCATACTTATTTTTTTCCTCAATGGACTGTCATTATGAGTTCACGAAAAATTCTTTGGGGCTTACCGTTACTGGGCTATCTACTTTTTAGTTTCTGGTACACCAATACGGGTGGTCCACTGTCGGCTGCAGAGGTCGAGTACTACATTGGCAAGATGCAAGCAATTGGGCGCGACGAAGAATCCCTTGATCAACTGCGGCTCTTTCTGCAGTCGGATACAGGCAATCAATTTCTCATGGTCAACAACATTGATATGAATGAGACACCAGGCAATGTCCTAGGTGCTGAGCCTGGTGAATCAAGTGATCAGATCATGAATAGATACATGGAGCACATGTACCCCGCGTTGTTTGCGCGTGCGAGTCATCCCATTTATTTCGGGCAAGTGGTGCATACAGCAATGGACATAGAAGGCATTGAGGGCGCTGAAAGTTGGGATCGAGCCGCGTTGTTCAGGTACCGTAGTCGTCGAGACCTTATGGATATCGTGTCTAACCCAGCATTTTTTGGAAAGCACCACTTTAAGTTGGCAGCCCTGACCAAAACAGTAGCGTACCCAGTTGAAAATCAATTTTATGCTTCTGATCCACGGCTTTTATTAGCGCTAATACTCCTCAGCCTTGTGGCGCTTAGTGATATTGCGTTTTTTGGCAGACGCCGTTAGTTACTTGTCTAAGAAAATATGGTGGCTTGGGAAACTTAGCCGCCGGTTCAAGTTGAGGCTGCGTCTAGCGAACGCTTCAAAGCCCGCCATTTTAGTACTCCTCAACCCTTTCCCCCGCTTGGTGAAAACCTCTAGCGGGGCCTCTTTAGTTAATAGTCTTCTCCAAAAGCATTGGCCGGAAGGTCCGGCAAAAGTGGCAATCGCCAAAAGACTCAAAATTCAAACTTTGGCCTTCAAATCTTGCCTCTTAGCATTGCAAAGGCTGTATTTTAGTCGCCATACAATATTACTCTAAGCAGTGAGGGAACTTTGTTGGTTAGCGACAAATGCGTGGTAGTATTTGGTCATTGTCTTAAGCAAAGTAAGATTTTGTGTTAACAATAAGCACATACTTTTATGCTCTGAGGTTGCAAAGGTGAGATAAAAGTCGCCGAGTAACACGAGGCTCAGATTTGGGGTGAGAATGCCTGTTCAGGTGTTCTACAGAGGTATTCAACTTAGGAAGGAGGGGTCTCAATAATGAGATACGAAACACCGGCATCGGCTAAAGAAGCTGCTGGCTTGCTAAAGAAAGAGAAAGGCGCTGCTTTTCTTTTGGCAGGCGGAACAGATTTACTTGTTAAATTAAAAATGGGCATAGTCGAACCAGATCTAGTGGTCGATATAAAGCGCATTCCAAAAATTTCAGACATTCAATCATCGGCCAAAGGCTTCACCATTGGTGCTGCAGTATCTGGAGCAGAGTTGGGTGAGCACAATGGGCTTAAGAAAGCTTGGCCCGGGGTTGTAGAAGCCGCCAATTTGATCGGCTCAGACCAGATTCAAGGTAGGGCTACGCTTCCAGGTAATTTGTGTAATGCATCTCCCGCAGCAGACAGCGTTCCCGCTCTTATCGCAGCGGGCGCTAAGGCAATAGTAGTTGGCCCGCTTAAGAAACGCACCGTGCCAGTGGAAAAGGTCATGATTGGCCCAGGTCAGACTTCCCTTGCCAAAGGCGAATTCATTGAAGCGATCACTTTACCGAAAGCTGAACCTCGCTCTGGTGATGCATATCTGCGCTTCACACCCAGAACAGAAATGGACATTGCCGTTGTAGGTATAGCCATCAGCTTGAAGCTGGAACGCGGTGTGATTAAGAAAGCGCGGGTAGTACTCGGCGCGGTTGCACCCACGGCAATAGTTGTTGCGGCGGCGGCCAGAGCCATTGTAGGCAGCAAATTAGATGACAAAGCATTAGACAAGTTAGCTGCTGCATGCAGTGCCGCTTGCAACCCTATTGATGACAAACGCGGCACCATTGAGTACCGCGTGCGCGTTGCGGGTGTGCTAGCCAAGCGTGCAGCAAAAATTGCGTTTCAAAGAGCGGGAGGTTCACTGTGAGTAAATCCACTTTAGTTTCTACAACTGTTAATGGCGATGCAGTGGAATTTGCATGTCCGACAGATGAGAGTTTGATGACGGCACTGCGCGACCGGGTTGGTCTCACTGGCGTAAAAGAAGGGTGTGGTACCGGCGACTGTGGCGCTTGTAGCATTTCATTGGATGGCCGGCTGGTCTGCTCATGCATCGTGCTGGGTGTAGAAGCAGAAGGTCGTACAATAGAAACTGTTGAAGGCCTTTCGCAAAACGGCGATTTACACCCGTTGCAACAAAACTTTATTGATCATGCAGCGTTGCAGTGTGGCATTTGTACCCCGGGTTTTTTGGTCGCTGCGAAAGCGCTTCTTGATCGCAACCCTAACCCAAACGAAAGCGAAATCCGTTATGCCCTAGCTGGCAATCTGTGTCGTTGTACTGGCTACGATAAAATCGTACGCGCGGTGCAAGCAACGGCGAAAGACATGCGCAAAAAAGGTCGCAGCTAGAGAAAATATTTAGGCTTAAAGCAGGAAGAACAATGGCTCACGATAATAGTTATGTAGATAAAAAGTTTAATGTTGTTGGAACACGTTTTAACCGTCCTGACGGCATTGATAAAGTAACCGGCAAGGCGCGCTATGGCGCTGACGCAAGTGCACCGGGACAGTTAGTAGGTAAGGTTTTACGCTCGCCTCATGCCCATGCGCAGATCCTTAAAATCAACACCTCTAAAGCTGAAAAGCTGCAAGGTGTGAAATCTGTTATTACTTTCCAAGACCTACCGGATCTGACCGGCGGCGATCAAGGCATGGCAGATATTCTGGAAAATTGCATGGCGCGAGGCCGTGCGTTGTACGACGGACATGCCGTAGCAGCTGTTGCAGCGGTGGATGAACAAACTGCTGCCAAAGCACTCAAACTCATTGATGTGAAGTATAAAAAACTGCCTCACGTTACTGATGTAGACGAGGCGATGCTGCCTACTGCGCCGGTGATTCATGACCGCATTTTTACCCGTGGTGTAGAGCCAAAACCGACTAAGCCATCGAATATCAGTAGTCGTACTGAGATGGGTAACGGTGATGTAGATGCGGGTTTTGCCCAAGCGGATGTAATCATTGAGCATAGTTTTAAGACAGAACAAACACACCAAGGTTATATTGAACCCCATGCATGCTTGGCGTCAGTTAACCCTGACGGTACTTCAGAGCTTTGGGTAACCACTCAGGGTCATTTCGTATTCCGTAATGTTTGTGCTGGGTTGCTCGGCTTAGATATTGCCAAACTCAAAGTCACTTCATCGGAAATTGGTGGCGGCTTTGGTGGTAAGACCCACGTTTGGATAGAACCTATTGCACTGGCGCTTTCGCGCAAGGCTAATCGCCCAGTGAAAATGGTTATGTCCAGAGACGAAGTTTTCCGTGCAACGGGTCCTACTTCTTCTACTTCTATTGACGTAAAACTCGGTGCGAAGAAAAATGGTCAGATTACCGCTGCAGTTGCAGAGCTGCGCTATCAGGGCGGTGCATTCCCCGGTAACTGGGCAATGCTTGCTTGTATGACTGCGTTTGCGTGTTACGACATCAAAAACAACAAATCCATTGGTTGGGACGTGTTGGTAAACCGTCCTAAGGTTGCTGCATATCGCGCACCTTCGGCACCCATGGCGGCATTTGCGGTGGAAAGTGCCATGGATATGCTGGCGAAAGAACTACGCATGAAAGCCATTGATGTTCGTTTAAAGAATGTTGCGCGTGAAGGTACTTTGGCACCTTATGGTCCTACTTACGGGCCGATTGGTATTGAAGACACCCTCAAAGCTGTGAAAGCTCACCCGCACATGCGTGCGAAGTTAAAGCCTAATCAGGGCCGCGGTGTAGCTTGTGGTTTCTGGTTCAATATTGGTGGTCAGACTTCCACTGATCTGAATATTGGCGTGGACGGCACTGTGAATTTGGCTGTGGGGACAGTAGACGTTGGTGGTTCTAGGTCTTCTTTAGCCATGATTGCTGCTGAAGAGTTGGGTATTGATTATGAAGATGTAAAAGCAAATATTGCCGATACAACTTCTCTTGGTCATAACGATATGACTGAAGGTAGTCGAGGTACATTCTCTTCAGGTATGGCAACCATTTACGCTGCGCGTGAAGCCATTGAGGTGTTAAAGCAGCGTGCTGCGATAACTTGGGGTATTCCAGTAGAAGATGTGGCCTGGGAAGCAGGACATGCAGTTGCAACGGGTAAAGGACATGGCAATCTGCCTAAGCTTTCGTTGCGTGAAATTGCCGCCAAGTCTGGGCGTACCGGTGGACCAATTGCAGGACACAATGAAGTGACAGCGGACGGCGCGGGTATGGGTTTTGCCAGCCACATTTGTGATGTGGAAGTAGATCCTGAAACAGGCCGCAGTACCATTGTACGTTACACAGTTGTACAGGATGCCGGTAAAGCCATTAACCCAGATTACGTAGAAGGACAGTTCCAGGGCGGTGCAACCCAGGGCATTGGCTGGGCTCTTAACGAAGAGTACATTTATGGTGCTGATGGTCGTTTGCAGAACCCAGGATTTTTAGATTACAGAATTCCTGTGTGCTCTGACCTGCCATTCATTGATACCAAGATCCTTGAAATTCCTAATCCTAGCCACCCATATGGTGTGCGTGGCGTTGGCGAAACATCTATTGTGCCGCCTTTGGCAGCTGTTGCTAATGCCATTGCTAATGCGGCAGGTGTAAGAATGGGTCATGCGCCTATGTCGCCACCACGTGTTTTGGCTGCATTAGACGCAATGGAAAATGCGGGTTAGTTTGAGTAGTTCCTTCCGCGTCGGTAACGACGCGGAAGCGACCTTTGAGGTCAAGGTAGAAACAATAGCCCAGTTAATGGCGCATTTATCCGACAAGTATCCTAACTTGCGCGAGGTTTTAGCCAACGACGTGGCTGTTTCTATTGATGGTCAAATTTTCCGCGACGATTGGACTCAAGCTATTCCCAATAGTGCAGAGGTCTTTCTTATTCCTCGAATAGAGGGGGGCTAGGCAAACTAGCCCTCAACTTTTTGTCAGTATCACCCCTGGTGCGTTTTTGTCATGTTTTTGACTCTTCCAACGACTGTATTTTTCGCCTTAGCAGGCTTGTAAGCTCTATATTCTAATGGAAAAATTTGGGTACAATTACGTTCCAAAGTTGGTAGAAGATTTATAGTGGCCGATAGCCTAAGAGATCAATTAGTAAAAGCTGGATTGGCAACCAGTGCTCAAGCGAAGAAAGCCGAACGTTCAAACCGAGCTGCTGAAACAGCTGTTCGTCATGGTAAAAGCAAATCTAAAGGCAAAGCTAAAGACGCTAATGCTAAACAGAACGAATCTTCCTCGTTAACTGCACAAGTGAAGGCGAAAGCAGCGCAGCAAAAAGCTGAAAAAGCTGCTCGTGATAAAGCCATCGCTCAAATACGTAACGCCAAGAGCGAAGCTAAGGCGAAACAAGCTCAAGTGCGCCAACTGATAGCGCAGAATGACCAACGCACTAAAGTCGGCGATGACGAGGCTGTCCCTTATAATTTTGTGCATGGACAAAAAATCAAAAAAATTCATGTAACTAAAACGCAGTTAGAAGCGTTAAGCAGTGGTCGCCTAATTGTTGTAAACAACAATGGCATCTATCACTTTGTTGATGAAAAGGTTGCCGCGCAAATCGCTGAACGTGATCCTAAGCGTATTATTGTTGCCCATGGCGGCGAAAATAAAGACACCCCTCCAAGTTCTGACGATGAACACTATGCAAAGTTTGCCATTCCTGATGATCTAGATTGGTAAGTATTTAGTTCTAGGACTCTTTATGGCAAAAGTGGTCGCAGAAAAAACTTCCTTAGTTGTGGTTGGACAATAGAAATGAACGACGCTTATACACTTTACGGATCCTATGCCTCTTACTACACGGCAAAAACTCGTTCCTATCTGCGCAAGAAAAATATTCCATTTGTAGAGCGATTACCTAGTGTGCCTGAGTTTCGCGAAGTGGTGCGCCCAACATCTGGTAGTCACAGGATTCCGCAGCTAATGACACCTGAAGGTTTGGTGCTACAAGACAGCGTGGAAATTCAAGACTATTTGGAAATCCGATTCCCGCAAGTACCTGCAATACCCTCCACTCCAAAGCAAAAGATATTTGTTCATCTGATGGAGTTGATGGGCAGCGAAGGGTTGCTGCGTTTAGCGTGGCTCCACCGATGGATGTTTGAAGAGAATTTTACCTTCGTGAAAAAAGATTTTGGCCGTTCCTTTAAACCCCAAGGTAGCGACGCTGATTTACAAAAGTACGGCGACCTTATTGCCGATAGAATGATGAGCTACGGCTTACCAGAATCTTCCCCGGCAGCTCGGCAAGCACTGGATGAAAAGTATAAACAACTGCTGGTTTTGTTTGAGGCGCACCTGACAGTGCACCCTTATTTTTTGGGTGGGCACCCATCTGCCGCGGATTATGCAGTTATGGGCGCGATGCACGCGCACATGGGGCGAGATCCTGCGGGGCTGAGAGTGATGCAAGAGCACGGCCCACGAGTGCTGAGGTGGGTGGAGAATATGTTGCTGCCCGAGATCCAAGCCCCTGAATTTTGTGCCGTACCTGTGGAGTATTTAGCCAATGACCAGGTGCCTGATACCGCTTTGGCAATCCTTCATTTCATTGCCAATGAATATGGAAAGAAATTTGTCTTAGGTGCAATAGGGTTCAACCAAGCTATGGAAAAATTAGCTCCCAAAGTGGGGTATGCGTTAGCCCCTGAGGACGACCAGCCGTTGTTGCCAGTGGAATCGGTGACTTTTGAAGGTATTGAATTCGAGCATAGAACGGATCTTTATGCTGTTTGGCTGACACAGCGCTCGCAGGTCTATTTTCACTCTTTAAGTAGCAACGATAAGGCGGAGGTTGCCCAAATGTTGGGTGCAGGCACGGCCACAGATCTTTTGCATATACCGTTAACGGCAGAGATTAGTAGGATAGATAATCGATTTTTGGTTGGTTAAAGGGTTGTGTGAGGCGGTAGGCGTAACTGCGCTTCCTTGGGCTTAAGGTCGGGTGTACTCAGTAAGTTTTGCAGTAGTTCTGCTGGCGTTTAAGTGGAAGCAGCAGCTCGAGAGAGGGGCCGAGTGTAACTCGCCCCCAGCTGAACGCTGCTTAACTGCAGTTAAACTACTTTAGTACGTAAGCTTGCACCGTCAGCGTATCTTCTCTGGTATCAAAGGTAATGATATCGAGATTCTTGTCACCGTTGTTTACATCAACGACGTTTCGCAGAGTCAATGTCGCGCCTTTTCTAGACCAACGTCCGTTAAAGGTGCCGGAAAAAACGGTATCCGCGTCGATAACACCTCGTCCCTGACCACTACTTGAGCCATCGGTTCCACTAGGCCCATAGGCTAGGTGATAGGTTGCGTAAACCTTGCCGTATTTACCCATCTTACCCTCTACCGTGATGGTCGAAACCTCGGCACCAAGATTCACTGATGTGACATTCATTACGGCAGCTGGTTGACGCTCCATCAAATTCAGACCGGATTCATGGTGGCCGGCTATTGCTGTGTGCGTAAGGATGAGTAGAGCAGTGCTAAGTATTATTCTTATCATTATTATTTTCCTGCAATTAGTTATTTTATGTAATGCGTATTAAGACTATCGCTTAAGCAAGCAGATTGTTAGCTACGCGCAGACTGTTTATACACTTAGTGTTAAACTGTTATGAAATTTGAGAAAAAGTGGGAGACAAACCTAGTGTCTAGTGCAGTTTTACCGAGTATGTTGGACCGTGATCCAGCAACCATGCCGTTAGAAGAAATTGATGTAAGCCATATTGACTTGTGGCGTAGCGAAGCGAAGTGGGATTTCTTCAAACGCCTGCGTGACGATGCTCCGGTACATTACTGCGCTGATAGTGAGTTTGGCCCTTATTGGTCTATTACCCGCTTCGCCGATATTATGAAAGTTGAAAAGAATTGGCAGGTTTTTTCATCTCACCCGCGTATTTCAATTGCAGATCCTCTGGAAAACAACACATTCAATACCCCTACCTTTATCGCAATGGATCCACCGACACACGACGACCAGCGTAAAACCGTACAAGACGTCGTTGCGCCACCGAATTTGAAGGTGCTAGAGGCTACTATCCGTGCTCGCGCCGGTGCAATTTTAGACAAATTACCCATTGGTGAAACTTTTAACTGGGTAGATAAAGTATCCATTGAATTGACCACCCAAATGCTCGCTACCCTGTTTGATTTTCCCTTTGAAGATCGCTACAAACTCACCCGTTGGTCCGATGTTGTTTTTGCCAGAGTCGGTGAGGGTGTTATTGATTCCATCGAACAGCGGCAAGAGGAGTTGATGGAATGCTTGGCATACTTCACCAAACTTTGGAAAGAACGCGAGGATAACCCTGTAGGTAACGACTTCATTTCCATGATGATCAGAGGTGATGCGACAAAGAATCTATCGCCGCAAGAATACTTAGGCAATATTTTGCTACTCATCGTAGGGGGTAACGATACTACTCGAAACTCTATTACTGGTGGTGTTTTAGCGTTGAATCAGAATCCGGATGAATACGCGAAGTTACGTGCACAGCCGGAGCTAACCGCCAATATGGTGTCAGAAATTATCCGCTGGGTAACGCCTCTTGCGCACATGCGTCGTACTGCAACTCAAGACTTCGATTTTGACGGTCAAAAGATTAAGGCTGGTGATAAAGTCATCATGTGGTATGCCTCTGGTAACCGGGATGAGCGCAGTATTCCACAGCCAGAAGAGTTTAAGGTTGATCGGGAACGCGCACGTAACCATATTTCCTTTGGTTTTGGTTTGCACCGATGCATGGGTAACCGTATGGCAGAGCTGCAGCTGAGAGTGCTTTGGGAAGAGATTCAACAGCGTTTTGAATTTGTTGAGGTAGTTGGGTCTGGTGTTCGAGTACCTTCATGTTTCGTTCATGGTTACACAGAATTGCCTGTTCGCCTGCACGCCAAAAAGTGAGTTGAATAGCCGCAGCTGGCCCTAGTTTGTTTTTACACAATAGGGCTATTAGGCCGAACAGTCTTCCCCATCTTTATAATAGTTATATGACCGCTTATACAATTAGGCGTAAACTAGTTGTTACCTAAAGGTCTTTATCAGTTTGACGCTCGTTTAGTGCCTTTAAGATTTCCTGATGCCTTGCTCTAGGTAGATTGTAGCGGCTGTAAATCACCAGCGAGAAAACTGCTGCCAAGCCCATGATCGGCCCTGCGGTAATACCCATGCGCAAAAGTACGTCAGCCTCTAACTCTCCCGGCACTGCCTTGAAAGGTAGGCGCACAAAGTACTCCAGCATGATGCCTGCAAAGAAATGACCGAAGGAGTAGGAGGCTTTAGCAAAAAATGCTCGAGCTGAATAGAACAGGCCTTCCTCACGTACACCTTTGGCCAGTTCGTTTTCATCAACGATGTCGCCGATCATCGATAACACCGCCACGCCCCCAAGTCCGAGAGAGAAAGTGAACCCCGAGGCATTTGCTAACAGGTAGTACATGAGCTGTGGGTCATCATTCGCAGGTAAAAGCCCCAATAGTCTTAGGTTAACCACCAGTTGGGCGAAAATAGCTGTTCCGATAAGTGCAGTAAGCATGATCGGTTTACGGTCAAATCGACGCATAAGGATGGGTGAAAGCAGTGCGCCTAAAGCAGCGGAAGGAGCAGCTATTAGGCCTAGCCAGCGAATTTTGTCCGGGGGTAACTGCCAAAAATATGTATTGATAAATACATTCATGGTGTCGTAAATGCCGCTGGCGATCATAAAGAAAAAGAAACCTAAAAGGATGGTCAAATAGTTGCGGTTCTTTAGCGTGCTGAAAACTTGGCCGAAAAAGTGTGCAAGAGTGAGACGGTTTTCTGCTCTTTGTGCAGAAGTAAGGTTCGGAATGTGTTTCGCAGTTCCCGCTGCGCAAGTCCAAATAGCAATTAATATAACCGCGCAAGCAGTCATTATGAGCGGGCCGTAGGCTTCGGCTGCCAGGTGTCCTGGTACCAGGGCGCCATCGCTTGCGCGTATTCTCTCCCCAGCGAAAAATACACTCCAAGCGGCAAAGGCGAATGACGCTCCTGCGACATAGCCAAAAAGAGTGTTAGAACTGAATAGCTGTGAGCGTTGAAATTGGTTTTTGGAGAGCTCGCCACCCAGCGCCATATGTGGAACGCTATAAAGGGTTAGAAAGCCTCTGCCGAGTATTGTCCAAACTGCCAGCCATAGGAATAAGCCGAATTGGTCACTGTCTGCGGTGCCACCCTGCAAAAATTCAGGGGGATTAAAGACACACCAAAGTGCAATGGTAAGTGGAATAGGTGCTACCCATAAAAAGGGATGTCGTCGCCCTCGGGGTGAACGCCAGCGATCCGAAACTATACCGACCAACGGGTCTGTGATTGCATCGCCGATCATTGCCAACATAATAGCAACGCCGATTAACGCGTTGTTTAACTCCATTACTTGGTTGTAGTAGATGGTGATAAAGGTATTGAATAAACCGATGTAGATCGCTTCGCCTGTTGCGCCTACGCCAAATGCTAGTTTAGTGCCTAAAGAAAGCTTGCCTTCAACTGGCGTATTTTTTGAATTTTCGATTGTGTCGATCCATCTTTGGTTAGGCCTCAAGCATAACATCTGCCATTTTTTTCTCTTCTTTTTTGCTGCTCAAATTGACAATTATTGACGATTTGTTGTTTTCATTAGAAGGGTTTGAAGGTTCTGGATAATGGGTTGGAGGAGAAAGTCGGATAAGTGTTAAAGCCTTCGATATTTGGTTAGCCTGACCGGAAAGGCTATCCTGCTGGTTGGGCGCATTGTGAACCTGTATGCTTGAAAACTAATTTATTGGGAGTATGAAGTGCCTAAAGCAAGTGATTTGAAGCGCGGTGATGTGGTGGATATTAATGGAACACCCCATAGCGTTAAAAGTGTAGATGCTAAGAGCCCTTCTTCTAGAGGCGCGTCTACTTTGTACAAAATCCGCTTCACTAATTTGCGTACGGGGCAAAAGTTAGACGAGAGTTTCAAAGGGGACAGCATGCTGGGGCAAATCGATTGTGTGCGCACCGATGTGCAGTATTCCTATATGGACGGCGATGAACACGTATTTATGAATACGGATGATTACAGTCAGTACATTTTGAATACCAGTGCTCTTGAAGATCAACTTATGTATATGGAAGTAGGGCAAGAAGACCTTATCGCGCTAATTGTTGAGGGCGAAATACTCAGTGTCAGCCTACCCGTTACGGTGCTTTTAGATATTCAAGATACTGCGCCCAGCATCAAGGGTGCTACCGCTTCCGGGCGCACGAAGTCAGCAACCTTAACGACCGGACTGGTGATTCAAGTGCCTGAATATATCGAGACCGGTGAGCGAGTAAAGGTGAATACAGAATCCAGTAAGTTTGTGTCAAGGGCCTGATCTCCACCAAGGGTGTGTAGATCTTGCTAGCAATGTTGAGAATATTCGCAGGAGCAATAAACGTCCCTTCTGCATATGGTTTCCAATTGCTACATAAGTCATTTTGATACCCAGCGGTATGATGTGGGCTAAATCAGTCTAAATTTGGAGTTATTGAATGGGAATTGAAGCTGGCGAGTCTTGGCGCAAATTGCTAGATCATTATAAACAAGTTGAGCCATTGCATCTTAGCGAGATGTTTGCCCAGGATACTCAGCGTGGCGAGTGCTTTTCCCTAGAGCAGCAAGGCTTGTTTTTGGATTATTCTAAAAACCGCATCACTCAAGAGACCCTTAGTTTACTTGTGGATTTGGCCCGAGAAGCTGGCTTACCAAGCGCTATACAAGATATGTTCGCTGGTAAAAAAATCAATAAGACTGAGGGCCGTGCCGTTTTACATACTGCACTGCGTGCGCCGAAATCTGCAAGCATTGCGCTCGAGGGCGTTGATGTAGTCCCTCAGGTTCATGCCGCTCTAGACAAAATGGCCGAGTTTTCTGAAGCTTTACGCTCCCATCAGTGGCGAGGATTTACCGGTAAACCTATCCGCAATGTTATAAATATTGGTATCGGTGGATCAGATCTTGGCCCATCCATGGCTTATGAAGCTCTAAAACCCTATAGCCAGAGAACCCTACACATTAAATTTGTTTCTAATGTTGATGCTTCGGATCTCGCTGAAGCTATACATGGTCTAAATGCTGACGAAACATTATTTATTGTTTGCTCGAAGACGTTTACTACTCAGGAAACGCTGACTAATGCCCTAACCGCCCGTCAATGGTTGCTCGATCAATTGGGTGACACTAAAGCAATTGCTAAACACTTTGTGGCGGGCTCAACGAATACTGAAGAAGTAGTAGCTTTTGGCATTGATGCAAAAAACATGTTCGGCTTTTGGGATTGGGTAGGTGGCAGGTATTCGCTATGCAGTTCTGTTGGTCTGGCGTTAATGATCTCAATCGGTGCGAATAATTTTCGCGCTATGCTCAATGGTTTTAATGCTATGGACGAGCACTTTAGCAGCGCGCCAATTGAGCAGAATATGCCTGTGCTAATGGCCTTAATCGGGATTTGGTACAACAATTTTTTTGCCGCGCAGACCCATGCCATTTTACCCTATGACCAATACTTGCGGCTCTTTCCTGCCTATTTCCAACAGGGTGACATGGAGAGTAATGGTAAATCTGTAGACAAAGATGGTCATGAGGTTGGCGTGCAAACCGGGCCTATAGTTTGGGGACAAGCGGGCACCAATGGGCAGCACGCGTTTTATCAGTTGTTGCATCAGGGTACTAAGTTGGTGCCGGCGGACTTTATAGGCTTTGCACAATCGCATAATCCCAGCGGTGATCATCACGATAAGTTAATGGCCAACTTTTTTGCTCAGACCCAGGCGCTAGCATTTGGTAAAACGAGTACAAAATTGGCTGCTGAAGGTGTGGATGAAGCACTAATTCCACATAGAACCTTTGCGGGTAATCGACCAACAAATACATTGTTGGCTGAACAATTAACACCCTTTGTTTTGGGGCAGCTGATTGCTTTGTATGAACATAAAATCTTCACTCAAGGCGTGATTTGGAACGTGTTTTCCTTTGACCAGTGGGGTGTCGAGTTGGGTAAGAATTTGGCGCAGGAGATCTTGGTTGAGTTGGACGCTAACGATACTAGTGCCAAGTTCGATGCCTCAACAACTCAGCTGATACACCGATATCGCAATATGCGTCAGAACAGCTAAGGCATAGGGTGACAGTGCCTAGGGCGCAAAGCTTGGATTTTAAAGGAGTTTGCTAACCAGCCTAGTTTTTTACACAGACGGTGGGCCAGTCTTCCTTATCCCAATTCAGCTCGCGAATATGCAGATAGGCTTTATAGGCCTCCGCTGGATCCTTGCCGTGGTGCACTAACCAGTCCTGGCCACTTTCCGAGTAAACATCATTGTGGCCTGTGCCTATAAACCGGTCATCTTTATCAATAAGCAAAGTACCGCCCTCCAAATAAAGGGGCCAGCCGCTTTTGTCATAATAGGGGCCAGTTATTTTCTCCGCTCGCCCAACTCTGATTTGATACTGAGTTTTGTCATCCAAGCAACAATGATTAAAGGACATAAATAGATAGTAGTAGCCGTGACGCTGAACAATATGGGGTGCCTCAATAATTGGGTCGTCTTGCAGCAACCAGCGCTGGGCCAGAGTAATAAACTCATGTTCATCGGCTAATTGCAGCGTTTGCGGATCTAGTGCAACTAGCTTGATGCCACCAATGGTTGAACCGAAAACAAGCCAAGGCTTGCCATCGCTATCTTGGGTGAAGTGAGCGTCGATAGCGTTAAAAGTCGCTTTTTCATTGCCGCAGTAAATGTCTACACCCTCGTAGAAAGGCTCAGACCTAAGTATTAAGCCTTGGTCTACCCACTCGTAGTTTGGGTCAGAGGGGTCCAAGGTTGTGTTGGTAGCCAGTCCTGTAGCCGCGTTACAGGTATTGGACTTGTGTGACTGATAAAATAGCAAATATCTGCCGCCGTAATAGGCGATGTCTGGAGCACCGATGTGGTCTGCAACGGGGATTTGTTCTTTGAGCCATGCAGGAAGTTGGGCAAAAACTTCCCCCTCTAAAACCCATTCACGCATATTTTCGGAGCGATAGAAGGAACCAAGGTCGCTTGATGAATAAAGGTAATAGGCGCCTTTAACCTTAATCATCGATGGGTCATGTATGGGGCTTACATCGCTCGTGAGATCCGCGATATTGGGGCTTACGGGGCAGCTTAATGTTTGCTCCGAGCAACTGCTGAGTAATGCCCACACAGTAGCTGCAAGCACCATTTTTTTCAATGTGGTTGTTTTGGTAACTATGTTGGCAAGCATGTTGATCAGGCCCATTTTTATGTGCTTTTCTAACCTTTTGACGAGGGACTTTTCGGTCAGGGTCTTTGAGTGTGCACGGATAGGTTGCCAAGAACTAGTTTTCAATAGGTCTTTCTCGGTGAGGCGTAACATTATTGGGGCTCTAGAACACAGTTGTTCACTATGAAAACTATGATGCACTCGGAACGTACCTTACGGAGCATCAAAAGCTTGAGAGGAGTTGCTGTATGGGCGCAGATAGAATTTTAATGGCAGAAGGGTTACTAGTCGCACTTGTTGCTGTATTTCTACGATGTTAGTTGTGGGGGCGGTATTTACTTTTTTCTCTTCTTTTTCCCTCTATTCAACCCGCTCCAATTTGTATTTGGCAGCCCCTGCCATTATTGTTCACATCGAAAATTCATGTGACTCAATCCAAAATAAACACTAGATAGAAAAGATAAGGGCAGATATGCAACAGCAGTTTGAAGTGATCGTAATAGGCAGTGGTTTTTCAGGGTTGATGTGTACCCAGTATCTCAAGGAAGCGGGTATTGAAGATGTGCGTATTTTCGAGATGAACGCCTCGGTAGGTGGTGTGTGGAGCCATGGTGGTGTGGGCTCATATCCGGGTGCAGCATGTGATGTGCCGTCCTATACCTATTTACCCTTCTTAGACCGCACTGGATTTATTCCGTCCAAAAAGTATGTGAGCCAAGGCGAGATTGCCGATTACGCTGAAATGCTTACAGATCATTTTGCCATCCGCAATACCATTGAGTTTTCGCGCAAAGTAGTCAGCGTTGACTATATCGGCCAAGGCGAAGCGGCGTGGCAGGTCACTACAGTGGATACCGCTACTGGTGCAGATACTCAAACAGCGACCTGTCAGCATGTGGTTAGTGCCAATGGGCCGCTTTCTAGCCCACGTATGCCGGAAGTGCCTGGCATGGAGTCGTTTAAAGGAGAGAGCTTTCATACCGCTTTGTGGGACCGTAGTGCTTCATTGAAGGGCAAGAAGGTGGGTGTTATTGGTACTGGTGCTTCCGCAGCCCAAGTCATTACTTCTATTGTTGATGATGTTGAATCATTAGCGGTTATTCAGCGTACGCCGACATGGGCGTTGCCTCGCGATGACGAACCTACGCCTCCCGAAATGGTAGAAGAATTTAAAGCTGGCGGGTACAGCGAAAAGCTGCGTTATGTGGACTGGAAAGGCGAGTATCCAAAGCCAACGGATGTGCCTTTCACGTTTGAAATGCTTCAGGACGAGGAGCAAAACGCCAAAATTTGTGCAGGTATTGCCAGAAGTATTAGCAACGAGGTGAATGATCCTGAGTTAGCCAAGCAGTTGACGCCAGATTACCCGTTCTTTTGTAAGCGGGTTTTGTTTATCGACGACTATTATGCCACCTACAACCGTGACAATGTGACATTGATCAATGAGCCTGGCGGTGTAGTGGCGATTAATGAGACCGGTTTAGAAGTTGCTAGTGGTGCAAAATATGACTTTGACGTCATTATATATGCCACAGGGTTTGATAGTAATTTTATCCCTTTTCCTATAAACGGTCGCGGCGGCGTTTCTTTGGCAGATCGTTTTGGAGCTGTGCCAGAGAACAATTTTCAGATGACTCACCCACAATCTCTGTGGGGCATTCATGTGCAAGATATGCCTAACATGTACATGATGATTGGGCCGCAAAGCTTGAATCCAGTGACTAATGTGACCTTACTGTGTGAAGAACAGTCTCGGTATATTGCCAAGCTGGTTGCGCAGATGAAGGCCGATAAGAAGCTCGAGGTAGAACCCACTGAGAGTGCTGTTCGTGCATGGACGCAGCGCTGTAATGCCAGCTCTGAGGGCAAAGTATGGCTGCGGTGCAATAACTGGTACACCAAATCTACGAAGAGTGACGAGCAGGCTGGCAGACCCAGAGCCTCAGGTATGTGGATGGAAAACTACGAATCCTATTTGCAACACCTGTTAGGTGAAGAGGGTGGTGCACCTGATACGTTGCTAAGCTATAGCTAATTCACCTGCCTAGCCATTAGGGCGCGCGTAACGCTTGCGTGTTACGTTGCAGCATATGACGTGGTGAGGGCATTATAAAAAGCTATGTTGAGTAGAAGTGGGTTAGTGACCAATGGTAAGGCGCTCGATACTAAAGCCTAGTACCTTGGTCGCTTTGGCTATACTTAATCCCTGACCTACGCGCAGGCTCGCCCAGTATTCAATGCTCAATGTCGCGTCCAGTGCTTCAAACAACAGCTGATTTTCAACTAGGTGTTCTGGCAGTATTTGCTGTAAACGTGCGCGCCGTCTATTGATGCCTTTGCTCAAAGAATTCCTTTTTGGGGTCGCCAAGTGGCGCTGCATAGTGGGCGATAAGTGCAGTGGCAGTATAGACTCGTAGGCGCGAGTTCTGCGGCTTATCACTATTTGTAATAACTCGCGCCAATGCTCAGTGGGTGAAAGATCGTTTGGGAACGGTTCTTCCATTACTGCGCGCGCCTGGCTCTGGGCTTGTTGCATCACTGTTTGTAGCAGCGTTGCCATATCTGGAAAATGCCGGAACAATGTTCTGGTGGTTATACCGGCGCTCTCGGAGATTTGCTTGGCGGTGGGGTCGCTAATGCCTGCAATAATAAGCGCCCGTCCCTCAGCCAATATTTGCTTGCGGGTGGAACTACTGCGCTCGTGACGACCGTCAGTAGTTTGCATGGCCTCTGTGTTTCTGGGCATTATTGAGTGCTGCGATCCAACACTTGGCAACGGCGCATATAGCGGCGGCTATTGTCATCAAAACCGTCACGCCGATGCATTACACAACGATTGTCCCAAATGATTAAGTCCATAGGTTGCCATTTTTGCGTCCAGGTATTTTCAGCCAAGGCTGCATAAGACCAAATTTCGTCCAGCAACGCCTCGCTCTCCGGAACGCTGAGGCCTGGAATATAAGCCCACTCTCTGCGCCCAAGGAATAAGGCTGGTTTACCGCTTTCGCTGTGAGTTTTAATCAATGGGTGAATGGCACCAGGAGCCTGACGAGGATCATCAAAAGGTTCATAGCCCGGGCGCAGTTTGCCTATGCTGGTATGGGCGGCATTGTGCTTGAGTGTTAGTTGGCTGATTCTATTTCTAAGCTTGCTGGGTAAAGCGTCAAGAGCCGCATATTGGTTAGCAAAGTGGGTATCGCCGCCTTCGTCAGGGATTTCAATGCCTAAAAGCAAGCTGGCTGGCGGCGGGTTTTCAATATAGGTCATATCTGAATGCCAAGTGGCTTCTGAGTTTCCCAAACCACCGATAGGTTTACCATCAACTGTAATGTTCGACAGCGTGGTGATGTAGCGGTTTTTAATTTTTGCTTTATCCGCTTCGGACATTCTGCCAAAGGGTGCTTCTTCCAACGGTCCAAAGCGTTTGCTGAATGTTTGCAACTGCGCGTCGTCTAATTGCTGGTTGCGTATACGCAATACCCCGTATTTGAGCCACGCCGTATAGAGTTGTTCAAACTCGGACCCATTGATGGCACTTAAGTTGATGTCCTCAATCTCAGCAACGAAATTTGCGGTTAATGCAGAGATTTTCACGAGTTATGTCTCCTTATTGTCAGTTGGGCGAGCTGTGATTGCCCCGCCAGTTGCGGCGCCAATAGCCCTTCGAGAGGCTATCAAGCGAGCAACTATGGCTAAATTTGGCGTTGCTGCAAAGTGCTCATAAAATATTTGCAACCCTGTACCTAATGCAGTTTTATGCCACAGGGTCTGTTCAATTGCTTCGGCAGAGTAGTCGCCAGGTTGTGCGGTTAGAGCTTCAATATAAAACACCTTGGCATCTTCAATGGCCAGCTTGAACCATTTTAGGTTCTTTGTGGGCAGCGCATTAGCGTCCAACAATTGACCCAGTTTTGCCAGAATATCCTCAATTGAATCTTCACTGATACCGACCAAGGTACGACCTTTACGTCGCCGTTTGCTCAGTTCATACCATGGTCGTAACTGAGCTAACTCTTCTCCTAAGACGTTGTGCCAGGATTGCTCTTGGGTCGTCGTGGTATTGAATGACACAGGGCAGGCAAGGTTTGTTTCTATGTTAGGCGCCTGTGCCTCTTCTGGGTAATCCACCAATACCGGTCCTTCATCGTAATCAAGTAGTGCAAGCGCCGCGCGAATAACTCTGTGTTGGAAAGCTATGTCGTTTGGAATGCCCAGTGGTCGTCCTAACGGAAATGGCACCCATAGGGCACGAGGAGGTTGCATGGCTTGGGTATTTTCGCGCACTAGGCTAATACCTGTAGTCATAATGCCCGCACGTTCTAGGTAGTAGCCCAGCGCGCTCACGGCGCGGGTGCAATTGGGTCAAACTGGGGTCAGGAACACTGCGTCTACTTGATCTTTTTTCAGCAGGCCTGCCACCTGTGCAGCACTGTTCTCATACATTTCGGGCATTAGGCCTGCGCCCATGAAGCTGTAGTGGACATCGGCCAGCGAGCCAATGGTCTGCTCAGCTAATAACTCTTGGAAACGCTGAAGAGGAAATACTAAGTTCACATCTTCGACAAAGCCGCTGCGGTCGAAGTTGGCAGAACTATGACTCATGACTAGGTTGTTAGCATTATCAGTAGTGGCGATTGGGCGAAAAGTAGGGTCCGCAAAATCAAAAGCATTGTCGCCACGAAAGTGCAGCCCTGCGGTGGTGATCAGGGCGATACGTTTATCACTTAAGGGCTTGTTGCTGACACACCAAGGTAACGCTCCCAAGGGAGGCATGTTTTTTTCCAGCAGGTGCTTTCTTTCGTAATCAGGAAGGTCAGATAAGCGCACCATAAATATGCTCGTGGAAGAATGTATTGTCATTAATGGTGACATTAGATTAGTTGCGCTGCAAGGGGCGGCCTAAATTGCAGGGTTAAAGTGCTACTGCACTTATTCTTCGTCTATAGATAAACTTACAGCCAGAGCTTAAAGCGAGAATATCAATGGTGAGAGTTTTTTCTGAGATTTTGGGAAATTTGGCTTGGCAACGGCTACCAGCGCGCAGCTGCTTTGCTATGTCCTTACTACTCAGCGGCTGTATTAGTGGCGACTTTGATAAATCTATCGCTTCAGCCGACGCAATTGCACAAATCCGCAACACTACTTTGTGGCCGAATTATGCAGGTGTAGGTAGTCGTCGAGCCACCGAACTGACGCAAATCAATAAGGGCAATATCGCCGATTTGGAGGTGGCATGGACTTTTCGTACCGGCGATGCAAATAGCATATTCCAGTCCACGCCCATTTTGGTCAACGGCAGGTTGGTATTGTGTACTCCGCACAATCAAGTAATCGCTCTAGATCCGCAAAGTGGCGCTGAGTTTTGGCGCTTTGATGCCCAAGTAGCGAGAGCAAACTATCCTAATCAAGCCAACTGCAGGGCGGTCGCACAGTGGACTCCAGTCCAATCTAGAACAGAAAGTGAAACAGGTTGCGAGTCGCGCATTTTTCTTGCTACTAACGATGCTCGTTTGATTGCGATAGATGATGCCACGGGCAAGCGTTGTAGTGATTTTGGTCAGGAAGGTGAAGTACTACTAAAGCCGGGTGTAGGAGAGTTGTTGTGGCCGGAGGAGTACCAGGTAACTTCTCCGCCCAGCGTGATTGGTGATGTGGTAGTGGTCGGTTCAGCTATCGCGGACAATCAGCGCGTGGACGCACCAAGCGGAGTTGTACGCGGGTACGACGTACGTACCGGCGATTTAGTTTGGGCTTTTGATTTAGCGCCACCGGATTTTGATTACTCTCAGGGCTTAGTTAGTGACGCAGGTTATGCGCTTGCGACACCTAACGTATGGGCTGGATTTGCAGTGGACGCGCAAAGAGATTTGATTTTTTTACCGACCGGAAATCCGGCTCCGGACTATTATCGCAAAGGGGCAACGGACATGGGCCATTTTGGTTCTTCTATTGTCGCCTTGCGAGGTTCTACCGGCGAATATGTTTGGCATTTCCAAACTGTGAAAAAGGATTTTTGGGATTTTGATGTGCCGTCAATTCCATCCATCGCTGATATTACCCTTGACGGGGTGCAGGTGCCGGCGCTGATTCAAAGCACAAAAATGGGTTTTATATTTGTACTGAACCGAGAAACCGGTGAACCTCTATTTGATGTGACCGAACAAGAGGTGCCGCGCTTCGGACCGTTAGAAGAAATGCTTTCCCCGACTCAGCCTTTCCCACCCAAAGTATTTCAACTTTCTCGTGATTATTCGGCGGGAGACTCTTTGTTTGGTTTGTGTAATGGCTTAGAGAAAGAGTCACGCATAGGTGATGTATACACGCCGATTACACAGGAATGGACCGTGGGCTTGCCCAGTAATATGGGCGCCAGTAGCTGGGGTGGTGTGGCCATAGACGAGGAGCGAGGCCTGCTTGTGGCCCATGTGAACAATCTTGCCTTTCGGACAAAACTTATAAGTACCAAAACAACTCAGGATCTCCTGCAAATCATAGAAGATCCGCAGGCGGCTTTTGCAGAGAAGGGCGTGGCCTACGGCAAAATATACGACCGTTTAGAACTTCCTGACTCTGCGGAATTGGCTTTGCAGATGGGTACTGACTATTACATGGTTAGGCAAATGATGATGGATCCGTACACGGGAATCATGCCCTGTGCAGGCCCTCCATTTGGCGAGCTCTTAGTTTTGGACCTCAACGAACAGCAACAACTGTGGCGGCGACCACATGGTTCCCTTGGTTTTGGTCTATCTAAGTTGGGATTGCCCCAGATAGGCGGGCCGCTACTGAGCGAGGCTGGTTTTGTGATTATAGGTTCGCTATTTGATAGTGCAGTGACAGGGTATGACACAGAAACAGGTGAAGTCCTTTGGCGGCATAACCTGCCAAGCCCAGCGAATTCTATTCCAATGAGTTACAGCGTGATGACCGAGGAAGGTAAAGAAAAGCAGTTTATTGTTATGGCAGCAGGGGGGGATGCTCGCAGCCCTATTGGGTCCACCGCAGACTACCTAGTTGCCTTTGCCCTACCTGAATAAATATTTAAGCGGGTCTTGCTTTTGAGTTACAGACAAAGTGCTGGGTCGCCAGCAATAGTGGTTCGATGGAGCTCACGTGCGTAGCCATCATATCCTCCGTTGGCTTTATGTAATACGCAGCGGTTGTCCCAAATAACCAGCATGTTTTCCTGCCACTTATGGGTGTATTGAAACTCTGGTCGTGTCTGCCATTGATAAAGATCTAGAATCAGCTGATTTGCTGCTTCTGGCTCCATGCCTTGAATACCACATATGTAACCCGCCACGCCAAACAGCGTTTCTTGCCCGGATTCAGGATGCACGTTGATAATGGCATGTGGTTCTACATCGTGTGCATCCTCAGAGTAGAGAATTTTCATGCTTCGATCAGAGTCCTCTTCGCGCTTGCCATAAGCGCCATCTGGTCCATAACCAGCGGCAGCAGAATGTAATGCAACCTTACCTTCTAAGCGTGTGCGTAAGTCCTGTGGCATTTCTGCCAATGCTTTTTGTTGATTGGTGAATCCTGTATCGCCGCCTATTGGCGGAATAGTTAGGCTATATAAGCAGGTGCCAATGGGCGGCTCTTTTTTAAAACTCCAGTCGGTATGCCAAACCTCTGCAAATACAGGGGCTTTTTCGTCTGCTCTGCGGGTCAGCGCGACCACGGGGGTATCTTCATGAATTGAGACAAAGTAGGGGTCATCGCCTACGGAGCCTAAGTCGTTCGTGATGCGTACCAAGTCTTCATCACTGAGCGTCTGCTCTGGAAAAACGATCACTTGGTGTTCTATCCACGCGGCTCTAATAGCATCAATGGCATCGATCGTTAACGGTGCAGATAAGTCAATGCCTGTAACTGTAGCGCCGCAAGCCTCGCCCGTTGGTTGAATGTCTAGCATCAAATTCTCCGCGCAATATTCTGCGTTATGTATTGCAGTTAATAGTTTATAGCAAATTATGAACCAAAGCGGTAGCGTATTTTCATAACGAATTGGTCACCCACTGGCTCTTGCCAAGCGTTGTCTAGCAGGTCGTCAAAATTATCTTGGCGTAATGCTTGAGATAAATCTGAGGTTCGGCTGTAGACAATGAATAGGTCGGATAGTGGCGCAATTTCCCAACGATAGCGGGCCTGAAAAACCATGTCTGAGATGGAGAATGAGTCAGATGGCCCAGCCGGCTTATTTGTTGCGATCAAGTCGCCGGATATGGCCGGGGAAAGGTAGAAGCTATCCTCTTCGGCGCGTATGCCAACCCATTGCACGGAAATTTTGAATTGCTGTTTAGCGCTGAGGAAATATTCAACTTTAAGGTTTGGCTGCCACTGTTCTGCGGAGAATGTAGTGAAGTTGCGATTTTCTTGGTGCAACAACCAACCGTCACGATCCAGATATCTTACGCCTGCGCCAACGCTTAATCCGTCTAATGGTCGCCAGTTAACGTTAGCATGGTAGTAATAACTGTCTCCGCCAAGGTCCTCTTCTTCATAGCCAAGGCCAACGCCAAAGCTCACTGCCTTTGCTGAGTTGGAGTCAAAACTAAGGCCCGCTGCGGTTTTCTCTTCAATGCGATAAACGCCATTACCGAAGCTATTGAGATCGTCATAGCCGGGATAAAAGTGGCTGATGCGTCCAGTAACACTGGTTAGGTTGTTAAAGGTCGCGCGGTTGGAAATAAAAACACCGCCTCTAGTGAAAAATCCATCACCGTTTTCCTGTAACGCACCACGTATATCGAATTGATTGTTGCGTGCCCATGAAAGATTAGAAGAGGTTCTTGTGTGGGCTGTTCTGATCTGCGTGTAGTTGTTACGCGCCTGGTAACCAAGGTCATTAATATTGACGTTGTCATCGAAGTGTTCAATGCCGAGCCGCTGCTGTACGCCCTGACGGAACGTATATTCAAAGTCGATAAAGCCACCGTAACCCACATCACTGTCGGTCAGATTGGATCTAAAGATTTGGCTATCGGTCTGTAACTTACCGTTAGCTGACAAATAGTGGGCGTCTACGCCAGTTACGTAGGCACTGCGATCTTGGTGGTCAACTACCGTAGACAGTACGCCTACCGCTTTGTAGCTACCGCCTGAATTATTTTCATACAGCAGTCGGCCAATTCCGTAATCTGAGCCGTCTTGGGTGAGTCTTACGGGTTGATTGTTGACCATAGACTCGAATGCAACCTCGTCTTCAAACGCACCTAATACGCCATAACGGAACTTACCGATTTGTCCTGTTGCCTTTGCCGCACCGAGTAAATCTGCCGGTAAATTTTGTTCTCTGCTAGAGACTGTTTGGCCTAGCGCCAGTGTGGGCGCTTGTGGCCGGCCACCAATACGTCGTGTGTTAATTAGCGTTGTAGGTGGCCCGCCTTGGCCCACGCCAGAGCTGCGCGTGTCTGCCCTGGGGCTTGCAACAAAAATCTCCTGGCCTTCCACAAAGAATAAACGCTTCTCGGGGAAGAAGGTTTCAGTAGCACTTAGGTTGATGACCACGTCATCTGATTCAACGTTGCCGAAGTCTGGGTTAACAGTTGCATTCAGTTGAAAGTTGCTAGACGGCCGCCAGAACATATCTGCGCCGACGCGATAGCGCGTTTCATCATCTATTTGGTCCGCTGTGGCGGCGGCAAAGGGGTAAATATTATATTGCTGACGCGGTGCTACGCCATCCATTTCCAGTTGTTGCAGCGCGGACATGAATTTTGGCTTGGTCAATGGTAAGGCAGGCCATCCCCATCGCTCATCCAGATGAGCGACTTTACGAGAGAAGTATATGCCCATATTACGTTTGTCGGTGGCGGCGGGCATGGAGATGGCGCTCCATGGAATGAAAAACTCAGCAGTCCAGCGCTCATCATATTGTTGGCTCGCGCCCAACCAGGGACCATCCCATTCGTTAGAAAAACGTTTTTCTGGAAGCACGCTACCGTCCATAAGCGAGTCGCCAAGGTTGATGCCAAACCAAAATCCATAGAGCCCCTCGCCAGAGGTATCCAGGGTTAAGTTGATGCTGTCTCGATTAAGATTAAAGTAAACGTCTCGTCCTGAAAGTCTTCTAATTTGCGTATCTCGAGGCTGTTCCATGTCTGCTGCGACATAAAGACCCTTATCGGTGTAGGCGATCTTAACCTGGGTTTCGTAGATTCCTTTTTTTAGGGTGTCTGGCTCAAGCGTGACAAATTCATCAATTACAGTAATTTCCTGCCAAATGGGTTCGTCTAAAATGCCGTCTATTTTGAATGGTGTTTGTGCCTCATCAGTGCGACGTATGCTTAGTGCGCCTTCTTTGCTAGGCGTGATGTCCGCGGCTGGAAAGGATACGGGTATACCTTTGCGACCGTTCAGGGCTTGTATGCCTGAGCGTGGTTCATCGGCTTGAGTTTTTGTGGCGGTTTTCGCCACGGTTGGTAATTTGGGTGTGAGCGTGGTTTTCCGGCTGGCTTGTGCAACCGGGCGATCTCGAGTTAATACCCATGCTCCGGAGATATTGGCTTGGCGGGCTTTTGCGCTGACTAAATCCGCCGCGCTGCGTGACAAAAAGGGCTCTGAAACCACGCGATAAATATTGCCGTTAGCAGTTTGGGTAGGTTCTACGTAGTAGTCATCGCCCAGTTCTCTTGCAGCTTTTGCTGCTGCTCTTTCAGCGTTCGCCTGATTTTTATAACTACCGACGGAAACCTGATAGGTAGTTTGCGCCATTACTGCCTGAGCCAGCATGAGGCCCAGACATATTGCTGTTAGTTTTGTTGTAAGCATTTTTTTGCTTCCGATATATACCTAAGGATTGCAAGCGCCGTCATTCCGAGGTGCTTTGGCGATATTCATTTAGTTCCCCTGCATCATAACCCAGATCTGCATCGACAATTTTGTCTTCCATGAAGTCCCCGGTCATTGCGCCACCTTGGTTAGCTTCTACCATAAACGCTTGATTGGCCGCTGCTGAGGCCGGTGCGGGGTTGATGTCGCGCAGTTGAGCCTCACTAAGGTGGCTTATGCGACAGGGAATACCTTTCAGGTGCGGGATACCTTGCTCCCTATCCAGATAATCTTCGTCGTCGGGGCAGAGCTGCGCGTCTGCATATTTATGTGCCCCTGAAAGTTCACCGTTGCCTTGGGGCATTTCAGGCTTCCACCAACCGTGAGGGATTCTGACCAACCCAGAGGGCATTTCTGCCTTGATTGCCACTTTGATTAGGATGCTCCCGGTTGGGTTACTCACCTCCACCCATTGACCTTCTTGAACGCCGGCACCCTTTGCAGTTGCTGCGTTGATAAACAGCAGCGGCTCGGGTTTGCGTACGCGCATTTCAGGAATATGCCTGTGGCCCGTTTGGAAGTATTCGTCTTCTCGAACACCGGTAAACATCATAAGCGGATAATCAGGGTCTACTGGCGGATCTTCGCGGAAATAGGGTAGCGGGTCGAAGCCCAGGTCTTGCAACACAGAAGACACCAGCTCTACTTTGCCACTAGGGGTGCCAAAACCTGTACGCAGATACTTTTTTTCCTCAGGAGGTAGGAAGTAAATATCGTGATTTTCTGAAAACTCTTTGAAGCTCATTCCTGTGGCTTCAAGGCGCTGATCGTAAAAAGATTCTATTGAATCCCAAGGTACTAGCTCTGGGCGTTCAAGTGCTTCAGCCGTATGGCGCCAAAACTCAAAGGTCGAACGGCATTCGCCTGGTGGTTGCATAGATTGCTGTGAGGGACGATATACCGAACTCCAGCCGTATCCGTCACTCAACCATGGGCGTTCCAACCAACTGTCTCCGGGCAATACATAGTCTGCCATTTGCGCGGTAGGCGACATAAATTGCTCATGCACGACCACCAAATCTTGATTCATGATGGCTTTGATAATGAGCGGCATATTGGCAAAACTCATAGTTGTATTGTTACCCAGCGAGAAAAAGGCCTTTACAGGATATTCCCCCTCTCCGGCCATAGCTCTGAAGGTGGCCGAAGGATTAGCCATAAAGCAGCCGGTCACTTGGTTGGGATATTCGTGGCCCCACACCCTTTTACTGGGTTCGCGTAGCGCACGCTGCCCAGTATAGGTGAATGCTGGATGGGTTTTAGAACCCAGTTGCTTAGCTTTTTGGCTTTCGCTGAGCGCCTCATGCATTTCGATCGTAGATTCAGGTATTACGTTGGGATTAAAGCCGTGCAGAATTTCGCCGCCCTTAATGTCTAAATATCCGCATACGGAACGCAAAATACTGTGTAAGCGAATGGCCGAAGTGCTATTGCGTTGCATGTCGGTGATGGGTGTCCAAGGAATAATCGAGGGTCCAGCGGTGGCATAGATACGCGCAGCTTCAGCGATTTGCTCAGCATCGCAGCCAGTTAATGCAGCAACTCGCTCTAATGGATACTCATCTACTCTTGCTTTGAGTTCATCAAACCCGACGGTCCAATCTTTAACGAATGCTTTGTCGTATAACTCTTCATCTAATATGACTTTCAGCCAACCCAAGCACATGGCGCCATCGGAACCAGCTTTGAGTGGTAGCCATATATCTGCCACTTCAGCGCTTTCGCTTTTGCGCGGATCTAGGACGATTAGTTTTGCGCCCCGAGTCTGGGCTTTACGGATATTGTTGTAGATGGGAACCCAGCTGTGTCGTTTGGGGTTGTGGCCAAATAAAACTATGCAATTAGTATTGCCATAGTCAGGGCTTGGGAACCAGCCATAGGTAAATCTATTAATGGCTGCCGTGTTGCCTGCGCATAGGGCAACACCACTGATCCAGTTTGGGCTGCCGATATTGTTCATAATACGGCGGCCTAGGCCGTGGTCTGTACCGGTATTCCATTGGCTGGTGGCCACAGCCCAAGCTTCGGGTCCATGTTCGTCTATTATTTTCTGTAGGCGCGGGCCAATGTCTGCCCATGCTTCGTCCCAAGTAACTTGTTCCCATTCACCGGAGCCGCGTTCACCGACTCTTTTCAATGGATGAGTAATTCTATTTGGGTTGGCGAAACCTTTGGGCGCAACGATACCCTTCATGCAGATATTGCCACGAAACATTGGGTTATCTGAGGAGCGAACCTTGATGACTTGACCGTCTTTCACCTCGCTCACCACACTGCATGCAATATCACATGTCGCGCACATAACCCGCTTAGTTTCTACATTGGCTTTCGCGGTTCTTTTGATCGGTTTAGCCTGCGCAACCATTTGCGCGTCAAAATCCATATGTCCTGGCATATTACCTCTCCCCAGTAAGTAACTTATCTACACATAATAGTGTGTTTCTGAGGTTTTAATCTATTGAAATAATATAGACCGGAAAGGCGTTTGCCATACATTGGTAGGTCATTACGAACCGGCGGTCATCTAGGGGCTGGTTCAAAGCTCGGAGGGTGGATTGCAGATATGGGACAAAAAAAGGGCGAACAAAGTTCGCCCTCACTAACGCAAAACTTAAAGGACTTTAGAAAGTTGCGCCAACACCGAAGAACACGTATCTACCTAAACTCTCATAAATTTCGCCATAGGTATTACCATTGCCCTGAGGAGGGTTGCCCGCGTACGGTGGCTGCCGATCAAAGAGGTTGTTAGCACCCAAACGGAAGTTCAAGAACTTATATTCATACAGTGCTGACAGATCTACATAAGTCTGCGAGGCAAAGTTCGGGCGTGCGCCATTGTCTGAAGTTACGGCATCGAGATAGCGTATCGAACTACTGATACTTAGGTCATATGGGCTATACCAAGTTGCTCTAAGATTAGCTGCTAGTTCGGGGTTCGGTGCAGTACAAATATTACCCCACCGGCCAACGCAGTCATCGATAGGCCCGCCCGGAATACTCTGAGAATCGAAGGTCAGCAGATATGTGGCTACGGCTTTAATATCTAACGAGCCAGCATCACCTAACTCCAACACGTAGTTTACGTTCAAATCGATGCCACCGCGCTCTTCAAAGCCAGTATTAATATTGGTGTTGACAATATTATCGGTGCCAATCCAAAGCGTACCACCCGCACCTCTGTTAATGAGGTTGCAAAGGTTCTGAGTACCGTTGTTAATACATTCATCCAGAATAACTTGCGAACCAATACCCGCGATAGCACCGTCTAAGTCAATACTGTAGTAGTCAATAGAGATATCAAGTGTGGGTATAGCTGTAGGCGTTATAAGGAAGCCAAATGAGATTGTGTCTGAATCCTCCGGCACCAAGTTGCCATTACCGCCAGTGATTTCGTTGTATTGACCCGCTGGGCTAGATGCAATATTCCCGAATTGAGCTGCTGTTACTCCAGTGTTAGCGCACTGGGCCGCGGTTGCTGTTGGGGGTACTACATTGCCATCAGCGTCGGTGCCATTTGCGCAAGGGTCTGTGCCGTCGAACAAGCCAAGTGATTGAGGTGCAAAAAGCTCTCTAATGTTAGCGTGGCGAGTTGCCCTTTGAAAACTTGCCCTGAACTTCACGTCATCAATGATCGACCAAGAAAGGGCTGTTTTATATGAGGTAGCATCTTGCCCTGTAGAATAATCTGCCACTCGCACACCTGCATCTAGTACCAGAGATTCAGCTCCCTTTTTGCCTTCTATAATAGGAATGCGGGTCTCGAAGAAAAACTCATCTACTGACAATTCGCCGTCTACACCTAAAGTAGGCCCACCTTGACCTGCGCCATCGCCGGAAAGGAAGCCATTGTCTGGGCTAAGCTCTAAGGTCTCTTCGATATATTCAATACCGAAGGAAACACTAATACCGCTGTCTGCAGAAGGAATAGCTATACCGTAATCGGTTAAATCACCAATAACGAAAGCGTTAAACTGTCTCAACGAGGTTTCACCATTGGCAAAAAGAGGCACAGATAGGTAGTCAAGGGCAGCTTGAGTTACGCCATTGCGAACATCTGTCGCTATTTGGTTGCCGTTATTTGTGAACACGTTCCATGGCACACAATTTGCGTCTACACCGTTTTGGGCGCTGCGACAAACTGGGTCGCCGTTGGCATCTGTGACGACGTCTAGGGCTCTTGTTATGCGAGTGATTGACAGATCATTTCTGTAGGTTTCAGAAAAATCTGTCTGAGCAAAATTCACAGATGCGTCATAGGACCAATTTTCATCAAAGTCACCCTTTACACCTAATACCGCTCGGTAGGAGGTATGGAGAATATTGTCCTGCCTGTTGCCGCCCTCTAAATTTCTTCGGCCAATATTTAACGTAGGTGTAGCATTTAAACCAGCGACATTTGCCACATCACTGAAAAACTGCGCATTAGTTAGGCCGTACTGTCCGCAGATTTCTTGGAATTGCGCGGCTGAAAGTAGTGGGTTTCCGCAGAACAGGTCATCAGTTACAAAAAACGCACCTGAAGGAGCGATTTGTGACTGAGTTTCGTCTCTGCCGTAGCCAACTTCTGCGTAGACTTCCAGTTTTTCGCTAAATTGGTTATTGAAATATCCGCCAATGAGAGTCCTTTTGTCTGGCCGTTGGAAATAGTTTAACGGCGCGAAATTATATAGAACTCCCGTGCGATCTCTGAAGTTGTTGCTGTTATCAGCGGTTACTAAATCAAAGCTACTAAGGGCTGCAAATGATGCATTGTTGGCGTTTAGAATACCTTCCATTCGCATTAACTCAGCTTCAAATGGTGCTTGGTTAGCCTCATCATCTCTTAACATTCTAAAAGCAGTGGTGCCGATATCGGCTTCTAGCGCTGCGGAAATAGTTCCTGCCTTTGCTGAAGCGATGCTGCCAAAATCAGTGAAGCGCCCTCTTGGAAGTGTAGATGAGCCGCCACAACCGGAGTTAGAGCTGTTAAGGGAACAAGCAGAATAGTCGCGGTTTCCTTGGATAACTGGATCCGCCTCTCTATGTGTAGCGTATAAAGTCATATGACCATCGCCATCATTTATGCTGTTTCCATAGGCGAATGAAAACGTGCCAATGTCGCCGTCACTGACGCGACCACTTGGTAGATCAAAACCTGATGACGAAACAATATTTTGAACCCCCGAATCGTTATTCTTGTGTTGATATTGGCTGAACTGATAGTCGAATTTGACACCTTCAAAGGTGTCGTCAAGGATGAAGTTAACAACACCTGCTACAGCGTCGGATCCATATACAGCTGAGGCGCCACCTGTAAGAACTTCAACCTTTTTAATAACAATATCTGGAATTTGATTTAGATCTGCGCCGCCGCCCGCTTGTCTGGGTGAGCCACGAACAAGACGTTTGCCGTTTAGGAGTACTAGGGTTCGGTCTCGGCCTAACCCGCGTAGGTCTACTGAAGCGGTGCCTACTGCGCCGTTAGAGTCAGTAGAGGCGTTGTTACCCCGGGTTTGGGGTAGGTCATTGAGTAGATCTTCGATTCTGACAATACCGCCATAAACCAATTCTTCAGCGCCAACTTGAGTCACAGGACTTGCACTGAGAAGGTTAGAGTTTTGTGGGATTCTAGAACCGGTAACTACTACTTCTTCGATAATCTGATCAGCGGAAGCAGTGTCAGCTGCGTTGGCAATTGATGACAACGCAAAAGGCATAGCCGCTACCAGATAGAACCTTATAGAACGCAGTACAAGATTGATACTTGAACCTTTACTAAGCATGATTCTCTCCATGAGTGGATTTTAAAACTTGCTAGGTTTGGCAAATTTCTCAAGGACATTGTTAGTATTTTTATTGAGCCAAGGCACTTTTTTAGCTTTGCTTAACCCGATATCGCTGGGTCGGTGCTAAAGTCGGTACGCCTTTCGAAAAAAGCAAAATAGAGCAAGACTAAATGTGAGTCGATAAGGCGTCTTTAGACCTCCCTCGCAGGCTCACATATCTGCGTTAATACTCCCATTCGGAGCGGATATGGTTACCACTTTTAGACTGAGGTGCCAGAAAAGCCGATAAAAGGTTGTCGTATTATTGCTCAAACCTCACAACTGTAATTTAGTGCGTTAATCGGCTGGATTCAGGCAGTCGTAGTGCAGTTATAGTGAGGCCTAATTTACCCTTGGCGTGCAAACGCCGAGCAAAGATATGTTCCGGGTTGGCACCTACCAACTTTTCAAATTGACTAGCCCCTTAGGTGTGTTCAAAACACTTGTGAGCTGGTCCTCACCATGGGTCACCGATACGTCCAAGCTAAGATCTTGGACCAGTTGTTGATACGCTTGAGGCTCTTGGGTGGTCACACCAAATGCCATTAAAGAACAGCCTTTAGGCGTGCTTAGCGCAGGATGGGGAGAGGCTTTCCAGTCAATGAAGAAAGGCAAAAGGCTGTTTCCAGTAAAGAACCTCAATTGCCATGCTAAATGAACGCCTTGGGGTGTGGTTCTACTCATATCTATGATGTCTTTGCACCCGTAGCCAACATTACTCGCAACTACGGTTAAAGCATCTAGGTCCGTGGTGGCAACAGCCCATCCGCGAATGCCCGAGCCTCCATGATTGATGAGTAGTTCGCCAGTTGTTCCAGAGAGCCTCTGACTATGGTCGGGCGCGATAATTTCTAAATATTGATCTTCGCCCAGGGATAACAGGGCATTACACGTACCCATACCAGGGTGAGAGCCTCCATCTGCGGGTTTTACCCCGGTTAGGTCGGCGATTTCTTCCACACCTAGTGTTAAGTCGGCGCTGGCGTACATGATATGGTCGAGATTAGGCATAGGCTGCTCTATCAAAAATTATTCGATAGTATCTTACAGACACTGGGCAATTTTCACTGGTTTCATTGGTTTTGCAGCAACACCCGCTTAGTAGTAGCCGAGCAAGTATTGATTACAAAAATGGTTTTTATCTGGGAGTAACTTCGTGACTGATTTTATTAGAACACCTGACAGCAATTTCGACCATATTGCAGACTTCACCTATACGCCGAATTACCATACTTGGCAGGACCTGCGCATGCATTATGTTGATGAAGGGCCAAAAGATGGCGCAGTTATGTTGCTTTTACATGGTATGCCAGCATGGTCCTACCTCTACCGCGATATCATTCCTCAGCTGGTAAATGCCGGTTATCGCTGCATTGCGCCAGATCACTTGGGCTTTGGTCGCTCGGATAAGCCAACGGATTTTAATTGGTACACTATTGCCCGGCATACGGAAGTGCTGACCAGCTTGATAGTGGCGTTGGATTTACAAAATATCACATTGGTTTGCCAGGATTGGGGAGGACCCACTGGGCTTGCGCAATCGGTTTATATGCCTGAACGTTTTGCGCGGTTATGCATTATGAATACCTGGCTCCATCATCCTGAATACGAATACAGTGATGCGATACATAATTGGAACGCGTCATGGCATGAGGGCGGGCGCTTTCACCGTCAATGTCCGGACGTAGGCCTGTTGTTGGTTTTGAGTGCTGGCCTCGCTGGGCCTGAGGTGATCTTCCCAGCGTTAATGAACGGTACTCCACCGCAGATTGAAGGTGCAGCTTTGACTATGTATGAGGGTTTTTCAGCACCGTACAGAGGCTTGCCTGATGAGGCGTTCAACGGCTACCGCAAGTTCCCACTTTCTATTCCACTGGACAGTTATACCAACGGTAACGCAGCGGCACAAACCCACCACTACCAAACACTTTTACAATGGCGCAAGCATGTACACTTTATCTGGGGTGGCGCTGATGATGTTTTTACTGAGTCCTGGGGCAGGGTTTGGGCCAAACAAATGAATGCATCCTTTGATGTTATTCCTGAGGCGGGGCACTTTTTGCAAAATTCTCATGGTCGAGAAGTAGCAGGTTTTATCCTCGCGCGAATTGCTGACGAGTAGCAAGCTGGGTTATTTTGTTCCGGATCACTTTGCCTAGGGGTGCCTGCTAGCCTAGACTGATTGCTCTGCGTTTGTGGATAGTCTATTAAGTAAACGCCTGAGCGACTGCTAAAGCACTTTGTTGGGAGAGTGCTAGAAAGAGTATAGAAAAATAATAAAAAGACAATAAAAAGAGGGAGAGACCTATGCTGGCCTTTGCTGGTTCGATAGATATACCGGGAATAGCTATGGTGGTTGGTCCACTACTGCTGATTTTTTTGGCTAATGGCTTTTCGTGGCGTCGATTTTTGATAGTTGGTAATCAAACTATCCTAGATATTGGATTGCTATTTTTGCTTATTGCCTCGGTAGGGTTGTTGGCTAAACAAGAAGATTTATTCGCCTTTCACCTAATGGCTAGCATGGCTCTGCTTACGGTTGTATTCGCATTCATCTTGAAATTACCACTGCACATGCTCAGTGGTGAGGTTGAGGGTTATAAAGATACTACTCATATCGCCTATAAGGTGGTGGCAATAATAGTCTTTGTCATTGGTGTCTATTTCGCTGAACTTTATGCGGCAAGCGCCAGTGCATTCATTGACAGCGCGGCTTTGATATATGTTGGAGTGAGTGTTGTTGCCATTATTGCGCTGAATAAATTCGCTGGTAAGAGTGCACCAATAAAAGCGCTTAGCCGATATTTTCCCAGTATTGGTTTGGTTGGAGTGGTCATAGCGATAGTCACTGGCTTGCAAGATATTTACGAGCTAGCTTCGCTTACTTCAATGCTGAGCTTTGGCTTGTTGACCCTTCAGTACGTTTTGTACTTGCGCATTTTACTGTTCTTGGCTGTGCCGGACAAAGCGTTGCTAGCTGATGGCGAACAAAGCGATGTGCTCACAACAATATGCGCAGTTGCGCTAGTTGGAGTGGTCTTTTACATGATCTTTGCGAGTATTGCTTTAGCGTAGCCGCTACTAGCTCAGTTGAGATTGCTGCGCGGCGTGAAGGGGTGTTATTCCTAACGCCGCGCTACTTTGAAGACCTAACGCTCGCTAAGCCACTGCTTTTCGAAGGCCTGTATCCGTTTAGTTGCCTGAAATGGGGTCATATTTGGTTTGGCCTCGCCTGTTCTGCCAAGTAATTCAATCTGCGCGTAGTACCAAAATTGCACCCCAAATGTAGCAAGCGCCCAAAACGGTTTTAATTTTGATAGAAATGAGAGCCAACTAGGAAATAGGGACAGTTCTTGCTCATATCTAGGTAGTTCTACTTCACCTGCTAAAAGTCTATTTGGCGCATCGGTTAAAACGCACATTGGTCGTCCAATACCAATCATATCCGCGCCGCCAGTGCTGACGGCTTCTTCCATCACAGCGAGTTGGCGGAAGCCACCGGTGACCATCAATGGAATGGATACATGCTCTTGCATGGCTATAGCGAAATCAACAAAGTAGGCTTCTCGCATGGTGGTTGACGTTTTGGCGTTTTGCTCCTCAACAGGTTCTACACCCTCTACACCAATAAGTTTAGGTTGTTCATAGGTGCCGCCTGAGATTTCAATTATGTCGACGCTGGCTTCTTCTAACCATTTCGCGACAACTATACTGTCTTCAAAGGCAAAGCCGCCTTTTTGAAAATCTGCACTGTTGAGTTTTACGCAAATTGGGAAAGCATCCCCAACCGCTTTGCGTATAGCTGTAATTACCTCGATCAGTGCTCGGGCGCGATTTTCTAGGCTACCACCGTATTGATCTTCTCGAAGGTTGCTGCGCGGGCTGAGAAATTGAGACAGCAGGTAGCCGTGTGCTGCATGAACTTGAACGCCTGTAAAGCCAGCTTCTTTGCAGGCCAAAGCACAGATGCCAAAGCGCTCAACAATGGACTGGATTTCTTCAATAGTTAGCGCAACAGGTTGACCAAATTGTCCCCCAGCAATATTCACCGGCACAGCCGAGGGCGCTTTAGGAGTCTTATTTACTCCTGTTTGTGTTTGTCGCCCTGCATGACTGATTTGTGCCCAAAAGTGATTGCCCGCTCGGGTGCCTTCTTTTGCCCAACTGCATAATGCCGCATGCATTTCATTGTCTGGTACTTTATCGACCACAACATTACCCGGGCGCTCTAAGTGGTCGGCATCTACCTGTATGTTGCCAGAGAGTAAAATACCGGCTCCGCCATCACTCCATAAACCATATAAGCGCTCTAGCTCTGGCGTAGGCAGTCCGGCTGGAGAGGCTAGCCCCTCGGTCATGGCGGCTTTGCAAAGTCGATTTTGAACACTTGCGCCGCAGGGTAGGGTAAGAGACTGGCTGAGAATAGATGACATTGTTGTTCCTTTTTTGTGCAGGTTAAGATGCCGAAAGGTGGCGCTAATAGCCAGTAGTGATTGGCTCGAAATTCGTTAGTGAAAAGTGGCTATTGGCCTTTAAGTAAGGCTCCGTTTTATCTATGTTGTCGATAATCTTGTGCTTGCTAAACGCAACCCCAATCAGCGCATCATCAATATTGATCAGACCTCATACCTCAATGGTATGTAATGGAAAAATTCTATGGATTCATTTGATAAAATTTACCAGCGGGCTGCTCGGCGCAAGGGCGGCGAAAACGCTTTTGAGACGCTACTGGGTACTCCGCAGAAGAAGGTCAATCTGGCAAAACTCAATGATGCAGACGTGCTGGCTGAAATGACCGCCTGTGTTTTTCGCGCAGGTTTTGTATGGAAAATCATTCAAGCCAAGTGGCCGGGGTTTGAGAAAGCGTTCAATGAGTTTGATGTTATGCACTGCGCAATGCTTTCTGACGAAGACTTAGAGGTATTGCAGCAAAATACTGAGATTGTGCGCCACGGCACCAAAATTCGCAGTGTGCGCGAGAATGCCCAGTTTATGCTGGATATTCGTCATGAACACGGCTCCTTTGGTAAGTTTTTGGCTAACTGGCCAGAGGATGATTTTGTGCAAATGTGGCTGTTGTTGAAAAAGCGTGGCGCTCGCTTAGGCGGACAGAGTGGCCGCTACTTTCTGCGCTTTATGGGTTTTGAAACGCCTATTTTTAGTAGAGATGTCGTTACTGCCTTGGTCGGTGCTGGGGTGGTGGAAAAGGAACCGACCAGCCAAAAAGCTTTGTTTCTTACTCAAGACGCATTCAACGAATGGAAGTCGCAAAGCGGCAGGGGGTTTACAGAAATCTCGCGTGTACTAGCAATGTCCGTTGGTTAGCCACGACACCTGTTAGTTATTAGGTCGGCGCTAGCCTGCGCCGTGAGTGGCCTGCCATTCATCTTCGAAAATGCTAAACACGGCTGTGTCGCGAATATGCCCTGTCCAAGTGACTTTATTCTTGCGCAAAATACCGTCTTGCTTGGCCCCTAGTTTAAGTACCGCTCGCTGCGAACGCTTATTGCGCACATCCACGCGGAACTCAATGCGTCTGTAACCACAATTGAAAGCATGCTCTATTAGTAGACGTTTCATAGTTAAGTTGAAATTGCTGCCACGCACTCCGGGGCTAATGTAGGTGCCACCAATTTCAACTACGCCTTGTTCGTCTGGGTTTATGTAACTGGTCATGCCAACTACTTTTTGTTCGGCTTTGTTTGGACTAAGTTCTATAACCGCGAAAACTACTCGGTCTGGCGCTGCCGCTAAATCAGCAATGGCTTTATCGAAGTGGTCCCCAAGCATTGAGTTGGGATAGATATCCCATATCTCGCGGTCTTCAGCACATGCTGTGCGTAGTTCCTCATAGTGTAGGGGGGCAAGTGTTTCTAGGAGAACTTGCTTGTTGTTGAGTTTTTTAGCGAGTTCGCCAAACATAATATTTCCCTAGCCTTTGGCTATTCGCACAATGCTCTTACTTTTTGTTGAACGCCGCAATGCGGGCCTGCATGTCGGGGCCTACACCTTCGCTTGCGTAGACTTCCCACTGTAGGCCGCCGTCCAACGATTTGCCGTCAGTTGTCTCTAAAAGCTTTTTGTTTGCCGCATGGGTAAAAGACGAGTTCTCAACTATAGATTTACACATTGCAGAGACTTCTTGCATAAAGTTCTCGTTGTCAAAGACTACCTCAGCTAATCCCACTCTTAGCGCTTCTTCTGCTTTCAATGTGGCGCCGGTAAACATCATACGTTTAGCAGTGCTAACGCCGACTCTGCGAGGCAGTCGCTGGCTCATTCCCCACACTGGTGTCAGTGCCCATTTTGCGTGCGTATCGGCAAACCTTGCAGTAGTTGAGGCGACAATAAAATCTGCTGCCAATGCGACTTCTAACGCGCCCGTGTAGCAGTGTCCATGCACCGCTGCGATAACGGGTTTAGGTAACAGTTCCATCAGGCGTAGGGTTTCCGAGTGCCAGCCTCTGGAAGGCACGCGTTCGCCGCCTGCAATATCTGCTAAGTCGTGACCCGCGGAAAAGCATTTGCCTGCACCGCTCAAAACTACACAATTCACAGAATCATCTTTGCCGATATTGGAAACGTGTTTGCGCAGCTCTTCAAACATTGAAACCGTTAGCGCGTTAAGTTTGTCGGCTCTGTTCAATGTTAAGTAGGCGACACCTTGATTATCTTCGCGTAGAACTAATGGGGTTTGATCTGTCATTTTAATTCCTTAAATACGGCTCTGCATTGGGTTAATCACTTGTGGCGTAAATTGGCAAGTTGCGGGCAGGTTAACTAACAGCAAAAGTACAGTGGGCATTGACTTCAGCCCACTGTCCTAGGGTACTAGATAGGCAGTGTTTGCTGGCTAGCACTCGGTCCAGCTAGTCAGGATGCTGGCGCTAGTCAAAGTCGCTGGCGCTGTGACGTTCAGTTACGCGTTCTTCTTCGGGGCCCCAAGGTCTGTTAACCCTGCGCCCGCGCTGTACTGCAGTGCGTTCTTCAATTTGCGTAGCCCATCTAGCTACATTGGTATAAGTCTCTACTTGCAGGAATTCGCGCGACTCATAAATATTGTTGAGCACCAAGTTGCCATACCAAGAGTAGTTGGCCATATCTGAAATGTTGTATTCATCGCCGCAAAGGTAGGTGCGTTCCGCCAGATTTCGGTCCAATACATCTAGCTGGCGCTTTACTTCCATGGCAAATCTATTTATTGGATATTCGTATTTTTCCGGTGCGTACGCATAAAAGTGACCGAAGCCGCCACCAAGATAGGGCGCGCTGCCCATTTGCCAAAATAGCCATGACATACACTCTGCACGCTGTGACGGTTCTGTGGGCAAGAACGCGCCAAATTTTTCTGCTAAGTAGACCATGATGGCACCGGACTCAAACACGCGAGTGGTGGGTGAAGTGCTGTGATCTACCAGCGCTGGAATTTTGGAGTTCGGGTTTGCTGCTACGAAACCGCTACCAAACTGGTCACCGTTACCGATGTTAATAATAAATGCATCGTATTCTGCGCCGCTAAAACCTAAGGCTAGGAGTTCTTCGAGGAGAATAGTGACTTTTACACCGTTAGGTGTGCCTAGAGAGTAAAGCTGAAGCGGGTGTTCGCCTACGGGTAGCTCTTTGTCGTGAGTAGCACCGGCAATAGGGCGGTTAATATTGGCAAACTTGCCACCGCTGCTTTGGTCCCATGTCCATACTTTGGGGGGAACGTAGGTGTCTTGTGTGCTCATGCTGCTCTCCTATTTTTTAAAAGTTTTGCAAAGAACTGAGTGTACGAGACTTTTTCAATATTCTTCTAGTGGAATTTGAAGCTAGTTGAGTGAATAAATTGTGTGGGCAAGAAATTCGGGAAGATAAAAGGCAGGCAAATAAGTAGATGGATGGAAAATTTCCCTAAGCTCGCTTTATCCGCACTACTTTCATGATTTCAAACTCCATTCCGGCGATGTCCTCCGTGTGTGGGTAGTAGGTGATATTTACACGAGCGCCTTTCAAGTTTTTATAGAGTTTTTTACGGAGGTATTTGAAGGGCACATCATAGTCCTCTAGCATAACGGTGTTGTGGACCCAGTCGTCGGCTTCTCTTTGCACGTGGCTGGCAACCTTAGCCATATCTAGTTGGTTGAGCTGTTCGTTCTTCTTCAGCATCTTGCTTAGATCAGATTCCATACTCCACCCTTGGCGTTGCAACGATTCGCAAATAACAATCAAGCCTATACTAAAGCCGGAATAGATTTTAGGCGGCAAGAGCAGTGAGTTTGCACGATGATGTGATAACCTTGAGTGTCGAATTGAGCCCTGCCTATCTGCTTGGGCAGTGAAGTTAGGCTGTTTTAGATCAGAAAAACCGAATGCTCAATTTATAGACCTACTTATTAGACAACGATTTACAGAACACTGATCAAATATTGGGAGAGCACGGTATGGAAGCATGGATTATAGACGCGGCACGTACACCTCGGGGTGTTGGCAAGCAAGGCAAAGGCGCACTCTGGGAAATGCACCCTCAGAAGCTGCTTTCCACTGTTCTGCGCTCACTCGCTGAGAGAAATAACCTCAACACCGAGGAAATTGATGATGTGATCATCAGCTGCAGTAGCCAAGTAAAAAAGCAGAGTAACTGTATTGGCCGTATGTCGGCATTAGACGCTGGGTATTCTATTAAGGCCTCCGGTGTCACCCTAGACCGCTTTTGTGGAGGTGGTATTTCTGCAGTGAATATGGCGGCTGCCAGCATCATGTCCGGTATGGAAGATTTAGTGGTTGCCGGCGGTGTTGAAATGATGTCCTACGTTGCCGCCGAGGGTATTCCTACACCCTTGGATGCGCACAATACTGATTTACGTGACCGTCACCCTCAAACCAATGTGGGTATTGCCGCAGATATTATTGCTACTCAAGAAGGCTTTAGCCGTTTAGAACTTGATGCATTCTCCGCTGAGAGTCAGCGCCGTGCAGGGTTGGCTATGCAAAGTGGTGCCTTCGCCAAGAGTCTTATTCCGGTTTACCGTCCTGATGGCACCTTGGCTTTAGATGACGAAGAATTTCCTCGCCCTCAGACTACTGCCGAGAGCTTAGCTAAGTTACAGCCAGTCTTCGGCAATTTCATGGACCTACCTTTTTATGATTCAGGTCTGACCTTCCGCGAAATGGTCGCAAAACACTGGCCCGGGCTTGATGTAGAGCACGTACACCATGCTGGTAGCTCTTCGGGCGTAGTAGATGGCGCGGGTGCATTAGTACTCGCTTCTCCCGAGTATGCCAAGGCGCATGGTCTAAAGCCACGCGCTAAGATTAAAGCTATGGCCAACATGGGTCACTCACCAGAACACATATTAAACGCGCCAGTCGACGCAGCGAAGAAAGTGTTAGGCAAAGCGAATATGTCACTCAGTGATATCGATTTGTTTGAAGTCAACGAAGCCTTTGCTGTAGTCCCTGTTAAGTTTATGCGCGATCTAGGTGTTGACCATAACAAGGTTAACGTCAACGGCGGCGCTATTGCGTTGGGTCACCCAATTGGTGCTACCGGTGCCATGTTGATTGGCACAGCATTAGATGAGCTTGAACGTAGCGATAAATCAACTGGTCTAGTGACCATGTGTGCGGCGGGTGGTATGGCGCCAGCGGTGATTATCGAACGTATGTAATTTAGTAGGGCATTAGTTCCCTACACTGTAAGGCGTCACTTGTGACGCCTTTTTTGCATTCCACCTGCGGAGTTTGCTTCGCCTAGCTAGGTGGCATATTTAGAGATTTGGGAGTTTAGTAATCGTGTCTAGTGAGAATTCGGCTTTGAATGATTTGGGTTTTGATCCTGATGCTTTGCGGGAGAAATATCGACTCGAAAGAGATAAGCGTTTGCGTGTTGATGCAAATGAGCAGTATCAGCAAGTGACCGGAGATTTCTCCCATTATGTAGATGACCCATATGTTGAGACAGGGTTCACCAGAGCGCCGTTAGAAGATCAGATGGATGTCGTTGTCATTGGAGGTGGTTTTGGCGGCCTGTTGGCTGGTGCACGTCTTACCGAAGCCGGTGTTGGGAGCGTGCGAATCATCGAAAAGGGCGGCGACTTTGGTGGCACTTGGTACTGGAATAGATACCCGGGCGCTGCATGTGATGTTGAATCCTATGTGTACCTACCCCTGTGCGAAGAACTGAACTTCGTACCTAAAGAAAAATACACCCACGCGCCGGAAATCTTAGCTCACAGCAAAGCTATTGGTGAAAAATTTAATCTCTATGAAAATGCCTGCTTTCAAACAGAAGTAGAAGGGCTTGAATGGGATGAAAAGAGCAAACTTTGGACAGTAAAGACGAATAGAAATGATCGTATGCGAGCGCGCTATGTGGTTATGGCTAACGGCCCGTTAAACCGGCCTAAATTGCCAGGGATAGAAGGAATTAACGACTATAAAGGCCACACATTCCACACTAGTCGATGGGACTATAATTACACCGGTGGCAGTCCAGAAGGAAATTTGACCGGTCTAAAGGATAAAAGGGTCGGTGTTATCGGTACCGGCGCTACAGCTATCCAGTGTGTGCCTCATTTAGCGAAAGGCGCTCAAGAACTTTATGTTTTTCAGCGCACGCCATCATCGGTCGATGTCAGAGCAAACCGGCCGACTGACCCCGAGTGGGCGGAGAGTTTGCAGCCGGGTTGGCAGCAAGCGCGCATGGATAATTTTAACACGCTGGTTTCAGGCGGTTTCGCAGATGAAGACATGGTTAACGATGGCTGGACGGAAATTATTCGTAACTTAGGTTCGATGGTTAACTTTAAAGGTGGTGCGCGTCTTTCGCCTCAAGAGATAGGCGAGAAAATGGAACTGGCAGATTTCCAGAAGATGGAGCAGGTCAGGGCGCGCGCAGAGGAACTGGTCAATGATCCCGCCACTGCTGAAGCGCTCAAACCTTATTATCGGCAGTTTTGTAAACGACCATGTTTTAACGACGAATATCTAGAGGCGTTCAACCTTCCTGGCGTGCACTTGGTAGATACCCAAGGTCAAGGAATTGATCGAATTACCGAAAAAGGCATTGTCGCGAATGGTATCGAAGTGGAGTTAGATTGCATTGTTTTTGCAACCGGCTTTGAGGTGGGTACTGAGTATACTCGGCGATCTGGTTACGACCTCATTGGTCGCAATGGTCTAAGCCTTAAGGATAAGTGGAAAGACGGTATTGCTACATTGCACGGCTTGCAAACCCGCGGATTCCCAAACTGTTTTATTATCAGTAACGCGCAGTCTGGCTTTACAGTGAGCTTTCCACACGCAATGAATGAGCAAGCCAAACACATCGCCTACATTATGAATCGGTGTATTGAGGCTAATGCTGAGACTGTAGATGTTGCCGCCGAAGCTGAAGCCGCATGGGTGGAAGAAATTGTTAGTCTTTCTCGACTTAGTGAGAGCTTTCAAGCCAGTTGTACGCCGGGATATTACAACAATGAAGGTAAGCCAAATCCGAAGAGTATTCAAAACGGCTCCTATGGTGCCGGCCCGGTTAAGTTCTTCAAAGTGCTGGATGCTTGGCGTGAAGAAGGCACTATGCAGGGGCTGGAGCTTAAGTAGTTAAAATATGCAGTGCTGAGTGAATGGTGCTTGCTGAGCACTTGCCTCACTGGGTACTTACACAGTGCTGTGTGCTGCTTATCGTTTGAACCTAGGTATTAGGCTGGGCACCTGGGCATGATACTGCGCATATTTGGCTTTATTTGCTAGCTGGCGTTTGTCAATCATGGGAATACTTATGCCTAGGAATAGGGCGACCATTGCTAGGAATCCCACCCAGCTTAGATGCGAGCCTGACCCAATATAACCGGCTATTGCCAATGCTAACCAAAAGCCTATTTCGCCCAAGTAGTTCGGGTGTCGGCACCAATTCCACACGTCGTAGTCGAGAACTTTTTTTGAGTTATCTGAATTTTGTCGGAATGCGCTGAGTACATTGTCCGCTCGAAACTCTAACCAAACCGCTAAAAACCCTAAGCAAAGCCAAATCAGATCCATATTTCTGAGTGGGGTGCCTAATTCGCCAGAGGTTGCAGCACTACTTATCAATAGCCAGATGGGTAAACAGCCGACAAAAACTAAAACCGTTGGGAACATTTGGATGCCCAGAAAGTCGACCAAAGGAAAGAATATTCCAGTTTTAGCTTTTAGATCTACGTAACGCCAATCTACATGGGTTAGTCCTTGCCACCCTCTGGCCCAATTGTGTGTGAGTCTCATCGACCATAAAGAGGTGAGCAGTAAAACTAGCCCAAGCCTTAAATCAAATACCTCGTAGCTGAACAACCAAAATATCATTAGGAGCGGAGGCGCCACAGACCAGTAGGGGTCATAGAAACTTGAATTACTGAAGGCGCAGGAGAATAGAAAAATGATAATTGTTGCTACTACATCCGCCAAAGCCGCCTGCAGTAGTGGGTTTTCTATGGGCGCATAGTAGATGGCAAAGACTGCCGCGCCCAATGCGCAAAGATAGGCAGTGATGACCCAATAAAACTGGCTTGCAGAACTACTGTTGGTTGTTTGCATAAGTCTTAACTTAGTCGGCTGTGATTTAGAACGCTATTGCCATGGAGTTTAGGTTCGCCACGCAAACCGCGATTTGTTTATTGAGTAGTCTGCCCAAAAAATTAATTTACAGGGTTATAGCTGGATGTTGCAAATGCATTGCCAACACCCACGAGGTCCATGCTGCCATATGTCTGATTTTGCTTGGATGCCACTTGATGGGGCGCCACTTTATCCTATCTTTTTTCTAGGATTCCTAGGAATCCTATGCCTTGGGGCCAGAGAGCGACCACCTAAGGCTAAACTAGAGGTTTACAGATGGTTGTTTTTCATAACAAAGCCTACTGCGTGTTGGTGCTCTGCTTATTCTCGTTCTCGCTGAGTGGCTGCCGGGTGTTAACGCCAAATTTTGCCGCGCTCTATTTAGATGGGCCAGATCAACTTGAGCGCGAACTAGTGCATCCGCCAGCGATTATTATTCCTGGCTTGCTGGGTAGTCGTCTTGTCGATACGAAAACTGGTAAGGAGGTATGGCCCGGCTCTTTATTTGATGTTGCCTTGGGTCGCTATAGAGACTTAGTAGTGGACCTAGACGCGAAGTCTGGAGATAACGCAACGCTAGTTTCTGCAGGTATCGCCGAGAGCAAGTTGGGTGTGGACTTCTACGGCGAATTGCTGCGAGTTCTTGTGCAATATGCTGGGTATGAGAGGGCAGCCTTGGGTGGGGGTCGCCCACGCCCTGGTCAGCGGCGGCTGTACGTTTTTGACTATGATTGGCGACAGGATAATGTCCAAACGGTCAGGAAGCTACACGATTTCATTCTCGCTATTCGTGCAGATTATGCGGACCCTACACTGAAGGTCGACGTGATTGCTCATAGTATGGGTGGGTTGATGGCTCGCTATTATTTGCGCTTTGGTAACGCAGATGTGTTGCAAGACAATGACCTGAAAGTAACTTGGGCTGGGGCGGGAGCCATCAATAAAATGATTTTGCTCGGTGCTCCTAACTTAGGTTCAGTGTCTGCTATAGAGGGGTTTATTCGTAGTCAAACGGTAGGTTTGAGACGAATTCCAGAAGAAGTAGTGGCCAGCATGCCGAGTACCTATCAATTATTCCCGCACCGTATAGTCGACTGGCTATACGATACCTCGGGCCAGCGGCTAGATATCGATCAGTTCGATACGTCGATCTGGCGAGAGTTTGGCTGGAATATTTTTTCTGCCAAGGTGCGTCGCAGGGCGATTGAGGAGAAAGGATTGGACTACTATCGAAAATTGACCACTTACTTTGAACGCAGTGCGGAGCGAGCTCGAAGGTTCAGTTGGGCTTTAACGGTTTGCCCTAACTTTGATGAAAATAGTGGTGGCTGCTCCGAGGTCGTTGAACCACCGGTTAAATTGGTGGTCTTTGGCGGCAACTGCGCAGCTACTCCCTCTCGTTGGGTGGTGGAGGTCGATGGCGTTGGGCGGCGGATCGTGAGGTTCAATCCCAAACAAATTCGCTCTAAGGTAGAAGGTATAGATTATGCCGACTTAATGTTTGATCCAGGGGACGGTACCGTTACTAAACCCTCATTGTTGGCACGCGATGCACTTTCTCCGCACACGCCAAGACATAAATATTCCTACTTTCCTTTGGCATATAGTTTTTTACTTTGTGCCAAGCACTCCGCGCTTACCGGCAACCGGCATTTTCAAGCCAACTTGCTTGATGTATTACTCACTAGGGCGTGACCTTGGGAGTTACATAAAGACCATGTATTGAGGTAAGTTAATCCCTTTGGCGTTAGTTCTGGGCGAGAGAGCCTTTTACAGCGAAAACCATGTTCCAACGATTAGAGAATGTCTATGCTTGCCAATTTCCACCGTCACCTTGTGCCACTCGCCTCCACCGTATTGTTAGGGTTTGTTTTAGGCGCCTGCGATACTGCTATCAAATCTCAGCCTGAGATTTATGCGGACATGGTATTGCACAACGGCATTGTTGCTAGCGTTGATGAAACAATTGGTAATGTGCAAGGGATAGCAATTTCAGGCCATGAAATTATTGCCCTAGGCACCAATGAAGAGATGAATGCATACATCAATGCTGACACTCAGGTTATTGACCTAGCCGGTCGTTTCGCCATGCCTGGATTTATAGAAGGGCATGGTCATTTTATGAGTCTAGGGCGCTCTAAACAGATTCTTGATTTGACGGACATTACGAATTGGCAACAAGCCGTGAGTCGTGTCGCTGCGGCAGTAGATGGCGCAGAGCCGGGCGAATGGATTTTTGGTCGCGGTTGGCACCAAGATAAATGGAATCGTATTCCTGAAGATGCTGTGGAAGGAGTACCACTGAATCGAAGCCTGAATCTTATTTCACCAAATAATCCAGTCTTATTGGGCCACGCTAGTGGTCACGCAGCATTTGCAAATGATGCAGCTTTGCAGGCGGCGGGTATTGATAAAGATACCGCTGATCCGGAGGGCGGTACAATTTTGCGCGACGTAGATGGTCGTGCTACCGGTTTACTGCGTGAAACAGCCCAGCGTTTAGTGGCTAAGGCTGGCCTTGATTACGAGTCCCAGCGCAGTGCTGAAGAGCAAGAAAGGCTAAAGCGCGAGCAGGTATTCTTGGCCAGCGCCGAAGCCCTTGCTAATGGTGTAACTTCTTTTCAGGACGCAGGTGCTGATTTTGCGACTATAGATTTTTTCAAACAGCTGGAAAATGAGGGCGCGCTGCCTATACGCCTGTATGTGATGGTGCGTGGCGAGGACAATGCACAGATGGACGAGTTGCTTGGCGCATATTTGATGCCCATCGAGGGAAATGATTTTCTCACCGTGCGATCTATTAAGCGTCAGCTTGATGGTGCTTTAGGCGCTCATGGTGCATGGCTGTTAGAGCCTTATATAGATTTGCCCAGTACATCGGGTTTGGTTTTGGAGACGGTTGAAGATATTCAAGAAACCGCTAGGTTAGCCGTTAAGTATGGTTTTCAGGTCAATACTCACGCCATCGGCGATCGGGCTAACCGTGAAACCCTAAATCTTTATCAACGTGCTTTTAGTGACCTTGAGAATGAAGATGCGGACTTACGTTGGCGTGTGGAGCATGCTCAACATATTGATCCAACAGATGTGCCGCGCTTTGCCCAGCTGGGAGTTATTGCCTCAATTCAAGGGGTACATTGCATCTCCGATGGTCCATGGGTGCCTTCACGGTTAGGCGAAGAGCGAACGCGGTTAACCTCCTATCCTTGGCGCGATCTGATTGACACTGGTGCAGTTGTTACAAATGGTACAGATGTGCCAGTTGAGGCCATAAATCCTATAGCCTCTTTTTATGCTTCTGTTTCTAGAATGACCAATAGTGGTGAAAAGTTTCATCCCGACCAAGCAATGACTAGGGAAGAAGCTCTTGCCAGCTACACAATAAATAATGCTTATGCGGCTTTTGAGGAAGCTTATAAGGGTTCGCTGGTACCGGGTAAGTTGGCAGATATTGTCGTGCTTTCGCAAAATATTCTTACCGTTGAAGAGTCTCGTATTCTTGAAACCGAAGTAGATATGACGATTGTTGCCGGACAGGTGCGTTACGAACGGGAAGATTGAGAGCGTTTAGGTTCGTGCCTTAGTTTTGCGGTGACCTGAAAATCTGCTGCTGGGGCCGTTGGCCTTCGTGCTGATTTACTCAGATTCTTTCCTGAGAAAGCACTTTGTGAAAGACTGTTTAATTAATTCATAGAAGGGAAGTTCAATGCCTCAGCCCACAGCCTTAGATCTGCCTATGGTCGACCCGTTACCAGAAGCCACTCAGAAGTACTTCGATATATGTAATGACAAATTAGGCATGGTGCCCAATGTGCTGCAAGCCTATGCCTTTGATGTGGATAAGCTCAATGCGTTTACCAGTTTCTACAATGACTTGATGTTAGCTAGTAGCGGTTTAACTAAGTTAGAGCGTGAGATGATTGCGGTAGTCGTCTCGTCTATCAACCGTTGTTTTTATTGCCTAACCGCTCATGGTGCCGCCGTTAGAGAGCTTTCGGGCGACGCTAAGTTAGGCGAAATGATGGTAATGAATTATCGAGTAGCTGATCTCGATACGCGCACGCGAGCTATGTTGGATTTCGCCGCGCAAGTTACCGTTGAGAGCTACACGATTGAAGAAGCGGATCGGCAAGCCCTACGCGATGTAGGTTTTAGTGATCGAGATATCTGGGATATTGCTAACGTAGCTGCTTTTTTTAATATGACAAACCGTGTAGCCAGCGCCACTGATATGCGACCTAATGATGAATATCACGAGCAACATCGTTAGAAGAACCAAACTTGGCTTCTATTTAGCGTCTATTTAGCTTCTATAAAGTGCGCCTTTTAAGATACTAAATGCCGGCCGGTAAATGCTAGATCTGCATAGTTTTTCTCGGCAATGTTTCGATCAACAGCTTGCCCTGTAACTGCTTGTTCTAGCAAATCCAAATAGCGATGCCAGCCTGCAAGTACGGCTATGGCAACTTCCAGTTTGGTTAACCCGTTGCTAAACACTAGCGTGTCACTAAAGTGCAGGTGGCAGCCATTAGGTGTCGCTTCAAGCTGAAAGATAATAGTGCCCAATTGCAGTAGGTTAGGTTCTTGTAGTGCTTCAATGTGACCTTGAATGTGCGCTGGCCCAGAGCACTCTTCTGCAAACCATAACTCATACTTAGCGCCTAGTTGCGGAGTAAAGCGGAACCCCGGAGACCATCTGTTTAGCTCTGCTTTGTCGGTTATAGTCTTCCACAGGTGTTCTATGCCGGTACTGAAGGTTCGGTCAAAATGCACAGCAATATTGCCGTTAACCGCGCTTTGTAGCCATCCAACCCGACCCCCTTCCTCACAGCTGTCTTTATGTTCTTGTGTGATCAATTGCATTCCCCGAAAAAGCGATAACAGTAGTTCGCCGTTAACTGTTAACAAGAAGATATCAATCTAAAGGGATCTATCTGCTCTATTCCTAGATTGAGCGACCACTGGCAGTTTTCGCGGTTTACTCGGTAGTCCTTTGAATAGCTGCTTTATCTCCCAATATCAATTCAGGGGCAGCGAACGCTAGCCATTTTTGTTGCGTCTGATTGTTACGTTTGATTACGCGCGCTGACTATCCACACCGCTGCGCCTAGGTCTAAGCCATTGTCAGTCATATGTGGACGGAACATTTCCCGTACCGCATCAAGGGCCTGTGTTTTTTCAGTGCCTTGCAGGGTTGCAACTGCATTGGCAGCAGGGCCGATTTGTGTTTGGAAATACAGCGCATCATCTAAATTGTCAGCAATGTGTAGTTGACACTGAAATGACTCAATCTGCACCTGGTCAAAACCTGCATCTGTGAGTGTCGCTAGAACATAGGCAGGGTCGGAGAACGCAAAAGGCCCAGGTGCTTTGGGGTTGGGTGGGGTTGCTGGGGGAGTAACATAAGGCTGTACAGCTTTGCCTGCTAATGACATCCATGGATTTTCGCTTGGAGGCTGCCAGCATATAAACACCATTCGCCCGCTGGGTTTCAAGGCTTTGCGCAAATTTTTGAAAGCCGCTTCTGGTTCTGCAAAGAACATCACACCAAACCGCGAAAAGAGTAGGTCATACTGATTATCAAATTCAGCGTCGGCGGCGTCGGCTTGGGTAAAAGTGACATTTTGCATGCCAGCAGCTCTAGTGCGGGCGTGGGCCAACATAGGTTCTGATATATCTAATCCAGTCACTGTACCCTGACTCGCGGCCAAGGCGAGGCTGGTATCACCACAACCGCAGCCAACATCAAGGGCTGTTTCCGTTGCCGAAAATTCGGCCGCTGCAAGTCCAGCTTTGGAAAGTGGCGCAAGCAGCTGGTCAAGGTGGGCTTGTTGATCAACCCATACTGCGCCAGCTTTTGCGTTCCAATATTCGATCTGCTCGCTATTTGTGTCGCTCATTACGCCTCCTAGCGCTTGTCATTAACTAGTGTTGGATCAACCAAAATCTTCGCATGTAGCTCCGGATTAGCCAAATCTTCGAAAGCCTGTGCTACACCATCTAAACCTACTGTAGCGGTGATTAGTGGCGCAACGTCCACATATCCTTCGGCTATGTTGTGCAAAGTCTCGGCAAATTCTTCAGGTTTGTAGCCCAACACAAATTGTAGATTCAGCTCCTTGTTGATACCCACCAGTGGCCTTATCTGATCTGATTCCATGCATACGCCTACAACTACAATTCGACAGTTTCTCGGAGCACCAGCCATAATTTGATCAATGACGCCCGGTACCCCCACACATTCGAAAAACACGCCTTCGCGAAAGGTCTGTCCGGAAAAAGGTTCTATAGGCATCGGGTTACCATTTACATCGTTTTTTGCCATAGCCATCCATGACTCATACGGCGAGTTTTTGCTTGGGTCGATTGTTTCATCGGCGCCCATAAGCTGTGCCAGTTGACGCCTTTTGACGCTGTAATCCACCGCGATAATGGGTCCGATACCCAATTGTTTTAGCGCACTAATAACCGCCAAACCTACAGGGCCGCAGCCAATAACCAGGGGTAATTCACCTTTATTCATTTTTGCCATTCTTATTGCATGTAAACCCACGGCCATGGGTTCTGTGAGCGCGGCGTGTTGTGTGGCTAGGCCATTGGGTACAGCTAGTAACATGGATTCCAGTAGCACCATGTTTTGCGAGTAACCTCCGGGAACAAGGTTGGAATAACCTACGGTTGTAGGAGTTCCGTTGTGTACTGTCATTGGTACGGAGCAAACTCGGGTACCTGCTTTAAAGTCATGGTTGGTATTGGGACCGTGATCTAAGACCTCGGCGCAAAATTCGTGACCCATAACAATGTCTTTGGTTAGATCCATGTCAAATGATCCTCCAGTCTCTATGGACGTTTGCACCATTTGGTCGCCGTGTTTGAGCGCATGAAGGTCCGAGCCGCAAATGCCGCATGCCAAGGTTTTAACCAATACCTCACCGTCGCCGGGTGTGGGTGTTGCCATGTCGTCGACGACTATCTCAGAGTCGCGCATAATTGCTGCTTTCATAGTAGCTTCCTGCTTCTTATGGATATTTGTATCCATGGATACTACCCCAGAGGATTCGAAAAAAACTATAAGTGTCTTGATGGCGGCGAAGGTAAGGCATAGATTCTAGGCAGCTTTTGGAAAAAGTAGGTGGGCATCTTGGGTTTGGATGTTTACTAAACTAGGGGAGAGTGCAGGTGGTTCAACATCTCTTGTTCAAGCCAGAATTTGCCAGTGAAGTACAGGTATTTAAGTCGTTAAAGATGGTTACATCTGCACTGCAATTGATGCAGTTGATTACTCAATCAACGTTGAGTCATGTAGCTAAGTTTTAGTGCGAGCGCCTTCTTAAAATTGATTGCCAGCGTTACCCTACGCACTCTCACGCCGCTAATGATTTACTCTTAGCAACTCGTCAAAATCCTTATTCTTTGCTCTGGTCTTTAATATCGTCAAACTAGCGGCCACAACTTCGGGTCTGAGATAGGCTAAGATAGCCGTCTTATAGCTGTTTCTGGACTTTAATTCTTCCCAGTAGCATTTTAGGTTAGGGCGATGAGAATTAAAAAGGTCTTCTAACATTGTCAGTAAATTTAGACGATCTAGCAGCACCATCATTTCGATGTCTATCTGGGTGAAGGTCTCTCCAGCAACCCACGGCCCTCCATGCTCTTTTAAAGAATTTTCAGCCTCGTCAAGTTGCGCTTCAATGGCTTCTTTTGCTGTTTCGAAGGCATCGGTTAAATTCGAATTTTCTATTACGGATGCCAATGTAGGTGCTCTTAAGGCTGAAGCGCTTATGGATTTTCGTGAAAAACGATTTATCAAAAAGGTCTTTAAGACTTTGCGAAAACTAACTTGCTCTATAGTCGCCTCAAAAAGTGGAAAAGATATAATGAAAATTTCATTTCCCGGCACCATTTGGAATTGATCTTTGTCCAAGAGAGACATTTTTCCCAACCACTCCTTAAGCCTAGATTTTTCCTCTTTGAGCTCAGGAATCATTAGACCACTAGCTGATTGTTGCTCGATTACATATCTCATCTGCTTTCTAGAATCGTAAATAGCATTGCCATTGTGCAAGAGTACTGGGATTTGGTGTCTCGGCAACTGGCCCAAGGTGTCGTTTGGTGCGGCGGAACTCAAATCAGAGTCCACTTTGATGATATGACTTTTGTATGAAATTTTTAGTTCCGCCAAGCAAACTCTAATTCTTTGCGAGGGCACTAATTCATTGTGGTAGAGCTCCCATTCGTGATTATGAGTTATCTCTTTTTCTAAGCTAGAGATAACCGAGCTGATTCGCCCTTGTCTTTTCTTTCTCAGAGCCCAGTAAGCGATAATCATCATAGAGATTGCGATGATGATCAAGGTTGTCACGCCTGACATATATTCTTGCCCTTAGAAGCAAGCGCCCCAAAATTGCGGAGCAGCTTCTTTTTATTATTATTTTTCTTCGTTGCCGGTTTCTCCTCTCGTTAAGTACTAGAGGCCGACAGGGTCGGAGTAGTGAACGCTAGATTGTACGACAGAGTTGTCTTAACGTTGCGGATAATATAAATCTTCAGGTCAACCAAGTGTGAAAATTTCACTCTGCTTGTGCCCGGCATTTAGCTTAAGTCCACAGAGCGTGTTTTATTCAGAAAGCCTCAATCAATTGCCCCTGAATAAATCCACTCCGCAAATGCACTATGCGCAGTGGATTCAAGTTACCTATGCATATCCCACTTGGAACTTGGCAAGCTCAGAGTCTATCTCTCAGCTTTAACCGTTATTGGGTATTAACCATATTGCTGAAGACCAGGCGCGTTCTTGAATGGTCGCTTGCAAGTCCGATCTGGGTGGACTTCCCGCCTTAATTGCATCCCATGTTGACCAGCGGCAGGTTGGGTTTTCCAAGGCACGAACATAATAAAATGCTCTGTATTGGGGGTTGAAGTCTGGGTCCTGCCATGTGGCATTGAGTTCCGCTGCGCCCAAGTTACGACTTATGCCACAAGTAGTGAGATCTACTTGAGCACCGTTATTCGGGCAGCGGTGGGTGATGGGATCAACACTGCCGCCGTCAGCGCAAGCCACGTCATACACCTGCTCATTGTGCTGGCCGTCAATGGTCCAACCTTTAATGATTTGCAGTCTTTGTAGTGGTGCGGAGTTAGGGTCCTGGCTAGCCTGGGCCAAAAGGGTAGGCGCCTGCTGTCCGTTGGTTAGCAGTTCTGAACCCATACTGACGCCATTTGCATAGGCTGCTGCAACTGCTGTTGAGTCGTTCAAAGTATTGTCCGCCAAGTCATAGCCTGCAAACAATCTAACCTTCATTCTAGGTCCAGAAGTGGCAAAGGTTTCTTTGCGCCTAAATGCGCTATAGATAGCATTTCGAGTATTTTCTTCCGCCCAGACACCAGTTAACCCAGATGCTCCCCAAGTTTCATAAGCTCCTGATGCATATTGTTTGCCTCCCACCTGTTTGATTTCAACGCGACCGGCAGCTTTGATGATCTCGGCATCGCCCGCGGAAAGAGGCTGTGATCCACGGCGGCTGCCATCACCATCTAAAAGCCCTACTTTGGAAAAGTAATTTTCCTCATCTAGTGACGCTGCCCCTGTATGGGTATCAGACGCTCCAACAAAACCAAATTGATATGCGTTTGTTAGACCCTGATCGCTTAGCGTCATGCCGTTTAATAACGCTTCTCTTGCGTAGGAACCTTGAGGTTGGCTGGCAAGGGTCGTCGCTATGCGGTATGGCATTATCTCAAAATTAGCCCATTCATCTTTTTGTGAAAGAAGCGGGTGCGTCTCAGATGTACCCTTTACTTGAGTGATTTCTACAAGCGGTTCATTACGAATTCTGCGCTGAGCGTATGACTCATCTATGGGGTTACTGGCCCAGTCGACCATTTGAAACATTGCGCCATTAGATCCATTTGAGTTGTGGGGTATAGCTAGCGTTTCTATGCCTTGTGCTCTGAGCCCGTCCATCCAATCCCATAAACCTTCAGGATTTTGACTATGAAAACGTGAAAACGGCATGGCCGGCAGTTTATCGGAGTCTTTGAAAATAACATTGCGGTGCAAATTGCCGCGCCCATCGGTAGACGATGTGTACTCATAGGCAACAAAAGTGGTGAATTCACCGGGGCGGTTGTTTGCTTGGGCTGCTTGCACAATATCAGCCCATGCGTCCTTGGCAATTTGATTGACTACGTTAACGTCAGTTTCTCCGCCGGCAATTCTATTCAGTGTGTCCGGTAGAAATGTACTAAAGGCTTTCACCCGCTGAGGCAGACTTGCGATATTCAGGTTGTCAGGTGCATTGATATCATGTAAATCCTGCACGTGAGGTTCACGAGAAAATTCGCTGTTGGTATTAGCTGCGGCCTTTACAGCACCCAAAAACATGGCGTGATCGGTAACTGCATAGAAGTCTAACGGCTGGCCTAACTGTACTTGGAAGCCTGCTGGGTGAGCTATTGCCTCACCTTGGGCATATCTATATGCATCATATGGCGTGGCTACTGTGCCGAAGGCGTAGGCATCAAATGAGTAGTCTGTATGAACGTGTAGATCGCCAAAATAGGCTTCTCTGTAAGCGTTTGCTTGAGGTTCGCCGGTAATTGTTTCGGCGGGCATAACAAGGCTTGGGGCGCTGAATCTAGGCATAAGGGTGCGCCCTTCGGAAGCCGCCTCGCTTGAGGTACTTTCCTGTGGGCTAGAACAGCCAACTAAAAAAATTGCGGCAACAATAATTGCACCGCGCGTTAACTGATAACTTAGCGTATCCATAAGTCTCCTCTCCTTGCTGAATGCTGTGCTGATATTAAATTACACCATTAGCAGCAAAAGTGCATAGACCACTGGACAAATTTTGCTTCCTAGAGCTCGCCAAGAACTGTGTACTAAGGGCATTATTCGAAGAAAAAAAAGCCCGCAAAAAGCGGGCTTAGTGTCATTTAGTCGCGGTTTTAACGGTCGCCGAACCTGTAGGTTACATCTATGCCGTAGTAGCGGGGGTAGAGGGCTTCTGCAGCTAAGCGAAAATCTCGAGCTTCCGTTGGCGTAGCTAAGCCTCTGGAGTAGACCTGATCAGTCACGTTGTCAACGAAGCCCTTCACTGTCCAGTTTTCTGCGGCATCGCGCCAAATTAGGGACAAATCAATGCGAATACGTTCAGGTACTTCATCTAGAGATCTTTCGATACCAGAGGAGTAGTAAGAACCTGTATAGGCATAAACTGCGCCTGCTGTGAGCGAACTATTCGCTAGCTGCCATTCGTAGGTAGTCCACAGGGTCGCCTTCCACTCTGGAATTCGCTTTAATGCATTGCCGTTGAAGTTGCGCACCAAAAAGTTGTCAGCGCCGGGGTTATTTGGATCCAAATTGAAGTCATTGAATATGCTTGTTGGGTAGGCAGGGTTGTCGTCCTCTAAGACAAAGAGATCCGAGTCGTACTCTGTTTTTGTATAGCTTGCATTACCACCAAGGCTAAGCGCGTCGCTAATTAACCAGATTACTTCAACTTCTACACCAGCATTTGTGGCTGAGTTGGCGTTAACTACTTGGTCAAGGGCGCCACTGGCAGCTGAATTGAAAATTTCGATTCGGTCTTGATAATCTGAATAATCATACAAGTAGGTAGAGCCGTTTATTTGTAATTGACCATCTAACAACGTGCCTTTGTAGCCTAGCTCATAAGCCATTACTTCTTCTTGATCATAGGTTAGCAATGCGCCAACTGCGCGTGAGTCGCCAATGCCAAGAGAATAACCGCCGGCCCTATAGCCTGTAGTTACAGAGCCGTAGATCAAGGTGTCCTCGGTGGGTGTCCAATCTAAATTAACTCTGAAAGAAACATCTCCCCAATCGTCTTCGTCGGCTGCTTGGTCAGCAAATGAAAACGGAATACCTTGAAGTAGTAGGGGGGTCGCACAGTTTGCGCTGCCTAATGCGCACGTTGGGGTTATCGGATTTGCTGGGTTGAAAGTCGGTGTGGCAGCGCCGGCAAAGATGTTTGCAATGGCCAGTGGTGTGAGGCCTAGAGCGCTACAATCTGTGGCGAACGCAGCATCGCATTGCCCGTCTAATGCTGGTCCGAACCCGGCAAATGGGCCATCGCTAAGGTTGGCTTCGAAATATCCGGTACGATTCTCCGAAGCTGCTTTTTCGTCATTAGCCCAACGTACTCCAACCGTTAATGCCCAACTGTCACTAAACGTGTACGTACCCTGGGTATAGGCTGCTAGTGCTTTGGTGACTACATCGTTGAAATATTCGTAGGAAGCGCCGCCTGGATCACCTTGCCAGGGGCCAATTCCTCCTGTGCTGCCCAGTCTTTGGTGAACATTGCTGGCGCCAGCTGCGGGAAGGAAGCCCGCCAGATTCCCATAATTATAGGGGGCTACAAAACGCTGGTTATCTCTAAAGGCAAAGTTTTGTCGTCGATCAGAGTTGAAGATATAGAGGCCGCTAGTCATTTCTAGGCGCTCGCCAATCTGCCACAACAACTGTAGTTCGTGGGATGACGTTTCAACCGCTTCTAGGACAGTTTGTCGCGGCTGAGAAAACTCTCCATTTGTGAAGTCGTAGTCGATGTCAAATGTGTAGTCAAAGTCCTGCCATCCAGCTAAGTACTTTAGCGACACTGTGTCACTAATGTCCCAGTTCACGTCGAACTGTATACCTTGCTGAACGAATTCCTCGTCATTACCGTTATTTGTGGCGACGCTGTTGTTCAGGTCGAACAAATTTCGGTCAGTAGTTAATCCAGTCAGGCCAAAGGCAGGGTTTGGCACTTGCGAGGCAGATCTATCGACACCGGGTCTTACCGGTAAGCCGTAAAGTCTTGCACCACTGGTTGGGTGGGTGAAAATGAACTCTCCAGCAGTTGCGCCGGTAGTGGGTCTTAAACCCCGAGCATAGGCTGTGTCACGAACTCCTCGTTGCCCAGCGATGCCGTCAGCTACAACAATGCCTTGGCCGATAATTCTGTCAGAATCTCTATCATTCCAACGTAGATTCATTTGCCAGTCATCAGAGATATCCCATTTCAGTGCTAAAGATATATTTTGGTCATCGATTGTGTTGATGTCCTCGGAACCGTTTTGACCTTCTATGGAACCGTCCCTGTCACGTTTTACCCCAACTAAGCGGTAAGCAAGTTTGTCTTTTACCAATGGACCTGAAAGAACGCCGTAGTATTCTTGGGAACCAAAGTTACCTACAGCTGCGCGGAATTCACCTTCAAACTCGTTAGTCGGCTTATTGGTAATATAATTCAAAGCGCCACCGATAGAGTTGCGTCCGTACAAGGTACCTTGGGGGCCGCGTAATACTTCCACACGCTCTACGTCGTAGAGTCCGTTTTCGGAGGATGCAATTCCAAAGTCTTCGGAATAGATGCCGTTGTAGTATGTGGCAACACCCGGATCACCACCCAATGCACGAAAATTTCGACCAACGCCTCGAATACGAATATCGTAGGCGTCTCTCGTGGTAGCTGGAATGAAGTTGACCAGCTCATCTGCCCCTTGGATACCGAAATCTTCAAGTTGAGATTGGCCGAACGCGGTAATAGAAATGGAAGTATCAGAAACCGTTGACTCGCGCTTTTCCGCCGTAACGATTACTTCCTCAATGACTCGCCCCTCAGCATGTAACTGCTGGGTGGCAAGGGTGGTTGTTGATAGGAATACGATGCTGGTGACAGCAACCCAGTTAAATTGAAAATTCATATGTCTCCCCGAACATTTGTTGACACAAAATAGGATTTTAGGCCGGCAATAACCGGTGGCTGAAACCCATTCATTGGGGACAAGTTTCGACCTATAGCGACAAGATATGTTCGCGGAGAAAGTAAAGCGTAGTGAATGAGCGATAAACGGTAGTTGCTGTATCATGATGAGTGGAGTGGAGGGCTAAATCAGGCGGGTCAACCTTGACTTGGCTTTCATTGTTCTTGAACTGAGAGGCCTTGGACGTTGCCTCATGTGACTGTAAGCCTGGTAGATAGAGAAGCTTTCCTTTCCCGATAGGGGGCAATATGATGTCGCTCCCACAGTAGATTAGTTTTTGCGCCATAAAGGCCGTTTTAATTTGGATATATTGATGAGTGATTACACGAAAATCTTGCTAGAAGAAGATGAAATGCCAACACAGTGGTACAACGTTGTGGCTGACCTGCCAGAACCACCGCCACCGGCCTTACACCCTGGTACTCATCAACCTGCAACGGCAGAAGATTTTGCCCCATTGTTTCCTAAAGCATTGATCGCTCAAGAAATGTCTACGGAACGTTACATCGATATTCCTGGAGAAGTACTCGATGTTTACCGCTTGTGGCGGCCTAGCCCACTGTTTAGAGCGCGTAGATTAGAAAAACTTCTCGATACGCCAGCAAAGATATTTTATAAGTATGAAGGTGTGAGTCCTGCGGGCTCGCATAAGCCCAATACTGCAGTGCCTCAGGTTTGGTACAACGCGCAGGAAGGCGTGCGTAAGCTCACTACCGAAACCGGTGCAGGGCAGTGGGGTAGTTCGCTCGCATTTGCTTGTGCACAGTTTGGCTTGGAATGTGAAATTTGGCAGGTTGCGGCTTCATATTTGGCCAAACCTTATCGTCGTACCATGATGGAAATTTGGGGCGGCAAAGTGCATCCAAGCCCTTCTACTGTTACAGAATTTGGCCGATCTCTATTAGCAGAAGATCCCGATCATCCTGGCTCATTGGGTATTGCCATTTCTGAAGCTGTGAGTGAAGCAGTGCAAGATCCAACTATTCGCTATGCGCTGGGTAGTGTTCTCAACCATGTGTTATTGCACCAAACCATTATTGGCGAAGAAGCTTTGTTGCAGTTGGCTAAAGTAGGTGAAACACCTGATGTATTAGTGGGTTGTACTGGTGGTGGCTCTAACTTCGGTGGCCTGGCCTTTCCGTTTCTGCGTGAGAAGATGGCAGGAAACATGAACCCTACCATCCGTTGTGTGGAGCCTTCTGCTTGTCCAACGCTGACTAAGGGCGAATATCGGTACGACTTTGGTGACACTGCTGGGCTAACGCCGCTGATGAAAATGCATACGCTAGGGCACTCCTTTATACCTGAAGCCATTCACGCTGGCGGGCTGCGTTATCACGGTATGGCCCCGTTGGTTTCCCATGTTTACGAACTAGGCTTAGTGGAAGCCATTTCTGTGCCGCAGACCGAGTGCTTTTCTAGCGCCTTACAGTTTGCTCGCTCTGAGGGCATTGTGCCTGCGCCGGAACCTACCCATGCATTAGCGGCTGCTATTCGTGAAGCCCTAGCTTGTAAGGAGTCAGGTGAAGAAAAAGTCATTCTTACCGCTTTATGTGGGCATGGTCATCTTGACTTAGCCTCCTATGACAAATACATGAATGGCGAAATGTCGGATTTAGATTTGTCTGATGAACAGATTGCAGCGGCTATGCGCTCGGTTCCAGTGATCGCCTAACGGCGACCAATATAGGTTCAGCGCAAAGTAGAGAAACGACAAACTACCTCTTTAGCTGTACGAGCATGCTGTTTTAGATGTTCGTTCATTGGCTATTAGACGGTTTAAAAAGTACAAGTAAATAAAAATACAAAGGGGACATATTGTGAAAATAGATAAGTTTGGCTTGGCGGCTGCGGTTGCAATGGCCTCAGTGCTGTCCGTGAGTGGGGCTGTGGCTGACGAAGTTGCGCAGTCCAGTGCCGGTTTTAACGCGGTGATTGAAGAAGTTGTAGTGACCGCGCGCCGTCGCGAAGAAGGCCTGCAAGATGCGCCTATAGCGATATCTGCCTACACCGGTGACTCCTTGGATTACCGTGGCATCACTACTTTAGATGAGATTTCCCGTTTTGCGCCAAGTTTGACATTGGAAAATAACCCGAGCTTTGGTGGCGCGTCTAACTCTGCCGCTATTTATCTGCGCGGTGTAGGACAAAAAGAGTTTTTACCAACCACTGAGCCAGGCGTTGGCTTATATGTAGATGGTGTGTATATCGCTCGCTCAGTGGGTGCGATATTGGATTTAGTGGATATTGAACGTTTAGAAGTATTACGCGGACCTCAAGGTACTTTGTTTGGCCGCAATACAATTGGTGGTGCAATTTCCATAACCACGGTTAAACCGGAAGTAGGTGGGACCACAACTGGTAGCTTGGGAGTTACCGCTGGCACCGACAGTTTGATGAATTTCAAAGGTTCCGTGGAAACACCTCTTGGTGAAAACGCTGCTGCTCGATTATCGTTGGCAAGCTTCAAGCAAGATGGTTATGTGCAACGGGCAGATGGCATTGACCTAGGCAACGATGACACCATTGCTGGTCGCTTGGCCGTGAATTGGGAACCTACAGATAGTTTTTCTGCCCAGTTTAATTTGGATATTTCTCAAGACCGCGAAAATGGCCCTGCAATGGAATTGATCGGCATTGATTTTACTGATTTAAGCCAGCTCACAGGCGTTGTGCTGGCGCCGCCACCGCCAATGGCGTTTATTCATAACGTCACAACAGCTGCCTTGGGACCGGGCCAACCTTGCGCTGCAACAAATGCTGCAGGTGCTGGCGTCACGTCTAACCCAGCGAGCGCAAATTGCTATGACAACCGCTATGTCGGCAAAGACGGTAGCGACGAGGGTACTGCGCCTGCTTATTCAGAAAACGATACCTTAGGTGCGTCACTGACATTGAATTATGATGTGAGTGAAACATTGTCTTTGAAGTCCATTACAGCTATTCGTCAACTTGATGCGGAATTTGCGCGGGATGGTGACCACTCTCCTCACCGTATTTCTCAGTTCTCTGATGTTTTAGACCAAGACCAATTCACTCAAGAAATTCAGTTGTTAGGTAGTTATGATAGAACGCAATGGGTAGCCGGCTTCTACTATTTTTCTGAGGACGGAACGAATACAAATATCTTAGACTTCACCGTTTCTAATTTCCGTTCAGGTGGTGATTTTGATAACGAAGCTTGGGCAGCATTTGCACAAGTGACTTACGATGTAACTGAAGACTTACACCTAACGTTGGGTGGCCGGTATACAGATGAGCAGAAGTCATTTACACCTGATCAAATCATTTTCCAAAATTACTATGCTGGTATTAGCCAAGTGGTGCCACCGGGTAACCCACTAGCGCCATTAGATGCGCCTTTCCTACAAGCCGGTGGGCGAATTTTACCGTTGTTAGAAAAAGAAATTGAAGTATCAGAATTTACCCCTACTGTGAATTTGGCTTATGACATATCTGATGATGTGATGGTCTACTTCAATTACTCGGAAGGCTTTAAATCAGGCGGATTTACACAAAGAGTATTCCCACCAGTTGTTGCAGGTTTTACGGCACCACCAGGCACACCTGATATAGATCTAATTCCCACTTATGATCCAGAATTTGTTGAAGTTGCAGAAATCGGCTTTAAGGCTGTATTAGCCGAAGGAAAGTTGCGATTGAACGGCGCGGTCTTCACCACCGACTATGACGAGTTGCAAGTGCAAGTGTTTAACAGCGTTGCGCCGGTAACCCGTAACTTAGGTCAGGCATCAATTGAAGGCCTAGAACTTGAAGCACTGTTTGCGCCGGGTGCAGGCTGGTTGGTTGAGGGTAGCTTTGCCTACCTAGATGCGAACTACGACAATATTGATACCAGCATTACTCTAATTAGTGAGTCCTTCGACTTCGAACGTGTACCTGACGTGGCTGCAAGCCTGGGTGTTTCTAAGGAGTTCCAAATGGATGACTCGGGTACATTGGTTGTTCGTGCAGACTGGAGTTATCGCGCTGAGACCTTTAATGACGCCTATAACACACCGCTGCTTGCAACGGACTCGGTACAACTGATTGATGCTAGCGTGCGCTGGATCAGCGCCGATGAAGATTGGTTAGTTACTTTGTCAGGCCGTAATTTAAGCGATGATGATTACTTGATTAGTGGCGTTTACGGCACCGCTTTTCAGTCATTTGAAGGCCTGTTTGATCGTGGTAGAGAGTGGCGTTTAGAAGTTAGACGCGACTTTAACTAAGTTCAAAGTGTCCGTTGCATAGAGTTTAAAGGTAAAGGAAGAATAATGGCGAGAGTAAAAATTGCTAAACCAGAGCAAGTTGAGGATCCTGCTGTACAGGGGATTTTTGATTGGGTAACGCAAATGGAAGGTAGTGTTCCTAACCATTTTTATGTGGAGTTGAACTTCCCTGAATTCTTTACTGCAAAACTCGGTGCCACTAAAGTGTTGTGGGAGGCGGGTGAACTGGAAATGGCTGAAATTCAGCACATTGGCATTCTAGTTTCCCAGCGCAATGGCTGCGCCTACTGCACCGCTGCGTTTTGCACTATCCTTAACCATGGGTTGGGTGAGTCCGAAGATCTGGTTGGCGAGCTTTTGCAAAAAGGCACTGACAGTGTAGATAACGCTCGCCTTAAGCATATATTGGAATATGCATTAAAGGTGAATGATGAGCCCGCGGCAGTTACTGATGCGGATATAGAAGGTCTGCGCGGTGTTGGTCTGACAGATAAAGGGATTGTTCAGGTGACCCATATTGTTAGTGATTTTGGGTCTTACAATCGCCTGAATTTGGCCCTACAAACAGACTACGACTACCAGGACCTTTGGCAGAACTTAGCATTTCCTAAGAAGTAGTTTTACACAACGGCAGTGCTGCGGATTTCGCAAGATCTGCAGCACAACTGCTCAGCTACTTATGTACTCGCATTAACCCTTCTTGGGTTGTTGATGCAACTAACTCGCCAGCCTGATTATAAATCAACCCTCGATTAAAACCTCTAGCACCACTTGCCGTGGGGCTGTCCTGGTCATAAAGCAACCATTCATCGGCTCTAAATGGACGGTGAAACCACATGGCGTGATCAAGACTGGCAACTTGTACGTTGTCCTGCATAAAACTCACGCCGTGGGGTCGAGCGGCTGTATCTAGTAATGACCAATCAGATAAATACGCTAGCACACACTGGTGTAGGCGCGGGTCGTCAGGTAAGGCCTCGCCACTCTTCATCCAACAACGCTGGCGAGGCTCGGCGGGTTCGGGGTTGAGAAGGTCAGTGGGCTCAACGTGTTTCATTTGAATTGCAGAAGAGCCAGTAAAGGATTCTTGAAATTCTGCTGGCCAAGATTGCGCCTGCTCCCTGCGTAATTCGCCTTCGTCCTTAAGCTCTTCGGGCTTAGGTGTAGGGGGCATTGGAAATTGATGCGATAAACCCTCTTCAGCAACCTGAAAGGAAATAGACATGGTAAAAATGGCCTGGCCATGCTGGATGGCGACCACTCTTCTAGTCGTGAAACTTCTGCCGTCGCGAATGCGGTCTACCTTATACAGAATGGGGATGTCTTTATCGCCAGCACGAAGAAAGTAACCGTGCAAGCTGTGCGCCTGTCGATCTTCATCCACAGTACGCGACGCGGCAACTAACGCCTGACCGATAACTTGGCCCCCGTAGACACGTTGCCAACCCTCGTTCGGGCTGGTGGCAAGGTAGTGATTCAACTCGATTTCTTCGAGATCGAGTGTTTCGATAATTTTATTCAATGGTTGCATAGTGCTTCTAGTGTCGCGCTTTTCAGATAGGGCAGTTACTGCTGGGAGGCGGACAATACGCGGTCTGATTCGGTGAGTAAAGTAGTCGGTGTAGAGCGTCTCTCTTGCTGTAAATTTGGACCTTGGCGCGCGCTGAGAAAGGAACGAAACGGAAATAAAAAGGGAAAAAACAAACGCGAAAGGCTGCGCTAAAGATAACTAAATTCTCACCAACTTCATTCCACGAGCGTGGCAAAACAACATATTGGCTGACCGGCGCCAGCCAATATGTGAGTGACCCATTTGTGGGCCACTGATCCAGTGCTAGTACTTGTAGCTGTCGATCTTAAACGGACCTTCTTCGCCAACACCGATATAGTCGGCTTGGTACTTGGTCAAGCGTGTCATAACGCCGCCGAAGCCGGCAACCATGAGTTCTGCCACTTCTTCGTCTAGTTTCTTAGGCAATACTTCAACACCAATAGGCTGACGTTGATTCACAGGCTGATCTGACCATGCCTGTTCAAACAGATACATTTGCGCCAGTACTTGGTTGGCAAATGAACCGTCCATGATGCGCGATGGGTGACCCATGGCGTTGCCCAAGTTCACCAAGCGGCCTTCTGATAACAGAATCAGGTAGTCGCCGCGAGTCTCTGAGCGGTGGATCATGTGAACCTGGTCTTTGACCTTGTCCCAAGTCCAGTTTTCGCGCATGAAGGCCGTATCAATTTCGTTGTCGAAGTGACCGATGTTACAAATAACCGCGCCTGCTTTAACCGTGCGCAGAATGGCTTCGTCACACACATTTGCGTTGCCTGTGCAGGTTACAACAATGTCTGTGTCTTGCAATAAACGTAGGTCGATGTCTGCCACTTTACCCGTGTTCTTGCCGCCAACGTAGGGGGATACAACTTCGTAGCCGTCCATGCAGGCCTGCATTGCACAAATTGGATCTACTTCAGTAACGCGTACGATCATGCCTTCTTGGCGTAAGCTTTGAGCTGAGCCTTTACCCACATCGCCATAACCAATAACTAAGGCACGCTTGCCTGCCATCAGCATGTCTGTGCCGCGCTTGATGGCATCATTTAGACTATGGCGGCAGCCATATTTGTTGTCGTTCTTAGATTTGGTAACAGAGTCATTTACGTTGATCGCTGGCACTTTCAGTTCGCCGTCGCGCATCATTTCGTAAAGGCGGTGTACGCCAGTAGTTGTCTCTTCGCTGATGCCGTGAATCTTTTCAAGCATCTGTGGGTATTCCTTGTGAATGATCACAGTGAGGTCACCGCCGTCGTCCAACAACATGTTGGCATCCCACGGGCTACCGTCTTTAAGAATAGTTTGCTCAATACACCACTCGTACTCTTCCTCGGTTTCGCCTTTCCATGCAAAAACAGGAATGTCTGCTGCAGCCATTGCAGCGGCTGCATGGTCTTGGGTAGAGAAGATATTGCAAGAAGACCAGCGTACCTCTGCACCTAGGTCAATTAGAGTTTCTATCAATACCGCTGTTTGAATGGTCATGTGAATGCAGCCGATAATCCTAGCGCCTGCTAAGGGCTGGCTTGCTGCATAACGCTCACGCAGCGCCATCAGTGCAGGCATTTCTGCTTCGGCTAAAGTAATTTCTTTACGACCAAATTCGGCCAGAGCCATATCGGCTACTTTGTAATCTGACATTGCTATCTCCTTAAGATAGAGGGGGTTGGGGTGTAACTAGTTCGAAACTGGGTATTTGCACACGAAATCCATTGCGCTGGGCAAGGTATTGTTGGGACTTCAATTGCAAACCGTTTTTGGTTGCGTGCTCTTGCAAAATTTCTGGACCAAAGCCAAGCCAAAGATCTCCGCAAAGTGTTTTTGCTTTTTCTTGGGTGTGTGGACACAACTCGGCAAGGACCAACAATCCATTGGGCGCTAGAAGTCTGTTCACTTGTTTGAAGAATGCATCGGGCGAGGGCATATGGTGGAGGACCATAGCAGCAACGATAACCTGGTACTTATTGCTGCTGGGCAACTGATAAAAGTCTTTTTTCTGTAACGCAATATTTGTGGCTGGGCTTTGCTCAAGCATTGCAAGTCCGACATCTAGCATGGACTGGCTGCTGTCTACGCCAACGACTTCACCAAACAACGGTGCCAAGGCATTCAGGAGCGAGCAGTCTCCGGGGCCGATTTCTAAAACCCTAGTCTTTGTTGCTTTGCCTTTAACCGCTTGCGACTGCTTTGTGTGCGCTACGATGGCTTCAACTATAGAGGGAATGAATACCGCAGAGGGACATATCAGTTCGCTTTGGTGATTCAGTACATCGGCATTATTTTGGAAGAATGAAGCACTTTGCTGTGCTCTTTCTGCATAGATCTCGTCCACTGTGTTCAGGGCTGCAGTTGGCAGCGCAGTTTGATCTAGAGCAGCAAACAGGCTTGCTGGAAGAGATTGGGATGGATACCCCACGCGTTGATAAAAAACACTGGTGCCTTCGCGCCTGGAGCTTGCAAGTCCAGCCTGTTTGAGGAGTTTTAAATGATGGCTTAAAGCAGGCTGCGCCACTGCAAGAATTTTGCATAGTTCCATCACGCCGAATGAGTCTCTGGCTAATACACGCAATATATTCGCTCTGAGTTCATCGCCTATGGCTTTAGCCATAGCCACAATATCCAACTTGAATGCGCTGGAAGTGTTTAGTGGCGGCAAATTTAGCGGCGCTATATTTTTTTGCAAAAGCGTATTTCTCAGATTGAAAGGGTTGTAAACGGGTGCTGTCGTTATGCAGCGGAGCGCATGCTACCAAGGTTTTTTTAAATATCAAAATATTTTGATGTTTGTTTTTGCGAGTCCTGTGCGAAACTGTGTGGCGCTAAGCTGCTTGTACACCCAACCACCTAACAAAAATTTGGGTTATGGTTTGGCGGCATGTTGATGTTAATAATTTTACTGGGTAGATATGATGAGTATTTCTTCCTCTACGAGGGGTGCAGCTCGGCTGAGTAACTCACAGGTAACGCCCGCTGTTACAAGTAAGTTGCCAGATGTCGCAACGACAATTTTTACAACTATGAGCGCCATGGCGCAGCGTTATGGTGCGCTGAATTTGTCCCAAGGTTTCCCTGACTTTGATGGCCCTGGGGCACTTTTAGAGCGGGTAAATTACTATCTAACCCACGGCTACAATCAATACCCTCCTATGACTGGCGTTGTGCCCCTACGCGAAAATATTGCGCAAAAGGTAAGAGATCTATACGGCCTTGAGTGTGATTCCGAGGCAGAGGTGACAGTCACGGCTGGAGCAACTCAAGCGCTGTTTTGTGCGATTGCCAGTGTGGTGAATGCCGGTGATGAAGTCATTGTCTTTGATCCAGCCTACGACAGCTATGATCCTGTGATCCGCCTGCAAGGTGGGGTGCCCATACACATTGCGTTGACGGCACCAGCCTTTACTGTGGATTGGCTGCGGGTTAGAGAGGCTATAACTTCGCGTACGCGACTAATCATTATCAACACGCCCCACAATCCCACGGGATCCGTTTGGACCGATGAAGATATACAAGAATTGCGTGATTTGGTCAGCGACAGCAATATTTACCTAATCGGCGACGAAGTTTATGAACACATGGTATTTGATCAGGCCAGTCATACGAGTTTGTGCCGTTATGAAGATTTATATGCACGCAGTTTTGTTATTTCCTCGTTTGGCAAGACCTATCATGTCACCGGCTGGAAGGTAGGCTACTGTGTAGCTCCAGAACCGCTGACGCTTGAGTTTCGGCGCATTCACCAATACGTAAATTTCACTGTGAATACGCCGGTGCAATATGGTCTGGCCGATTTTCTTCAGTCAAGTCCAGAGCACCATTTACAGCTAGCAAATTTTTATCAGGCTAAGAGAGATTTATTTTGCACTTTACTCGCCCCTTCCAAGTTCAAAATTACGCCTGCTGCCGGCACCTACTTCCAACTCTTAGATTACTCAGACATATCTGATGAGCTGGATTTGTCTTTAGCGGAACGTTGGACTAAAGAGTTGGGTATTGCCTCAATTCCTATTTCTGTTTTTTACCAAGACCCAAGTCAATGCACTCATCAAGCGTTACGATTTTGTTTTGCAAAGGACGATGACACCCTTAAGCGAGCGGCGGAAATTCTATGCAAACTTTAACACTGTCGTTGTTACAGACTGCGACTCATTGGCATGCCCCGGCGCGCAACAGGGCACACTTTGAAACTTTGTTGGAGCAAGTGCCGTCTTCTGCACAATTGGTCGTGTTACCTGAAATGTTCAGCACAGGTTTTACCATGGACTCCTCCGCGGTAGCTGAAACCATGGATGGAGAAACGGTTAGTTGGATGCAGGCCCAAGCTAAGCGGCGACACAAAGTACTTTGTGGAAGCTTGGTAATAGAGGAGCAAGGTCAGTTTTATAATCGTATGTTGTGGGTACAGCCAGATGGCAATATCAAAATCTACGACAAAGGCCACTTGTTTCGCATGGGCGGCGAAGATCAGCATTACAGTGAAGGCAAAGATCGCGTAGTTGTAGAGTTTCAGGGTTGGCGAATTTGTCTATCTGTTTGCTATGACCTGCGCTTCCCTGTGTGGCTGCGTAATGACAGGCAATATGACTTGCTGCTCTGTGTGGCGAATTGGCCTGAGGCGAGGCGCGACATATGGCAAACCCTGCTTCGAGCCAGAGCGGTGGAAAATCAGACGTATTGTGCTGGCGTAAATATAATTGGTACTGACGGTGCAGGCATTGTTTATGGCGGTGGCAGCGGTCTATATCATGGTGACGGTAAAGTGCTGGTTGATCCTGATGAGGGTTTAGGTGAGCAAAGAATTCTGACGCAAACGTTGGATTTGGCTGAACTAGAAACCCTACGCAGGGGGTTTCCTGTTGCACTGGATGCGGATGAATTTAAGCTTGTCTGAGAGTTGTTGAAGAAATAGTAAGCAAATTTCCCTCTCGTTAAACGGTTTTTCAGTGACGGCACTCTATAATGTGGCGGCTGATTTCTAATCTAGTATTTTGCTTGGAGTAGTAGTGCAATGAAGAGATTTCGTTTGAACCCCTTTGCTAATTCATTTGGGTTAGCCTCTATAGTGGTAGGTAGCCTGCTGCTAACTGGTTGTTCTCAAGGCGGTGACACAGTAGCTGGCGGTAGTGCTGTGAGCCACCCGGGTAAAGCCGTATACGATGACTACTGTTATTCCTGTCATAACCCTGGGCTTAATGGTGCACCCAGAATTGGTGATGTGGATGAGTGGCGACCGCGTATAGCCAAGGGTAGAGGGCTGTTGCTTGCATCTACCGTGAATGGACTGGCGCCAGCTATGCCGGCTCGGGGCCTGTGTTATAGCTGCACTGATGAGGAACTATCCCATGCGGTGGATTATCTCATTGAACTAGCGCAACCAAAGCCAGCTCAACCAAAGCCAGCTCAATAGGTTGTTGGCTAACTGCGGTTTGTTCGTTTACCAGAAAGGCTTTTTATGAATCTTCGAGACCTACGTTACTTGGTTGCTGTGGCTGAACATAAACATTTTGGTCGCGCAGCTGAAGCGTGTTTTGTTAGTCAGCCGACACTTTCTACCCAGCTGAAAAAGTTAGAAGAAACACTGGGTGTTTTGCTTATTGAACGCACTAACCGCCGAGTAATGTTGTCTCCCGAGGGCGAACAAATAGTTGCTCAAGCGCAACTAATCCTCTCAGAAGTGAATACGTTATTAGCGCTGTCTGAGCAACTTCAGGACCCTTTAGGTGGTGAGCTACGAGTGGGGATTATTCCAACCATAGCTCCTTATTTGCTACCAAAAATTCTTCAGCCCATTAAAGAGGCGTTTCCCAACCTGCAATTACAGCTCACAGAAGGCCAGACCGCGCATATAACTCGGCTGCTGAAGAGGGGTGACTTAGACGCGATCCTACTCGCCATTCCTATTCCAGATTTGCACGATGAAAATATTCAGGAATTTGAACTGTACGATGAGCCTTTCTACTTAGCCGTCAGCGCAGATCACCCTAAAGCTAAAAGTGCGACTGTCACCGCAGCTGACCTAGAGGGCGAGTCTGTGTTGTTGCTTGAAGATGGTCATTGCCTGCGTGATCAAGCATTGGCTGTATGTAATGCCCATCGTGGTGTTGAAAGCAAAAGTTACAGCGCCACTAGCTTGGAAACGCTAAGACAATTAGTTGGGGCCGGAATGGGCGTCACTTTGATGCCTGAGCTGGCAGTACCCATTGACGCTATAAAGAACACTAAAAAGGGTGCTGCGGAGAAAGGCGGGGTGACTGCCAGCCATGTGCACTATCTACCGTTTAGTGAAGATGATGTGCCTTATCGAACCCTTGGGCTTTGCTGGCGAAATACTTCAACCAGAGCTGAATTGCTGGGTGACTTAGCTCAAGTTTTACGCGCGAGCCTACAGTAGTCTTCGGCGACTATCTGGTGTCTGAAGGGAGTAGGTTGGGGCCGAAGCTAGCCCCAACGTGACCTCTTTTTAAAAAAGGGGAATAAGGGTGAAGGAGGGTTAGGAGCGACTTATGTTAAATCGCTCATCAGTGCATCTCGTGTCGCACCTTCAACATTGATAGTGCAAGGTATGCTGCTGTGATCAATACCCATCTTTAGCGGCCGACCATTTTTCAGGTCTGCGACGTTTTCTGCACTTAACTCAAAGCGGGTGAAGTGCACTGCCGCTGCTTTTTCATCTCGCGTACGCTCCATGTCTTCATTAGCAATAGCGTAAATTTTCTCGCCGTCGTTAACTTGCACCCAGACGGTGAGTTCAATGCCGCCCATTTTTGCCAACGCTACTTTGCGCTCTTCGGCATCGCTATATTCAATCATGAATGTCGCTTTCCAATTGCTGCCGTCTGGAATCAGTGGGTTGTACGACTCTAGTTCTTCTTCAATTTCTGCTGCTTCAAAAATACGTTCCACCCTAAGCATTTCCTGAATTTGGTAACGCATAGTCAGCTCATTTTCGAAATACAAAGTAGCATTGGCCCCAAGTGCAACTTGACGGTTCTTTTTCTGGGCGATGACATCTTGGCGAAAGGATTCACGTTTTTGCGCGTATTCTTCTAGAGACCAAAGGTCTGCTCGAGTTAGTTTCATGTTTTTTCCTTATTGCCACGAGGCGTTGCCACGCGGCTGCTATAAATTTTGCAAAAAGCTAGATTAGCGACTCGCTGTTCACTAGCTGCTAGATACCGTATGCCTGACGTACCATGCTTACCGGATGCTTAGCCTCGCCACCCTCAACACCTTCTGCAATAAGGCGGCCGGCCATTGGGCAGTCTGAGCCGAATTCGTCTGGTTCGCTGTCGATTACGCGCTTGACTACCGGCTTGGCAATTTTCTTCGCTTTGTCGTAGGTTTCGGCTTTTACCGCATAGGTACCATCGTGCCCTGAACAACGCTCAATGGCGGTGACTTCAGTTTCAGGTATGAGTTTTAGAAAATCTCGTGTCTTCATACCAAAGTTTTGCACGCGTTGGTGGCAGGCGACATGGTAGGCAACTTTGCCTAGGGGCCGCGCAAATTCCGTTTCGATCAGTTCCGCTTTATGTCTGAGCATTAGGTATTCAAACGGGTCGAAGAAATGCGCCTTAACATTGGCAATATCTTCTTGCTCAGGAAACATAAGTGGCAACTCTTGCTTGTACATAAGCACACAAGATGGAATAGGCGCGATGATATCGTAGCCTTCTTCAATGGCCTGCTGGAAAACTGGGATGTTCGCATCCTTCATCTTTTCAACTTTCTTCAAGTCGCCCAGTTCTAATTTGGGCATGCCACAGCATTTGGCATCTTGGAGTACTTTCACTGCAACGCCATTATGGTTGAGTACGGCGATCAGATCTTCCACCATCTGTGGTTCGTTATGATCTCCGTAGCAGGTTACAAATATCGCAACCTTGCCGGTTGTTTTGTCGGTTGAAGTTACTTTGCTGTGGTCGCCGATATAACCCTCAAGAGATTTGGTCAAAGGCTTGGCTATAAAGTTAGGCAGTGGGGCATCTTGGTGTATACCAAACAATGCTTCCCCAGCTTTCCGTAGCGGTTTGGAGTTGGCCGCAGCGTTAGCCATTTGTGCAATACCCGGTGTAGATATGGCGTCAAAAATTGGATCTGTTGAGGTAATAATGCGATCGCGCCACTTGGTATCTTTGTTGGCAAAGTTTTGCGCTTTTGCGCGTAACATCAAATGCGGGAAGTCCAGTGCCCATTCGTGAGGTGGAAGGTATGGACACTTAGTTTCTGCGCATAGGTCGCAAAGAAAGCACTGGTCGACCACTTTGTTGTAATCGGCTTTATCTACTCCATCTACTTCAAATGTTTCTGATTCATCAACCAAATCAAAGAGTGTTGGAAATGAGTCGCACAAACTTACACAGCGCCGGCAACCGTGGCATATGTCAAAAACGCGCTCCATTTCTTTGTGCAGCGAATCTTTGTCGTAAAATTCAGGATTCTTCCAATCTAGCGGTTGGCGATCTGGGGCTTCTAAACTACCTTCACGTGTACTCATTGGTTTTCTCTATTCTCATCATTTACGGGGTCTATGCTGTTTTGCTGGCATAAAAAAGGGGCTCAAATAAGCCCCTTCGTAGAACATCTTGCGAATATCGCCGTGTTCTTGGCTAGCCATCCGCTAGTCCATAGCATCCAAAGCTTTTTGGAATCTGTTGGCGTGTGAACGCTCAGCTTTCGCTAGTGTTTCAAACCAATCTGCGATTTCATCAAAACCTTCGTCGCGTGCTGTCTTGGCCATACCAGGGTACATATCTGTGTACTCGTGGGTCTCGCCAGCTACAGCTGCTTTAAGGTTGTCAGAAGTCGTACCGATCGGTAGGCCTGTTGCTGGATCGCCAACGGCTTCCATGTACTCAAGGTGTCCGTGGGCATGCCCAGTTTCGCCTTCTGCTGTTGAGCGGAATACGGTTGCGACGTCATTTTCGCCTTCAACATCAGCCTTCGCTGCGAAATAGAGGTATCGACGATTTGCTTGAGATTCCCCAGCAAAGGCGTCCTTAAGGTTTTGCAAAGTATTGCTGTCCTTTAGTTCCATGATTGCATGAACTCCGTCTTGTTTATATTTGAGCCAATGGCCCGGTGACTGAACATTAGTATAGGTATCTAAAGATTCTTTTCTATTTGAAACTTTAGATCATTACAATAGGCGGAGCCTATCAATGATTGATTCTTAGTTGCTTTCCTCAATGATAATGATTCCTATTACCAACTAATCCTTGGATTTTGATCTGGCGCTAAGGGTACGAAAGATATCTATCCTGCTAATACTACCTCTGTACAATGCCACTTTTTATTGGCGGCTTAGTTGACGTCGAAAGCTGAGTGAGTGCTATGGACTGGGCGGTAAGTAAAGAGCTAAAGAAATTGACTGGTTTAGCCGTGCCGCTGGTAGTCACTCAGCTTGCGCAGATGGGTTTGGGCGTTCTAGATACCATTATGGCAGGTCGTGTTAGCGCCGTTGAATTAGCGGGAGTTGCCTTGGGCGGAGTAGTCTTCTGGCCGGTGCTTATGCTGATAGCGGGCATTGTTATGGCAGTGACTCCCACTGTTTCTCAATTACATGGTGGGGGTCGGGTAAAGGAAGCTGGGGCAGTGGTGCGCCAAGCACTTTGGATCGCCTTATTCTGTGGCTCGGCAATGATCATTCTGCTGCACAACCTCGAGCCCATGTATCATTTTGTTGGCGTTGACCCGTTAGCTATCCCTATAACCATGGCTTATGTGAAAGCCGTTAGCTGGGGTGTTTTGCCGGTATTAGGTTACTTTGTGCTGCGTTATCTGTGTGAAGGTACGTCTTGGACAACTCCTGCAATGGTCATCGCAGGTTCAGCCTTCTTGCTCAAGATTCCACTCAACTATTGGTTTATCTATGGCGGCATGGGCTTGCCTGCTATGGGCGGAGAAGGTTGTGGGTGGGCGACCTCTGCCATTATGTTTTATGAGTTGGTTGCGATAATTTGTGTTGTGCAATTCTCGCGTGTAAGGGTTACGGGGGTTTTTGCAAAGTTTTCTTGGCCCCATGCCGGTGAGATGAAACGCCTAGTTCGTCTTGGCCTACCGATTGGTCTTTCCACATTCGCCGAGTTTGGAATTTTTTCCGCCGTCACGTTGTTGATCGGGCGTCTTGGAGTAGAGACTGTAGCGGCGAATCAGATTGTTAATAATGTCAGTGGTTTGGTGTTTATGATCCCCTTGGGGTTGGGTATGGCCACCTCTATCCGCGTTGGTTATAACGTTGGGGCCGGAGACTACTTGGCTGCGCGTAGAAGTGGTCAGGTGGCATTAAGTGCGGGCTTTATTTTTGCACTGTTCGCTTCCACTGGATTGCTATTGGGCGGCGAATTTATTGCGCGTTTATATTCCAGTGAAGCGCCAGTCGTAGCACTCGCTAGCGGATTGCTGGTTATTGTTGCGCTTATTCAAATTAGTGACGACCTGCAGGTTATCGCCATGGGTGCGTTGAGGGGTTATAAAGATACAAGGACACCATTCTTAATCGCGCTATTTTGCTATTGGGTTGTCGGCTTTCCCATCGCTTGGTTGTTTGGATTCGGCTATTTTGAAGCAATAGATTTTGGTGTGTACGGGTATTGGATGGGTATGGCGTCGGGGTTAACTTGCGCTGCGGGTCTACTGCTATATCGGTTTAACAAGGTCTCAAAACATGCGTTGTCCCTTTAATAAAATGCCTTTCTTGGAGTCGCCGATCTAATGGAGCTTTGGGTTGGTCTAACTATTGCGGGTGCTTTTCTACAAAACCTGCGCTCCTTATTACAGAAACGTCTGACGGGCGAGCTTTCTGTTAATGGCGCAGCCTACGTGCGTTTTGTTTACGCCATTCCATTTGCATGGTTTTACGTGGCCTATATTTGGGAGGGCCGTCTTCCAGAGATCAATTTTGCATTCATTGCTTACGTCATTGCTGGTGCCTGTACGCAAATCATTGCCACATCTGCTCTAGTTGCGGCTGTGAGCGGTTCGCACTTTGCAGTTGGCACAGCTCTAAGTAAAACCGAGGCGGTACAGGCTGCACTTTTGGGTTTGCTTTTATTGGGCGATGCAATATCTGGGTTGGCAATGACGGGTATTGCGGTGAGTTTAGTCGGCGTATTCTTTTTGTCTGGCAGTATTCGTACTAAAGATTTTTTACGTGGCGATGCCAGTGTTTGGTACGGTGTGCTTGCTGGTACCGCTTTCGCCCTTTGCTCGGTGTGTTTTCGTGGTGCGAGTTTGGCTTTAGAGGTTGATTTGGAGACTATTGATCCTGCTCAGAAAGCGCAAACACTGGGGTTCGCTGAGCGTGCTGGATTCACCTTGGCCGTTACCCTGACTTTGCAAACTCTGCTTATGGGAATTTATCTTTATCTGCGAGAGCCCGGGCAAATGGTTAAGGTCGCCACCAATTGGCCTATTGGAATATGGGTGGGATTGATCGGCAGTATCAGTTCAATTTTTTGGTTTTCTGCAATGACCTTACAAAACGCCGCGATTGTCAGGGCGTTAGGGCAGATCGAATTACTATTTACGCTTGTCACTTCAATTTTCTTTTTGCGTGAACGAGTTAGGGCGCGGGAGATTGCAGGTATGTGTTTGCTAGTATTCGGAATCCTGTTGCTGGTCTAATTGGCGAGTAAAAGTTCTCAAACGATAAGGGGTTGGTCATGGATGAGGTTGTAGTTAATAAGTTCACTACTGAAGCCGGCGGTGTTTGGGCGGAAGTGGTGTTAAACCGGCCTGAACGTAAAAATGCGATTACTGGTCCCTTAGGCGTTGGTCTTGCCAAGGGCATCAATGAGCTAGCGGCAGATGATCAAGTGCAAGCAATTATGCTTCGTGGCGAAGGTGGGGCCTTTTGCTCTGGCCTAGATCTTGGCGCATTTAACGCCACGCCAGAACCAGAGTGGTTGCCGAATTTTCAGCAAATCTGGCGCAGTGCGCATAAAGCAATTTTCGAATGTGATAAACCTATTGTAGGGGCGATGGAGCGATACGCGATCAACGGCGGCGCGGCTTTGGCTGTGGCGTGCGACTATTTGGTGATCGGCGAACAGTCTTTTGTTCAAGTGGGCGAAGTTCAAATTGGTATGGCTGCGCCGTACAATTTGGCGTGGTTAAACTTGCGCTACAGCGAGGCTGCGATCACCGAGGTTGTACTTTTAGGCGATAGGATAAGTGGTGCAGAAATGTTGCGTTTAGGCCTTGCCAATCAATGTGTAGTTGATGATCAAGTTGTGCATTCTGCCTCGGCTATTTGTCAGCGATTTGCAGATTTCCCTGCCGGTGCTGCGGCCAAAATCAAGAAGGGGATGCGAGCGCGTCTTAACCAAACCGCCGACGAGTGGTTTGATTTGCATACCCGTGCAACGGCAGGCGTGCAGGTAAAGCCGACCTCAATGAAATAGTTTGGCGAAAGGTGTAACTAGAGAGTTGTATGGGCTGGAGATAGTTTAAGAGGCTCTAAGCGCGTTGCCGTGCTCGCTTCGTAGAGTTTCCCACTCTAATTTCAGCCAAGGCGTGTAGTGGTCAGCATTGTCGACTAGAGCTTTTGCTAGCTTGGCGGGCGCAACCCAGCGGCAGGCGCTGATTTCTTCAGTGTTAAAAACGGGTTCGTCGTTTGTTTGCGCCACGTAAACCGAGCAAAGTTCCCGTTCGCTGCCAGAGTCACCAAACTGGGCTGAGTATTCAAATTTATATATGAACTTGGCATCAACGGTGAGTCCGAGCTCCTGTTCGCTGCGTCGGATCACGGCGTCGGCAAGAGACTCACCAACCCGCGGATGCGAGCAACAAGAATTCGACCAATAACCACCCCATAAACGCTTATTTTTTGCACGCTTTTGCAGCAAGATTTGACCCTTGCTGTTGAGGATAAAGAGGGAAAATGCTCTGTGTAGTTTGCCGTCTCCATTATGACAGGCTGCTTTATCAAGCTCGCCAATAGGCTGGTCTTCGCTGTTAACGAGGATCAGTAACTCTGCGTCGTCTGAAACGACTTCGGTTCTAGTTTGAATTTGTTCTGTCATTGTTTGGTCTATTGTTTGGTCTTTTGTTTGGTCTTTCGCTTTCGTCACCGAAGGGTTATTCGCTAGTACACTATTGTACAAATTTCTAGTGTAACGCTTTGTTGCGCTTTCGCCTAAGATATCTCGCTTCGTTGGGGTGGGCGTTTAGCGCATGTCTCACTTTTTTTGTAGTTCATGAGAGTTTGAAATATGCCAGCTTTGCCAAAGCAAAAAACCCTTAGCCTGCCTGATGTCGATCTATGTGTGTTTGAGTGGGGTGTTCCCGGCGGGCAACAGGTGCTGTTAGTTCACGCGACAGGGTTTCATGCCCGCTGCTGGGATCAAGTAGTGGCTCAGTTGCCAGAAGATTGGCATATCTTTGCGTTAGACATGCGCGGGCATGGACGTTCGGGCAATGTTGAACCGTTTGCTTGGCCGCAGTTTGGCGATGACTTGCTTAAGGTTTGTGAAATGCTCGGTCTTCAAGATGCCATTGCAGTAGGTCATTCAATGGGTGGGCACTGCGTTGTACATGCTTGTGGTCATGGCGCCAAGTACTTCAAACATCTCGTGTTGGTAGATCCAGTTATTTTGTCTCCTGAGGCATTCAAGAATAGTACAAGGCATCAATTTGCTTCCGTTGACGAGCACCCGGTTGCCAGGCGTCGAAGTAATTTTGCCACCGTCACGGATATGCACGATCGCTATGCGCTGCGCGATCCTTATGCGACTTGGGATGCCAAAGTATTTGCTGATTATTGCGAATTTGGCCTAGTGCCCTCTAGCAATGGTGCCGGACTAGAGCTGGCCTGCCCTGCAAAAGTGGAGGCATCTATTTATATGGCTGACTTCGATATAAATTTATATGCATTGATTCCAACTATTGAAAAACCGGTGGTGGTATTGCGTGCTCTGCCGCGTGATGCGTCCAGCCAAGAGGTGGATTTTTCAGCGTCACCCACTTGGCCTGAGCTGGCTGATCAATTTCAGCGTGGACAAGATGTGCTATTGCCGGAGTTGAGTCATTTTATTCCTATGCAAGATCCAAGTTTGGTGGCAGATTTTATCAAGGCAGGGGCAACCTAAGCCGCAATGCAAACGAACGTTATGTAGTCTTTACCTTAGGGTACGCATTGGCCCAGACTGGAAATTGATTAACCTTTGGGAGAGGGAGCAATGAAAATTAGTGTCGCGATGGCGTTTAACGAAAGGACGCCAGTAGAGTTCATTAGAGATGCAGTGCAGTTGGTGGAAGCCAAGGGAGTCCACGGTATTTGGGTCCCAGAGCATGTGCTGTTTTATCCAGAGTATGCATCTACATATCCCTATGCAGATGACGGGCGTATTCCTGGCAATCCTGAAGGTCTTTTGGATCCCTTTACTGCGTTAACCTTTATCGCAGCCCACACCACCCGGGTGCGGTTAGGCACTGGCATATGTTTGGTGCCACAACGCCAGCCTGTGTACACGGCTAAAATGGTCGCTGATTTAGACTTTCTCTCCGGCGGGCGGGTGGACTTTGGTGTAGGTATTGGTTGGCTTAAGGAAGAGTTTGATAGCTTGGGTATGGATTTTTCCACCAGAGCATCCAGAACTGAAGAATATATAATGGTCATGCGGGCATTGTGGTCTGAGGGTATTACAGAGTTCTCAGGCAAAACCGTTGAATTAGCGCCTTGCCACTTTAATCCCAAGCCTGTGCAGAAACCTTATCCGCCAATTATCTTTGGCGGCGAGTCTGATCCTGCGTTGCGCCGCGTTGCGCGCATGGGGGACGGGTGGTATGGCTATGATTTGACACCTGAAGCATTAGTTGAGCGTTTGCCAGGACTAGATGCTGCTTTGGCTGCCAGTGGGCGTTCGCGAAGCGACATTCAGCTTATTGTTGGACCAAATCGCCATCCGGTAAATGCTGAAACTATTGCCGCCTATGCCGCAGCCGGTACCGACCAATTGGTTGTGCCTGTTTTTGCGGGGTCTATAGACAAACTGGCAAGTCGTTTAGATGTATTGATGTCTAATCAGTAGGCGGATTTGAGAGGCCAACTTAATCAGTTGCTTCATTGGTGGTGAGAGGGGTTGAGTAAAACTTAACCCCGTATTCTTTGATCCTTCAGCACAGTATTGCGCTGAGGCGATTTTTTGCCTAGGTCTTCAACTCTTTTAATTTATTGGATTTGACTATGACGCGTTTTAATTTGTTGCATCGAAAGCCTCTTTTTATTTCAACCGCTGTTACTGTAGCTAAAACTCTGACCTTTGCAGGAGTACTTTTCATGAGTTCGGCCCCAAGCAATGCCCAAGTTAATCGCATAGATATTATTCGTCCCGATGCACCTAGCCTCGCTGCCTACGGAGACTACGATATCGGTGTGCGCACGTTAACGTTGGTGGACCCCGGACGCGTAGACATACTCAATACTCAAGCTGGTGCCGAGGCCGCAATTTATGACCGCAAGTTAACTGTGGAAGTTTGGTATCCGGGTAAGCTCGAGACTGGACAGTCACGTGGCGGCGAATATCAAGCGATTACCCGCAACCCGGAGATCATTGCGACACTTTCAGGGCAGGCGGTGCGTGATACAGCACCTGACACACCGGCTGCAGCAAAAGGTGCGTTCCCATTGGTTGTTATCTCCCATGGCTATCCAGGTAACCGTTACCTGTTGAGTCACCTAGGTGAGAACCTCGCCAGCAAGGGTTTTGTTGTGGTGTCTATTGACCATGCAGACAGTACCTATGACGACATGCAGGCATTTTCCAGTACTTTGTATAACCGGCCCCTAGATCAGCGTTTCGTCATCGAAAGCATGGCGGAGTTGTCTGCTGATACGAATAGCTTCCTTGCTGGCATGCTTGATGCCAACAATACTGGTGTGGTCGGTTACTCTATGGGTGGTTATGGACTGGTGAATAATCTCGGCGGTGGCTATAGCGATGAGGTAGTGCCGTCCTATATGGCACCACCCAATGAGCTGCTAGCACTGCACGCGGCAAGTAATCCCGAGTACCGGAGCAATCTTGATTCGCGTATTAAGGCTGGCTTTGCCATTGCACCGTGGGGTATGGAGCGAGGGGTCTGGCGCGAGCAAGACTTAGCAGGAATAGAAGTGCCAACGTTTTATCTTGCCGGCGACGCAGATACAGTCTCGGGCTACGAAAACGGTGTGCGTGCGATGTACAAGGCAGCTGTGAATAGCGATCGCTATCTGCTCACTTATAAGAATGCAGGCCATAATGCTGGCGCACCCTATCCGGCGCCGCGTGAAATCCTAGACAGTGCAACTGGCGAAGGCGCAGATCATTACACCGATCCCGTATGGGATAACGTGCGTATGAACAATGTGATGGATCATTTTGCTACTGCGTATTTTAACTTTCACCTGAAGGGTGACATGTCGATGTTGGAGTTTTTGGATGTTTATCCAGACGGCGCTGAAGCAACTTACTCAGTGACGGATGGTGTCCCAAGTAAGGCGCATAACTATTGGCCTGGATTTGCAGAGGGCTCGGCGGTGGGATTTAAGCTCGAGAAACTTGAGCGCGGTCAACGCTAGTGGCTAATGTCCGTGGAGTATCTTTCTCCACGGCTGGGTTCACGTCGACGTTCACAGCAGCGGTTGCGCTGACAGCATTGCTTAGAGTTATTTCTAGGAATCCATTCTAAGCACTATTCCTGCAGAGCGCGTTGGTACTCTTCAATGCGTTTGAGGTGACCATCCACATTAGTCTCGCCGGCATTATGAGTGGCTACCGCTAAATGCGTACAACCCATACTTTGCCAGGCTTTGGCGTGTTTGACCCAACGGTCCGCATCGCCGCCCGCATATTGCGCTTGGGCTTGTATACCGAAACCGTCAAAGCTCATACCAACGTCCTCTCGCTTTGCCTTTATGTGATCTAGGCATGCTTGGGCTTTCTCATTTGCGCCCATTAAGGGGATCCATCCATCGCCTAGCCTAGCGGTACGATCAAGCAGCGCTGGCGCTGACCCGCCAAACCAAACGGGGATTGGCTTGCTTGGGCGCGGGTTAATACTGGCTTTATCAATACGATGATATTCACCGGTGTAGTCAATTGAATCCTCATTCCATAGCTTGCGCATAACTTCTACTTGCTCCGTCTGGCGACGGCCGCGGTTGGTGAAGGTTTCGTTAAGGCCGGTGTATTCAACTTGGTTCCAACCCACACCAACACCTAGGCGAAAGCGGTTGTTTGATAATAGTGCTACTTGGGCCGCTTGCTTAGCCACCAGTACGGTTTGCCTTTGCGGCAAAATCATAACCGTGGTGATCATTTCCAATTTTTCAGTCACGCCCGCGATAAATGCGAAGGTGGTGAGGGGTTCGTGAAAAGCCACATCCTTGTCGTAAGGCCCGCGAAAACCGCCTTCTCTGTCCGGATCTGCACCTAATACATGATCGTAAATAAGCAGGTGACTTATGCCCAATGCTTCGACCCCTTGGGCGTACGCTTTGATTGCGCTGGGGTCTGTGCCTATTTCGTTGTGGGGAAATACCGCACCGATTTGCATATCTTTCAGATCCATCTATTTCTTCCTCTCCTGTAAGGCTTAAAAGGCTATCCTTTTCCTCATCAAGTTGACAGCATCCTGCGGCCAAAATAGGTACTATAAGCGCCGAATTTCAGCCACAGAATATCTATACATGTCCGAGTCATCTGATAGCGCCCAATTCTCCTTTGTTGAGATGGAACACGACATTCTCAAATTTTGGGAAGATACCGGGGCATTTCAAAAATCCCTCAACAATACTAAAGGTAAAAAGCCGTACATTTTTTACGATGGTCCGCCGTTTGCCACGGGCTTACCGCATCACGGTCACCTTGTAGCCAGTACCATAAAAGACATAGTGCCGCGTTACTGGACCATGAAGGGTCGCTACGTCATGCGACGTTTTGGTTGGGATTGCCATGGTTTACCTATTGAGCATGAGATAGACAAACAGCTGGGTTTGTCCGCTCAGGAAGCGGTAGAAAAACTCGGTGTTGCTGGTTACAACGACGAATGCCGCGGTATTGTGCAACGGTACGTTGGCGAGTGGCGCAATACCATTACCCGTATTGGTCGCTGGATTGATTTTGATAATGACTACAAAACCATGGACGTTTGGTACATGGAGTCTTTGTGGTGGGTGTTTAAGCAGCTTTGGGATAAAGGGCTGATTTATCAAGGTGTGAAGGTCATGCCTATTTCTACCGCGCTCGGCACGCCCTTGGCTAACTTTGAAGCCACGTCTAATTATCAGGATGTACAGGATCCGGCTGTGACAGTACTGCTGAAGTTACTTGATGAAGACGCACATTTAGCTATTTGGACCACTACGCCATGGACGCTGCCGTCTAATCTAGCGGTATGTGTCGGCGCTGATATTGAGTATTCCTTGGTCGTTGATCCTGCAACCGGAGAAAAGATTTATTTGGCAACCGAGCGGTTGTCGCACTATCAGGGTGACGGCGAGTTTGAGGTGGTGAAAACCGTTCAAGGCGCTGAGTTAGTAGGCCTGAAATACGCACCTATCTTTGATTACTTTGCAGATATGCGAGATCAGGGTGCTTTTGTTGTTGTCAGCGATGGCTACGTGAGCACTGAAAGTGGGACAGGACTTGTGCATCAAGCACCGGCATTTGGTGAGGACGATAACCGGGTGTTACGTGCTAACGGCATTGAAGCGTTTGTCTGCCCAGTAACTATTCATGGTGAATTTACGGATGAGGTGCCCGAATTTGCTGGGCAATATGTCAAGGCCGCGGATAAAGAGATCATCACCAAACTCAAGGCGCAAGGTGTGCTTTATCGCCAAGAGGTAATTCAGCACAGCTACCCGTATTGCTACCGCTCCGATACGCCGTTGATCTATCGCGCAATTCCTTCTTGGTATGTGGAAGTGACCTCTATCAAGGATAAGTTGCTCAAGGCTAATGAGCAGATCAACTGGGTGCCTGGTCACATTAAGGAAGGCCGGTTTGGAAACTGGTTGGAAGGTTCCATTGACTGGTCAATATCGCGTAACCGAGTTTGGGGTACACCCTTACCGGTATGGATTAACGATGTTTCGGATAAAGCTCTGTGCATAGGTTCTATTGAAGAGTTAGAACAATACTCTGGCGTCAAGGTAGATGACTTGCACCGCGAGCATGTAGATGGACTGACCTTTAGCGTTGCTGGTGAAGAGGGTACTTATCGTCGTATTGAGGAGGTCCTAGATTGCTGGTTTGAGTCTGGTTCCATGCCTTACGCTCAATTGCATTACCCCTTTGAGAATAAGGAAGTATTTGAAGCGGGTTTCCCAGCTGAATTTATTGCCGAGGGCTTAGACCAAACCCGTGGGTGGTTCTATACATTAACCGTATTGGCAGCCGCACTGCATGACAAGCCTGCATTTAGAAATGTCATTGTTAACGGCATGGTCATGGCTGAAGACGGCAAAAAAATGTCAAAAAGCCTGCGCAACTACACGCCCCCAGATGATCTGATGGAAGCCTACGGAGCAGACGCTTTGCGCCTGTACTGTATTAACTCAGGTTTAGTGCGCGGCGAAGAGCAGCGTTTTGCAGATGCGGGTGTACGGGATATGGTGCGCCGGGCATTACTGCCTTGGTACAACGCGTTTTCCTTTCTGCGCACATACGCTGCAATAGACGGCTGGTCACCCGATAAAGGGCTGCATTTTGGTGATAACGTTTTGGATCAATGGATTCAATCTCGTTTACAAACGCTGAAGAGCAATATCGCTGAGGAAATGGAAGGCTATAAGCTCTACAACGTTGTGCCGCAATTATTTGCGTTTATTGAAGATTTAACTAATTGGTACATTCGCCTGAATCGCGGTCGTTTCTGGGGTGAAGAAATCACCGCTGATAAGATTGCCGCCTACAGTACGCTTTACGAAGTGTTGCTCGAGCTGGCTCAGGTCATGGCACCATTCACGCCGTTTATTTCTGAGCATTTATTCCAGTCCTTAGAGCGCTTGGCGGGACGAGCGCCAAGCCCAGAGTCGGTGCACTTGTGTGACTACCCGATGGCAGACGAACAAAAGGTCAAACCCACTCTAGAAGTTGCCGTTGACCGAATGCAGCAGGTGATTTTGCTTGGGCGACAAAAGCGCGAGGAAGTCAAAATTGGCCTGCGCACGCCTTTAGCAAGTTTGACCATCATTAATCGTGATGAAGCATTGTTAGACGACATGCGTTTGCTTGAAAGCTATGTACGCGATGAGCTGAATGTGCAACAGGTACATTACTCTGCGAATGAGTCCGACTACATCGAGTTGCAGGCCAAGGCCAATTTTCCAATGTTGGGCAAACGTCTTGGTAAACGCATGAAGGCATTTGCTGCACAGATTAGTGCACTGTCTCCAGATGATATTTCTACATTGCAGGCCCAAGGCAGTATTAGCCTTGAAGCTAATGGCGATACGGAAGTCTTTAGTAATGAAGAGATCCAAGTTCAGCAGCAAGCTAAGCCGGGTACCAATACGGTATCAAACAGTCAGATTAGCTTGGATCTAGATTGCACGTTGACCCCAGAGTTAATCCGCGGTGGCTATGCGCGTGAGGTGGTTAACCGTATTCAGCGTGGTCGTAAAGACAGTGGTTTTGCCGTCACAGACCGCATCACCGTAATCTACTTTGCAGAGGGCGATTTAGCTCAGGCTATTGAAGAGCATCAGGATTATATTATGCGCGAAACACTGTGCTTGGATTTACAGAAGGCTTGGGTTGCTCAGCCAAATGTGGCGGAGATAGATGGTGCAACGATGAGTTACGAAATGAAGCAAGTGAGCACGATCTAGAATGCTCTGGTTGCAGCGGATAAATATGATTGAAGGTAAGTCGTGAAATATACGTTTCAGCCTGCTCAAGCAGATAATCAAGTAAATCATGTGGGCAGCTATCGCCGGCGTCTGCCGGTGAGTGTAGAGCGGATGTATGAGAACACGCTGGATTGGGCGCATTTGCCTCACCTTCACGACAGCAGTTTTGCTGAGATTCGCTGCTTAGATGCCGGTGCTTGGGGCTGGCGTGCAGAAGTAGGTGGCGTTCAATCAGCTAATGGTTCTACTGCTACTCCAAAGAGTTTGATTGAGCTGACGTTGGATAGACAAGCGCGACGTTGGATTACGCGAAATATAGAAGGGCCGAATAAAGGCGCTGAGATTTGGACCCACGTGTTTATTGAAGGCCCGCAGATCCTCGATATTGTTGTAGATTTCTATGTGCCGGATGTTCCAGTTGAAGCGAAAGACAAAGTAGGCATGGCGTATGCGACTGCCTATGAGCAATTGTACGATGAAGATGTAGCCATGATGGTTGAGCGGCAGCAACAATTAGACCTTCGGGTAGAAGGCTTTGATCGCTCAGAAACCCTACGGTTGGGGGCCGCGTCAGAACTAATCCTTCCAACTCTTGTGAAGTTGTCTCAACGCAGTTTTGTGTTGAACCAAATCGCAGGGGAGTGGGTAGCCTACTCTGCCCAATGCCCGCATCAAATGGGGCCGCTAATAGACTCGCCAATTGTCGAAGGTGAAGTACGCTGCCCTTGGCATGGTTTCACCTTCAATGTTCGTACTGGTGAATGTACTAGCGGCGCTGTCTGCCAACTCACCGAAGCGCCCTTGGTCGCTGAAGCTTCTGATGGCACTTTGCTGCTGAAATGGGCAGACACTTAGTAATTTGCCTTTGTCAGCAGCGCGTCTAGTTGCCGCGATAATCCCCCGGTTCTTTACTGAAATGTGCCTCAATAGCTGCGGCTCTGTCCTGGGTCCCTGCGCTGAGTAAATTTTGATCGCTGTCCATATGCATAATTGCGTGGTTCAGTGCATTGGCAAGTTGATTGGTTGACTGTTTAATCATCTGCGCCGCAATTGGGGGTTTGCTCGCGTAAAAGTCCGCCATCTTCTTTGCTGCGATCGTGAGCTCTTGAGGTTCGACTAGTTCGTCTAATATTCCCCATTGTAATAATTGTGCTGCGGTTAACCGCTCACCGCCGACAACTAGTCTCTTTGCCCGAGCGGGTCCAACTAAGTTGAGAATAAGCGGCAGACTCTTCCACATCAAATTGATCCCAAGGTCAATTTCAGGGTATTGCATAAAGCAGTCATGAGCGCCCACCCTAAAATCACACGCGGTGGCAATGCATGCACCGCCACCCATTGCCGCGCCGTGCCATGCGGCTATGGTAATTTGATCAATACCCAATATCGCCTCTATTGCACGTTCGCCTATGCGCGCTCTTCTGCGCATTTGTATGAGTGGTAATGGCGGGTCTTGTTTCGGTTCCGATAGGTCTGCTCCTGAGGAGAAGTGACTGCCGTTACCGTTGAAAATTACAACTCTGGTTTCACTATCGTCGCGAAGTGCTAATGCTGAGGTTTCGATTTCCGCTAAGTGGTCGTAGCTTAGGGCGTTGGCTTTATCTGGCCTATTCAAGGTTATCCAGGTTATGTGGCCGTCACGGGAAACTGCTAGGTGTTGGTACGCGGGTGTAGTCTGCTGATTTTTTTTCATCTACGGATAGTAGCGCAAGTCAGAAAAAAGGCATTAAAAAAGCGGAGGACTTTGCAGTCCTCCGCTTTGAAGAAGGAGACACTCGAAGAGGGGAGGGGGAGAGGAGTATCGAGTGTCTCTTTGTCAGTGCTTTCGCTACCGACAAAAAGAATGTTACCTAAGGTTACACAATAGTGCAACTATAAGTAACAAATTTATTTTACCCGCCGAAAAGCGATATTTTGAGTAGATAAAAGCGCGTTTCTGAAGAGTATTCTGGCCATATGTGGAAAGTAAAGATCGGATGAAGTTTGGCAGGCCAACAAGTTTAGGTTAGTAAATTTTGGAGGCACATTGCTGCAGTGGGCTTTATAGGAATGCTGGGGAAAAAGTTTGAGAGAAAAACAGAGAGGCATCCGAAGGAGGAGGGGAGAGGGGTTTCGGATGTCTCTCTTATCGATGGTTACTGCCACCGGTTGAAGAGCATGTTACGCCTGGTAACAAGAAATGCAACTCAAAGTAACGCAACGCTGTGTTGCGTTTTTGCCTCACTATGCCACTATATGCATAGTGGTGCCTAATTTCAGCTAAGCGGGTGAGATTACCTTTTAGCGGGGCGAAAGAAAGAAGGTGGTTAAACGGTATGCTTGTGAGGTGTTTGCGTGGATTGGGATGACTATAAGTATTTTACCGCTTTATCCTCTACTTTATCGGTACGCGGGGCTGCTGATGCTTTGGGGGTTAATGCCTCTACAGTGAGTCGAAGATTAGATCTCTTTGAGCGGCGCCTGGGCGTCACTTTATTCACGCGATCAGCTAAAGGGCTGGTTATCACTCCTGAAGGTGCGGAGGTGGTGACCAGAGTAAAGTCTGTAGCAACAGACCTAGACGATATTGAAGGTCACCTTATTGGCCGAGACAAAAAATTATCTGGGATCGTGCGGATTGTGATTCCAGAAGTACTGGCTCTGAGTTTGTTGATTCAAGAGTTACCCAGATTCCAAAAGAGCTATCCAGATATCGAATTACACATTTTACCGAGTCATCAAGGTGCAGATGTGGGGCGGCGTGAAGCGGACATAACCATGCATGTGACTAATCAGCCAACTGATTCATTAGTGGGTAGGGTGCTGGCTCCGATCGCGGTTGCAGCCTATGGCGCAGAGTCGTTAATTGCTCGACTAGGCGAAAACAGTGCCAGCGCAGATCTCAATAAGCTGCCCTGGGTGGATTGGCTTGGGGACAGCGAAATGTCACAAACCTGTAGAACACTGCTTAAGAGCCATGTCCCCGATACGCCGGTAAGCATCAGGACTCATAGTTTATTGTTACACCTTGAAGCCGCGCGAAAAGGGTTGGGTCTAGCGTTTCTGCCGTGCATTCTTGCCGAGTCTGACCCGTTGCTGCAACGCATTGATATGATTAAACCGACTTTAGGGCCGCCAATGTGGATGTTGGTCCACCCAGATTTACGTCATACTCTGCGCATTACCGTTTTCATTGAATTCGTTCGCGATGTCTTTTCTCGGCGCAGCCATGAGTTACTTGGTGGAGCGATGCTAGAACTCGGCAAAGGCTAATCTCAAACGTAGTATTTTAGGACCCTAAATGTCATCCGACTCCCTATTTCTTGCCGCAACATCGCAGAATTTTTTCTCGCAACGTCTTCGATTGCACTATGTTGAATGGGGTTCGCGAGACAACCCAACCATAGTGTTGGTGCACGGCATTCAAGACCATTGTCGTACATGGGATGATATGGCCCAGCGCATTGGAGAGTATGCTGGGGACTACCACATTGTGGCACCAGATCTTCGCGGTCATGGTGATTCCGAGTGGGTAACGGGCTCCGGTTACCAATATCTTGATTATGTTTACGATTTATACCAGCTAATAGATCAGAACAGTTTTGGCCCTGTTGTATTGGTGGGGCACAGTCTTGGTGGGGCAATTGTGTCGTTGTTTGCGGGTGTCTATCCAGAAATGGTGTCTAAACTTATTGTCATCGAAGGAATTGGTCTTTGGTCATTAAGCAAGCCACCACAAAGCACGGTTGAGAAGATACGCGAATGGTCTAATGCTACTCGAGCTTTAGCTGGTCGTACGCCTAAGCGTTATGAGAATCTTGAGGAAGCCTATCAGCGCATGCAGCAGGCGAACCCACAGCTGACCAAAGACAAAGCTTTTCATTTAACCTTGCATGGTGCAATTCAAGAAGAAGACGGGCGTTTTAGTTGGAAATACGACAAGTATACCTACAACTTTAGTGCTATGGGGTTGTCCACAGATGAGACTATTTCCCTTTGGCAGAATATTAGCTGTCCAGTGTTACTGATTAATGCAACTGAAGGTCTGGAATGGCGTACTGGGCAAAATGGCACGTTGGAATACTTTGCTGATGTTCGGCTTCTTGATGTCAGTGACGCGGGGCATTGGACTTATCACGATCAGCCAGAGGTTGTATCGACCATGATGAGAGAATTTATTGAAGGTGCTGAGTAGTTTGCTGCCCGCATCGACATTAGGCTTACAGTCGCATTCGATGGCTAGCTAGCCTCTTACTGGTGGATTGGCCTTTCCCTTACTTGTTTTGTTTGGAGGAATTCTAAGACTTCTTCTCGAGCGCCGCGAAATGCGATGCGATCTTCTTTCTTACTCAGCTGAAAATCATACATTGGATCGTAGTATTCAGTGAGAAGGTAGCTGATCCAGCTTTCGTGGCTTCCTTGGCCATTGAACGCTTGGTTTAACCGCTTTTCCATTTCACTCAAGCGCAGTCCGCCTAACCGCCGTTTAATGCGCTGTAAGGCGGCAAGGTAATTTTGTTGAATTTGCTCGGCGACAATACCCATGGATTCTGCTTCGATGACTGCGTCGGTAACGTACTCTTTCTTAATGTGAGCAATACGCTCTGATAGCGCCACTTCTACGAGGGCGATGTCAGCACGCTGCATATGCTCGCTCCATACTTGCGGCAAGCCGACACTACCTATGGTTCTACTCTCATCTTCCACGATAAGATCTGTGAATCTGTGATTAAGGTAGTCTGTTGCTAGGGCGTTTTCGAAGGTGATGGGTGTGGGCTGTGGTGTCAGCCGTCTACCGAAAGCAGAGCCGCGATGATTTGCATGGCCTTCGAGGTCAATGCTATTTGCCAGCCCATTGATGATGACTGTTTTAGCAGAACCAGTGCGCCCGCTGAGTAGCCACCAATTTTTCTTCGGATTGTTTAGAACGTCGATACAAACTTGTCTCAAGGCTTTGAATCCGCCAGCAACCTTTTTCTGTGGCGCACCCGCCTCTTCTAGCCAAGCTTGTGCGAGGGTAGACCTCTGTCCGCCACGCCAGCACATGATTTGCGTGGTTGGGTTATCTTCACATGCTTTTAGCCACCCAGCGATTCGCTCAGCTTTGACGGTGCCGCTAACCAATTTATGCCCTACTCGAACGGCGGCTTCATTGCCCTGTTGTTTATATACTATGCCGATCCTGTGGCGCTCTTCATCCGTCAATATTGGTAGATTAATGCTGTTAGGCATATGGCCCTGATTAAATTCAATCGGCGCGCGGACATCAATTAGCGGTATCTGATCGCGGATAAGGGTTAAATTTTCTGCGGCTGACATTTAGGGTGTTGGTTCAAGGATTACTTTACCTGCCATAAACTTAGCAAGGTGATCGTTGAGTATGTCAAGAATGTCTTCACGCTTCTGCGCGTAAGCAGACGCTATGGCTTGTTTTTGTAGCGCAACAGCCTTAGAAAAGTCGCCGTTGGCAGCATAGGTGTTAGCCCATGTATCAAGGTACTCAGGATGACTGCTTGCTTGAGGGTTTTTCTCCATCATGGCGTCCATGATCTTTTGCGCATAACGGCTGCGTTGTAAAGGTTTGATCTGGGTCGCCGTTAATGTCCAAGCCACTTCGTTGATCACATCCGCTGCTTCGTGATGACTGGCTTGGGCCGAGCGAACCGCTTTCTTGTACCACGAGACCGCTTGCCTAACGGACATTTTGCTACCAATGCCAAGGGCTTTAAGATTTCCCAGCGCTACCATTGCTTTAGCATTGTCCTGGGCAGCTAATTCTGTCAGCAGTGGTAATAATTGTTCGTCAGGTTTTAGCTGGTTAAAGGAAACAAGAAACCGCGCATAGCTGATAAGGGCAGATGGGTTTTTCAACTGCGCAGCCGCTGCAAAGTACTCGTTAGCTTTGGTCTCATCGCGTTCTAGTAGCTTTCCAGAGGCGTTCTGGTAAGCAAGGAATAGGTATGCTCTAGCATTGCCTAAAGCCCCTGCGCGCTCCAGTAATTCCACACCTTGTGGTATGTCACGCTTTAAGTAAGCGTCATTGGACATGCTTTCAATATAGAGCCGCCCAAGGGTGTACATAGACTCCACCGAGCCTAAAGCTATTGCTTGACGGTGGTTTTGAATAGATAGGCGAGTGAACTCTTCTTTGCTTACTTTGGGTGCGTCAATGGTGTCGGACTGATTGGTTGCTTCCTCCCCAGCGAGATAGCCGTAGATTCTGGCTAGCAGCGTGTTAGCAAGCATGTTGCCGCCTCGGGATGAAAGTTCCAACCAGCCTGTGGCTGAGTCGTATCGTTGTTGCTTGGCTAAATAAGTTCCTATGGAGGCTTGGGCAGCGCGATCATTTTCATCGGCAAAAAGCCTCAACACGGACCAAGGGCTGTCAACTTCCTGGGGCGATCCTAGATCCGCTAATGGCTGTAGAAGATCTGATAAATCAAAAACTGTGCTTTCCAGTGGGCTGGCAGGGTTTGCTCGTGCCAGCGTCATTAACCCTAAAGGGTGAGATTCAGTGGTTTGGTATATTTCGCCGACTATTTTTTTGTTCTTTTGCAGTAACGCAAACACCGCGGCATCATTTTTGGTGACTATCTTGTAAGGGCTTTTTTGACTGCCATCGCCAGAGTTCTTTATGTGGTTGTAGAGGTGATCTAACTTTTGCCTGTGGGTATCGACTCCTGCGTCTGTTTCCACATACTCATAGAATTTTTTTAACGCGTAGTGGCCGGTTAAGCTGTTCGGTCGCAACTCGATAACCGCTGTACCGATTGCCCCGAGCTTTAAAGGTTCATCTTGTAGAAGTTGTAGTGCCTGATTTTCAAATGCCAAAACTGTTGGCAGCGTTTTGGCTAGCGCCTTATCTGCAAGAAATGCTGCGCGCGCATCGTCAATGTTCTTTAAATCCGCTTTCGCTGTTGCAATACCTTGCTTATCACCAATAGGCGGCTGCAGCGCAGTATTCTGACAGCCCATTAGAGCAAAGAGGAGGGTGGGAATTAGATATCTCAACATAAAGTATTTATAGCATTGTCTTGGCAGCGAAGGAACAACATCGGTCTGGAATATGTCACAGGTGGTCTAAGTCTGCGGACTTTGTAGGTCAAGTTTGCAAATTAGAAATTTGCTACCAAAGAAGCTTATGTTTGTGAGTTGAGAGTTTCTGATCTCTCAGGCTACACTGGGTAAATATTTGATGAATAGCGAGAAACCACCCATGGCATTTGGTGCAAAATTAGAACTTCCTAGCCCTGAATTAGCATTGCCTGGCCGCGAACAAAGGATGCCGGTGCCTGATGGTCACTTTGTTCACGGGCAGCCCTTGGTGGGACCGTTTCCTGCCCAGTACAAACAGGTGCAATTTGCTATGGGCTGTTTTTGGGGTGCGGAGCGGCGCTTTTGGCAAATGCCGGGAGTCTTCACCACGGCAGTTGGATATTCTGGCGGCTACACACCTAACCCATCCTATGAAGAGGTATGTAGTGGCGGCACGGGTCACACCGAAGCAGTATTGGTAATTTATGATGAGACTCAGGTCACATTGCAGCAATTGCTCAAATTGTTTTGGGAAAGTCACAACCCTACTGAGGGTATGCGCCAGGGCAATGATATGGGCACCCAATACCGATCTGCCATATACACCTATGATGAAGATCAATTGGCAGTCGCCTTAGCTAGCGCAGCACTTTTTCAACAAGCACTCATTTCTGTAGGTTACGGTGAGATTACCACCGAGATTAAACCTGCTGACGAGTTTTACTATGCCGAGCATTATCATCAACAGTATTTGGCTAAAGTGCCCAATGGGTATTGTGGTTTAGCAGGCACCGGTGTCAGCTGTGATATTGCACCTGTAGCCACGCTGCAAGCCTAGTCTTGTTTTAGCAAGCCTAGTCTTGCTAGAACAAGACTTGTCGTAAAAAGAAACTAATAGAAAGCCTTCAATAGAGACCTGTAGGCAAGGTGTAAGCAGGCTAGCCATCGGCAGGCATCAGCCGACGGTGGTTTTAGCCTTGCCGCAGCGGGTACAGATTTTTGTGCTCACTAGGCGGCCTTGCTTTACATCAAATTGTTTTTTCTCATCGTCTTGCCACTTATGAAACCCACTGCTACACAGGGTTTTACCCTTGGCCTTATCTTGGGCCTTTGCTTTCCGGAATTTATTCATATTAGTGGGCTGGGTCATCTGGCTAGTCTACGTTAACAAAGCATTATGTTTTCCTTCTTTTTTATATTTACCTCAGACTTGGGGTTGGTTCTAGCGTTAACACCGAACATACTCGCGCTAATTGTTAGAACAGATTTGGTGGTGTTATGACGGGTCCCTCGGAAAGAACACGAGTGCGAAGAAATGCCATGCGCGCAGAGTATGACGAGCAGGTTATCTGTGAAGTTTTACAAGCGCATAGTTTATGCACGGTGGCGTATATTGTAGCTGGCGAAGCCGCGCCCAGAATTATTCCGCAGCTATATTTTGTCAAAGACAACTATCTCTATCTGCATGGCAATCGACAGAGCGCCTTGTTGAAGCATTTGGTTGGTGGCGGTGAGGTTGCTGTTTCGGTCTTGTTGGTGGACGGCATTGTTGTGGCACGTAGCGGCTTCAACTGCTCTATGAATTATCGCTCCGTGAGCCTTTTTGGTAAGGGCGAAATAGTAGAAGAGCAAGCCAAAGCCGATGCCTTGGATCTATTTGTTGAAGCGTTGATACCTGGCCATAGCCAAAATGCGCGACCGACAACTACAGCTGAAAATGCTGCAACCACCGTGGTCCGTATTCCCCTAGGTGAGATGGCGGCAAAAATTCGCGCGGGTGATCCAAGTGATCCGGAAGAAGATTTGGTTCTAGACACTTGGGCAGGTACCATCCCTGCCGGTTATTTGATGGGTAATCCCGTGCCCAGCGGCGATCTTAAAGAAGGCGTTCACGTTCCCGATTATATTAAGAATGTGCAATTTGGCGGAAAGTCTTAGCAGGGTTGCCAATTTTTTACGTAAGGCGGTATCAGTGTTTGGAAAATATGTGTTTGTAGTTTTGCTTCGAGGTGAGTTTTGAGTCGCGTTGGTGTTGGCGTAGATTTTGGTACCAGTAACTCTGCTGCGGCGATATTTGACGGAGAATCTGTACGTCTAGTTCAGCTTGAGAGTGATGACTCAATTGTACCTTCTGCCACTTATATTGATCGCTCACTTACGGCAAAAACCGGTCAGCTTGCCGTGGACCAGTATATTGCTGACAACACCGGAAGGACTGTTGAACTTATCCCAGAGGTAGTGGGTGAAACCAGTCAGTTTGTTGACGATGGCGGTGGCGATGAAATATCTGAAGTACAAACCGCCACACAAAAAATTTATGGCGCGCCGGTTACCGACAGCAGTTTGCAGGGCCGCCTATTTCGCGGCACCAAGCGCTTATTAGGCGACGAAGAAGTGCGTCGGTTAATGGTCTTCGATCATCCGTTCAGACTAGTAGCTCTCATCACGCCCCTTTTGCTGCGGATTAGAAAGTCCATTGAAGCGGATATTGGCAGTTTTGCCGATGCCCATCTTGGTCATCCGGTGAACTTTGAAGGTCGGGACAAATTTTCCAATCAATTGGCGATGAGTCGACTAGGTGAAGCCTTTGGTTATGCGGGTGTGACTAAGCGTAGTTTTTATCCCGAGCCCATTGCTGCAAGTGTGAGTTTTTTGCACGCAAACCCTACCGCCCAAGGAGAAACAGTATTGTCATTAGATTTTGGCGGAGGCACCTTGGATTTTTGTTTACTGCGTCGAGAAGGCGAGGGTTTTAATGTTATCGCCACCCACGGCATTGGTTTAGGTGGAGATCACTTAGACCAGATTTTGTTCCGCCAATTACTCTTCCCGCATTTGGGCAAGGGCGAGGTATGGAAGCGCCGCGGGTTTGATCGGGAGATTGAGACTCGATTTCCTTTTGAAGAATTTGAAGATCTGTTAGTTAACTGGGCAGTAACTTACACGCTGAATCAAAATAAATTCACCACACCGGTGATGGAGCGCATAGCCTCGGGCGGTCCCAATACAATCAAATTTGAACGTTTGCGTGACATTATTAAGCATAACTTGAGCTACTTGCTGTTTACCCGTATTCGTAAATTGAAAGCCGACTTGTCCCACGCTGAGGTTGCTCGGTTGGATGTGCCGGAAATTGATCTGGAAATTGAGCTGTCGCGGCGCGAGTTCGAGGGGATGATTAGCGAACCATTGCAGCGCGTGGCTGAAGCATTGGATGTGACGGTTGCAAAGGCGGGCTTGCGCAATGACCAAGTAGATATTGTGCTGCGCACTGGCGGTTCCAGCTTAATCCCAGCAGTGCTTGGTTTGCTGGAAGATCGCTTTCCTGGTCGGGTGGTTGATCACGATCCGTTTACCAGTGTGGCAGCAGGCTTAGCTATTGCTAATTATCGTGGCTTAAGCTTTACGCCATAAGGCAAATCCGAAAAAAAGTCCGAAGCAAAGTCCAAAACAAAGTCCAAAGCAAAGACGTAAGTCATCAGCCATAAGAGTCAGGGCGTAGGTTTAATATCTGCGATAGTTCGCATTCAATTTAGCGGTGCGAATGACGTGTCAGTTTTCTGTTAACAGGACTTAATTATGCTGTTATGCCAAGACGGTCATCCATTTAGCAAGGTTATTCAGACTTATTATCAAAGCTGCAACAGTCAAGATTTTGCTTTGATGATGTCTACTTTTACCCCAGATATTGTTCACTACTTTGTCGCTCACAGCGCTGTTGTTGGGGCAGAAACCCCAGAGGCATAGTGACGACTTAAACCGGCGCCACAGGCCTACACGTCTCACAGTCATCTGCTGAGACGTTTGAATGTAAGTCGCGATACTGTTCATAAAAAAGTATCAGCGTAAAATGCCATGTCACTGGCAAGGAACGCCACGGCGAGTCGACCGCCAAATTACCAACGTCACCAACCCGAGCAGACGCTCCTTTACCAGCTGGTTGACCGATACTATCCAGCGTTCAAGGCATCACTCGAAGCCCAAGGGCGATACCTACCTCGCTACATCCAACAAGAATTCATTGATTTCCTCCTCTCTGATTTCCTCCAATGCGGCCGCCTAGCATATGGCTTTCTTCGCGTACGTTGTGAGGCCTGCCATCATGAGCGCTTAGTCGCCTTTAGTTGTAAACGTCGTGGCTTCTGCCCCAGCTGTGGTGCACGCCAAGTGCGCTACGAACTCAAGACGCCGTATCGCAATGGCACAACCCATGTCATATTTGAACTTATGGATTTCATTGCCAAGTTGTCAGCACTGGTGCCTAAACCGCGCGTCAATCTCAGCCGCTTCCACAGAGTCTTTGCGCCCAATAGCCAACAACGTGCGCAAGTGACGCCGACTCAGCGTGGCAGGAAGCCAGACAAATCTGAAGTGCCCGATACCGGCTGGGGTGACAAGAGCCCCGCACAGCGCCAATACAAGATGAACCGGGTGGCGGTATAGTTTCTGACAGATTTAGATTTTGTCTGTTTCTTCACAGCGTTCTACGGTACGCGTACCACAACGGCATTTGTTTGTATTCAAGGAAGATTTCGGGTTTGTAGCTAAAATGATAATCTTCGCTGTTCTCATTGGACAGAGCTAGAGGGAACTTGCCTAGTCATAATTTTTGTATGTGGTATATGTTATGTGGCACTACCACGACAGAAAACTATTGGAGTAATAATTGGAACTGTTAGTGACGCTTGCTCAACAACTGACTGACATCACACTGGAAGAAATTCTCGGGTTCACAGGCTTTGGTGAGTTTATCAATATCGTATCTTCGGGTGACCCTGACTTAATCTTTTCGCTGGATGGTTTATACGGCCTGTTTGCGCCCTTGATGTTTATCGTGTTCATGGTTGAAATAGTAGCGGCTATGATCAGCGGAAAGTTTAAATGGGAAAATATTCGGGTTCCTTTACTTTGTCATGTAGTAAATCGAGTTATTGGACGCACAGTTTCTCTATCGGTTGCATTTGCCGTAGCAGCGCTATTTGCGCCACTGGCACCGTTCACTATTGATTTTAGTTGGTACGGTTTGATAATTGCCTACTTTGTTTTCGAGTTCGCACATTTTATATACCATTGGCTAGGACATAGAGTGCGTATATTTTGGTGTTTACACGCCACGCACCATTGCCCTTCACATATGAATCTGTCGGTATCCTATGCGCATTTTGTACTGGAAGCGCCGTTTGCTGATTTTATTCGAATCGGAATCTGTACATTAGCAGGTCTGGACCCGTTATTAATTGTGGTGGTATCCGGTATTGACTCTCTGTGGGGGAGTTTTATTCATGTGGGTGAGGAAATGATGCCGGAAGGGCGCATGAGTAAACTGGAAAAATATATTCTTACCCCTGCACACCACCGAGTACACCACGCAAAAAATCCTCAGTATATGGATAAAAATTTTTGTAATCTTATCCCTGTGTGGGATCGTTTGTTTGGAACCTACCAACGCTTGCAAGAGGATAATGCACCCAACTATGGCATCACCCGTGAGATAGACAGTAATAACTTTTACGATGTGTATTTCAGTGAATGTGTTTGTTTGATTCGCGATATTAAAAATACGCCGGGGCTGGCCAATAAGCTGTTATTACTTGTCATGCCCCCAGGGTGGGTGCCTGCAGAACTACGGCAGCCTGCTGGCACAGAACAAGAGAATGTGTCTTAGTTATAGTACATCGTCATAGTACACCGTCATTGCGAGGAACGAAGTGACGCGGCAATACAGAGACCTTCTGTTAGAAAAATTAAATCAATCAGCTAAAACAGCTGGATCCCCGCGCTAACGCTCGCGCTGGCGGGCTGGAGCTGTTTCAGAACGGGCACTAGTTGTTAGCTAGCGTTTGAATTTTAAAACACGCCCCCACTTGTTCCACTCGGTAACCAGAATGTTACCGTCGTTATCGAAACTAATGCCGTGGGGCGAAGTGACCTTGCCAATCTCCCAGTCTTTAGGGCGGACTTTAGGGGTGCTGATTTGTTTGCGATTATCATTTGTACCCAGCTCTGCGACAATTTTGTTTGTCGCATCTAAAACAGTGACTCGCCCGTGAAGCTCCGCAATAGCCAGTAAGTTGTTGTGTATAGATAACGCGCTTGGACGTCTTAGACGATCGTGGGTGGCGACAATGTTGCCTTTAAAATCCAGCCACACAAGACGATTGTTTTCCCTGTCGGTTACAAGCAAATTTTCACTGTCATTGCGCCCATCAATAATAATTTTGTGTGCAGTGGAGAAATTCCAGGGGGCGTTTTTTCCACCCAGTGACGTGAGGTAGTTGCCCTGTTGATCAAATTCGTGAATAAGACTGGTTGCGTAGCCGTCGGTAACAAAGATTCTATCGTCGCGGGAAATAGCAACTCCGGTAACGCGCACGCCTTTAAGCAGGCGCCGTCGTTTCTGTAGATTACTGGGAACCTCGTCGTCTATGTTTATCGCTAAAACCAGTTCACCATCCAGAGACCATTTGACCAGTCGTTCCCCCTCTAGCTCGGTGCCGTAAAGGTATTCAACTCCATCGGTGTCTCGATGAATGCGAAATCCATGGAAGTCCGAGGCTGCTCCCTCCAGGTTTCCTTTGTAACTCCCGTCAGCAGTATAAATTTGTACCCTCGGCTTTGCTCCACCTTGCACGCTGATATAAATATCGCCGTTTGCGGAAACCGCGATATCACCGTGGCCATCTCCAATGGTTTGTTGGCCAGGGGGAGGGGTTATAAAATCGGCGTGGTGTTGATAGTCAGGTGTGCTTTCGGAGTGGGTATGACATGAAAAACACAAAAGAAAACCAGTGAGTAAAACTTCTTTCATAAAATATGGCCTGTTGTATAGACGAGTATTCATGAGGTCAGAGCAAAATAATACGGACAATTAAAACACAGTTCGGCACATTGTGAGGATAGGAATTTCGCTCGGTTGGGGACGTCAAGTTCGCCGTTATTCGTGTCAAATCAATTCCCGAGCGAGGCCCTATGTCGGTTTTTAGCTGAATTAACAAAATTACTAATGGCGGAAAACACCATGAAACTGACCATTGAATATCTAGGTTAAGTTACGCCTAAATGCCTAATAAGTGCTCAAGATGGATAAAGCCCGCTTCCGGTCTTCCTTGCTGGTGGACTTAATCCGGCGCGGCCTCTGCTACTTCTAAAGGCGGCCGCCACTGGGCGTCTAAGGTGGAGAAGAAAGACTTCAGCATTCGGTAGGTTAATCCCCACACAAAATGTCCTTCCTCCAACCTGTAGCCATTACATATGGTCGGCCTGTTGGCTATGGGGTAGGTGTGTGTGTCGTGGAGTGAGTTAGCCAGTAGCTGATCCATGGGTGCCCAAACTACCTCTGCTACCTCGTAATTGGGATTAAAGACTGGGTCGCCCTCTATGAGAAACACGTGGGGTGCAATGAGCATATTGAGCACACGTCCCCTTGGCTGTGCGCGTTCGTGATCCATTGCGCCCAAATACTCTGCATCGCTCAGGTCCAAGCCAATTTCTTCTTGGGTTTCGCGAATGGCGGCACCCTTTAAACCGTCGTCACTGTCTTCCAAGTGCCCACCAGGGAATGCCATTTGCCCAGACCATGGGTCTCCGTCTTTTTCAGCACGCTTTATGAACAATACATCGCACAAGGTGTCTGTTGGGCGCAAGATTATTGCTACTGCCGCTTGCCTAGTTGTTGTTTGTGGTTCTACAAAACTTGGCTTGAATGCATCCAAGTTTGCTCTGATTTTTTGAATATTAAACACGCCTGATAGCCAAACCGAAAGATGTCATCATACATAACTGTGGGGGCTAGGTGCGACTAACCCTTGGG
>ENA-OQVM01000153-OQVM01000153.1-marine-metagenome-genome-assembly--contig:-NODE-153-length-109365-cov-4.933149_pt1 | contig 109365 bp, 96 predicted proteins | sample MGYA00237776_ERZ505498 | MGnify/ENA primary metagenome ERZ505498 (study PRJEB26159, sample SAMN06265151) | marine metagenome | isolation source: Helgoland LTER site | place: Germany:Helgoland, sampling... | reverse complement strand
GAAACTGCCCGCTCTTGACGTTGACGTCATTGTGAAGGACGAGGGCGGGCGGCTCTGCGCCCAGGCGCGAGACGTCGGGAAGGGTCTTCGGGACGTGCACGGCGATCGTGGGCAGGACCTGCCTCCCGTTCGGAAGTCGACCGGCCGCCCCTTCGATCAGGTGGCCACGGTCCGTGCCGGGGCCTTTGTCCGTGCGGCTCGGGGCGGTCTCCTTTCTGTCGACTTCGAGCGTTTCGAAGGTAAGGACCGAGGAGAGAAACTTGTGCGCCTCCCCGGGCCTGGCGGCGGCGGTGTCTTCGGGCTGGACCGCGCGCATAGCTTTCCGGGCGTTCCGCCCCTCCCCGACCGCGCTCCCAAGGGCAACGTTCAGCTGTCGAAGGGAGACGACCAGGTAGTCGTTGCGAAAGGCCCGTGTCCACTTCCCCGTCGCCGCGCTGCCGGAGGGCGAGGGCTGGGCCGCTTTTCGCGCAACTTCAATGTCCCGTTTCACGGCTTCGGAGAGGGCCGCCATGTCCACGGGCGCCTGCGCCGCCGTGTCGACGATGGCCGGCGTCGCGCGCACGGTGACCAGGGCGTGGGGGATGTCCAGCTCGATCGCGGCCGGGGCATTCCCTATGAGGGCAATTATTCAACCTGGCTTGAAGCCAAGGAGACTCGGCTGGACCAGGAACAGCGCACCGAGGCGGCGCATCAAAAAGCCATCAAAGCCGAGCTAGAATGGGTGCGATCCAATCCCAAAGGACGTCAAGCTAAAAGCAAGGCCCGCCTCGCGCGCTTTGAAGAATTAAATTCCCAAGAGTTTCAGACGCGAAACGAAACCAACGAAATTTACATTCCACCCGGACCCCGACTTGGCGACAAGGTTATTGAAGTTAACAATCTTAGAAAGACCTTCGGCGACCGGCTGCTTTTTGACGACGTGAGCTTCACCGTTCCTACCGGCAGTATTGTTGGCATCATTGGCGCCAACGGCATGGGTAAGTCGACCTTGTTCAAACTGCTCATGGGCATAGAAAACCCTGATGGCGGTGAAGTCGAGCTAGGCGAGACGGTGCAATTGTCCTACGTTGATCAATCTCGTGATGACCTTGATGGCAGTAAAACCGTGTGGGAGGAAATCTCTGACGGACTCGATATTATGCGCATTGGCAGCTACGAGGTGCCCTCACGTTCCTACGTTGGGCGCTTCAATTTCAAGGGGTCGGACCAACAAAAATTTGTCAAAGATCTATCGGGGGGTGAGCGTAATCGCCTGCACCTAGCCAAGCTGCTCAAGCAAGGGGGCAACGTGCTACTGCTCGATGAGCCCACCAACGATCTCGACATTGAAACCCTCCGGGCGCTTGAAGAAGCGATACTGGCTTTCCCGGGTTCGGCACTGGTGATTTCTCACGACCGCTGGTTTTTAGACCGCATCGCTACTCATATATTGGCCTACGAAGATGACGGCAGCGTCGCATTTCACCAGGGTAACTTTACGGAATATGAAGAAGATCGCGTAGCCCGCTTGGGCAAAGATGCCGATATGCCCAGCCGAGTGAAACACCGGAAGCTTATGGGCTAACCCCATAGGTTGCCCCGCCAAACCCTACTGAGCCTCCCGGTGAACTACACCAGGGCCACCGGCTCACAGTAGGGCGTCTAGCGCCTCAGACAGTCGGCTAACGCCAATCACCTCGAGGCCTTTTATTGGCTGCTTAGGCACGTTGCCCTTGGGCACAACCGCGCGCTTGAAGCCGTGCTTTGCCGCCTCGCTTAAACGCTCTTGGCCCGAGGGTACAGGGCGAATTTCACCCGACAGGCCCACTTCACCAAACACGACCCAATCGCGCGACAAAATACGATTTTTAAGACTAGAGACAACAGCCACCAATAGCGCCAGGTCGGCGCTGGTTTCAGTCACCCGAACACCACCCACCACATTGGCAAAAACATCTTGATCGCCCACCATTATGCCCCCGTGGCGGTGAAGCACCGCTAGCAGCATCGCAAGTCTATTTTGCTCAAACCCCACGGCAACCCGCCGGGGGTTGCCAAGGGAACTGTCGTCAACCAAAGCCTGAATTTCCACCAACAGCGGCCGAGTGCCTTCCCAGACCACCATTACCGTGGTGCCCGATGCCGGCTCTTCAGCGCGATCAAGAAATATGGCCGAAGGATTTTTGACCTCGCGCATTCCTCTATCAGTCATTGCAAAAACGCCGAGTTCGTTGACCGCGCCAAAACGGTTTTTACTGCTACGCAAAGTGCGAAAACGGGAGTCATGCTCCCCTTCCAACAAAATGGAGCAGTCAATCATGTGCTCCAGTACTTTTGGACCTGCCAGATTGCCGTCTTTAGTCACGTGTCCCACCAAAATCAGGACCACCCCCGACTGCTTGGCATAACGCGTCAGTTGTGCGGCACAATCTCTCACCTGCGAGACGCTGCCTGGCGCTGAAGCAATGCCCTCGGAATGCATGACCTGTATGGAATCCACCACCATAACTCGGGGACGAGTTTCATCGGCGGCAGCCAGAATCGCGTCGACTTCGGTTTCGGCCATAAGCTGCAGTGCGTCAACCGCAAGCTCTAGGCGATCGGCGCGCATGGCCACTTGCTGCGGACTTTCTTCACCCGTGACATAAAGCGCCGGGCCTCCCGCCGCGAGATGACACAGCGTTTGTAAGAGCAAGGTACTTTTTCCTGCACCTGGATGCCCGCCAATCAGAATGGCCGAACCCGGCACTAACCCGCCACCTAGCACCCGGTCGAGTTCGGTAAAACCGCTGCTAAACCGCGGCACGGTCACCAGATCAATATCTTTGAGAACCCTGACTTCGGCTCGGGTCCCAGCATAGCCACCGCGGCCACTACGTTGACTACCTTTTCCTGAACTCGCGGGACCCAAACGAATTTCTGTGATGGTATTCCACGCTGAACACTCGCTGCACTGCCCCTGCCATTTGCCGTAGTCTGCCCCGCAGTCGTTGCAAACAAAGGCAGTCTTTGATTTAGGCATAAACAATTCCCGCAAGAAGATTAGTGACAAGAAGGTGCACGAACAGGCCCCACAGCGGTATGCTAGCAAACCCTAGCCTCAGATCCCTAACTCGATGCCACCAGGTTCCCTCATTCCCGATCGCCAGCTGACATTTTCGCCAGACCTCGCTGCGACGATTGGCTTAGAAGAGGCTATTTTACTGCAAGGGTTGGGCGAGTTGCTTGCAGGAACAACACAGTCAAGCCAATGCGTCGCGCTCTCAGAGTTTGAGCGCAACTTTCCCTTTTGGGAGGCCGCTAAAATTCGTGAGCTTCTGGCTAGGCTTGAGGCTCTAGGTATTATTCTTGTTCGCGGTGAAAATCAAAATTCTGATGTGATGCGAATTTCGGCGGTGAGTGCTCAGTCATCGGTCGCAGTAGGCAAGACAGAGGCGGCACCTCCAGCCCGTCAACCCATTACCAAAACACCGGGCTCGTCAGCTGCGAACTCTGCTGGCAAGCAGTCCCCAGGCAGCCATCTGAGCCCGCCCGCCGTACGCACCTGGCAGCCCTCGGAAGACTTGCTGGACCTGCTTCACCTGAGCCATGGGATCAATAGACAGTTTGCGCTGTCGCAGTTGCCGAATTTTGTTCCCGCGCCGACAGATCCGGCACCGGATAACCGCTTTAGGCAGCACGTACTCAGCGCTTGGAGACGCCATCAAAGCCAGCACCCGGCTTTTGAAATTGCGGCGGCTCCTGCCTTTGACCAACATTGGCGTCCCAGCGATGACGCCTTAGACATTATGACGGGTAACGGTGTCGACCTTGAATTTATTGACTCAATGCGCCCGGAGTTTATTTTGTACTGGCGTGAACGCGGTGGACCGCCCAAAGAGGTCAACAGCAAGTTTATTGGCTGGGTGCGACAACGGTGGGTGCGCTTTCAGGCGGGCCTAGGCCACAGCCCTGAGCCCAGACCTATGACGGGGGATTGGCAGCCTAGCGAGCAAGTTTTTGAAGTCTTAGCACTGTCAAATATCGATCGTCTGTATGCCACCGAAAGGCTGGGAGAATTTCGAGTCTTTTGGTGCGATAGCGGCGATCTGCAAACCTCTTGGAACAGTAAATTCCTTCAGCACGTCAAGCACCAGTGGCGTTGGGAACAAGGACAAACCGGCAAAAAAGGGAATGACCATGGCGGACAGCAAGGACGTGGGCAGTCTGGCGGAGAACATCGTACACGGGACCGATCAATCGCTGACGACCTCAGCGATACCAGCTGGGCCAAATGAGGCGGCCTCAAGGGATGACCTTGCCGATACTATTAATCAGGTATTTGCCCTGTTCAGGCTGAATTACCACAACCAGTTTTATGCGGCCTATGCAGATACCACCCAGCTGAACCAAATTAAACGCCTGTGGCTAGAAGCCCTCTCGAGCTTTACTTCTGAATCTATTTTGACCGGAGCAAAACGCGCGATTGAGGACAGTGACTACCTGCCCACACTCAAGCGCATGCTCGACTGCTGCCAATTGGCACTTGAGCGCCTCGGTGTCCCCCCCTTGAGGGAAGCCTTTATTGAAGCTTGCGAGAAGCCATCACCTAAACTGACACAAACGTGGTCACACCCGGTGGTGTACTTTGCGGGTCGCGACAGTGATTGGTTTTTTTTGAGCAACAATGCCGAGCGTATGACTCTGCCCGTCTTCAAAGGCCACTACGACCGCTGGGTTGCCCGATTAAGTCGCGGCGAAACCATAGAACTGCCTACACGCGCTGAATTGCCCGAACCAGAAACGGTTGCCATGTCTAAAGAAGAACAACAGCAGGCCCTAAACCAGCTTCGAGCGGCTCTAGACCTATAGCGCTTTGGTGTTGATAGGCTGGCTAGCCAACCTCTAGGATGGACTGCTCAGGCGTAGCCGCCATAATCGCCTCTAGCGAGATTATCGAAGCGGGTATATTCGCCCTGAAAGGCAAGACGACAGGTTCCAATAGGGCCGTTACGCTGCTTGCCAATGATAATCTCGGCAGTGCCCTGGTCCGGAGAGTCTTCGTGATAAACCTCATCGCGGTAAATAAACATGATGACGTCAGCATCTTGTTCAATCGCCCCCGATTCGCGGAGATCAGAGTTAACGGGGCGCTTATTCGGTCGTTGCTCTAGCGCGCGATTTAACTGCGAAAGCGCCACGACCGGGCACTTAAACTCTTTGGCAATGGCTTTTAAGCTGCGAGAAATTTCTGAAATTTCGGCGGTACGGCCCTCGCTGGAACCGGCAACACGCATGAGCTGCAGATAGTCCACCATAATCATGCCCAATGAACCTTGCTCTCGGGCAACCCGTCGCGCTCGAGACCGCACCTCGGTCGGTGTTAGGGCGGGCGTGTCGTCTATGAAGACATTCGCTTCTTTCAATTTTGCCATGGCGGCAGAGAGTTTAGGCCAGTCGTCTTGCTCTAGTTTTCCGGTTCGAACGCGAGTCTGGTCGATCTTGCCCAGTGAAGACATCATGCGGATAACCAATTGCTCTGCTGGCATCTCCATCGAAAACACCAAAATAGGTTTCTCACTACCCGAGGCGGCATTTTCAACGAGGTTCATAGCAAAAGCGGTTTTACCCATTGAAGGACGGCCCGCCACAATCACCAGATCGGAATCTTGTAGCCCGGAAGTCATGCGATCGAGATCAATAAAGCCCGTAGTTAAGCCTAATATCTCGCCACCACTTTGAAAGAGTTCCTCAATACGCTCAAGGGCACCCTGCAAAAGAGGCTCCATCGCGCGGGCTCCTCCGGTTTTAGGCCCCTCCTCTGAAATTTGCATAATGCGCCGCTCAGCTTCATCAAGAAGTTCTTCAGCGGAGCGTCCCTCGGGATGAAAACCCGTACTAGCAATCTCCTGCGCTGCGCCAATTAATTTTCTAAGAACTGCGCGTTCGTGGACTGCCGTAGCGTAAGCGCGAATATTGGCCGCGGTGGGGGTGGTTTCTGCCAACTCAGCGAGGTAGGTATGGCCGCCAGCGGCGTCTAGCTCACCGGTAGCGAGCAATCTGTCGGCGACCGTTATAACGTCGACGGGCTGCCCCAGATCGACCAGTTTTGCGATCTGACGAAAAATAGCCCGGTGCTCGGGCCGGTAAAAGTCTTCGGCAACGACAATCTCGGCAATGGCATCCCAGCCTTCAGGAGATATTAGCAATCCACCAATAACCGACCGTTCAGCCTCAACCGACTGCGGTTGCATACGAATACGCTCGAGATCTAAGTCACTCGCTGACGATGGGAAAGAGGGTGATGAAGGTTGCGTCATTAACTGCTATCCGGTGTCCGGCAGTGCAGCATAACCCATGCTAGGGCGTACTGTGTACGCCCGATTGAGTCAGCACCTGTAGATTACGGCTTAGCTGCAAGCAGCGATGGTAGTGGAATCAGGCAGGAACGACTGACACCGCGATATTGGTTGCCACGTTTCCATGCAGTTGCAGCATCACTTCGTATTCGCCCAAATCCCGAATAACACCTTCTGGCAGGCGAACTTCCGATTTATCAATATCAACACCCGCCGCGGTGATAGCGTCGGCAATATCGCGGGTACCCACAGAGCCAAAGAGCTTACCCTCTTCTCCTGCGGTGGCTTCAATAGCAACAGCCGCTAACTCAACGATAGCCGCTGCACGCTTCTCAGCCGCCTCCAGTGAAGCCGCTGCCGCTGCCTCAAGATCGGCACGCCGCGCTTCAAACTTGGCTACGTTGTCACCGGTTGCAGGCACAGCTTTACCGTGAGGAATTAGAAAATTTCGACCGTAACCCGCTTTTACATCGACCTTATCGCCCAGGCTACCCAGGTTACCCACGTTCTCCAGCAAAATAACTTCCATCTTAAATTCCTCGCAGTCGGTTTAGCCGACACCGTTCCCACAAAATCCAGAAGCCTCAGGCTTCCCCATCCGTTGACGCCGAAGACCATCGGCGCCTGAAATCCAGTAGAGCATCGGCCATTACCAAGCCCAACAACAACCCTTTAACTGGGTCCAAAAGCAACCACATCACATAAAATAGGATGAGACTGCCATTACCCCGACGAGTGGCTGCAACCCAGGCATGTACCAAAGCGAAACCCGCAAACATCAACGGCACCGCCCAAACCATTGCCCACCCGCTAATCCAAGGCGCTTGCAACCACAATACGATCGCAAAACCACCCATGATTAAAGTCGCACCAACCGGCAAACGTAGCCGGTGGAACTCAACCCGGAATCCTCCGGGGTTGTACAACAACGCTTGCCAGTACCTAGCCAACAGCAAACTCAGAACCGCAGTTACTGCGTTACCGGCGGCCAAGATACCTGCAACCTGAACGGGCGTGGGGCGCTGTAACGTTATCGCCTCACCCTCTCCCGTCATATTGGCTTCGAGTTCTCCGATGAGTTCGGCAAACACTAAAACCAACTGATCCAAAAATTCGCCGCTAATCAGTAGCAGACCAGCGCCGCCGATTAACCCAAGTCCCACGCTGGCCAAAATCGCCAAGCCTAGACTTACCGTGACTCGCAGTGTGACCGCCAGCACAAACGTGCCAGCCAGCAACACCACGCTGCCAATATCGCCGCTCATCCAAGCCGCTAACAACGCCGGCAGCAGAGCCCAGAGCACCAACCAACTGCCGTCGATTACTCCTTTGCGCAATGTCACCAAAGCGATCGCGGCGGCACTAAGCCAGCCAAACAGCAGGCTTCCCGCGCCCACTACCGCAACCGCTAGCGCCTGCCAACGGCCACGCATAATAAATTCTGCGAGGCCGCGCATTACGTCACCGACTTACTGGTGAGAATCGGTGTAGGGCAGCAGCGCCAGAAATCGTGCACGCTTCACAGCCGTGGCCAGCTGACGCTGGTACTTGGCTTTGGTACCCGTGATTCGACTGGGTACGATCTTGCCAGTCTCGGTAATGTACTGCTTCAAAGTTTCGAGATCTTTGTAGTCGATCTCTTTAGTGCCTTCGGCAGTGAACTTACAAAATTTACGTCGACGGAAAAAACGAGACATGGCTCACTCCTCGCTGTTGTCTGAATCGGATGAATCTTCGACATCAGCCGAAGCGTCTTCGCTATCACTGTCAGCTTCTGGGGGCTTTGACTCTGCCGCCTGCCGCTCTTGATAACGAGATTTGCGCTCCCGATCCTCTTTCTCAGCCTTCATGATCAGCGACTCTTCAGCCACCAACTCATCGCGCCGGATAACAAGATTTCGGATAACAGCGTCGTTGTAACGGAAGGTCGTGCTTAGCTCTTCCATAGCTTCGTTGGAAGCTTCAACGTTCATCAAAATGTAGTGCGCTTTGTGCACCTTATTGATGTGGTACGCCAGCTGACGCCGACCCCAGTCCTCGAGCCGGTGGACTGTGCCGCCATCTTTGGTAATAACGGCTGAATAACGCTCGATCATGCCCGGGACCTGTTCTGACTGGTCGGGATGAACCATGAACACAACTTCGTAGTGTCGCACTCGATCACTCCTTTCGGATTACGCCATCCGCATTTGCGGTATAGCAAGGAGATGGGGTGGTTACACCCCGTCTAATTTTCTGAGGCGCGGAGTTTACCCAGCACCATGGCACAATGCAATGCCACGCTTTAGGGCCTGTTTCTCTGCCTCACAGCCTCAAACAGGCAGATACCGGTCGCAACAGACACATTGAGGCTGGAAACAGACCCCTGCATGGGCAAACTGACCAAAAAATCACAGTTCTCCTCAGTCAGGCGTCGCATTCCGGCGCCCTCTGCTCCCATAACAATAGCCAACGGTCCAGAAAAATCCTGCTCAAAAAGCGTACGCGGCGCCTTATCACTGGTACCAATCAGCCAAACACCCGCCTCTTTTAATTGGCCCAGAGTTCTGGAGAGATTTGTCACTCGTACAAACGGTACAGTATCTGCCGCACCACACGCCACTTTGCGCGCAACGGGTGAAAGGCTGGCCGCGCCGTCTTGGGGAACGACCACCGCAGTGACTCCCGCCGCGTCGGCCGTGCGCAGACAGGCGCCAAGATTGTGTGGGTCGGTGACCCCATCCAAAATAAGTAGCAAGGGCGAGTCGTGACGTTGCAACAGCGCCAGTAACCCGGCTTCGTCGACCGCATCGGTAACCGCGCCCGCATTCACTTGTACTGCGATTCCTTGATGACGACCGGTAGCAACATTATCCAGCGCTGCCCCGGTAACCCGCTCCACAGCCACACCCTGATCTGCCGCAAGCTGCAACAGGGACTGGGCGCGCTTATCGCGTCGGCTGGTTTCCAACCACAGTACCGTGATCGCCTTGGGCTCTCTGCGCAGCAGCGCCTCTACCGCATGAAACCCATAAACCCAATCACTCACCGTTTACTGCGCCCCGGCTTATTTCCATTGGAGCGGGGCTTACCGCCCTGCTTTTTCGGTGCGCCACCACCCGCTTTGGCTTTTGAATCTTTGGAATGAGCTTGGCCAGTCGATTTTTTACCCGCTTTACTTGGTGATTCACGCTGGTGATGTTTTCCGGCGGCGCTTTTCTTCTTACCCGGTGAGCCGGTTCCTTTGCGCCCTCTAGCCGGCCTTGCATTTGAAGCCCCCACCATTTCCAAGTCTATTTTCCGTTCATCCAGATCAACCCGAGCAACCGTGACCTCTACGGGGCCACCCAATTGAAAAGTTCGACGCGTTCGGTCACCCACTAAGCGCTGTTTAGGGGCGTCAAAATGGTAGTAATCGCCGGGTAAGGCACTGATATGAACCAGCCCTTCAATGTACAGATCGCTCAGTTCGACAAAAATTCCAAAGGCAGTTACTGCCGTAATGACCCCTGAAAATTGTTCGCCCACTCGATCTCTCAAGAACTCACACTTTAACCACGCATCAACTTCCCGAGTGGCATCGTCGGCGCGCCGCTCGGTTAACGAACAACGCTCTCCCAAGGCGGTCACCGCAACCAGCTCGTAGGGATAATTTATCGACTGCCTTTGCTGTTCCACACCCTCAGAGCGACGGGTTTGTTTGGGATATTTCCCCCCGCGGATAAGGCTGCGAATCGCTCTGTGCACCAATAAATCGGGATATCGACGAATGGGAGAAGTGAAATGCGCATAGGCGGGGTAATGCAATCCAAAGTGCCCCTTGTTCTCTGCTTGATAGACCGCCTGGCTCAGTGAGCGCAACAGCATCGTTTGAATGACCGATGCGTCGTCCCGGTCGACCGCAGTGGCCAGTAAACGCTGGTAATCTTCGGGAGTGGGCTTCTCTCCACCACCCAGATCGAGCCCTAACTCCCCTAAAAACGCGCGGACATTAGCGAGCCTCTCGGTACTAGGCCCTTCGTGTACACGAAACAAAACGGGCAAGCTCGCCGCCTCCAAAAACTCAGCCGTTGCGACATTGGCTGCGAGCATGCACTCCTCAATGAGCTTATGGGCGTCATTACGATGTACAGGAACGATCGCCTCAATTTTACGCTCAGCGTTAAACTCGATACGCGTTTCAACCGTTTCAAAATCAATCGCGCCGCGCAGCTCTCGCGCACCTCGAAGGCACCCGTAAAGGGCATGTAAGTGCATGAGGTCGGGGTAACGCTCGGGCGCTACGGAGTCAGCGAATCCGTTTTCCAGTACCTGCCCCACTTCGGTGTAGGTCAATCTGGCATGAGAATGAATCACCGCCTCATAAAAGGTACTGCCTACCACCTCGCCTTTTGCACTAATGGCCATTTCACAAACCATGGCCAGCCGATCCACCTTGGGTTTGAGCGAGCAAAGCCCGTTGGAGAGCACCTCTGGAAACATGGGAACCACACGCTCAGGAAAATACACCGAATTGCCGCGCTCAATAGCCTCGAGATCAAGGGCGGAATCCTTCGCCACGTAATGAGACACATCGGCAATCGCAACCCATAAGCGGAAGCCGCTGCCCTCTGGCTGGCAGTACACCGCATCGTCAAAATCTCTCGCGTCCTCGCCATCGATGGTGACAAAGGGTTTCGTGCGCAGATCTATACGACCTCGCTTGTCATTATCCTCTGGCTCCTCCCCCAAGGACGCCGCCTCGTCTAACACCGCGTCGGGCCACTGCCAAGGAATCTGATGCGCGCGGATGGCGATATCAATTTCAAGCCCGGGGTCAAGATGGTCCCCCAAAATCTCTTCAACAGAACCCTTGGCGCCCAAAACCTGTGTGGGATAGTCGGTAATGCGCACTGATACCATTTGACCAGGCACCGCACCTTGCTTTTGATCAGGTGGAATTAAAATATGCTGACTGACTCGGGTGTTATAGGGCATCAGAAAACCAATACCGCTCTCTTCCATGTATCGACCCGGCAATACGGAAACCGCGCGCTCTAAAACCTCAACAACTTTCCCCTCGCGGCGCCCCTTGGCATCAGCACCCACAGTCGCTACGAGCGTGCGATCGCCATCAAAGACCTTTTGCATTTCTCGACTGCTGAGATACAGATCGTCGCCACCTTCAACAGGCGTGGCAAACCCATAGCCATCACGGTGCCCAATCACACGACAGGTCTGCAGCTCCAGGCGCTCTGTCAGGCCAATGCGCCCCCGTCGATCGAGATGCAGCTGTCCATCACGTCGCATCGCCATCACGCGGCGGCGCAGTGCTTCAAGATCTTGGTCACTCGATAATTTGAGTTTGCTGGCCAAACCCGACAACTGAAAGAGTTCTCCCGACTCATCCAATACCCTAAGGATGACCTCTCGACTGGCAATCGGGTTTTCGTAGCGACTTGCCTCTGTGGCCGCATTAGGGTCTTCAGGCTTTCGTGTTTTTTTGGAAGGGTTGGATTTCTTCAAGGTGAGTCAGGCTCTCCTGTCTGCGAATTAACCACCCTTTCTGGGATGGCGAGGACCCCATAAAATACACGGCCCATAAGTGGCCTTAGGTTACCAGCTCACTGGCCACAAAGCGCCACACTATTGGCACAATTTGGGCACTCAAACACAGCGAGTCCGTGGGTCTTTTCCAAGCCCTACACCTCGGTTTGGACCGTGCGACGAGCGAATTGTCAGGGCGTTGGGGCAGCCTTGTCAGTTACCGGGAGCACGCTTAGGACGGCGTAAGGGGTATGACTCAGCTCATACCTCAACACTAGAACCCACCATCACAAAAAACTACCGGGCTGCAGCGCCAAGCAAACGGCTAACCAGCGTACGCCAGTGCGTTAAAACTAAAAGTACAAAAGCCTAAAATTTTGCGTTTTTCACACCAATAACCCTGCAACAAAGCCGTCACTCCAGAACATTTGTCGCGATTGGATAAATAATTGCCACCTAATTAAAGCAAAAAGAAACGGCTTTGTAGCAGAATGGGCTCACACCGTTTCGACAACCGCCAAAAGGAAATTCCATGAAAAAATTGATTGCAGTCACCTTCACTGTACTGTCTCTTACCGCCATGCAAGCCATGGCTGGCAGCCCTGTACACATGTGGAAATGCCAGATTAACGACGACATGACTGAAGAAACCTTAGTTGAGTACTCCCAAGATTGGCAAAAGGCCGCAGCAAAAGTTGATGGTGGCAAGAAAATGAAAAGCCAGATTTACTTTCCCGTTGCAGCAGGAGCAGACGGCACGGGTACTGACCTCATATTTATATCGTCTTGGCCCGACTTTGCTGCCTACGGTAAGTTCTGGGACGCTTACCCCGAATCTGATGCCGCAGGCATGGAAGGTGGCGCTATGAGCTGTCACGGTAGCTCACTTTGGGAAGCCATGAACTAAGCGACTTTCATACGCTGTTTTTAAAGCCGCCCACGGGCGGCTTTTTTGTGGTGAACTCTACAGCCGACTAGGTTCACAAAGTCAGTCAAGATTCGATCTGTAAAGGAGTAGCCGCATGTCGTTAGTTTGGAGTTGTAATGAATGGGATCCACTGGAGGAAGTGATCATTGGCACCGCTGCCGGTGCGCGATTTCCCCATGCTGATGCCAGTACCCAACTGGCAGAATATCCCGGACGGCCTCTCGATACGATTCCACAAGGACCTTTCCCAGCACAAATCCTAGAGGAAGCCGAAGAAGATCTTGCGACTTTTGCGTCAGTCCTTGAACAGGCCAATGTCACCGTTCGCAGGCCAAGCCCCTGGAATCACGATAGTGTTTTTAGCACCGTACACTGGTCCACGCCCGGTTATTACAACTACTGCCCCCGGGACATTCTCCTCACCGTAGGCGATCAAATTCTGGAAACTCCCAACGTCATTCGCGGCCGGAGCCAGGAGACCTTTAGCTATCGAGAATTGCTTTTGGAGTATATGGCTTCGGGATCACGCTGGTTCAGTGCCCCAAGGCCCATGCTGAAAGATGAATTGTTTGCACCCGACGCTGAGAATCTCACGCCATTGGACCTTGAGCCTGCTTTTGACGCTGCTAATGTTTTGCGCTTTGGGCGAGACCTGCTGTATCTGGTAAGTGCTACAGGAAACGAGATGGGCGGACACTGGTTGCAATCCATTTTAGGGGATCAATACCGCGTGCACTTTATGAAAGACGTTTATTTTGGCAGCCATATTGACTCCACACTCGTTGCTCTGCGACCGGGTTTGGTGCTGGCAAACCCAGAGCGGCTATCCGACGAAACACTCCCAGACTTTCTGAAAGAGTGGGAGGTGATTTATAGCCCTCCCATGGAAAATCAAGGGCGTCATAGTGCTGACTACCTGCATAAAGCCATTGGTAGTGAGTGGATCGACATGAATCTATTTAGTATTGATCCCGACACGGTGGTCGTCGACAGTGATCAGCACCAGTTAATTGCCCTACTTGAGAGCAAAGGCATGAACGTTGAGCCTGTGAAACTTCGTCACTCACGTATGCTAGGAGGCGGCTTTCACTGCGTCACCCTCGACGTACGACGCCGCGGCACCCTGGAGGGTTACTTTCAGGGATCACCCGGCTAGAGCGACTCTATTATTATGCTCACAACCGCCGCGACCCTACTGGGCACGCTGGGCCTGTCATCATTAGCATGGTGGCGGTACCGTCGAGTACTTGAGAGCGTAAAGCCCAGCCCCAGTACAGACCTGTACTGCCTTACAGATGAACCTGCAGGCGACTTGTGGGTTCGGGCAGAACATCAACAGGGCGTGAAATGGTTACATGAAATTTTTGAGCGCAGTGCAGCACGTTACCCAAGCTTTACGGCCCTTCAGGTACCGGCGACTGGCGAGCAAATAACTTACCAAGCACTTAACCACAGAGCAGAGCAAATTGCGGCTGCCATCGCGCCCTACGTAACCGGGCCCGACCAGGTCGTTGCGGTATCGATGGAGCAAAACTGCGCCGATATTGTAGCCACACACTTGGGAATTCTTAAAGCTGGCGCTACCCAGCTGTTTTTAGATCCCGCCTCACCGTCCGCACTGCAGGAACAAATGATGCAAGATGCCGACCCAGTCCTCCTGGTCGGCAATAGCGATTACCTAAAGCAGGGTCAGCTTCCCAGTTTGAACATTAGTCTGCTGCTAAAAGATGCCGCAACTAAACGAACGAACCCTTCATGGCTTGATGATCCTGGTGAACGCTTGGCCGCGCTGTTTTACACCAGCGGGACAACCGGCCGGCCCAAAGGTGTGGAGTGCTATCACAAGGGCTACATTAATCTGGCCCGCAGTTACGCGTATTTTTTTGATTTTGCAGCGGGCGTTGACGCCACCTCTCTCACTTCTTCGCTGGGCTACGACGGGAGCATTTCTGAGCTCTACAGTGCCTGGGTATCAGGGGCGGCCGTGGTACTGCTCACTAAAGACGAGGTGCGCTCGGGCCCCGACCTCGTCCCTATCTTGCGTGAACAGGAAGTCACCGCACTTTTTTGCCCTCCCGTATTGTTAGCGACGCTGAGCGATGCCCCCGAACATGAGCTGCCTTACCCAATCTGTCGCTATATTATTCCGGCAGGAGAAGCCTTTCCTGCCAACTTAGTGGAACCTTGGTCCCGAGCTCGACGCCAAATTATCAACACCTACGGGCCAACGGAAGCCAGTACCGATACCAGCCGTCAGCTGTTAACTCCGGGCAAGCCTGTCACCATAGGCTCGCCGTTTCCGGGGGTCGACTACATTATTGTGGAGCCCGGCACAGAGCAGGCCTTATCCTGGGGCGAAGCGGGAGAGCTTTGCATTGGCGGTTGCCACCTTGCCAAAGGCTATCGCAATCAACCGCAGGCCACAGCAGAACGCTTTATTGAGCACCCAAATTTTGGTCGCCTCTATCGTACTGGCGATCGCTGTCGTATAGCCCCCGACACGGGTCAAGTTGAATTTTTGGGACGACTCGATGCGCAATTTAAAGTTCGCGGACACCGTGTGGAGGCACAGGGCATAGAATCATTTCTTCAAGACTTTATTGAGGAAATTGACACGGCTGTCGTCGACTACCGCAATGATGAGCTCATTGCGTTCATCATTGCACCCGCACAACTGCCTTCCAACTCAAAAAGTCATTTACCCATGCCGGCACCGGAAAATTGGGTACGGTCTATACAGATAAAGCTGGGACAGCAATTCCCAGACCACGCCGTGCCCTCGCGATTTTTCTTGGTCTCTGAATTTGTGCTTAAGCCGCTGTCTGGAAAAATCGACCGTCAGCAGCTACCCGTCTTACCTCGCTATAAAGGACCCGTAACCACTGCGGGGACACCCCATCAAAATGATGCCGAGATTGAGAGCACCCAGAACGAAGGCGTGTTGAATATTTGCCGTGAAATACTAGGCTCCACACTCGGCTGGGACGATGATTTTGTCAGTTGGGGGGCGCACTCGATTGCCATGGCAAAGCTTACGCAGGCTTTACGGCAAGCGGGCTATCAAGTCTCTGTTCGCGATTTACTGACCGAATTTCGCTCAGCCAGGCTTGCTGCTCAGCTGCCCCACAGCCCAGTGATGGAGCCAGATGATACCCAAGTAATAACTCCGCTCTCTACCGCAGCAACGTTGACAGATTCGACATATGGAGCACTGCATCCTTGGCATTTCACACTGCTGCAAGCCGTCGGCATTGTATTGCTGCGCCTACCAACCGTGATGGGTTTGGTTGTTTTATTGGCCTGGGGCGACCCTCAGGTGACTTTCCTCAATGGGGATACCGCCAGCCTCATCGTCTACACCCTACTGGCCTTTATTTTTTACCTGGGCGTTCCTTTCCTGAATTTAGCTTGGGTCAAGGTCTTACGAGGACTGCTCAAGTCACCCATTGCTAGCGGAAAAAGTTACCCAAAATGGAGCCGTGCGCACCTACACGTTTGGTGGTTAGACAGCCAGCAGCGCTCGGTTTTGCAGCCCATGGGCCGATGGCTGCGAGCACCTGGGATCTATGCCTGGTTGTTACGAGCACTAGGGGCGAATATTGGCAAGCGAACCCATATTTCTCAAAGCGCTGAATTTCTGGGGCCCTTGAACATGCTTACGTTCAAAGACGATGTCGTTGTGCAAAGTGGCGCCCAAATAAGCAGCCAGCGCTGGCAAGGTGACCGACTGATCGTTGGTAAGGTAAGCGTGGGCAAAGGCACTAAAGTGGGGCAGCGTGCTTTACTGGGTCCCGGCGTGACCTTGGGTCAGTATTGTTGGCTGACGCCCCTCAGTGCAACTCGGCAAGAGGCGATAATCGGTGATTATCAAATGATCGACGGAGTCAATGTTGATCCCGTGGGCAGCTGCATGCGACTGAAACGACAGCACGACCTAATACCTACAGCCCAAAGCCGAACCGCTTCCGAGCTTCGTGGCATTACTGTGCAACTTGCCATTGAATGCCTGCTTTTTGTGCTCCCCGCTGCCCTGATTTTAAGCGGCATTTCAAACTGGCTGCTAGGGAGTTACGACACCGTAACTAACAACAATAGTGCAGCGCTGCTGCAACTTCTCACCGATTTTTTCCTAAGCGCCGTACTTGCGGCCTGGTTAACACTGGTAGTGACATCAGTTCTGACTTGCCTGTTCTTGAGATTAACGGCCTATCGGCCAGGTATATTATCGGGGTCCAGCGTCGCCGCCGTGTTTCTGCGGTATCGACAAGAAAAAATGAATCAAATACAGCGGCTGTGGACATGGACGCTAACCGGTCAATATTTGCGACGTCTGGCCGGAGTGAACTACGGCAAAACAGGGGCCAGCGAGTGCGACGTCATGATCAATTTAGTACCCGAAATGCTCACCAGCCAGCCAAATATATTTATGGCCAACGGGTGCCGCACTGGCATGCTCGATGATGAGGGTGAATGGCTTCATCTACGCCCCCTGAATTTTGGCAACAATACCTTTTTGGGCAATAACAGCGTGTCTGAGGCGGGCGCCTTGCCTGACCAGCTCCTACTGGGTGTCAGTACCCCTGTAGGCGATCATCAATTTCGCCGTTCTCCAGCAGTACCACAACCTTCCATGTCAGTACTGGCAGGAAATCCAGTGATTGAATTTGCCCAGCCTGAAGGTCAGGCGAGGGGCACTGACGCTCCAACCTGGGCACTGTTCATGCTGCGTATTTTATTTGGCGATCTCATGGGCATTGCGCTGATTCCCGCGATGCCCATATTGGTTCTCGGGTTGATGCTACTGGTCGCAAGCACCTTCAATTTACCGTCTTTTTTTGAAACCCTGACTGCCGTTATGGGCACTACCGTATGCTTACAGATTATGGCTTTAACGACCAAACGGTGTCTTGTTCCCAAAGGCTGGGGAGAAAATCATCAAACGCCCTTTTGGTCGCTGCGACACTTTACCTACTTTCTGGCTCAGGACTGTTTTTTCAAATGGTCCGGACCCGCCCTTCGTCATCTAGGGGGCTCGGTATTGGCCAATCCTTTCCTGAGGGCCTTTGGCTGTCGCATTGGCAGTAACACGTTAATTCACGAGCCCCTGCAGGCCTTTGACTGGCATGCCGTCGATATTGGCGACAACTGTGTCATACAGGGCCAGCTGCAACTGCACAGCTTTGAGCATAGACTTCTGTCAGTAAAACAAACTGTCATCAAGTCAAGAAGTGCCATTAATTTTGGCGCCACGGTGATGGGAGGCGCCGTGCTAGAACCCGAAACCACCGTTGAGGGTCTGGGACTGGTAATGAAAGGTATGGCGTTGACCACCGGGGTTCATGCCGGTAGCCCAGTCAACTTGGAGCGCTCACTGTGAGCGAGTTCAACGGTGATCTCGCTACAGCTTTTAAGCAACTCGGCTGTAGAGGCTCTCTGGAGGCCGGCCGCTTTACTGTCGACATTGGCCTATGGCGTTATGTTGATGATGTCTCCTTTCAGCGAGATTGTCAGGCCGCATTAACCACCCCAGAGCGTCAACGGGCGCAGGAACTCCATGCCCCCGGCGCGCGCAGCGCTTTTGTGCAGCGACGAGCTTATTTAGGATGGCTTCTTGGCACAGATTCTGGCGCCATGTTCGCGCCCACCAAGCCGACTTCAAACCAGGATCACCTTACAAATGATCGTGCCATTAGCGTCAGCTCAACGAGAACGCACGCCATCTTTGCAGTCAGCCCCGGCATTAAAAAAATTGGCCTTGATGTGGAAATTGCCAACGAAAAGCACAATATTCTCGCCTTAGCGGACGCCCTTTTTTCTGCCGCAGAGACAACGGCGCTGAAGCAAGCAGACCCCGGAACCGCAACCGACCTGTTTTACCGAATATGGCGGCTCAAAGAGGCGGCACTAAAGTATCGAAATTGCGGTCTTGCCGAGGGGCTCAATGACACGCTCTTCATACCCGACCCCCAAGGTGGCCTATCTGTCTGTCAGAATCCCAAAGGCAGTCGAGGGGTCTCAACAGCATCGGCATTTTTTGAGGGCCGCTTTAAGGGCCTAGACCTTGCCCTGGCATTGCCCGCAATGCCGGGGGACGCAGGTCTGTGGCAAGTCGCCAAAGCCACTCCACAGGTCCAACCAAGAAGTAGTTAAACCAAACTTTTGCCAACAGCATTTGCACCACAAAAATGGCAACCGCTAGGCCGGTAACAGCCGCTGGCCCCAGCCAATAGGCCCAGCCCAAACCATAACCGTAAAAAAGGGTGGTGAAGATCAGCGTTTGACTAAGGTACGTTGTCAGACTCATTCGCCCAACCGTCTCGAGGGCGCGCACTAGCCACCATTCGCTACAGCGCGTTGCAAAACTGTGCATCAGACAAAACCACGCAGCGGTCAGGAGCAAGGTGCCAAACAGAAAGACAAGATCTCCCATAAGCTGCGTCCCGCCACCAGAGGCGGTATCACCGAAAACGCGATAACCCAATGCCTGAGTCATCCATCCCTCGATTGCCATAGCACTCAGACCTAGCAAGAACATCCAACAGCCTGCCTTAAATACCCTCTCCGGCCTTTGAGTAAACCGCTGCAAGCCACCCTCTCGAGCGAAGCAAAAGCCCAATAAAAACAGCGCAAATACCGCCCATCCAGAATCGGGCCATTGGTAGTCTTGCCAGGGAATTTCAGGCAGGTAGCTTGCATGCTCAGCAATGATCTCATCGAGAGATCCTGTGCTATAAAGACCGTCCTCCCGATCTTCTTCCAACCACTGTCTGGCCTCGGCAACAGTGCTTGCCGAATCGCTAAAGCCACGCTCTGGCATCGAGTAATGAGCAAGCGGGAAAGTCAGCAGCAGTGCGGTGGCAATCACGACCAAAACCCGAGTTGAGCATTTGTGCATTAGCAACAACAACACGCCAAACTCGGCATAGAGCATTAAGATGTCACCCTCAAACAGCAAAGCATGGCAGCAGCCAAAAAGCAGCAGAGCTCCATAGCGCCGCAGCAGGCGCCAGGGCTGCAGCGCTAATCGAGTCTGCAGCCAAAAAGAAATGCCAAAAAGCAGGCTGAAAAGGCCCCAAAATTTTGATTCAAAAAAGACGTGTTTTATCTGCCAAAAAGCGCGATTGAAGGGTTCGTCCCAAGCCATTGAGTCAGCACCAAAGCTATAGAGGTTAACCAACAGCACCCCAAAAAGTGCAAAGCCCCGCAGGGCATCAACTTCTCGATAGCGCAGAGGGGCGTTCAAAATAGAACGTCCCACTCCTTATCGACGAGGCGAATCGGCGTGCCTAAACCAGCCTCAATTGCTCGATCGTAAACCACCTTTGCCACAGCGAGATCTTCAATAGCAAGACCAAAAGGGTTAAAGAAAATTCGCTCATCAGCGTGCTCGCGCCCCAACTTTTTGCCCGTGATGATCTCGCCAAACTCGGCGTGAATAGACTCCCGATCAACCAAGCCAGCACGATGCATTCGCGCCAAAACACGATCCGAATGTACACATTGCTCCCAATCGTCGACGACTATTTTGTCCGCCAGCGAGACCGTATCGAACACGGGATCCATGAGGGAAACATTGAGAAATAGAGCGCCTAATTTAAAGCAGGCAGGGGTAGCCCAAGGGTCATAGGCCGTTGTAGCCGTTAGGGCGATGTCGGCGGGCGCAAGCGCCGCTTCAAAACTTGATACGGCGGTCGCCGCAAAGCCCAGATTCTGCAAATGTTCGCAACAGGCCTCGGCGCGTGCTTTTGACAGGTCGTAGACACGGATGTCGCGCAAATCAGGAAACCACTGGCCTATGGCCCAAACCGATAGCGCCCCTATTCTCCCTGCACCTACCAAGCCCAAGACTGTGGAATCCGATCTAGCCAGGTAGCGGGCGGCCAGCGCCTGCACTACAGCGGTTCGCATCGCGCTGATCAGGCCGCCCTCCATAATCGCCAAAGGCAGGCGCGTATCCGGGTCGTTTAACACAATCACCGCATTGGCTCTGGGCAGGCCTCGTGCAGGATTTTGATGGGCGCTTGCTATCCACTTTAGCCCTTCAATATCAAAACTTCCGCCGAGATGACCCGCAAGGCCAATAATACGATCGGCCACATGAGGACATTCCGGGCGTTTTAAAAAGCTACTGGGGGGTGCAGTAAACTGACCCGCCTCGTGAGCAACAAAGCAGTCTTCTAGAGCCTTACCCACAACCTCAATATCGGCCGCACCACATTCCTGTAAGTCAGCCTGAGTAAGAAGGAGTGTTTCTTCATTCATTAAGACTCGTCTTCCACATTGAAAATCTCAGGAACGTTAATACCCCGTGCGGCAAGCCAATCAGGGTCGAACTGTGTTTCAGTGTATCGACTACCGTGATCAGGTAACAAGGCGACCAGATTGTCGTCTGGGCCGTAATGTGCCGCCGCGATATCGCGCATGACCTGCACAGCCGCACCGCCCGACCCTCCGACCAAGATACCCTCACACCGCGCCAATTCGATAGCTGCGCGAATACTGTCTTCCGCATTGACGTAAACAACATGATCAATAAACGCGTGAAAGTCAGCTGGCCCGTAATTGGCCGGCGCAATACTGGTACCCATGCCATTGAGATGTCTTGGTCCGGCACCACCATTACCCGGAAGTGCCAGCGAGCCCGCCTCGTCGACCAGCCAAATGTCAGTTTGGGGGGAGTGCTCTTTAAAGTAGCGCGCAATGCCCATCGAACTGCCACCGGTACCAGCCACCATAACAATGGCGCGCACTTGCCCGTCCAGCGCATGATAAATCTCGGGACCCGTCGACGTGCTATGGGACATTACTGCCGCGGGACTGTCGTATTGATCGAGGTAAACCGCATCGGGATATTCTGCAAGAACCGAATCGAGTTTGTTCAACCGTGTCAGATGATAGCCCCCGGTTTCATCACGCTGGTAGACTTTGATGACTTCAGCACCCAAAACATGCAAACAATTTTCGGTCGCAGGGTTAATTTTGGCGTCAACCAAACACATGAGGTGATAGCCCTTTACGGCACAGACCATTGCCATACCAACCCCCATGTTGCCAGAGGTGCATACGACAATGCGGGCGCCCGGCGATAAATTGTGCTCGCTCTCTGCCCACTCGATCATACCTTTTGCGGCCCGATCCTTCATGCTACCGCCCGGGTTCGTACACTCTAGCTTGGCGTACAAATGCGGCAAAGTGTTGCTGCCAAATGCTGCTAGCGACACCATAGGGGTATCGCCGATAGCATCAAGCACGGTCGAACAGATGCCATTCATAATGGAGGCGGCCTATCTATTTACACGAATGCCACATTAAAACGGGAGCCTGCACTTCGCACGTTCAAATAGGGGCGGAATGCGCAGAGAGGGCGCCCATCCGCCATGGGTCGAATAACTGCCTAGATTGACAACCGCAGCGACCCAGCTTAGTCTCCTCGCCCTCGGAATTCCGAGTTCCCCCTGTGCCCAGGTGGTGAAATTGGTAGACACGCTAGCTTCAGGTGCTAGTGCTCGCAAGGGCGTGGAGGTTCAAGTCCTCTTCTGGGCACCACATTTAGGTCGCCTTGTGCCTCAAACACCGGCCCACACGAAAATTGCAGCGCCCACAGCTTCCTTCCCAACCAGCACCAGGCCAGTGCCGGACAAACGCACGCCAGATGGCCTGTTTTATGCGGTAAATGCTGCATAAAGCATCAATCCCGTACAGTAGGGTTGATCAACTTTGGCGGCATCAGCACATACCCTGACGGATATAGACAAGGGTTCAATACCCACTAAAGCGTTAACTGTGCTCGCTACGTTTGCAGCGTCCTGCAACCGACTGAAGACGAGGAGTTACCCTTGAGTAAGATTAGCTACATGACCAGCCGTAAAACCGCACCCGACGACGTGCGCTTGGAGGGCTACAACCTCTTGGAGCGCTTGGACTACATGACCGCCATCGCTATTTCACAGCTGGACGTGATCGACCAAGCTTTGCCCTACGGCGATAATACCGAGAAGACCTGGCAGCACGTTAAGCGCGCGAGGCTGGAAGCACTCAACAGCTACGTCCAATATTTAGAGTCAGCCAAGGTCAAAATCAACCAAGCGGGCTGGATAAAATTTAACGATGAGCTTTGCATTGGGCCCTGGCGACCGAGCCGCCGAACTATCGGTACCATTGTTGAGGGCATTCATCCAGGATTTGCTGGAAACTTGGAGCAGCTTGTCCAGAAGCCCACATTGCTAGATAAGTACAACTACGCTCTAGACTACATCAGGCTTTTAGATAAGCAGACCGAAACGCTACACCAGGGAGCGAGCGGCGAAGACGGGGAGATGTTTGAGAGTAATGTGGTAGTCACTATCGATAGTTGCCTGTCTTTTATCAAAGCGGCTATCGAGCGTTTAGAGTCGATAGCGTTTGGCGCAACCGACAACGAATTGATCACATTCCTCGTGTTTCTTAATCCACTGTCCGAGCTCCTTGTCCACACCCACGACGTTCGCAGCATGAACGAAGTCAATCGCAATATCGGCATCACTTTGGGCTGGTTTGAGCATCACAACATCACATCAGTGCGTCATTGATGAGCCAAATGAATATCGGGTAACTTCATTTTTCTTGGTATCGTGGAGGAGGTTTCACTGTGAGCTCGCCTTTCGACGAAAACGGCTGGAACGTGCAACGCCTGTTCTAACGCTAAATCCACAGACCCAATACCAAGGACACCGCCACCCATGAAATACGGATTACTGTTGATACTCATCCCCTCATTACTCCTAGGGTGTGATCAGAATAAAACTACCGTCATCACCAATAGTCCGCCCGTTACGCCAGAACAGTCGCAGGAAAATCAAGATAAGACCCTCATAGAATACCTGTGGTTATCAACCGGGCCAGATTTTACGGAAGCCCGTTTGACCGAATTAGCGGCAACATGGAATGATCTTATTGATGCCGGGGCTTACGAGGTGATTACGGCCAATATTCTGAGACCTCAATTTGAATCTGAAAATTTCGATTTGGTCTGGGTATTATTGTGGTCATCTGAAGTGGCGCGCGATAAGGCTTGGACCCACTGGAATCAACATCAGTCTGAGGATTGGCAGCAACAGGTTGACGGTGTTTTGACATTCGAACCAAGCAACAGTTTTTTATATGAGCCTCTATGGGGGTACAAAAGCCCCGCGCTGAATCTGGTGGCCGGGGATACTTTTTTCTCCACCTTTAATTTTTGTACGCTGGCAAAAGCGCAGAGCTTCAATGAATTGCACGCTTTCAAGACCCGATACAACCGCTGGCTGTCTGAAAGTCATAGTGCCGCTGAATATGGGTATCTCACGCTGAAGGCGCGCTTTGAGCTAGAAGACGTTGATTTCGTATGGCTTGATATCTTTGCTAATGAAGAAACTCGCAACGTTAGTGCAGAAAGCTGGAGCGGTACCGGCGTAGAGCGAGCATGGAATGCCATGACGTCTTGCGAGAATTTTGAATTTAGCAGCATCAAAATACGAAGCTAAACCTGTCAGAAACACCCAAGGTTTTTAACAAAGCCCTTTCTAAAGCGCTTTGAGCCCAAAGATAATCTGAAGCTGCGCAGGGTCTGGGTCAGATACCTGATTTAAATACCTGAGTTAGATACCTGAGTTAGATAGTCGGCAGGCCTTTCATCACATGACCACGCTCTGTAAAGCTCCAGACCAAGCCTAGGCTTTCAACATACATAGGATCACCCAGAGGGTCTGGGCAGATTTGCGGGGGCGCGAGCTGGTTTTTTGCCGTCTTAACGGCACGGCAAGCACAATCGATGGAAAAATTACGGGTTTGCTCATCTTTATTAGACGACTGGCCATAGGCCTTAAAACTTTTGTGCTGCGGGCGTTTTGGAATCGTTGTGCCAGAGTCACGTTCTTAAAGCGCCCAAACCTGCAGAAACAGTTAACACGCTAAGCCCGTTTCTTAATCCTCGGGGCACGACTTTAACAACTTTATTACAATTGGGAATGAATACTCTTGAGATGGGCGATGCCTGCTCGCTTAAAACATCCGACTCGGCGTATTTAGAGAGAAAAACATTCCAAATTTTTAGGGGCGCTGGCAGTATCTAGTCATGCCTTGGCGTAGATAATACCGCCTTATACCCGACCCGATGACTGCAAATGCCAGACAAGCTAACCCTGATCACCGATCTTCAATCGCTCTCGTACAATGACGCTATCGCGTTCATTAACGATCTACCTTTTGCCTATTACCGTGCTGATCTTGACGGCCATGTGCTTGCGGCGAGTACCAAGGCGGTGCAGATGTTTGGATACGACCGAGTGGAAGATATTATCAACGTCAACCTCACGGATTACTACGTGGCGTCTGATGGCAGAAACAAATTTATGGCTGCCTTAGGTGAAGGAAAAGGCGTCATTGAAAACTACGAGGCGGAGATGCGTGGGCCAAAAGGCAACTTTTGGCTCGCGACAACCGCCAAGATCGTTTATGACGCGCAGCAAATTCCTATCGCCGTAGAGGGACTGGCACAAGACGTAACAGAGCGTAGAAAAATATTTGAAAATCCCGGTCAAGGCACCCTCTTTTTTGAAGCCTTTGCGTCTGCAGCAGACCTCGGGGTGGGGATCACCTCGGTTAACGGAGAGGTGATATTTGCCAATGCCCAAATGTTAGAGCTCATGGGCCTTGCCAAGGTCGAGTTAGAGATGAGTAATATCTTGGCGGCAATGGAACCCAATCTACGCAAGGTTGCAGAAGCCTCAATAGAAACAGTGCTTAATGGCGGCTCCGTGCATCAGCAGGAAGTGCTAATTGCCGCGGAGGGGAAAAAGGCCTGGCGTGGCTTCTCTATGTTTCTAATGGAACATCCAACATTTAAAGAATCCTACATCTGCACAATTATTCAGGACATCTCCGCACGGAAGGCTCAAGAATCACAGCTCATTCAGTCTTCAAAACTTGCCTCTATTGGCGAGCTGGCGGCGGGTATCGCCCACGAAATTAATCAACCCCTCAATGTTATTCGCCTTGCGGCAGTTAATTTGCGCAACTACCTCACCAAGACGTCAGTTCTGGACGATAAAACTGAAGACAGCTTAGTACGCATCAACACCCAAATAGGGCGCGCAGCCAATATTGTGCGACAACTACTACTCTATGGGCGCGAGGCCGACGATACAGAAAACTACTGTGATCCCTCTGTAGCTTTAGAAAATAGTGCTCAAATGATTCAGCAAACACTCAAAGTTGAAAATATTTCTCTGACAATTAATGACCTGCCGGAGCCAGTGACCCTGTGCTGCAACCTGACTAAGTTTGAACAAGTGGTGATGAATTTAATTGGAAATGCGAAGGACTCCATTCTCGATCGCCGTAGAACGGACGATAACAGCGCCCTCATGGGCAATATCACTATCGCCCTGCACCGCGAGGTCGATCATCTTGAGATTAAGGTAACTGACAATGGCATGGGTATCCCAGATGATTTACGAGATAGCATCATGGAGCCCTTTGTTACTACAAAAAAAGTAGGGTCTGGCACGGGCCTGGGCTTATCGGTGAGTCAGGGTATTGTTACTGCCGCAGGCGGCACCTTACAATTTTTAGATGTTTCAGATGGTGCCTGCGCCCAAATTATCCTGCCACTTAGCACTGAATCGTAAAGCACTGTCGTCCTTGCCAAGGCTTGCTGCCCGATATATTTAAATAAATTTTTTGACAAACATGTCCGTCAGTTTTGTGTGGGACGTCGTCCATTTACGGGACGGATACGCCGCCACGCCGAAAATCACCGTGACCCCAAAACGCTAGAAAAATAAGTGTCAGCACCGGGGTAATCCGCAATACACCAAAGCGGGACCCAAACGGTTAACGTGGCATTGGTTTTGGGGTCTGGGGTTCTGGGTTCTGGGTTCTGGGTTCTGGGTTCTGGGTTCTGGGTTCTGGGTTCTGGGGTTCTGGGGTTCTGGGGTTCACTCTTAGCGTTTTCGGGGCATACTCTGGTAATCAATTTAAAGACCCTTCAATAACTAAAGAGCGCTCTCACATGACAGACTTAAATCAGAAGGTTTTCTGGATTACCGGCGCCTCATCGGGCATTGGCAGGGCCCTCGCTGTCGAGGCGGCTAAGAACCCCTGCGCCATCATCTTGTCAGGACGCCGTGAAGGCGCATTAAAAGAACTTGCAGACGAATTACCCGTAGATTGCTTGGTATTGCCTTTTGAGGTGACAGACTATCCACAACTCACCGAGATCGTTGATCGCGCATGGGCCTGGCAGGGGCAAGTAGACATTCTTATTAACAACGCTGGAATCAGCCAGCGATGTATAGCCATCGATGCAAAACCAGAAATCTATACCGAACTCATCAACGTTGACCTTATTGCCCCCATTTGGCTGACGCAGCTGCAGCTGCGCCGTATGGCAGATGCTGGAGGCGGCCATATTGTGGCGATAAGCTCTGTCGCGGGTCGCATTGGGGCACCACTGCGAACCGCTTATTGCGCGGCGAAGCATGGTCTGATTGGCTACATGGATGCGCTGCGCAGCGAGGTTGATAAACCGCACAATATTCGTGTCACCAACATACTGCCAGGTTCTGTTGCCACCGATGTGGCCCGCAATGCCATCACCGGGGACGGCAACCGACGCGGTCTGTCAGACGAGGTTATTGACGCCGGAGATGACCCTCTCGATTGCGCAAAGGCCATACTAGCCGCGGTAAAAGACGACCTCCCCGAGCTTATTTTTGCCAAAGAAATGGAGCTGGGACTGGCGCATATGCGCCATGCCGATCCTGAGACCTTCTTTGATGCAGTCGCCGACTTTGGCGCTCAAACGGTCAGTCACTATTGGACAGAGAAATCGGCTCTCGAAGGCCAATAAGCGACCCCGCGAAGCAACACAGATCTGAGCGGAGGCGCACTGCTAAGGTTTGCGGCTAGCGCTGTATTTAAATGGATTGGCTTGGCCAGACCGCCATCGAATGCGGCTAAATTAGACGCACAGCGAAAGCGCCGCTACTCTTAGTTCTCAATAAGCCCATCAGGAGTCGCCCAATGAGTACGACGGTTATCATTCTTATCTCAACGATTGCGGTACTGCTCGTCTGGGGAATTGCGATCTACAACCAACTTGTCGCGCTGGCTAACCGCTATAAAAATGCCTTTGCACAAATTGAGGTGCAGCTCAAAAGGCGCTACGACTTAATCCCTAATTTAGTAGAAAGCGCCAAAGGTTATCTGAGTCATGAACGAGAAACCCTAGAAGCCGTTGTCGCTGCTCGTAATGATGCGGCTTCTGCGCTCAAGGCGATTAGTGACGGTGGCATTGATTCGGGATCGATTAAGCAGCTCTCGGGAGCAGAAGGTGCGCTGGGCGCGGCTATGGGCAAGCTAAACGTGGTGATGGAAGCCTACCCTGACCTCAAGGCCAGCCAAAACATGCAACAGCTATCAGAGGAGTTAACGTCCACTGAAAACCGTGTCGCCTTTGCAAGACAGGGGTTCAACGACGCCGTCATGAGTTACAACACTTATCGGCAAAGCTTTCCCAACGTCATCATTGGTAATTCTTTTGGGCACCGCGACGATGCCACCCTGCTTGAATTTGAGGACAGTGCGGCTATTCAGGATGCCCCAAGTATCAGCTTTTCCTAGGCGACGCTGAAGGGTGGATTTTTTTCGTGAACAGGACATTGCTCGACGAAATGCGCGACTGCTTACCGCACTTTTCGTCGTAGCGGTTTTCCTACTCTTAGCTGTGATCAATCTTTTCCTGGCCTTCGCACTAACTGCCACTGATGCGCTGGAAAGCGGCCATCCCACCACCTTCGGCTTTAGCCGTCTTGATCTTAGACTGACCCTACTCGTCAGCATCGCAATCATTGTGGTGATTGGCGCTGTTGTACTTTACAACTGGGTGCGGTTTTCTCAGGGCGGCCGCAGTGTGGCCGAGGCACTAGGTGCCAGGCCTGCAGCCTCAAACACCGAAAATCCCCAGGAGCGACGGGCACAAAATATCGTGCAGGAAATTGCTCTAGCCGCCAACATGCCAGTGCCGCCCCTCTATATTCTCGACGAAGAGCCCGGTATCAATGCCTTCGCTGCAGGTATTTCACCCGGAGATGCGGTTGTGGCTATCACTCAAGGTGCTATGGATCACCTAACTCGCGATGAACTGCAGGGCGTTATTGGTCATGAATTTAGCCATATCCTCAATGGCGATATGCGACTCAGCATCCGGCTCATGGCAATGTTACGGGGCATAACCTTTATCGGAGACTTAGGGGCCATTTTCTCGCGCAGCGCTATCAGCCATCGCTCACGCAGGCGCTCAAACAATAGCAATAACAACACCATGGGCCTCCTCCTGATCGGCTTAGTGCTATATCTCATTGGGCTGTTGGGGGGGCTTATGGCAGGCCTTATTAAATCGGCAATTTCTCAGCAAAAAGAATATCTTGCCGATGCCTCCTCAGTGCAATTTACGCGAAACCCCCATGGTATTAGCGACGCACTGAAAGTTATTGGGGGTTACACGCCAGGTACTTTGGTTCATTCCGCCCGCGCCGAAGAAATGTCGCACCTCTTTTTCGGCCAGGTAAAACATAGACTGTGGCTCATGTTTGCCACGCACCCCCCACTAGAGGAGCGTATTCGCCGGGTTGACCCCCAATGGGACGGTGCCTTTATTACGCGTCCCACCAAGCACCTAGCTTCCAAATCAGAAGATGATACAAGTGCGGAGACGGGTATCGCGCAAGCGCAGCGCAGCTTGGCCGCGGCCCTGCCCCTGGCATTGGAAGCCACGGGGGTCACTGACACACCGACTTCATCGGAGGCCCCAGAGGCCCAATACCCCTATGCACTCGCGGCTGAAGTCATAGAAGACGCCCGGGAACCATTGGGTGCCATGAGCTTGCTACTGGCCTTACTGTGGCATGAGGCCAGCCCCAAAAACCAACGCGCCGCGGTTCGTGAAGCCAATATTAAAGGCCTGGAAACGCTGGTCGTTCATCGAGGTAGTGAACTGCAAAACTTAGAGCCTGAGTTACGTCTGCCTCTGATCGAGCTATGCCTTCCCACCTTGAAGACTCTCTCTGCGCCACAGTACAAGACCTTCAAGAGACTCTTAATTAACTTCGTAAAAGCCGATGGCAAGGTTGAGCTTTTCGAATGGTGCCTTTATCAGTTGGTCCGACATTATCTGGATCCACATTTCGTCAAACGCTCATCACGCCCCCAACATGCTGAACTAAAATCTGTCAGCGAATCGCTAGCGATCGCACTGGGCACCCTGGCGTTATTGGGCCATGGCGACACGGAAACATCGTTCCAATCTGGGGTGCGCGTCCTTGAACTACCCCTGACCTTGCCCAGAAATAATGCCCTAGGCGTACAGCAGTTTGGCAAAGCCATTGAACAGCTCGCCAACTGCTACCCGCTTCTAAAAGTGACCATACTCAAAGCGCTGACTCGGGTCGCAGAGCAAGACGGCCACATCTCACACCGGGAACTGACACTCATTAAAGCCATTGGCGCCGTCATGGACTGCCCCTTGCCCAACACCGCACTCCAAACTGCCATGCTATCCCGGTGACTTAACATCAAAACCATGCAGATCCTGGTAAATCGCTGGTAATTATTTAAAACCCGATTAATCTACAGTGGACGGCTGCCACGGATGGTGTCCGATCGACAACAGCGGCACATACCCAGTGGCCGTGCCAACCCTTCATGACCGCAAGGAAGCGTACTATGGAAACCAGAAGACACCCCCAGCCCTCTATCGAAGCCTCCAGACGCCATTTTTCCCGCAGCCAGCGGGTGATTCACGTCAGGGCCCCCAAGCCAGAGATTCATCAAGAGCAGGTTCAACGAATTACACAAAGGACAGCAGCCTCTTTTTCTCACACGACACTGCGCGTCCTTAGCCTGTTGATCGCGGGCGACCTCAGCCGTCTACGCTCTGACCACATTGCCGATGAATTAGGCATTAGCCCTACGACACTTCGACGCAGACTACGCGTCGACAACATTAGTTATCAGGAGCTGCTTGATCAGGTGCGTCAGTATCACTGTGAGTGTCAACTTGAGGATCGCTGGGTTCCGGGCAAGACACTCGCCTGGAAGCTAGGTTATGCCGAAGTTAATAGCTTCTACCGGGCCTTCAAACGTTGGACCGGCTCGAGTTATAGCGACATGAAGCTTCAGTTTATTTAAAGCTGAATCTCACAACTTACCGGAGTTGTCGTAGGCCCAGTAGCCAACCCACTCGTGTATTGCACGGGTAGAGCGCGCAAGGCGTGAGTAGGTCGGTACCCAGCCGGGTCTGTAAGCATCGGCGAACTGCGGAATTTGGTGATCCGTTGCCGCCGCAGTGACCTGCAGTCCTTGCTTTTCAAACAATGCCAAAGAGCGCCGCATGTGTGCACCACTGGTCACCAATAAAATATGTTTTAACCCGGCGTTTTTAAGCATTTCGCCCGCCATAACCGCATTGTCATAGGTGGTGAGGCTTTGGCTCTCTAAAAGCAGTTGCTTGCGGGGTATTTGCAATGCCTGCAGCTGTTGTGCCAACAGCTCAGCTTCAGGAGGCAGGGTTGCCGGTGCACCGCCCGAAATAAGAATAATGGGCGCCTTACCCGCAAAATACAGTTCCGCCGCAAACATAACGCGATCGGCCGCATCGTTGAGGTCGGCACCGCGACCAAAGCGCGCCGGACCGTTACTCGCTCCCCCCAATAAAACAATAGCATCGGCGGCAGGCAACTCCTCGGGAGAAAATGCGGGGTGGCGACCCTCTAGCGGTTGCATTAGAGCCTCAGAGCCAAATTCAGTCGCCGGAAAATAAATCACCAAAAAGGCGAGCAGGGTCATAAGCCAGCTCAAGCCTCTGCGCCCGATCGCCCCTGAGATTACGGCGACCAGCAACAGCAGTAACCCCAGGGACAGGGGGTACACCAACAGCGACAGAAGCTTTGTGGCTAACAACATGGTCTAGCTAAAAGGGCTTCGTAACACAATGGTTTCCTCACGATCGGGACCGGTGGAAATAATATCGATGGGCGCACCCACCAGAACTTCAAGACGAGCAATATAATCTCGAGCCGCAGCCGGCAGTGCGTCAACAGTTTGTGCACCGACTGTAGACTCCTCCCAACCGCTTATTGTTTCGTAAACCGGTGTCAGCGCTTCGTAGTCAACAGCATCAATAGGGTTCGCAACGGCGTTCCCTTCCTTGTCTTCGTAGGCCACACACACCTTGATCTCATCCAAACCGTCCAGAACATCGAGCTTCGTCAGGCACAAACCTGAGATCGAATTAATATTGACGGCCGTGCGCAAGGCCACAGCATCGAACCATCCGCAGCGCCGTGGTCGTCCCGTAGTCGCACCAAACTCATGCCCACGTTCAGCCAAACGCTCACCTACAGCATCAAACAATTCGGTGGGAAAAGGCCCAGAACCCACTCGAGTGGTATAGGCCTTGGTAATACCCAAAACGTAATCCAAATATAAAGGTCCAAAGCCCGACCCTGTGGCCGTTCCGCCTGCGGTTGTATTGGAGCTGGTCACAAAAGGATACGTGCCATGGTCAATATCCAGCAGAGAGCCTTGAGCACCTTCAAAAAGAATGCGCTTATTTGCGCGGCGAAAATCATGAAGCATTGAAGTGACGTCTCCCATCATGGGAAGTAACTGCTCACCCTCAGCAATGGCCTGGTCGAATACGTCGTTCAGCTCAAGGGGCTGGGCACCGTAGTAGTGAACTAGCGCGTGATTGTGGTAATCCAGCACTTCAGTTAGCGTCTCTTTGAAACGCTCAGGATTTCTTAAATCACCTAAACGGAGCCCGCGTCGTGCGACTTTATCCTCATAGGCAGGGCCTATGCCCCGACCCGTAGTACCAATTTTATTAATGCCCCGACGCTGCTCTCGAGCTTTGTCGAGGGCGACATGGTAGGCCAGTATTAAGGGGCAGGCTGCGGAGATCACCAACCGCTCTCTCACCGGGACACCTGTTTCCTCCAGCTCGCCCATCTCTTTAAGCAGTGCTGCGGGAGACAGAACCACGCCATTACCAATTAGGCACTGTACGCCGTCTCTCAAAATACCCGATGGAATCACATGTAGAACGGTCTTTACGCCGTTAATAACCAGCGTGTGTCCCGCGTTGTGGCCACCCTGAAAGCGAACGACCGCAGAAGCCTGCTCTGTGAGCAAATCCACGATCTTGCCCTTGCCCTCGTCACCCCATTGAGTGCCCAGGACCACCACATTTTTACTCATTAATTCTCTCCTGGGTTTAGGGGCCGAATGACCCAACCGTCATCCCCCTTCACCAGCAATTCACTACAACGGGGATCGTGCGTTCCACCAAGAGCTGTTACCACTGACCGGCCGGTAGCGCGCAACTCACGGACGGCGTTTAGTAGGTCGGCATCCTTCAAATCTGGAGCAGACACCCATGAACCTGCCACAACAGCCGGCCTGGCCGCTGCCATGAGTGCCTTAAGATCAAAGGCAAAACCGGTCGCTGGACGACTACGGCCAAAGACTGCGCCCACATTATCGTAGCGCCCTCCGGTGGCTACCGCCGCTCCCACACCTTCCAAATACGCCGCAAATACCAAACCCGTGTGATATTGAAACCCGCGTAACTCGGCGAGATCGACGTACACCGATACTGAGGGGTGAACTGCCTTTACGGCTTGTATCACCTGCTCAACTTCATTTAGCGCTGCGAGAGCCGCAGGCACATGCGCCAGACAGGATCTGGCCTGCTCGAGCACATCGGCGCCACCGTGAAGATTAACGAGCGATCTTAGTGTCGACATGACCTCGGCATTGCTGCTTGTTGTCGCCTCATCCAAGTCGGGTAAAGATTTGCGCTGCAGTGCGTCAAAAATGGTAGCTGCCGCATCACCTTCGATGCCCGAGTGTCTAAGCACTGCCTGATAAACACCCACGTGCCCGACATCTAACGTTATTGGCCCGTGCCGTTCTTCGGTATCGGCGCGGGTCATTAGTGCCAGCATCAGATCGATAACTTCAAGGTCAGCGCTAATCTCTGCGCAACCGTAAAGTTCAGCGCCCAGCTGTATGGGCGAGCGCCCGACAGACGTAGACTGCGATGCGCTGTGAAGTGTCGACCCCGTATAGCAAAGTCGTGTGACGCCAGTCTCACCCAGTGAGTGGGCATCAATTCTTGCTACCTGAGGCGTCATATCGGCACGCACGCCGAGCATCCTGCCACTGTTGCGGTCTGAAAATTTGCAGGTGAGCACGTCGAGGTCTGCGCCCAAACCCACTAACAGGGAGTCAGTAAATTCAACTAAGGGGGGTATGACGTAGCGATAACCCCAGCGGGCACAATCATCTAGCAAGGCTCTACGAAGAGCCTCAACAGAGGCTGCCCTCTCGGGCAGCAATTCATCAATACCGTCGGGTAGTAACCAACGCTCGTTGGACGACATAACTAGACTTACTTGCCAGACTTACTGCCGGCGTTCTGGCTTCTCAAGTACTGATAAAACTGATTATCAGGATCGATTACCATGATGTCGCTACCCGCATTAAAGGTCTCTTGATAGGCCTTGAGACTGCGAACGAAGGCGTAAAATTCAGGGTCCTGATTATAAGCATCAGCGTAAATACGCGTCGCTTCTGCATCTCCCAAACCCCGAACCATTTCAGCTTCTCTAAAGGCGTTAGCCTCGAGTACCGTGACCTCACGATCTGCCGAAGCACGAATTCCCTCAGCAAGCTCTTGGCCCTCTGAACGCAATTCACGCGCCTCTTTTTCCCGCTCGGCATTCATCCGGCGATAAACCGAGTTGGAGACATCCGGCGGCAAGTCGATCTTTTTGACGCGAACATCGATCACTTCTACGCCCAACTCGGTAGCAGCCACTTCAGAAAGCCTCTGGGTGATTGATTCCATCACCTCGTCTCGCGAACCAGACACCACCTCTTGCACGGTACGAACGGCCACTTCGTTACGGAGACCGTCGTTAATGCGCTGCGCTAGCAGTCCAGCTGCTCTGGCCTCTTCACCATTGGTTGCCGTGTAGTAAGTGGCGGTATCTAGCACTCGAAATTTCGCATAGGAATCTACGATGAGTGCCTTCTTCTCTTGGGTAAAAAACCGTTCTGCGGGTGAATCTACGGTCAAAATTCGGCCGTCAAACAGGCGCACGTTGTTTACAAACGGAACCTTCACGTGGATGCCGGGTTCCAGATTAGGATTGACGACCTCACCGAACTTGAGCAAAACACCCCGCTGGGTCTCTTTAACCACATACAACGAATTCGACGCTACGATGATAACGAGGGCAGCGATTATGCCTCCCCAAAGCTGTTTAACAGTCATCAGCGGGTACTCCTTCCAGTATCATTCACGTCAATATCGCGTCGTAGCTCCTGTCTAAGGCGCTCGGTGATATCGCGTAGATCGCGCTCACTCAAACCACTGCGAGAGCTCCCCGACGCCGAACTTCCCCCGGAAGGCCTGGTCAACTTGTCTAGAGGCAGGTACATCATATTATTGCCGCCTTCAACATCGACCAAGACTTTATTGGTGTTGGACATGACCGTTTGCATCGCATCCAAATAAAGCCGATCTCGGGTCACTTTAGGGGCCTTCTCATACTCAGCCAGTAGTTGGGTAAAGCGGGAAGCCTCACCTTCTGCCTGGGCCATAACCTGCTGCTGATAAGCACTGGCCTCTTCAAACACTCGCTGAGCACGGCCGCGAGCTTCAGGGACAATGCCATTCGCATAGGATTGCGCCTCGTTCTTCACCCGCTCTTCGTCCTCACGAGCCTTAATCACATCGTCGAAAGCGCCCTGCACCTGTGCCGGTGGCTTACCCTCGTCAATGTTAATCTTGCTCACCCGGATACCCGTTCCATAAGTGTCTAGGTACGTTTGCAGTCGATCGCGCACGTCGCCCGCAATGGCCGCACGACCCTCCGTTAACACCAGGTCCATAGTGCTGTCGCCCACTACATGGCGAAGCGCACTTTGGGCCGCGTGCTGCAAGGAAACTTCGGGATCTCGGACTTCCAGCACAAACTTTTCAGGGTCATCAATGATGTATTGCAGAGACATGGTGACCTCAACAATGTTCTCATCCTGCGTGAGCATCACCTCCCTAACTTGAGATGCGCGGATTTTAGTCGTATTCACTGTGATCACTTGATCGATCAAAGGGGGATTCCACTGCAAACCAGGCTGCATGGTTCCCGCATACTTTCCAAACCGCAAAACAATGGCACGCTCTTGCTCATCGAGCTGGTAAAAGCCCAAAAGCGCCCAAACGGTAATAACACCTGCCGCAATGACGCCCAGTAAGGCGCCAGACATACGCCCACCGGAGCCGCCAGTACTACCTGCACCACCGCCACCACGGCCGCCAAACAATGAGGAAAGTCGCTGTTGCAGCTTTTTCAGGGCTTCATCAAGATCAGGTGGTCCCTGATCGTTGCCGCCCCACGGATCGCGAGGTCGGTTGTTGCCGCCCCCGGGCTCATTCCATGCCATGATTTATTCCTTGGTTGTTAACCACTGTAGTCTAGCAAAATTGGCGTTAGGTACCTAACTAGATGGGGACTCAATGCTGATGTTGCAAGCGATTCCAAATTTTTTGTGGCAACCGCACCCCCAAAAGGGTGTTACCAGAGGTCGTAAACGACTCATCCACCACCGCACCGAGATCAAAAAGCGCGGCTCGAAGCTTCCCCTGACCGGGGGTCAACTCAACTTCCCCCTCAAATACTTCGTCCTGCAAACGTTCCCTCAGCGCTTCCTCAAGGAGCGGCAATCCCTCCCCCGTCTGCGCTGAAAGGTATACGGCGGTGGGAAGCCCCTCCTCATCTCGAACAATTCGCGGCTGTTGTTCGAGCAGATCCAGCTTATTGAAAACACACAGCATCGGGACGTCACCGGCCCCGATCTCGGAGAGCACTAAGTCAACCTCTGACATCCAATAGTCGCGCTGATCGGCGGCGACATCGATCACATGTATCAGTAAATCGGCGTTTAAGGTTTCTTCCAATGTGGCTTTAAAAGCATCAATCAGTGTGTGGGGCAAGTCGGAAATAAACCCCACCGTATCGGCGAGGACAACATCGCCAAGGTGCGGAATTTCAACGCGACGCAAGGTAGGGTCCAAGGTGGCAAACAATTGGTCTGCGGCATAAACATCGGCGCTAGCGTAACGGTTGAATAATGTCGATTTTCCAGCATTGGTGTAGCCTACGATCGATACCAACGGCAGTTCCGCTCGTTTTCTAGCCCTGCGGCTTTGCGCGCGTTGGGCTTTAACCTTGTCGAGGCGGGATTCGATGGCAGTAATTCGGACCCGCAATAAACGTCGATCTGTCTCAAGCTGAGTTTCGCCCGGCCCTCTCAGACCAATGCCGCCCTTCTGTCGCTCAAGGTGGGTCCAACCCCGAACCAATCGGGTGCTCATGTGCTGCAACTGTGCGAGCTCAACCTGCAACTTACCCTCGTGGGTTCGGGCACGTTGAGCAAAAATATCAAGGATCAGTCCGGTCCTAGCAATGACCCGACATTCAAGGGCGGCCTCAAGGTTGCGCTCCTGAGAGGGGGATAACGGATGGTTGAAAACCACCAGATCGGCACTTTCGGCCTCTTTAATAATGCGAATTTCTTCGAGCTTGCCGGTACCCACAAAAAATCGGGCAGTGGGCGCACGCCGATGTCCTGTCACCAATGCGACCGGTTTGCCACCCGCGGAGGTCACCAGCTCCTCAAACTCCTGAGCGTCAAGCGACTGCCTGCCATCATCTATGGCGAGCTGAACTAAAACGACATTTTCACCGCCAGCATGACGGTCAAAGAGCTGGGCGTCTGAGGACTTAGCCGTTATCGGCGTCGTCCTCCTCGGGGCCGTCCAATGGGATGCGCACGTTTCGTGCGGGCACCACAGTGGAGATGGCGTGCTTGTACACCATCTGAGACACCGTATTTTTCAATAACACCACAAATTGATCGAAGGACTCTACTTGACCTTGCAGCTTGATACCGTTGACCAGGTATATAGAAACGGGAACCCGCTCCTTACGCAAAGCGTTGAGGTAAGGGTCTTGTAGCGTATGCCCTTTTGACATGATAACTCCTTGGTATCGAATTGCCCGCGCCACACACTGCGACGCCAAAAAAGCCCGAATCCGAGCGGGCCATAGTATAGCGCTTAGGGTCATCAAAACGCGAGTTAGTTCCGCATTTGTTCTAAATTGTCTGGCTATAGGACCGTTTTATCGCATCACTGAGTGCTGCTACCGTCCTTTTGTCGTCGGGCAACCCGATAACGTTATCGACCCGAGCATCCTGTTGGTCAGCAAACTGTCGCCAGATGGGCGTCGAAACCGGATCTACGTTCAACAGTTCTCCGCGTTCGCCCGTCAACAGCCAAGCATCGGCTGGCCACCGACGCAGCCACGTCAGCTGGCGCTTGGCGAGCTGTCGAGAGGCATATAAAACGGTATTGGCCGCTTCTTCTTCGGAGATTTCCCCCTCAAAGTATGCCCAAAATTGTCGATAGCCCACCGAGCGCATAGCGGGTAAATCAGGGCTGAGATCACCCCGTTGCCACAGTCGGCGCACCTCATCCATTAAACCGGCATTCAGCATTTTGTCGAGTCGAGCTGCAATCCGGGCGTGCAACAGGCTGCGCTCCTTGGGACAAATAACGAGTGAAATAGGCGTTTCACCCAGCCCACCATGACCGTTACCACTTTGCCAGTCACTCAGGGGTTTTCCGGTCATCTGCCAGATCTCTAGGCCCCGGGCTATTCGCTGACTGTGATTAGGATGCAGCCGCGCCGCTAAGTTAGGATCAACGAGACCCAACCGCGCGTGCATGGCCGGCCAGCCCTCTAGTGCTGCATCGGCCTCTATTTTCTGCCGCACTGCGGGGTCACTGGCAGGCATGTCATCAAGCCCCTCAAGCAACGCCCGAAAGTAAAGCATCGTGCCACCCACCAAAATAGGCAGCCGCCCTCTAGCCCTGATATCAGCAATCGCAGCCGTGGCGTCCCGCGCGAATTGCATCGCGCTATAAGGCTCACTAGGCTCTCTAATATCGATGAGGTGGTGGGGAAAGTCCGGTTTGGCCGTGCCAATATTCAGGCCCCGGTACACCAGCGCAGAATCCACCGAGATTAATTCCCCGTTTAACGACTGCGCTAGCGAAATTGCCAGGTCGGTTTTGCCCGCTGCGGTAGGACCCATCACACAAAGTAAAGGTGATGCCGCCAATCAACGTCCCCTTAAGAACAGCTTGTCCAAATCTTGCATGCCCAACTGAACCCAGGTGGGTCTGCCATGGTTACACTGCCCTGACCGCTCGGTCATTTCCATATCCCGGAGTAAGGCGTTCATTTCAGGTACCGTTAATCGCCGATTGGCTCGCACAGACCCGTGACAAGCCATGGTAGACAGCAGTTCATCTTCATGGGCAGCGATGCGGTCTGAGGTTCCAAATGCCAGCATATCGGAGAGAACATCTCGAACAAGCGCTTCAATGCCGCCACCGATTAGTGCAATAGGCACCTCGCGAACAACCAATTGCTCATCGCCGGTTGCATCGAGCACCAACCCCAAAGCCACTAAAGCCTCCGACATTTCGACAGCAGCAGCCACCTCACGGGATGACAAAGTGATCATTTGCGGCACCAGTAAGGGTTGAGTCTTAATGCCGCTATCGTCCCGCATACGCTTGAGTCGCTCGTAAGTAATGCGCTCATGAGCGGCGTGCATATCGACTAACACCAGCCCTTCAGCGTTCTCGGACAAAATAAACACCCCGTGCAGTTGCGCCAAGGCAAACCCCAAAGGCGGCACCTCTGACTCATCACCGTTGGGGTGAGGCCGCTCCATGACCGAGGCACCGTAACCACTGCCAGAAGAAGCTGGCGTAGCATACAGGCGAGACAAGGCATCGAGATTTGCGCCGCCCGCTGGCACCTCGGATTGCCAGACGCCTCCCTGAGGATTAGACAAGCCCATGGGCGCCTGCTGAGGTGTTGTTGACCAACCCAGCCCACCTTGTTCATGAGTAACCCCAGTATCAACAGCCGCCGCGCTATCACCCGGGCGGAGATCGCCCAGCGCTCGATGCAACGTGCTGAAAATAAAACTGTGAACCTCTCGACCTTCCCGAAACCGAACTTCATGTTTGGTCGGGTGTACGTTGACGTCGACCACCGCAGGGTCGACCTCTAAAAACAAGACATACGCGGGGTGACGACCATGAAAAAGCACATCGCGGTAGGCCTGCTTGATCGCGTGGGTCACCAGCTTGTCGCGAATGACGCGACCATTCACGAAAAAATACTGTAAGTCCGCTTGGCTGCGAGAAAACGTGGGCAGACCCACCCATCCATGCAGCGAAAATCGTCCCGCCTCACGGGTTAAAGCAACGGACTGTTCCATAAATGCTGATCCGCATACGGTTGCAATCCGTCGTTCGCGGCCCGCTTGGTCAGTGGCGCTATTAAGACTGTGAAGCGTTTTACCGTTGTGTCGCAGTGAAAAGGCGACATCACTTCTAGCCAATGCCTGTCTTTTGAACACTTCGTCGATATGACCCAGCTCGGTTTTTTCAGTGCGCAAAAATTTGCGCCTGGCCGGCGTGTTGTAAAAGAGATCTCGAACCTCAAGGGTGGTGCCACCCGGGTGGGGAGCAGGGCTTACCGTGACCGTCATGTCCCGCCCCTCTGACTGGGCAATCATGCCCGCCGCCGCGTGATCTGACGCATTACTCGTTAAACTCAGGCGCGATACCGAAGCAATCGAAGCGAGGGCCTCCCCTCGAAAACCCAGCGTGCCCACAGCTTCGAGATCGTCTATGGAGTCAATTTTAGACGTCGCATGCCGAGCTAAGGCTAAGCTTAAGTCGTCAGCCGATATACCGCTGCCGTTGTCACGAACACGCATCAGCTGGACGCCACCCGATTCCAAATCAATATCGATTCTTGAGGCCCCGGCATCGAGACTATTTTCAATGGCTTCTTTGATCACTGAGGCCGGGCGCTCTACCACTTCCCCTGCAGCGATCTGGTTAGCAAGGCGGGTCGCCAGTTTGTGAATTCGATGCTCAGTCATTGGACGTCGGGTATCTTTAATATTTGGCCGATACGAATGGTTGACCCACTCAGCCCGTTGGCCGTTTTCAAAGTATCGACCTTCACTTGATATCGGGCTGCGATTTCAGAGAGCGTATCGCCCCGCGCAACCGCATAGACCCGTCCATCTGACTGATTACCCTTTTGCCAGGCCAGTAGGGTTCCCGCGGGTGGGTGCGATTTAAACCAAGTCAACACCCCGCTGTGTATGGCACTGGCCATCTTGTCCTGATAACCAGAGGAGTCGAGTCGACTGGCCTCGGCTGGATTAGAAATAAAACCGGTCTCCACTAATATAGAAGGAATATCAGGGCTTTTCAGCACGGCGAACCCGGCTTGCTCAACCTTTTTTTTATGGAGCTTGGCGAAGCCTCCGATTTCAGCCAAAACCCTGGCTCCCAAACTTAAGCTAGTATCAAGAGTAGCCGTCATGGACAAGTCGGTCAGTACCCCTGCCAACATATCGTCTTTATCAGACAGTCTCACACCCCCCACCAGGTCAGCAGAATTCTCTCGATCAGCCAAATACTTCGCCGCGGTAGAGGAAGCGCCTTTAGTCGACAGCGCATAAACCGAAGCGCCATTGGCTGAAGCCTGACGGAAAGCATCAGCGTGAATCGAGACAAATAAATCAGCCTGTGACTTGCGCGCCAAGTCCCGCCGACCACGGAGACTCACGTAGTAGTCACCATCGCGGATCATCACAGGCTTTAAGCCCGGAGTGTTTTCAAGTCGAGCGTTTAATTTTTTCGCTATCGCCAGAACCACTTTTTTCTCATACAGTTTTTTGGGGCCCAAAGCTCCAGGGTCTTCGCCACCGTGACCGGCATCAATAGCCACAATAATATCGCGCCGATCTGACAGTTGATCCACACTCTTCACCGCCTCAACCTCGACAGGCTTAACACCCTCGTCAAAAAGGTCCAGAACCAACCGATGGCCGGTTCGCTCATTGGGTGGTAACGGGAAGCTTTTAGGGCGCACTTTGCCATTAAGGTCAAAGACAATGCGCAAATCATGGCCTTCACGCACCCCTGAACGCACCCGAGCAATCGGTGTATTTTCCAATGGCAAATTGGTCAGGGCATTGATCAAGCGCGCATTCGCCACATCGATAACAAGGCGTCTGGGGTTATCCAGCTCAAGGATCGAGTGCGAAATGGGCTCTGAAAGATCAAACACAACCCGAGTGTGGTCGGGGGCTCGCCACAATCGCACATCGAGAATATCTGCCGCGTGCAGCGGCATTGTGGTCAGAAAAAAAAGACACAGCAGCGCGCCCGCAGGTATCGCCCTATTGCCACATTTTTTTCGCCCTGACGCCAAGTGCACGCTCACTGTTTACCGAGCATATTAGCCCTATGTCCCCTTGTTTTGCACGCGAGTCCAAAACAAGGGGCAAATTTGTAACGAGTAGAAGACCCTAGCCCTACGCCATTAACTGTTGGCATACCCGCTTACCCTGCTGCGAACGTCCGCTTAGGGTCAACTGCCTACCCCCATCGAGGGACGACAAATGAATCAACAAGTCCGGCGGCGGCAGCCAGTCTCCACCGCGCTCTGCCCATTCGACCAACAGCAGCGCCGGCGCCATCAAGTAGTCATCAAATCCCATATAAGCTAACTCTTCTGGGTCTGCGACTCTGTACAGGTCAAAATGAAAAACCATAACATCATCAAACTCATAGGGCTCTACCAAGGTGTAGGTCGGGCTTTTCACACTGCCCACGTGCCCCAATCCGCGAATGAAGCCACGACTCAACGTGGTCTTCCCAGCGCCAAGCTCGCCGCTAAGGTAAATCCTCATGGGGGGCTTACAGCTCTGAGCCAGTCTAGCCCCAAAATCGATGGTGCTGTGCTCATCGGGCAAGTCAATTGTGAGTTCGATCATATCTGTCATTGCGCAAGTGTACCGAAGCATTAGCACGACGGGGGAATCTGGGTCTGTCAGAATGCGCCAATGGCCCCTACCGAAACACACACAGACACCCTTGCGGCGATCCAGTCACAACTGGACCAATGGGCTCAGGAATTGGGCTTTCAGCAGGTGGGCATCACCGGGGTAGACCTGAATGAGCACGAGGGCTACCTGCAAAAATGGTTGGACGCAGGCTATCAGGGCGACATGCACTACATGACGCGGCATGGCCTTACACGAGCCCGTCCCGCTGACCTCATTCCCGGCACCTGCACAGTGCTCACCCTGCGGATGGACTACTTACCCGAGGCTGCCGCCGATCCCGAGGTGGTTTTAGGTCAGAATGACCGAGCCTACATCTCGCGCTATGCCCTAGGCCGCGACTATCACAAGCTTATGCGGCAGCGACTCGCGCGACTGGCAAAGCGGATCGAAGCTGAACTGGGGTCTGGGCAGTACCGCGCCTTTGTCGATAGTGCCCCGGTCCTAGAGCGCGCCCTGGCCGAGCAATCTGGCTTGGGTTGGATCGCCAAAAACACCATGCTCATTAACGAACGGGCGGGCTCCTGGTTTTTCCTCGGTGAAATATATACCGACATTCCTTTTACCCATGACCCACCCAAAGCGGTCAAGCACTGCGGCAGCTGCACGGCTTGTCTCGATATTTGTCCTACCCAAGCCTTCGTGGCGCCCCATGTCCTCGATGCCAGGAAATGTATTTCCTACCTCACCATTGAGCACCAGGGCTCCATTGATCCGGCTCTGCGTCCGCTCATGGGCAACCGCATTTATGGCTGTGACGACTGCCAACTGGTGTGTCCTTGGAATAAATTTGCGCAGCCCACTGCGGAGGCCGATTTTGCCCCGCGCCACAACCTCGACCGAGAAGCGCTGACGCGCTTGTTCGCTTGGACCGAGCAGGACTTCGACACGCGCCTGCAAGGTTCACCCATTCGTCGCATTGGTCACGAGCGCTGGTTGCGAAACATTGCCATTGCTTTAGGCAACGCAGCCACCTCTCCAGAGGTGCTCGCCGCCCTAAATCATCGCCTCGAACATCCCTCTCCCTTAGTCAGGGAACACGTCGCCTGGGCCCTGGCACAGCATCGCAGTCAAGCTGATCTATAAAGACGGCACTTGAAGAAAATTGTCACGGTAGTAACGCAGTTCCTCTATTGACTCTCTAATATCGTCGAGGGCCAAGTGCACGTTGCGCTTTTTTAAGCCGGGTAAATCTGGCCGCCAGCGACTGGCAAGAATTTTCAGGGAGCTGACGTCTAAATTTCGATAATGGAAAAAGGCCTCAAGATCGGGCAAATGGCGGGCCATAAACCGTCGATCCTGGCAAATTGAATTGCCACACATCGGTGAGCTCCCCGCTGGCACCCATTTCTCGAGGAATGCCAAGGTTTCTCGTGTAGCTCGATGCTCGTCATATTCACTCTCGCCGACCCTCTTCACCAACCCGGACGCTGTATGATGACTGGTATTCCACTCATCCATTGCGTCAAGCTCCCCCTGACTTTGATGAATGGCGATCACCGGCCCTTGAGCCAGCTCATTTAAATCACTATCGGTGACAATGGTGGCCATCTCAATAACGCGGTGCTGCTCGGGTATGAGCCCCGTCATTTCTAGATCAACCCAAATGAGATTTTGTGCATCTGACATAACGTCCTCCGTTGGCGTCAGTCTATCAGAGGTCCCACCTAGGCATTTAAAACTTCACTCACATGATCGGTCGGGACGCAGTACACTAAATCCATGTCCAAACAACGACTCAGCAAACAGCAGCACCGCCGCATTGAGGCGGCACAAGACCGCTACCGAACTGATAGCGAATCGGGGGGTGAATCGGGGCTGGTTATAGCGCGCTTTGGCAAACAGGTACTCATTGAGACTGAAAATGGCGACCGCCTAACGACCACCCTTCGTCGCCGCACCGAAGACCCCGTAGCAGGTGATGAGGTTGTGTGGACGCCACAAGGTGAGCAGGGGGTGATTGAAGCCTTGCTACCCCGTAGAACGGTGATCTCCAGACCCAACAGCCAGGGTGCACTGAGACCCATAGCTGCCAATATCGACCGCCTACTGATCGTTATTGCACCTCAGCCACTCGCTCAAGCCAATTTAATAGACCGCTATTTAGTGGCGGCCGGCCACGCCGGTATCGAAACCAGTCTGGTGCTCAATAAAGCTGATTTATTATCCGAAGAGCCATCGGCACTTCAACTCGCCGACATTTATCGTGAGCTGGGCATTGAGGTATTAACCACTGATCGACTTAGCGATCCAGCGGCTGAAGCCTTGTTGGGCATGGTGGCCACACAAACCGTTGCGTTGGTCGGGCAGTCCGGGGTTGGCAAGTCGTCATTAATCCAGAGGCTATTACCCGATTTGGAGATTCGCATTGGCGCCCTTTCTGACGCTGTTGGATTGGGCCGCCACACCACGACCGCCGCAGCGCTTTACCACCTACCCGGAGGCGGTCGCCTAATAGACTCTCCGGGGGTACGGGAATTCCACCTCAGTCACTTAAGCAAAGATGCCGTGGCTGCCGGCTTCGCCGAATTTGAACCCCTGCTAGGCCTGTGCCGCTTTCGCGATTGTAGCCATAGCCATGAGGTCCGCTGCGCGATTCTCGAAGCCCATGACCGGGGGGAAATCAGCGCGGAGCGGCTAGCCAGTTATCGACAAATCGTATCGTCGATGGGTCAGTAAATTGTTACGCGGCAAGCCTCACTATGGCGCATTGAGACCTCCTCCGCTGCTTTGAGCTGACCTACCGTTTCTGCGCTGATGAAGCGCCTTTGGCGCACTTAAGAACTGCTTTGATCCCTGCGTAAATCCTCAAACAGCAAAAATTCGAAGCGCAGTTCAACTTTCCAAGCGCCCTCGCGGTTGTCGTAAGGTTCATCGACGCGCCAGTTGTAGCTAGGCTCAAATTCTATGAACAGATAATCACGATAGGTTTGACGCCGGTATCTAAAGCCAAGCTTGTAGTTAGACACATACTCGTAAGGCTCTGTTGCACCCCAGACTTCACCATAGATCATGAGGCCGCGTTCGGTTGGACCACCATTTGCCCGGTCTGCATTCCAAAAATTGATCCACTGCAGGCTGGTGCTCAATTCCAGCCCATCAGTGCTGCTGCCGTACAAGGCACGGGAATAACTGCGAATAAGTTGCTGCTCGCTAATTTGGTGATCTAGCAGCAAACGGGATGTGCTGGTAGTGCCGTCGCCGGCATCAAACTGAACGCGCTCAATAAACCGCAGGCTGTTACGCTCGCTCAAATCACGCTGATAGGTAAATTTGACGCCCGGTTTCGGGCCGTTCGAGCCCACACCCAAGGTAAGCTTAAAATCGACGTCCATGTCTTCTAAGCGGTTAACTTTTAATTCGAGGGCAACCCTAGACTGCGACTCATCTTGTTCACCATTGATGTCATTGAGCGGGTCATCACCCTGAAATACCAAATCAAGTCGCTTAGAGATTTGCGGCAAGTTAACCTTGCCGCCCAAGCGAAAGCGAACATCGTTACCGAGACGTTCATCCCGCTCATTGCTGACTCGCAGTCGCAATCGTGAATAAGCCTCGTCATCCTCAGAGTCGCCTCCCCCAAAATAAGCGTCAAACCACTGCGTGAGGTCATCGGCCCTTTCTGTCACAAGGCCGTGCCCGGCATCCATCCATGAGGTGCCTTCGGAGGGCGCGAGCCCTTCAGATTCAACCATCTGATCCGATGGCGCCACTCCGTCTGATGACTTGGCTTCAGACTTTGATTCTGCCGGGTCCGATAACGAGGTTTCCGTGACCGCCCCCTCTGAAGGTAAAGTCGTGGGCTCTGCCGCAGCGGTTTCAGCACGCAGCGGCACAGCAATCATCCAAGTAATGACGCCTAAAAGTCCAAAGCAAGCAGTGCCAGTAAAGCTTAACCGGCGAGTATTTTGCGCAAACGCTGTTTTCATAGTCTAAATTCACTGAACCTGAGGTCAGGGACGGCTAGAATACCCCCAACTTCACCTATCATGTTTATCTATTTATGAAATTTTTCGCCGTACTGCAATCGCTACTCCCCCAACACCACCTGTCACGGGCCGCAGGCTGGCTTGGCCACCTACAAAGCCCAAGCTGGCTAAAAAACGCACTGGTTAAGGCTTTTATGAGCAGTTACGGCGTCTCATTGAAAGATGCCGAGATCGAAAGGCCCGAAGACTACCCCCACTTCAACGCATTTTTCACACGGGCACTCAAAAGCGACGCGCGCCCTCTCGCGACAAGCCGTTGGGTCATGCCCGCTGACGGTGAGCTCAGCCAAAGAGGACCCATAACCGACGGAGCCATGATTCAGGCTAAAGGCCGAAATTACACCGCAAGCGCTTTGCTCGGGGGTGATTCTTTAGCTGCGCAAGATTTTGATAACGGCAGTTTTGCCACCATTTATCTATCACCAAAGGATTATCATCGGATTCACATGCCCACCACCGGGACATTACGACGCACCCGCTATGTGCCCGGAGATCTGTTTGCCGTCAATAAAAGCACGGCACAGACGGTCGATCAGCTGTTTGCCCGAAATGAGCGATTGGTGTGTTATTTCGATACTGTCGATGGCCCGCTGGTTCTCGTGCTCGTCGGTGCCATTATTGTGGCCGGTATAGAAACGGTTTGGGGTGGTGTCGAAGCCCCCGCTCCAGCGACCATCAGAGAAACCCATTGGAGTGCCGATGACGCTCCAACCTTTGCCGCGGGGGACGAGGTGGGTCGATTTTTCTTGGGCTCCACCGTTATTTTACTCACCCCACAGCCGCTCACCTGGGCCGCTGAGGTAGGCGCCACGGTTAAGGTCAAAGCCGAACTGGCTGATTAACTTTTACCTCAAAGATTTTCCTCAGCAAAGGCGGCCAACCTTGAGCGTAAAATACCGTTGATAAACATGGTGCCTGCATGCGGGTAGCTTTTAACCCGCTCTACAAGGTAGGTCAGCCCTGAGGTTAGCGGCGATATATACTTGTTGTCGATCTGAGCCAGATTACCCAGCACGACAATTTGCGAGTCGGCGCCCACCCGGCTGATGATCGATTTCAGCTGAAACTGAGTCAGCCCCTGTGCTTCATCAATAATAATGTAGGCATTGTTAAACGAGCGACCGCGCATAAAATTGAGCGACTTAAACTGAATGTTGGCACGCTCTTTCACGTAATCGATACTGCCGTTAGCGGACTCATCAGAGCCGTGCAATATCTCCAAGTTATCTTCAAAGGCAGCCAACCAGGGTGCCATTTTCTCCTCTTCAGTTCCCGGCAAGAATCCAATCTCCTCGGCGATCGGTGGCGTTGAACGGGCCACAATCAACTTGGAAAACTTTCGCTGCTCTAAAATGGCGTGCAGACCATAGGCCAAGGCGAGCAGTGTTTTACCAGAACCTGCAGGGCCCGTAAGAACCGTCATGTCGATATCGCCATCGTCCAATAGGCGCATCGCCATAGCCTGTTCCAAATTTCTCGGCGCCAGCCCCCAAAAACGCTGGTTCATCAAATTATCCCGGCTGTCCACGCGCAGATAGACAAATTCATCATCGAGCCTGACCACATAGGCCAAAAACTTTTCATCATCGTAGACAAATTGACAGGGGTAAGCGTTAGGCAGGGCTGCCCTTGCAAGGCGGTGCAGGGTGATACTGTCTTCTCGAACCGTATCTACCTCGGCAATGGTTGACCAAAAATCCCCGCTGAAGTGCTCATAACCCGTTGACAGCAAGTCGATGTCATCTAACACACGGTCGTGCCGGTAATCCTCGACGTTGTTAAGCCCTGAACCTTTGGCTTTGATACGCATATTAATATCTTTCGTCACCAAGCAAACCACAGAGTCGGGCTGCTCAGCCTGCAACTTTAGCGCGACATTAATAATACGATTATCGTTAGCCTGATCCTGTGTCGCATTGAGAAAGGGCACGATCCCGTCCTCTTGAATCAACTGGTCAGGATAAATAGCGAGCGTACCCAAGGGCCCATTGAAATTTGAGCCCGGAATTTCGACACCTGCCTGAGTCGCCCCGGGGCTGGCGCTCCCCACGACTTTTTCAATCATTTGAATGGCAATCCGCGCCTCTCGACTCACCGTTTTATCGCGTCTGTCTTTAATATGGTCCAGCTCTTCAAGAACGGTCATGGGAATAACCACACGGTGCTCCATAAAGGCAGCCACCGCGGTAGGATCATGCAGCAGCACATTGGTGTCGAGCACGTAGGTTTTGCGCCCAGACAACACCACAACAGGGGTTTCATCATGACAAGCAGCATCAATCGCTTCCATAGGAAGACTCCTTAGCAGTAGAAATTTGATCGGAGGTAAAGGTTTTATCGAGGAGGGCACCGATGGGTGAGCCCTGCCTGCCTTCAAGAAGTTGCGAAGTCGTCATGAACTGGTTGCTGTGGAGAACCCACCGTGGATCAGCTCGTTTTATCAAACAATATCCGCCCTACTCATTAATTTTCGGCCTGCCCCCAGTAAAGCGCTCGACGTGCCTACTGTCAACGCAGTGAGTAATTTAACGCTAAGAAGTGCGTCAGACGCTGACAGCAGACAGAAATTTCGCTAGCATTCACGCCTACTTTGAATCTGGCCCGTGGTCAGATTCGTCTTTGATGACAGCTGCGATACCCGGGAGCTCCAAACGGCCATGCTAACCAACGACGCCATGGCCCAATTAAAGGGCCTGAAACAGCAAATAGAGGCGGAAAAAGAGTACGCTGAAGCCACTGTAAAAGGTACGCAAAATCGCTACGGTTTCGCTGTTGTCGACGATGGTCGTGAAATCTTCATCCCACCCGATGAAATGCTAAAAGTCCTTCCCGGTGACAAAGTGCGCATTTGCATTCGCCCCGCCACTCAAAAGGGCAAAGGCGGCAAAAAAAGTCAGGATGGCCGAACGGTTGCCGATGTTGAGCGACTCATAAGCAGTTCGCTAGATCGGTTTGTCGGAACCCTTGTGGTTAAGGGTAAGGCCGTTTTTGTCGAGCCCGATCTCAACGACCTTAAGCGCTGGCTATTTATTCCGCCCCACGCCCGAAACGGCGCAAAACCCGGGGACAAGGTTGAATGCGCACTCATGCGCCACCCTTTCAAAGAGGGCAAACCCTCTGCCAAAATCTTGTCAGTATTTGGCTCACCCGGAACGCCTGGGCTGGAGAACCGTTATTGCGCCGCGCGAATGGGGCTAGCCTGGGCATGGAACGACAAAGAGACAGCTGCCTGGGTAAAATTTGCCGAGGATCGCAGCCCGCTTGCTGACCCGGAGCGTGTAGATCTCTGTCATCTGAACTTTGTCTCTATTGACGCGGCTCGAACCCAAGACATTGATGATGCCTTATATGCCGAGGTTACCAGCGAGGGCTGGGTACTGTACGTCGCCGTTGCCGACCCCACCGCCTACCTCGATGGAATGGAAGGGCTCGACGAGGCGCTAACCTCCCGCGCGACATCCACTTATTTTCATGGCGACGTCTTGCCAATGCTGCCTGAAGCAATTGGTCGAGATTTCTGCGCACTCTCAGAGGGTGAAATCCGCCCTTCTCTGGTTTGTAAGATCAACGTCAGTGATGCCGGCAAAGTGGGCAGCTACGAATTTATCCTGGCAAAAATTCAGTCCAAAGCCAAACTGAGCTATGCCGCAGTCGATCGATACGTCACCGGTCACAACGATCAACTGATCGCCTGGTCAAACCCTTTGGAAGCGCTAGTACAAGCCTACCGTGCGCTGCGTAGCCACCGTGAAAATCACGAGTTGGTGATGGAGGACCGCACGGAGTATCGCTGGCAACTTAATGACGAGCGTCAAATCGGGAGCATTGAAACCGCTGAAAAGCTGGCCTCACAGCACTTGGTAGAAGAGTGCATGATTGCGGCTAACAGAAGCGCAGCACACTTTTTGGCCATGGCAGAGGCTACCGGCCCCTTCGTTGTGCACCCCGGGTTTCGCAAAGATCGAGCCAGTGAGGCACAAGAATTTTTAAAGCGTTACCTTCCGGAACTGACTGACATTCCCACCCACACCGTAGCGGGTTACCAGCAAATATTTAGTGCCCTCAATGCCCCTCATACCCTGCCCTTGCGTGGCATGGTTAACCGACTGCTGACCCGAGCCGTCTTCAGCACAGCACCGGCTGAGCATATGGGCATGGCGCTTAACGCGTACACCAACTTCACCTCGCCCCTGCGTAAATATGTCGATTTTTTGACCCACCGACAAATTAAACGAGTCCTCGCCAATAACCCGGGCGACACAGTTACAGACCTACAACTACAACATACTGCTGCCGCCATAGCCCGAGGCCGAGGCGCCACTCAGGCCGCCGAACGCTGGCTAACCGGCAACTATCTTGATCGCTGTAAATCAGCAGGGGACACTCACTACACCGGTGAGGTGGCCCATGTGACGAGCGCGGGATTCACTGTTCGACTGTCCGAATTGGGGCTAGAGGGGCAGGTCGATCTGCGGAAAGACCCCGAGAAATTCAGTTTTGATAAATGGACAGCGAGCCTAACCTCGTCAACCCGCAAGCTACAGCTGGGGCAGACGGTGGAGGTCGACTATCAAGGTACCCCCGATGCGGGCAGTGGCACTGCACCCCAGTTTGAACTCACGCCTGGGTGTGCCCTCAAGCCACCCAAAGAGTAAGCTAGAGCCACTGATCTTGAGGCTCCGCTGTGCGATCTCAATCCTGTCCCAGACCTTAAGGAGCTCATGATGAGCACATGGTTAACCATAAAATCGTTGTTTGCTGACCCCAAACAAGTGGGCCAATCGGTAACGGTAAAAGGCTGGCTTCGCAGTAAGCGCGACTCCAAGGCGGGCATTTCATTTCTCGCGATCCATGATGGCACTTGCTTTGACGCCATTCAGGCGGTTGTCCCCAATACCCTATCAAACTACAACGACGAGGTGCTGCTACTGGGCACAGGGTGTGCGGTTGAAATTACAGGGCAACTGGTGGTCTCTGAAGGCAAGGGCCAATCCGTGGAAATTCAGGCGACGGATGTCATTGTTGTGGGCTGGGTTGATGACCCGGAGAGCTACCCCATTGCCAAGAAAAGACACACGTTTGAATACCTTCGCACCCAGGCGCACCTGCGCACCCGCACCAACACGTTTGGCGCGATAACGCGGGTAAGGCACGTACTCGCAAGGGCGATACACGAGTATTTTCACCGTCAAGACTTCTACTGGGTCAACACACCCATCATCACTGCCAGCGATTGTGAAGGGGCGGGAGAGCTATTTCGGGTGAGCACACTGGATTACGCCAACCTGCCGCGCAATCCCGATGGCAGTGTTGATCATAGCCAGGACTTTTTCGCCAGCGAGGCCTTCCTCACCGTTTCTGGCCAGCTCGCGGTGGAATCTCACTGCTTATCGATGTCTCGGGTTTATACCTTTGGCCCAACATTTAGAGCGGAGAACTCTAATACCACCCGACACCTTGCTGAATTTTGGATGGTGGAACCTGAGATCGCTTTTGCTGACCTCAACGACAATGCAGCTCTGGCAGAAGGCTTGCTAAGACATATTATCGCCGAAGTTTTAGAACACTGCGCCGATGACATGGCTTTTTTCCAACAGCGAATCGATGACACCGTTTTGCAACGGCTTCAGGGTATTGTCGATTCAAACTTTGAGCGAATGAGCTATTCCGAGGCTATTTCCATCCTCGAAAACTGTGGTGAATCCTTTGAATTCCCCGTTCACTGGGGTATCGACATGGCTTCAGAACACGAGCGCTATCTGGCTGAGCAACATGTGGGGCGACCCATTGTCGTTACCGACTACCCCAGTGACATTAAAGCCTTCTATATGCGCCTCAACGACGACGGTAAAACCGTAGCGGCAATGGATGTACTGGCTCCGGGTATCGGAGAGATTATTGGTGGAAGTCAGCGAGAGGAACGCCTCGATGTGCTGGAAGGTCGCATGGAAAAAGCCGTCCTTGAAGACTTATGGTGGTATCGCGATCTGCGCCGCTACGGCACCGTACCCCACGCGGGCTTTGGCTTGGGCTTTGAGCGATTACTGGCCTACATTACCGGCATGGAAAATGTGCGCGACGTGATTCCTTTCCCCAGAACACCGGGCCGCGCAGACTTTTAAAACCCGCCAATGCACGAGAAACACACCCATGACGGTCTGTTCGTGAACTTGAGCCCCCCAAATCGGTAAAGGGTTTGTCCCAATCCGCGCTTCTTGTCACGACCTATCAATGGGCGCATTCGCGAAAAAAATCCGAAGGCATTCAGCTTCGACGACGCTTTTTAACGCCTTTTTCAAGGGCCTCGTGGAGGGCGACATAGGCCTGGGTGAGTTTATGGCTGGGTGCAAGGTGAATAAGCGGTCGCATCTCGTGATGAGACTCGCGCATCTTCACCGAACTGCTCAAAAAGCTGTCGATAACGGGAAAGCCCTCTGACTGCAGCTCAGCCACCAGCTCTCCCGGCAGTCGGGCCTGGCCATTAAATTGGTTAATCACAATGCCCTCCAACTCAAGTTCTGGGTTGTGATCTTCCTGCAGCTCTTCAATGTTTGACATCAATTCATACAGGCTCTGGCGCGCAAATGAATCACAGTCAAAGGGCACCAGCACACGACTAGCGGCAATCAATGCTGACTTTGAATAAAAATTGAAATTTGGCGGCGTATCGATATAAATGCGATCGTACTCGGTATCAAGTTTGATGAGCGCGTCGCGCAATTTATAAATTTTATAACGGGCCTCCAACTCTTTTTCGATCTCGGCAAGATAAGGGCTGGAAGGCAGCAAAAATAAATTTTCGAAAGGCGTCTCCCAAACAAAGGAATCTGGGTTCTTACGCATATTGCGCGATCCCACCGTTTGCTTAAACAGGCCCGCAACCCCCTGGGCCTCGGCCGGATATTGCTCGGCATCGACGGCACCAATGAGGTAATGGGTTGAGTTCCCCTGAACATCGAGGTCTATCACTAGGGTACGTAGCCCCTGGCTGGCGCTGATTGCCGCTAAATTGCAGGTAATCGAAGTCTTACCCACGCCTCCTTTCTGATTAAAAATAACGCGATGCATGGATACCCCAAAGCCAAAATCTGTGGGCGTTAGTGTAGACGATCTCCGTCAATTCAGCCTCAAAAGCCTGCGATCACTCGTGGGTTTAACCCGCACAGCAGGTTATCCTTGGGCTCTTGAGGAGAGACCCCTATGGACACACCCTGCATTGCTTTACTGCTCACTGGCAACGAACTCATGTCTGGCGACACGGTAGACAGTAATTCGGCCATGATCGCAACCCGGCTCGGTGACCACGGCCTTGAGATCGGTGAAAAATGCACCGTGGGCGATGATCCGGTATTGCTACAACGGGCACTCGCGCGCCTGAGTGCAGAGTATCCCGCCGTTATTGTAAATGGCGGCTTAGGTCCTACCCGTGATGACCTAACCAGTGAGGTTATTGCTAGCCTGACCGGCGCTGAACTTATTGATAACCCCGAAGCCCGTGCTCACGTAGAGGACTGGTGTGCTCGACGCCGAATTGCCCCCAACCCCGCGAACCTCAAACAGGCTTGGGTACCACAAGGCTGTCAGCTGATTCACAACCCCTTGGGCAGCGCACTGGGATTTGCTATCGATATCGGTGATTGTTTGGTGCTAACGACACCGGGCGTTCCCAGCGAGCTGGAGGCCATGCTACCTACCCTGACAACCCACCTCCAAGCACGGGTAGGGGGTGAAGCCCGGCAAATCTTGCGACTGCAAACTTTTGGAATTGGCGAGTCCTCGGTGGAAGAGCGCATCAAAAACTACGCAGACCGCTGGCCCAGTGCCGTTACGCTAGGTTTTCGAGCCGGCATGCCTCAGCTCGAACTCAAGCTCAGCGTTCCTGGTGCCGCCCAGTTACCCGCTCAAGAGGAGGCCCTCACGTTACTGGAAGCCGATTTTGGTGACCACATATTGGGGAAGGGCAGCACGCGACTGGCCGAAAAATTGCAGGAAGTGCTTCGAGATCAGGGCAAGACCATGACAACTGCCGAGTCTTGCACCGGGGGGTTGATCGCTTCCACCATGATCAGAGAGCCAGGATCATCCGCGGTATTGGGCACCGGCTTCGTCACCTACGCCAATAGGGCCAAGCGCGACCAGCTGGGTGTCGCCTCCACCACCTTAAAGACGCATGGCGCGGTCAGTGAGCCCGTCGTCAAAGAAATGCTGCTGGGTGCACTTCATCGCTCGGGCGCCGATATTGGCGTGGCAGTCTCAGGAATCGCCGGCCCCGGAGGCGGCAGCGACGACAAGCCTGTGGGCACTGTCTGGATTGCCTGGGGCACCCCAGATGATCTGCGCACCCATACGACCGTGGTCTCGGGCTCAAGGAGTTTATTTCAAAACCTGATCGCCGCCGCTTGCCTTGATCTTATACGGCGGCACCTGCAAGGGCTGCCACCACTGCCCCATTACTTTACGCGTCAGGCCTGATTTTAGGCGCAGGACTTCAGCCTGCTAACCCGACGCACACAACGGCAGGTTAGGGTTGCAGGCGCTGACTCGTCCAGCCGCTTGCGCCAAGGACATAGCGGAAACGATCATGCAGGCGATGTTCACCGCCTTGCCAAAACTCAATTTGTTCAGGGATAAGACGATACCCCCCCCAATGCGGGGGACGAGGAATGGGGCCATCGCCAAACCGCTGCTGTGCCGAGTGATACTGGCTTACTAATGCGTCACGGCTGGCAATAGACCGGCTTTGGCTGGAGGCCCAAGCGCCCAACTGGCTGGCACGTGGCCGGCTCGCAAAGTAGCGGTCGCTCTCTTCAGCACTCACTTTATGAATACAACCACTGGCAGACACCTGCCGATCGAGTTCGTGCCAGGGAAACAACATCGCTCCCCGATTATCCTGAGCAAGTGCACAAGACTTATTGCTTTCGTAGTTGGTAAAAAAAACAAACCCGCCCTCACTCACTCCCTTCAACAGCACAATCCGTTGCCACAGATTGCCCGAGGGTTCTAAGGTGGCCAAGGAGACCGCAGTAGGATCCTTAAGGTTGGCGGAAATCGCCTGTTCTTGCCATTTCTCAAACAGCTCAAAAGGATTATCCGTCAGGTTTTCTCGACGCAAACCGCCCAGTACATAGTTGCGCCGATGTTCCTCGTAGTTCATGTTTCCACACACTCGCTCACCGTCAGTAGGCGCAGTGTAACCCGCTTGGCTGGCAAGGCAGATAAGACTGGTTTTCACAGAAATTACGCGTTAGCGTTTCATCCCCGAATAATGGACGGTTACCATGTTTGCTCGATTCAAAATTGCCACACTGAGTACGCTGCTTTTTTTGGGCAGTACCCAAACCCACGCAGCCGATGTGGCCTCCTCCGACGCGCCCCTAATCGATTTTCGAAGCCGCTTTGTACCCGTAGCGGCAAGCGGCAATATGGTGGTGGGCCCAGAACGGCTTGCCAGCGAGGCGGGTCTTATCATGCTCAATCAAGGGGGCAACGCGATTGACGCCGCTGTCGCTACCGGCTTCGCCCTGGCGGTCACGTTGCCCAGGGCCGGCAACATTGGCGGCGGTGGCTTTATGCTGGTGCACCTTGCCGCCGAAAATCGCAATGTGTTTATTGATTACCGAGAAATGGCACCTGCCGCAGCGACTCGGGACATGTTTCTGACGCCCGAGGGCAAAGTCGACAAGCGTCTTGCCTACTTCAGCCACAAAGCCTCTGGTGTACCGGGGACCGTCGCCGGGCTTATTCATGCCTTGGAACAATACGGAACACTGCCCTTAGAGACGGTGATTCAACCGGCCATTGATCTCGCCGCAAATGGCTTCACCATGGACATCACATTGCATCAGAACCTCAGTGCTAGGGCTGAGCGGCTGGCCCAAGACCCCGAGACAAAGCGTATTTTTCTCCGTGAAGGCGGTGAAGCCCCCGCCATTGGCAGTCTCTTCAAGCAGCCCGATCTCGCGGGCACGTTGCAGCGAATCGCCGATAAGGGCCTGGAGGGCTTTTACGCAGGGAAAACCGCTGAATTAATCGCCAGTGATATGGCGGCTAACGACGGACTGATCACCCAAGAAGACCTTGCTAGCTACGTCGCGGTGGAACGCACCCCGGTAACTGGACAGTTTCGGGGGTACGATATTGTTTCAGCACCGCCACCCTCATCTGGCGGCATCCATGTTATCCAAATGCTCAATATCCTCGAGCCTTATCCTCTTGAAACCTGGGGTCATAACTCGGCGCAGTATCTACACCACGTGATCGAGGCGATGAAGCTGGCCTATGCTGACCGCAGCGAGCATTTAGGTGACCCGGACCGCATGGACGCTCCTATAGATTTTCTGTTGGCCAAAGACTACGCAACCACCCGAAGAGGCATTATAAATTCAGCCCAAGCCACCGCTTCCGCCAAAATCGCTGCCGGCGTTATGCCCGCCCCCGAGAGCCCTGACACCACCCACTATTCCGTCGCCGATAGCGCCGGTAATGTGGTCAGTAATACCTACACCCTTAACTTCAGCTTCGGTTCTCACATCACCATTCCCGGAACCGGAATTTTAATGAATAACGAGATGGACGATTTCGCGGCACGTCCGGGTTTCCCCAATGCTTACGGGTTAGTTCAAGGTGAGAAAAATTCTGTTGCACCGGGCCGAAGACCTTTGTCATCGATGACGCCGACCCTCATCTTTCGCGATGGTGAGCCCTGGCTGGCCACCGGAAGTCCGGGCGGTTCACTCATTATCACCGCAGTTATGCAAACCGTGCTCAACGCCATGACCTTTGATATGAATATTGCCGAGGCCGCAGCAGCGCCCCGAATCCACCACCAATGGATGCCCGACCGGGTTTTGATTGAGCCCGGCATCAGCCGAGACACCCTCGATATTTTGGAGGGTATGGGCCACAACATTGAGACAACGCGACGTACGCTGGGGCGCACAAACTCTATTCAGCTAGACGGACCCTGGCGCTATGGCTACTCAGATTTGCGCCGACCGGGGGGGCATGTCGCCCGCTGACGACCCCAGGGGTAAGGCTTTACCACTTAGGCGGTTCGGGTCTCCCATCCTTCGGGCAGCCGGACCTTCATGGTTTGCCTGGCGAGCGCCACCAGGTTACCGGTGGAGTCCCAAAGGTCTGCATCAGATTCGACCAGAGAGTGCGTTAAATGACGCGAGCGCATACGGCCCATTAGGGGGCCTGGCGCCGGCTTAGCACGGCACTGCACCGTCAACTCGATTGTGGGCACCCAACCAAAGGGACCAAATAGCGTAAAAGGGGGCGGCGGCATGATATCGGCGAACATGGTCAAATCTATCGTATCGCAGGGGCTTTCATCACGATGCTGCAACCAGGCCACAAACTCTCCGGTACCCGAGGCAATGCCTTGTTCAAAGACCTCCTGACCCTGCGTCATTCGCATATCAACACGCTCATGAATTTCCAAATGTTGTGCACTCATGCCCGCAGTCTCTGAAAAGAGCGGAACAACGGGTGGCTCGCTATTTACCCATGTCTCACCCTGAAGGCGCTCTGTATCGGTATAAGCGGCGGTAGCACGAACCTTTAGTTCGCCGTCTTGATACAAGCTCGCCGATCCAAAACTGGTACCCCGGCCCTCACGCAGGCTCTCAACCTCAATTTCACAGGGACCCAACTTACAGGGTGCGAGGTAAAAGGCATTAATAGAGAGCGGATCTTTATGCGGTAGCGCCTCGCGCAGGGAACGGGCAATAACAGCCAAGACATAACCCCCGTTCATGGTGGAGCCAATGCGCCAGCCGCGCTTAAATTCTGACTGCCAGCGACTGTCCGACAAGCGACTCACCGCGGTATCGCGTTCAAATTGTCCCAAAACCGTACTCTCTGCTAAATTTAAGGGGGTGCTCCGACAAGGACTGTGAAGCGTAGAGTGATTATACGGATCAAAGATGTAATGTGCTCACCTAAAGACCGGCAGCGCACGTTATTAACACTGAAGCAGCCCATAACCTAAAGAGGCGATGATCATGCTGCAGCATGCCAAGCCATCAAAGACTCAAAAACTGCTGCTACTCGCCGTGCTTGTAGCCGGGGCGGGTATGGCCAATTCCAATGAGCTAGACGCGGCTGCATCCACTACAACAACACCGGAACCGCTGTCAGCCCAAGCTTCATTGGCACCTCAAGACCCGGCCACCCAAGCCACCCACTCCGAAGCAACCGAAGCCATGGATCAGCCGGATGGAGGAATATCGCCCTCGGATAACGCCAAACCATTGAACGGCGCAGAAAATACTGCCACCGATGACGCGGCGGCATTGGTCATAGACATGCGTGGGCAACTCGATCGAGCCCCAACGCCGACGACTGTATTGGCGCCCGAATCACAGCTGGTCGAGGAGTATCGAGAAGCCATCAGGCAAGCGGAACTCGCCGGCGGTGCCTATGCGTCAGGGCTCACGGAGCATCTGGTAGGACTGGGCACGACCCTGCAGCAGCTCAAGCGCCATGCCGAGGCGGTCGAGGTGTTCAAACGCGGAGTTCAAGTGGCACGCATTAACTCCGGGCTTTATAGCGCCGAACAATTAACGCTGCTGCGGGGGGAAATTTTAAGCCACATGGCTTTGGGTGATTTCGCGGTTGTTGACGAACGCCAACGCTATCTCTACCGCGTAGAACGGCGCGCTTTAACGAGCCCGGCCGATTCCTCTCAGGCGCTGCTGCGCCAAGCGCGATGGCAGCGGCAGGCTTATTTATTAGAAATTGGAGACCCCGAAACACAGGCAGGCCGACTGATGCTCAGCTGGGACCTCTACCGAATGGCCCTTAATGAAACGATTGATACCTACGGTGATCGGTCGCTGGAATTAAAAACCCCCCTCATTGGCATGATGGAAACGCAATATCTCTTTGCAGGCTACCGGGCATTTTCACCCACAAGGAGCACCTCAAAGAGCCCCGGGGACGGTATGGTGCCACTCACCAACGACGCCTACCGTCGTGGAGAATCAGTCCTGAAGGCAATTCTTGAGGTCAACACGATTAATAGAATGGGGGTGGAGCAAAATGTTGCCGATACCGTCGCTTTGGGGGATTGGGCTTGGTGGTTTGGCAAGTTCAACCGAGCTCAGGTGTATTACAGTGAGGCGATTAACCTCATCGAAGCAATACCCGAAGAAGAGCGTAGCGATGAGATGAGCCAGCTGTTCAGCCAACCCACCCCCTTACCGCTGCTCGCGGGCAGCGCGCCACTGCCTCAACACGAAATGCGAGAAGATGGCACACTGGTCATAGGCTTTGATATCTCGGGTACCGGAAGGGTCACTAATTTGGAACGACTGCGAGAACCCGAGGTCGAAGAAGAGAAGGCCATACGGCGGTTAGTGCGCGCTTTAAAAAATACGCGATTTAGACCGCCGTTTGCCGATGGTATGCCGGTTGCGCAAGAGGGCCTCATTTGGTCCTTTGAACCCGTATCATGGGGGGGCCTGACGCCGGATGTCACCGCCGCGTCTACCACCGACACAGAGGAATAGAACCGGCATGATGCAACAAACCATTAACAAAAGTGCCGGAATAGTAGGCGTTGTTGGCGCTGTTTTGCTGCTCAGTGGCTGTCCCAGTGCCAGCACGCCAACCAAGCCCAGTACGCCCTCGCCACCCAGTGCTTCAACGCCGCCCCCTAGCAGCTCTAGTTCTAGCAGCAGTTCCAGTTCAAGTAGTAGCTCCAGCTCAAGTAGTAGCTCTAGTCCCAGTTCGAGCAGCAGCTCCAGTTCGAGTTCTAGCAGCAGTTCAAGCTCTAGCCCCAGTAGCAGCTCTAGTTCTAGCCCTAGTTCAAGTAGCAGTTCAAGCTCAAGTTCGAGTCCATCGAGTCCGGCTCAGGGCAGCGCGTCCAGCACCGGGGGCACTTCCAGCACCCAACCTGGTAGCGACACCTTTCCTCAACCCGCTGGAGACGCGGCGGCACCAGGCGATGGCACTGCAGGTGACGCGGCACCCGGAACTGCCGCTGACCCGGGATTTGGTGACATTGCCGGGCAAGAAGCCCTGCCCGACATGCGCGACGTGCTGCCAACCTTCGATGAAAGCTACGGTGACGCTTCGGGGTCGTCAGAGGGTGAGTCTGAGACCCAGGGAACTGGAGAAGCCTCGGGCGGCAATGCCGAGGGGCAAAACAACGCTACGGGTAACCCAGAGGGTACCTATGGCCAACGTCCCGCAGGCCAAGGCACCCGCGCCGAGGGCGGTATGGAGGGCATGGCCGGAGTCGATGGCACGCTGACCACCATGGAGCAAGTTGCCATACTGGATCGACAACTCGAACAAAGTACTAGCGATTTCGACGCCCTGATTTTAGAAGAGCAGCAGCGGCAGCGGGAGATGGAACGCAGTCGGCAGACCACGACCCCAGAGCAACCCGAACCCGCAGGTCCCGGAACATCGGGGCGATCCCCCTACCAAGATGACGTAGCCATGGGTGGTGGTGGCGGTGTTGGCGGTGGACTGGGAGGTGCCAGCGGGGGTGGTGCACCCCCAGAAAATCCAGCCATTTATAAACCACCTGTCGATATACCTGATGGCGCTGACGACGATGTGGTGGCGCGACAACTCCGGGAAGCGGCAATGCGAGAGCCAGATACTGCGGTTCGAGAGCGACTGTGGAATGAATACCGCAAATATAAAGGCATAGAGGTGCCCGAGGCATGATGACACGGGCAATCCTATTGTTATTGGCAGTGGCGCTTACAGGCTGCGTTAACCAAACGGTCAAAAGCACGTCAGTGCCGCCGCTAGCGCAACCTCCTCAGCCAATACCGGATGCTCAGGTGCTCGATGTCGGTGTTGCCATTCTTGATCCAGGTATTAGCGAGCTGCAAGACGATGACCGAGTTTATCCAGAAATTCGTCGTGCTGAAGCTACCTTTATTGCCAGAGAACTGACCACAACCCTAGAGGAAGTGGGCGCATGGGGTGCGGTTCGGGTCGTTCCCGATACCAGCCAATTCACCGATTTACTCATAACCGGAAAAATACTCCACAGTGATGGAGAACACCTAGAACTCGCCGTTGAAGTCACCGACGCCCGCGGAAAACAGTGGATCGAAAAAACCTATGAAGGTGTGACCAGTCGCTACGCCTACGAAAATCGGGCCACCGCTGACCGCGACCCCTTCTTATTGGTGTATCGGCAAATAGCCAACGATATGCTGACGGTATTTAACCGCACGTCAGGCCGAGATCGTTTAGCTATTAGGCAGGTGGCCGAACTGCGCTTTGCACGAACATTCGCTCAGGACGCCTTTCAAGACTACTTAGCTGAAGATGAAACAGGCCTCTATACCATTCGCCGGCTACCCGCAGAAAATGATCCTATGCTGGAACGCGTGCGCAATTTACGGCAACGCAACTATGTATTCGTCGATACCCTGCAAGGCTACTACACGGGTTTTTCAGAGGATATGTACACGCCATACCAGGAGTGGCGCAAACTGAGCTACGACGAAGTGGTCGCCCAACGAGAACTTCAAAGCGAAGCTAACCAGCGCCTCATTGCCGGTGCTGCAGCGGTAATTGCTGGCATCGCGGCTCAAGGGTCAAGCAGTGACTACGCCAATACTGCCGGTGTGGTTGGCATTGCAGGCGGCGCCTACTTACTAAAAAGCGGTCTTGAAAAGCGCGCGGAATCCAGTATTCATTCACTGGCTATTGAAGAGCTGGGGCAGTCCTTGTCGGCGGAAATCACACCCAGAGTCATTGAGCTAGAAGACCGAACGGTGCGACTCTCGGGCAATGTCGAAGACCAATACAATCAATGGCGAGAGCTTATGGCTGACATTTATGCCACTGAAATCGGAGCGCTAGACATGCCCGATGCCCAAGCCGATTCTGGGGCGCCCGACAACCCCGAAACCGACTGATCTCGCCGTTGCCACTATTATGAGTGATTCCCACGAACAGCCCTTGAAGGCTGCCGCTTTTAGCCCCCAATCGGCGACGCCAGAGGGGGTGAGCAACACAGACCATAGACGGCCGCAGTGGCTTATCCCCGGTGTTATTGCGCTATTCGTAGCCGCCATCGCCGTGTTTGTGATCTTACCCAACGTGGTCCCGACCCGCGACTCAACCAGCGACTCAACCAACGACATTGCGATGCCCGGACAAGCTGAAGGAAGCGCAGCAAACCCACAGAGCAACACGGTCAACGGCGATAACCTGGGGGAGGAACGAAGCCCTTTTGCAGAAGCCCAGCAGCAGAAACTGCGTAAACTGGCACAAGATGCTCTGCAAATCGTTCTGGAAGCTCAGGAGTCCCTGCAGGAGTTTTCAGTAGAAAGCTGGGCAGCTGAGGCCTACGCCGCCGCACTTCTCATCGCCAACACCGGTGACGAAGCCTACCGAGAACGACAGTTTGTCGACGCCGCCGCAGCGTATCAAGAGGCCGCCACAGCCCTCGCCGTTCTTGAAGACAGCATTCCAGAGCGGGCACAAAAAGCACGCTCTGAAACCCTTGCTGCGATTGAATCGGGGAACAGTCTCGCCGCCCAAAATGGCTACGAGGTGCTCGCCTTATTGGAACCCGTTGACCCCGAGCTGCCTCGCTTATTGGAGCGCATCGCGACCATTCCCGAAGTGGGTGCAGCCTTGGAAATAGCGGCCAAATCTGCCGATATGGGCGATACAGCCGCCGCCGTTAAAGCCGCATTGGACGCAAAAGCCACAGACCCCGAGCATCAACGGGTGGCCCAACTGTTGGCCCAATATCAGGAGGCGGATGCCCTAGCCCGCTTTCGCGCGGCCATGAGTGCGGGTTATGCGGCGTTAGATGCAGAAAATTTCAATGAGGCCCGCGCGTTTTTTGCCAAGGCCGGTAAGATTCGCCCTGGCGCTTCAGAGCCGCAATCTGCTCAGGCTGAACTGGCCGCCGCTAAGACCGCCGCTAAACTTCGCCAGCTGGCTAATACCGGTAAGACGCAAGAGCGCGATGAAGCCTGGGCCGATGCCGTAGCGACTTACGAAGAGGCGCTGAGCATCGACAGCACGCTCATTTATGCCCGGGACGGTTTAAAACAAGCGGCTCCCCGTGCTGAACTTGCAGCAGCGCTCACCGCTGTCTTGGAAGACCCCGAACGTTTGGTCAACACCCGGGCTTTAGCCGCCGCTGAAGCCGTTCTCGCAGACGCTACGGCCATCGCACCTCGAGGACCCGTCCTTGAGACGCAAATTGTCGAACTGCAAAAGCTCTTGTTGTGGGCAAAAACTCCGGTAGCGGTGACCTTCACATCCGATAACCAAACCGACGTCACCCTGTTGCGGGTCAAGCGGTTAGGCAGTTTTGCGACGTCAGAACTCACGCTACGCCCGGGGCGTTACACGGCACTCGGCGTGCGCAACGGCTTTAGAGATGTTCGTATTAACTTTGATATAACACCCGATAGCCGTACCGACGTCGATGTGCGCTGCCTAGAAGCCATCTGAGTAGAAGCCCTATGACTCAACAAGACGATACACGCCCCCTGAGTGCCGGAGCCTTCTCACCGGCTGCGGGAGGCGGCTCTGAGGCTCTGACCCCTGCGGGGTTTCAGCCGTTAGATCCGGGCCAGCGGCCGCAGCGGGCCCCCATTTGGCCAAAACTCATTTTGGGTGGATTTGGCCTGTTGATTGCCGGCGTGCTGTTTTTTTTGTTAACCGCTCGATCTCTGGAAGTACAGGTAGACGCTATAGGCCCAGCCACCATTGAGATCGACGGTATTCATGTGCCCCTGGGCAAGCGCTACTTAATTCGACCCGGCAGCTACCCGATTACCGTTACCGTGCCCGGCTATCGCGACTGGCAAGAAGAGGTCGTCGTTACCGACGCCGACAGTCAGCAGCTTGCGGTAACCCCCGCTATTTTACCGGGGCGAGTTTCACTGCTCAGTGATCCACCCGGAGCCAGTGTATCGATAGCGGGGCAAGTGATTGGCAGTACACCCCTAGAAGCATTAAACCTTGACGCCGGACCCACGCCTCTCGACATAACGCTGCCACGCTACCAACCCCAACAAGCACTACTGGACGTTACTGGCCGCGGCGTTGAACAAACCTTATCAGTAGCTTTGGCGCCTGACTGGGCCGATATTACGGCAACGGCAACCCCGGCAGACGCCACGGTATGGATTGATGACGAGCCAAGAGCTGCGGCCGGTGAGGCCATAGAAGTCCTTAGCGGGAAGCACCGACTGAGTTTACGTGCCCCCGGTTATATTGACGCCACCATCGACCTTAACGTGGTCGCCGGCGTTCATCAGACCCTTGAGCCAGTGACGCTGGTCCCCGCCGCTGGCGTACTGGACCTGCAATCGAACCCCACCGCGGCCAATGTCACGGTTAACGGCGAATTTATGGGTCTGACGCCGCTCACCATCGAGCTGGCTCCCGGTCGTGATCATCGGCTGCAGCTCAATAAAGTGGGCTACTCACGCCAGAGCTTTAGCCTATCTTTAGACAAAGGGGCTACCGCAAGTCGGGCTATTACGCTTAAGCCTAAACTCGGCAACATAGCGTTCGAGCTCACCCCAAAAGACGCCGAATTGTTGATCAATGGCCGCTCTCAGGGCCGCGGTAACCAAGCCCTAGACTTACCCGCCGTAGAGCAGCGGGTTGAAGTCAGGTTGGCGGGTTACGCCAGTCAGCGTCTGCGTGTCACACCCCGAGAAGGTTTAGAACAGGTATTGACGGTAGCGCTACTGACCGAGGCTGACGCCCGAAAAGCCGCACTAAAACCTGAAATTACATCGGCCCTGGGGCAAACCTTGGTGCTAATCGATCCCTTGGCCGAACCGATGAACAGTTTCAGCATGGGGGCCTCACGCCGTGAGCCCGGCCGGCGCTCTAACGAGGTTTTACACAATGTCACCCTCGAGCGCGCTTTTTACCTGGCAACGGCTGAAACCACCAACGCGCAGTTTCGATTGTTTTTAGAGAGCCATGACAGTGGACAAATTGAAGGAAACAGCCTCAATCGCGAGCAGCAGCCTGTCGTTAAAATCAGCTGGCAACAGGCCGCCCGATTTTGCAATTGGCTGAGCATAAAGGAAGGTCTACCGCCATTTTACCGGGACACCCAGGGTATTATCGACGGCTACAATTCATCGAGCACAGGCTACCGATTGCCCAGTGAGGCTGAGTGGTCCTTTGCCGCAAGGGTAGAAGGTGAGGGCTATCGCAAGTTTGCTTGGGGTGAAGATTTTCCCCCCAATCTTCCCGTGGTCAATGTCGCCGACAACACCTCAGCGTTGGTGACAGGACGCATCCTCAATGGCTATGCTGACGGCTACATTGTCGCTGCACCGGTGGGGAGTTTCCCAAAAAATCATCGGGGCCTGTTCGACATGGGAGGCAATGTGGCTGAGTGGGTTCACGACGTTTACGTTATTCCATCAGCCAATGCCAAGATGGCTACAGACCCCATGGGGGCCCTCAAAGGTGATAACTACACGGTGAGAGGTGCCAGCTGGGCGCTGAGTCGGTTGGCTGAGCTAAGATTAACCTTCAGAGACTATGGCGCTTCAGGGCGCGACGATTTGGGCTTTAGGATTGCACGCTATGCCGAATAAACAGCAAATCTCTAACCGCGCCCTGTGGCTAGGGGCTGCTTTAATGATCGCACTGAGTCATTCTATTGCTGCACAAGATGCAGCGCCGGAGGTCCCCTTACCCCAATCCGCAGCGGGAGCTGAATCATCAACAGACAAAACCAGCTCCCGCCAGAACCCGCAAGAAGCACCCATCGAGAATGCGGCCACCGCCAAGCCCAGCCTTAAATATGAGCCGAGTGAACGTATTTCTGAAGACAGCTCGGTGTCTTTCCCTGTCGATATCTGAAAAGGCTTAAACCCGTATGAATCTGCGTTTAAACAATGAATTTCTCTATCAGGTTTTTGCACTCCTGCTTGCCGTTATTGTCGTTCACGGCGTTTATATCGGCGTCATAAGACCTACAGCAGATGCTCAGCTCATGGCTCAAGCGGCCATGCAGGCCGCGGGCGAAGACGTGGTCACTCAGCGCACCCTCGCCATTGTCATTCGAGACCTTGAGCAAGAAGCCTGTTTTATTTTGCTAATTTGGGCCCTCGCGATTATGGGCATGAAAGCCAAACGTACCCGAGATGAGCAGAGCATGCTCAATAAAAGCCTCATAGAAGTGCCCACAGGCACCAGCCTGCTACCTCAAGACAGCCGAGAGTACTCGCGGCTGCTTGAAGCTTTACCCGAAGAGGAGCAAGACTTTTTGTTACCTCGGGCACTTATGAACGCCCTTCAGCGATTTGCGACGACTCAGTCAATTCCTGCGGTTTCAGAATCTGTGCGGGAGCAGTGTGATATCGAAGCCGATCGGCTCGATTCTGAGCTATCCATGGTGCGTTATATTTCCTGGGCCATTCCATCGATTGGCTTTATCGGCACCGTGCGAGGTATTGGTGATGCGCTAGGCCAGGCTTATAAAGCCGTGGAGGGTGATATCTCCGGCGTGACGGTGAGTCTGGGGGTCGCCTTTAACAGCACCTTTGTCGCACTGGTGCTTTCTATTGTCATTATGTTTGCACTGCACCAGCTTCAGCTGTCTCAGGAGCGATTAGTATTGAACACTCAGCGCTATATCGATCGCAAGCTGCTGCGCCACTTGGCGGTGCCACGTCCATGACGGCAATTTTAGACTTACACGACAGCAGCCTGCGATTCTGGCACGCAGATGTCTGTCTCGAGTCACCGGGCTATGCCTGGTTTGACGGCAGTCAGTTTCGCTTTGGCCTGCCAGCCATGCGCACGCAACGCCGCACACCTCGAGCGGTCAACACCCGCTACTGGTCGCAGCTGAGCACCCAACCCCTATCCCCCCCGCTGGGGCAAGCTCGACATGGGGCAGACCTCGTTCACGCCCATTTAAACGAGTTACACCAGCTGGCCAGCCAACCCCAGTCCGTGCTTCTAACCGTGCCAGGCAGTATGGATCGTGAGGCTCTGTCGTTACTGTTAGGCATTGTTGAGCACCTCCCTTTTCACATCGCGGGAATCGTCCATCGCAGCGCAGTCATTGGAGCAGCCAGTGGATTAAATCGTGGACTTCATGTGGAGCTGCAGTTACATCAGACGTTAATTACGCCCTTTAGTGTTGACGGCGATTGTGTCGTTGCTGCCTCAAGCCAGGTCATTCCCGGAGAGGGCATGCTGGCTCTTCAAGATCGATTAGCCACGGCCATTGCCGGTAGCTTTGTCGCGCAAACGCGATTTGATCCGCTGCGCAGCGCCGATGCTGAGCAATCCCTATACGATGCCCTCCCCCTTGCGCTCACGACACTGCAAAGCCAAACAGAAGCACAGATCGCGATTAGCGGCTACTCAGCACGCATTACCCGGGATGATCTGCGGGGCGTAGGTACCGCCTACAGCCAAATGCTAGAACCCCTGCTGTCCGGAGACACACCGGCGGTACTTGAAAATCCTCTGGATTTATTGCCAGGTCTAACCCTTTCGGTGCCCCACCAAAACACGTCCGGCGCGGTTATTGCCAACGTCGTCGCTGAAGGAGAATCGCAGCTGCTGCAGGCCCCCGAACAGCTCGCTTTGAACCGCAAAGTACCCGTGGTTCACACAGCAGCGGCAACTTTAGAGGAGGCGTTGTCACCGCCCCCCGCCGTGACTCCAAGTGCACCGCCAACCCATATCCTGGTAGGAGCTCGAGCTCGGCGTATCGAAGAGACGACTACGCTCAATAATGGGTTAGTGCTTCAGCGCACAGAGGCCGGGATCACCGTGTCTAGCGCTGCATCGGCCACGGTGTTTATCAATAGTGAATTAGCTAGCGCGGGTCAGCTGTTAAACATTGGCGATCACTTGACCGATGAAACCGGCTTCAATGCACAATTTATTGTGGTAGAGGACTGATCATTGGCCCGGCGCAAGCGCCAAGCATCAACCTTTAATCTTAGCTTTCTGGATATCATGTCTTGTGGCTTTGGTGCGGTGGTGCTGGTGTTTCTTATTATCGACCACTCTATGGAGGTAGAAACCAAAACCCTTAATGCTGAAGTCTTCTCCGAGATAGATCTGCTGGAAGAAGACATTGAAGAGGGGCAGTTGGGCCTTGTAGCCCTGCGCAATGCACTCGCAAGCGTTGATGTCGACATTGTCGAAGCCCAGGGGCTGGCCACGCGCGTGACCGAAGACCTCGATCGTTACGAGGCCCTGATCGCCTCGTTAGAAGAGGAGGGCTTTACCGATACAACCGATGTCGAAGCCCTCAAGGCAGAAATCAATCGCCTGGAGGACCGGGTGAGCAAGCTTCGTGAAGCGGCCAAGGAGGAAGCGGGACAAAGTGCCAGGGACTTTACCGGAGATGGCAACCGACAATATCTCACGGGACTGAACTTGGGCGGCAACCGCATAGCCATTCTTATCGACGTCTCAGCCAGTATGCTCGCTGACTCTATTGTTAACGTTATTCGCCTGCGTAATATGGATTCTGAGCTACAGCGCTCTGCCGACAAATGGCAGCGTGCCCTCAACACCGTTGACTGGCTTACCTCACAACTTCCCATCAACTCGCAATATCAAATCATCGCCTTCAATACTGAAGCGCAACCCGTTCTGTCAGGTACGGCTGGCAAGTGGCTAGAGGTGGCAGACGCTGCCCAGCTAAAGGCGGCCACCGAAGCGCTGCGTGAACGTCTCCCCAGTGGCGGCACGAACTTACACGGCGCTTTCGATGCGGTGACCGCGCTACCCGGTGGGCCCGACAATATTTTTCTGATCACCGACGGTCTGCCCACGCAAAGTTACGAACCGCCAAGACGCACCACCATTTCAGGTAGAGATCGTCTGAGCTTGTTCCGAAAGGCAGTGCAGCGCCTACCCTCAGGGGTGCCGGTCAATATCATTCTGGCACCCATGGAGGGAGACCCTATGGCGGCCTCTGAGTTTTGGCAGCTGGCCCAGGTAAGCGGCGGTTCGTTTATGTCGCCCTCGCGAGACTGGCCATGATTCTCATTAGGCATTGCGACCCATGAAAACACGCCGAGGAACGCCAGAGTTTTCCATTTCCTTTTTGGATGTCATCTGCTGTGGGTTTGGTGCGGTAATTCTCTTGCTAATGATTACCAAGACCGTGCAGCCCCAAATATTGGAGCGCTCGACCGTTGTCGCCGACGGCCGCGTTGCAGATTTAACCGAGCAGCTCTTTGAGATTCGCGGCGAAACCACCGTTCTTAATCGCGACCTCAAGGCCAAACAAGAACAGATCTCTGAATATCGTGAGCGCATTGCGATTCTTCAGGGGGCGCTAGCGAGTACTCGCTCACGCTATGACAGCCTTGAGACCACCAGAAATTCCAATAGCATTATTGAGCAAGAATTAGCCATAGCGCGACAGCAGCTGAGTGAAGAAGAAAAGCGACTACTGGGCGTTAACAGTCAGCGAAAAAACCAGCTAATCGGCGGCATACCCGTTGACAGTGAGTACATCATTTTCATCATAGATACCTCGGGCTCTATGTTCTCCTACGCCTGGGATCGAATGCTCATTGAAATGGAAGCGACCCTCAATATTTACCCTGAAGTCAAAGGTATTCAGGTGCTCAACGATATGGGTAACTACCTCTTCTCTCGCTATCGCGGCCAATGGATTCCCGATACTCCGGCGCGGCGCAGCCTGATACTGCGCAACCTCACCAACTGGAATGTTTTTTCCAATAGCTCACCCGTTGAAGGTATTACCGCTGCGGTGCGCACCTTTTATGATCCCAAGAAAAAGATGTCGATCTATGTTTTTGGTGACGAATTTACCGGGGATTCGATTCGTAATGTGGTTGAAACAGTCGACCGATTAAATGCCCAGAACTTTGGCGGTGAACGGCGCGTCAGGATCCATGGTGTGGGCTTTCCCGTACAATTTATTAGACCGCCAGAATTGCAGGTTACTGGCGTACGTTTTGCTACACTGATGCGAGAGCTAACCTACAGAAATGGTGGCACGTTTGTTGGACTTAATAACTTCAGGCCCTAGACCGACTTGGCGCTCACTGAGCGTTGTCGCGATCATGCTGCTGCTGAGCGCCTGCGGCGCCCGTGAAGTTGTCGTTCAGGGAAACTTTCCAAAACCCTTGATGGATCCCCTTCCCCTGACCCTGGGTGTTATTTACACCGATGAATTTGCCCAACACGAAATCTTTGACGAAGCCGCGGGTCGCGCTGAATCTGACTGGCTGGTTAAGACCGGCGATGCGCAGGTCGAGTTTTGGAATACGTTGCTCAATGGCATGTTCCAAGAAGTGGTGCAAATCAAAGACAGCCAAACCTTAGAGGCGTATAAAAATACGGTCGATGCTGTGATCATTCCAGCCGTTGCCGACCTTCAGTACACCATTCCTTTACACACCAACATTAAGATCTACGAGATCTGGATGAAGTACCGTTTCAAAATGGTCTCTTTAGAAGATGTCCATGGCAATGAGAACGGCGACTTATCCATTAAGCCGGATCAATATTTTGCCGATTGGACCCTGACAGCCTACGGCAAAACCCCCACCGCTTTTTTGCAATCTGACGAAGAAGCCGTGAATCTCGCCGCCGTCGTGGCACTGCGTGACGCTGGCGCCAACTTCGCCACCTCTTTTTCCCGAGTCCCTGATATCGCCGCTTGGATGGCCGAGGGACTGCAGCCTCCCCCCGCCGAAGCGACAGACATTCAGAGGCTAGAAAATGATTAGAGTAATACAAGGAAAGCTAATCGCGGGGCTAGTGCTTGCCATGTCAATACTGCAAGGCTGCGTCAATGCTACCGTCGATGAAATGACGTTTCTTGAGCCTACCGAGGGCATTGGTGACGCCTCAGTGGTCATTATAGGGAGGCGGCATGCGCCCGATTACGAGACTGAATTTGACTTTATTGAATGCATTGGCGACCACATTCGCCGGGGTGATAACTCGATTTCTGTCTTACACGAACTTGATTTTATCAACATGATGTACCCGTGGTTCGAACCCCGCACCGCACCGCTGCGCACTGACGATATCGAAAAACTCCTGTCCCAAGAGCGCGTCGCCAATCGATTTGAAGAGTTGAAACTCGAGTACATGATTTGGATCGACGGCTCCACGGTTGAAACCAACAGTTCAGGATCAATGACCTGCGGGGTAGGCCCAGGGGGCGCTGGCTGTTTTGGCTTTGGTACTTGGGGCAACGCCGCAGACTACGAAGCCACAATATGGGATTTTACCGACGAAATAGAAGTGGGGCGCATTAGCGCCAACACCAGCGGTCAAAGCTATATGCCTGCCGTGGTGGTTCCCATCCCCATTATTGCCCCGGTACAGGGCACCGCCTGTGACAGCTTGGGTGACCAACTGCTCAAGTATTTGTCCGCCAAAATGTAGGGCAGATTCATGAAGATCCTTTTATCCCTAGCACTGGTTTTGATGCTGGCCGCCTGTGGCAGCACCGGAGGTTCCTCATCTACCGTGACGGTGGGGGGGCGGCAAATTGAGGTCCCTGAAGTTACTGTCGATGAACACCAGCGTCTCATCGATACCATTGGTATTTATGACGACCCGGAGACGGCAGCCTACATTAATGCGATTGGCCAGCGCTTGGTCGCCAATTCTTCCCGGCCTAACGACACCTTTACCTTTACTCTGCTCGATTCTCCCGACATCAATGCCTTTGCCCTGCCCGGCGGGTTCATTTATGTGAATCGAGGGCTGCTGGCTTACCTCGAAACCGAGGCGGAACTCGCAGGCGTGATTGCTCATGAAATAGGCCACATTACAGAAAACCACCACAGCCGGCGCTCGACCCAGCAAACCACCACCACGGTGCTCGCGACCACCGCTTATATTCTCACAGGCAGCGGTGATCTATACGATGCGGCGCAAATGTATGGCGCAGAAGTGGTCAGCGGTTTTGGACGCGATATGGAGCTCGAAGCCGACGCTGCAGGGGCCGAGTTTATGCATCGATCGGGTTACGATGCCGATGCCCTTCTGTCTGTGATTGGTGTTTTGAAAGACCAAGAGATGTATCGACGCGTTCAAGCCAAAGCCTCGGGTAAGCCCACGGGTACCTATCACGGCTTGTATGCCAGCCACCCCAGAAATGACCTGCGCCTGCAGACGGTTATTAAAACAGCCAACACCCTCGATTTGGATGACCAGCCGGAAGACCCCGAAGCACCCGGGGTGTTCCGCAATCGTGTTGAGGGCCTGGTCTTTGGGGCAAGCGCGCAGTCCCAAGCTGAACCCAATCGTTTTTATCACAACAAACTCGACTTTACCTTCCGCTACCCCGAGGGCTGGTCGGTCGCCCAAGGTTCTAGAGATGTCACCGTGACTTCAAAAGATGGCAGCGCCTCAATGGCAATCACCCTGTCGCGCCTAGATGCCGGGGTAACACCGGTTGAATTTTTGACGAGTACGGCGTCGGGAGACTTAACGGACTCCCGTGAACTGGAGCAATTTGGCCTCAAGGGCGGCACGGCTATGGCAAGCGTTGGAGAGAGCACAAAGCGCTTGGCCGTACTCGATCACAAGTATCGCTTTCTTTTTGAGGGCACCGGCAATGACGCCGATGCTTTGATGATTATTGAAAGCTTTCGCCCCTTGGTGCCCAAAGAAAAGGCGAAAGGACCCAGCCGCACCCTGCATTACGTGCAGGTGCCGCGAGGCGCCACGCTGCAAAGCCTGGCCTCAGGTGCGCGTATTCCAGATGCCGAGGATCAGCTGCGGCTTATCAACGGCTACTACCCCGTGGGTGAGCCCCGCATTGGTGACTGGATTAAAACGATTCGCTGAGCGAGACTCTGGGCACGACAAGCCGTTAAGAGTACGCCATGAAAACCTTATTGCGCTCAGCACTACTTTTGATCGTGAGTTTTTGGCTGACGGTGGTGCAAGCTGATGTCACCGTTTATACAGCCGCGTTAATCCGTACCCTAGAGCCTGCATTACCCGAAGCAACCGCAGTCGCCGTGGAAGATGGGCGCATTGTTGCGGTCGGCAGTTTAGAAGACATGGAGCCTGTCCTGCGACTGCGAGGCGGTGAGATCGATCGTCGATTTGAAAGTCGGGTACTAGTCCCCGGATTCATAGATCCCCACGTGCATCCCTCCTTACCCGCTATTTTGACGCAGTTCCCATTCCTGGCGCCCGATGACTGGTCGCTGCCAACGGGAGAGTTTCCCGGTGCAACCACACCCGACGCCTATAAGAGTCGACTTCAGGCACTCGCCGCTGAACATACTGACCCCGACACACCTTTTATTACCTGGGGCTATCACCCCCTTTGGCACGGAGAAGTCTGGCGGGATGATCTGAACCAATGGTTTGGCAACCAGCCCGTGATGATTTGGCACCGCTCGTTCCATGAAATTATTGGCAACGACGCCGCCTGGGCCATGCTGGGAGTCACCGCAGAAGATGCCGCACTCACCCCTGAGGCCAACTGGGAAAGAGGACACTTTTACGAGGGCGGCTTAAAAGCCGTGGTGGCAAAATTGCGCTTTCTTTTCGAGCCCGCACGCTTCGGCAAAGGCATGCAAAATTTCCTCACCATGATGCACCAAAGCGGCGTCACCACCGCGCTAGATATGGGAACCGGTATTTTTGGCAACCCGGTGCAAGAAATCGCCAGCATTCGTGCCGTGGCCGAGGCCTATCCGGTACCCTCACGTATTATTCTTACCCCCATCATTCTGGACTTCATGGCACGGCAAGTGCCCCCGGAAGCCGCACTGGCCGAAATAAAAACCTGGCAGGCCAGCAATTCTGACCGCGTTACCGTGGGCAATCACTTCAAACTCATGCTCGATGGGGCGATATTTAGCGGGCTCAGCCAGTTTGGGCCGCCCGGGTACCTCGACGGCCATGAGGGCGTCTGGATGGCGCCTCGAGAGGTGACCCACGACTATGCCAAAACGTTTTGGGACGCCGGATTCCAGCTGCATGCCCATGCCAATGGCGACGCAGCCGCGGGTTGGTTTATTGATTTGCTAGCAACCCTATTGCGCGAGTCTCCCCGGCCTGATCATCGCATGACCCTTGAGCACTTTGCCTACAGCACAGAAGATCAAACCCGGCAGCTGAAGGCACTGGGAGCCCTGGTTTCTGCGAACCCTTACTATCACTATATTCTTTCCGAGCTCTACGCCGAGAGCTGGCTAGGTAAGGATCGTGCCGGGCAAATGGTCCGATTAGGCAGTTTAGAGCGCGCCGGAATTCCCGTGGGGCTGCACTCGGACAGCCCCATGGCACCCTTGTCGCCGCTTACGCTCATCTGGGCCGCAACCGCCAGAGAGACCATTGGTGGTTCACCGGGAATCGCCAGTGAAGCCCTCTCAAGAGCCCAGGCCCTGCGCGGTGTAACCCTCGATGCCGCGTGGATTCTGGGAATGGAAGATGACCTGGGCTCTGTTAGAGCCGGGAAAATTGCAGATTTTACCGTGCTCAGTGACGACCCAATGACTGTCCCTGACGACAAATTGAGAGACATTGAGGTCATAGCCACCGTATTTTCCGGGCAACCCTATCCGGTCTCAAAATGAGTCAACGGGGTGGATTGTTAGGGCGAATGCCCACCCAAAAGCGCTTATGACGGCCTGAAAAGCGCGTAAGATCACTTTAAAAACACGCAAAAGTGCGCTGTTAATTAGGTTGTAGCTGCTTGCCTTGGCGCGTAGGGTGACGATCCCGCTAGAGGACTACCCGCCATGAGCACCCCAGACACCCAGCCCAGCCGTTTCGATGCGTTGGGATTACCGGCCTTTCTACAGGACAACCTGCAGGCACTAGGCTACGAGACCGCCACACCCATTCAGGCGGGCACGATCCCCCTGTTGTTGGAAGGGCGAGACGTTGTCGGGCTGGCACAAACCGGTACGGGGAAAACCGCGGCGTTCGCATTACCCATCCTTGCGAATATCGACGGCAAAGTGCGTAGCCCACAGGCACTCGTACTGTGCCCCACGCGCGAACTCGCCCAGCAGGTTGCCGATGCCTTTCGCAGCTATGGCCGTGGCATGGGGGGACTAAGAATTCTCAGCATTTTTGGCGGCGCCGATATGCGCCAGCAACTAAAGTCTTTGCGGGAGGGCACCCATATCGTTGTCGCCACCCCCGGACGACTCCTTGACCATATTGAGCGTCGCAGTATCGATTTAACGGGCATCAATGCCGTCGTCCTCGATGAAGCCGATGAGATGTTGCGCATGGGTTTTATCGACGATGTCGATACGATCTTGGCGAAAACCCCAAAGCAGCGCAAAGTCGCGCTATTTTCAGCCACCATGCCCAAGCGGGTTCGCGACATTGCTAACAAACACCTCAGCAATCCCGCTGAAATATCGGTAGCCGCCGCCGCAACAACCAACGAAAACATTGAACAATGCTACTGGCTGGCCAAAGGCGCCAGCAAACTCGAAGCTTTAAAGCGCCTACTGGCTTTTGAAGATACCGAGGGGGTTATTGTATTTACGCGAACCCGTGAGAGCACCACGGTGATCGCCGAGCAACTCCGACAGAGTGGCCTCAAAGCATCGCCACTTAACGGCGATATGGATCAAAAAGTACGACTTCGAACCGTTGGCGATTTAAAAAGCGGGGCACTCGATGTTTTAGTGGCCACTGATGTCGCTGCACGGGGCCTCGACGTTGATCGAATTACCCATGTCATTAACTATGACGTGCCCTTCGATGAAGAAGCCTACGTACACCGTATTGGCCGCACGGGTCGTGCGGGACGCAAGGGCAAAGCCATTTTGTTTGTCGTACCTCGAGAACGGAGAATGCTGCGCAATATTGAACGCCTAACGCGCCAGTCGATTCCCGAAATCCGCCTACCTTCAGTACTGGCCATTGACGCCAAGCGCCGAGAGGCCTTTGCCAACAGTATTCGAGCCGCCCTTGCAGATCCCATGCAAGCAGAACTTGAAGAGATTATCGATACCCTGAACAACGACGCCGACTGCGACTACCGAAGTATTGCGGTTGCTCTGGCTGGCATGCTGCACAACCCAGGGGCCAGCAAAGGCGCAAAACACGCCAAGGCTGACAAGCACTCGCCTTATGGGGCTCGAGATAACCGAGACGAAAAGGCTCAAAAACCCAATCGCAAAGAGCGCCGGCAAGGCTTGCAAAAAAAGTCAGCCGCCTCTGAGTCCGATACCCCTTCTGCACCAAAGAGCGAGAAACACCTTGGCGAAGCGCGACCCCTGCGGGATCACCCTGACGTGCCGATGGAGCGCTTTCGCGTGGAAGTGGGTCGCAAACACGGGGTGAAACCGGGTGAGCTGATGGGCGCTATTGCTAATGAAGCCGGCATTGAGGGGCAATACATTGGCATGATCAACATTCTGGAAGAGTGTTCCACCATTGATCTGCCCGAGGGTATTCCGAAGTCCATTCTCAAGCACCTGAAAAAAACTCGGGTCAAGGGCGTACATCTAGCCATGGGGCGCGTGGCCTAGACCGGATAGCATTTGACGGCACAAATCACCGGGCACTAGGCGCCATGCGCTTAGCACTCGGTCGACATGACACCCCAAGATTGCCTTCACAACCACAGTTAACAGCACCCTTGGCAAGGGCAGGCAACATGGAGGGCGGCTAAGCGCTAGAGGCTGTATCCGCCCAACGCTGCGATTCCCGAGCTCTATCGTTCAACCCTCTCGTGTAACCCTCTCGTGCAACCCTATCGCGCAACAAAAAACTCACGTTGCCCTACGCATCGGCTCTCTTTCCTAAGCCTCCACTTTTACAAGCCTTTCGGGCGTCAACGCATTGGCTTTAAAACCCTCAAGCCCTACTGTGCTGTTAACATTGCGCCCTTTAAATGAAAGCGCCTCTGGACCTATACTTTGTTTCGGCTTCCTCGTTCGAAGTAGACACAAGCCTGTTTCACTAGCGCTTACAAACACTCTAAGGTTTACCGAAAAACTTTGCCCTTTAGCTTGATAACCGCGCTGTTAACGGCGCTACAGGAATCTCCATGACCGCCCAGCTCTGTGACGCACTGACCTTTAATAATGGTGCCAAGCTCGAAAATCGCTTCATGCTTGCGCCTCTGACCAATCTGCAAAGTGGTACCGATGGCGTATTGAGTGACGACGAATACCAATGGCTCACTTATCGCGCTGAAGGAGGATTTGGGCTGACCATGACCTGTGCCGCCTCAGTACAACACTCAGGCGTTGGCTTTCCCGGACAACTAGGTGCCCACGACGACCGGCACATTCCAGGCCTAACGCGTCTAGCAGCAGGTATCAAAGCCCACAACAGTCATGCGGTGGTGCAACTGCAACACAGCGGTATGCGTTCCCAACCCGACTACTGCGCAGGGGTTCCGCAATGCCCCTCAGACGATGAAGAAACCGGCTCAAAGGCAATGAGTGACGAGCAAGTACAAGCCCTTATTGACGACTTTATTGCCGCGGCAGAACGCTGCCAAAAAGCGGGCTTTGATGGTGTAGAACTTCATGGCGCTCACGGTTATCTGCTCTCTGAATTTCTGAGCCCCCAATACAACCAACGCGAAGATGGTTACGGGGGTAACGCCGCAAGTCGAGCTAAAATACTTTGGGACGTTATCGCGGGCGTTAATGAACGCTGTGGACGAGACTTTAGTTTGGGTGTGCGTTTGTCTCCCGAGCGCTTTGGACAACGAACCGCAGAGATTCGCGACTTGGCCGCAGCATTGCTTGTCGACGAGCGGCTTGATTATCTCGATATGTCACTGTGGGATCTCACGAAACCCGCCCATGATGAGGAGTTTGAGGGTCAGTCGCTGCTCGAGATTTTTACTGAACTACCCCGTCAGGGCGTTGCATTAGGGGCAGCAGGTAAGCTGTACAGTGCCGCCCAATGCCAAAGCGCCCTCGATCAAGGTCTCGATTTTGTCATGGTCGGGCGAGGGGGCATTTTGCACCATGATTTCCCCCGGCGCGCCTTGGCCGATCCCGAGTTTGCCATGGCTGACCTACCGGTCACCCGTGAGTATCTCCAACAGGAGCGACTGGGCACACCGTTTATCGATTACATGGCGAGCTGGAAGGGTTTTGTTGCAGACTGAGTTGCGTCTGCACAGCGACGAGGCGGCCGTAGGAGAAAAGGTTGCCTCGAAACAGTCCGCTAGGGAAGCTACGTTTGTTGGCGGGCACTGAGCATAACCCTTAGGTTACTCGTAAGCTCTGGCAACCAGTCCTCGCACCAAAGCCAATCGGAGACCAATTTCTTCCCGGGTGCAAAGGCCCATACCGGTACCCAAGGCATAGAGTAAAATCTCGGGGCGCTCTGGACGCAGTGGCGATAGCGCAAAGAGGCGATTGACCAGGGCTTCACCCATCACCCTAAACTCACCCCAAAAGGTGGCATCGGTACCCGGTGGTATCGCGATATGACACAGCTCCGTCATAGACTCACTGCCCAGTAACTCTAAAGCCGTCTCACCGGTGACCGTTTCTGGATGGGTCATCGACAGCGCATACACCAATCCCAAGCACCACCCGGCTCTTTCGACCTTCTGCTGCTGCGCTTGCTCCTGACGACCAATGTCCAAGGCATCGGCCGCTGCGCAGGCAACCGCGGTGACCAATGTTGTATACGTTAATACCGACAAGGCCTGACTTTGCTGCTGTTTGGTTAGTGCACTGGCCTGCTGATCAATGGCTCCCCAAATTAATTGGCGCAAGCGTGGATAGTTGCTGCCATCGGGATGGGCAATTTGATCAAACATGGCCGAGTAGGCCTGCTTAAACGCGCCAATTTGTTCGCGGTCTATCAAAGATCACTAACCAAAGCGGGTGTCGGCCACAAACGGGTTTGAGGCGCGTTCACGACCAAAGGTGGAATCAGGCCCATGCCCGGGAATAAACTGAATATCGTCGCCGAGGGGAAATAATTTTTCCCGGATAGAGTTAATCAGGTCGTCATGATTCCCCATGGGAAAATCGGTACGGCCAATTGAACCGGCAAAAATAACGTCACCCACCCAAGCTAACTTTTGTGGCGTGTGAAGAAACACCACATGCCCCGGTGTATGTCCCGGACAATGAATCACTTGAAACTGAGCCTCGCCTACCGTGACAGTTTCACCATCTTTCAACCAGCGATCGGGCTCAAAAGCATCTGCGTGGGGGAAATTGGCCATCTGGCACCACTCGGGCAACTTATCAATCCAAAAGCGATCGCCCTCCTCGGGGCCTTCTATGGGTACCTGCAGCCGCTGGCGCAACACATCACTCGCCGCGCAGTGATCCATATGGCCATGGGTTAGCAATATCTTTTCAACTTGCGCATCCATTTTTTCGACCGCAGCAAGAATCTTTTCAATGTCACCACCCGGGTCAACAATGGCAGCCTTTCCCGTTGCCTGACACTTCACCACCGAGCAATTTTGCTGATAGGGCGTAACAGGAACTATGGTAACCGCAAGTGTCATGAAACCTCCGAACTCTCGGCTGCCGCCGCCTCTGATCCCATGTCGCTGTCAGCGTGGGGATCGTTATAAATCGTCTCGTCGAGCTGCCCCTCACGGTGTGCAACGATGGTTGCCACGGTCGCATCACCCGTGACATTGACCGCAGTGCGAATCATATCGAGCAAGCGGTCAACGCCAATGATAAGAGCCACGCCCTCCACGGGCAGGCCCGCTTGGGTCAGCACCAAGGATAACGTAATGAGTCCCACACCTGGGACAGCGGCCGTTCCAATAGAGGCCAGTGTTGCCGTTAAGATCACCATAAGCAGCTGCATGGCACTGAGCTCGATACCATAAACTTGCGCAATAAATACGGTAGCGACGCCCTGCATAATCGCCGTACCGTCCATATTGACGGTAGCCCCCAAGGGAATGGCAAAGCCGGCCACACTTTTGGGCACGCCCAGCCGTTTCTCTACGGTACGCAAGGTAATAGGAAGCGTCGCTCCCGAGGAAGCCGTCGAAAATGCAAAGGCCCAAACACGACGCATTTTGGTTCTGAGTATGCCGGGGTTGAGCCCGGTTGTGGCCTTGAGAAGGAGCCCGTAAGACACAACGCCGTGAAAAATAAGCAAGCCCGACAAGGTAAGAAAATACGCCGCCAGATTGATAATGGTGCCAAAGCCCATTGTCGCGAACAGCTTCACCAGCAGCGCAAATACGCCCCAAGGGGCCAATTCAATCATGACCCCCACCATTTTCATGACGATCGCTTCCATATCTCGAAACCAGCTCGCTATGCGCTGGCCAGCCTCACCCGCTCGGGTCAGTGAGTAGCCCACCAAAATGGCGAACACAATCACCTGCAACATTTCGCCTTGCGCCATAGCGGCAAAGGGATTTGACGGGAAAATATTGACCAAAACATCGGTCAGCGGCGGCGGCATTTTCGGCTCGAAGGCCGTTGAAGCCTCAACCTGCAACCCCCGACCCGGCCCCAGAAGCGACGCGCCGACCAAACCCAAGGTCACTGCCGTTGCCGTCGTCACCAGATACAAGCCAATCGTTCGACCGGCAATGGCGCCCATTCTTGCGCTGTTACCCAAAGACGCCATACCGCAGATCAAGGACACCAATACCAGCGGTACGACCAACAGCTTTAATGAAGCTATGAATATTCTTCCCACAACGTCGAACACACCAAAAATAAGATAGGTGTTGATAAATTGAGCCAACGACGATTCGGCATCGATTTGTGTCAGCAGCACTTCAAGGCCTGACCCCAGCACAATGCCGGCAGCCATCGCCATTAAGATTCGATTCGTCAAAGACATTTATTTCTCCTCGCAAGGACCATCGGCCCAGCTTGCAACTGCGATATCGGCGCAGGCGTTGCACCCCGACGGATAGGTCGCTAATTTTTCCCCTGCCAGCGTGGCACACACCGGTGAATACTCCATGGTGCACACCATGGGGCGTGGGTCACGGCACTGGGTAGCCGCCGCCTTGTTGGAATTATCATCTTCAGGAACGTTCGTGCCCGACATCGGTGTACAGCCCACCAACACAGTGAGCAAAAACAGTGGCAACACAAAACGCATCATGACTTCTTTCCCTCAAACGATCGATTTCGCCAGCGCCTGTCAGACACCGAGATAGCAATAATCATAAACAGGCCATCGACCTGATGCACGCGGTCAATACAAGCGCCCACCACCTGATGCCATAACAGTGAATACTTTGAACGCCTAATAAAGCTTTGTAGAACCATCAGGCGCCGCGCAATAACCGATCACGCTGTGCCAAAAGATCGTCCTGCTGTTGTGCAATTTCAGCAGCCGGCGGCGGTGAACGCCAAAGCGCCATCGCGTCAGACAACCGTCTTTTGCAGGCTGACGTGGCTTGCGGTAGCTGCTCCGCCAACCCGCGCATGTCGGCCATTCGACCCCAGCAATTTAAGACGACATCACAGCCCGCTTCCAAAGACCGTTGGCCCGATAAGGGAACGGGTCCCTGAAGGGCCTTCATGTCAAGATCATCGGTCATCAAAAGCCCATCGAAGCCTATCTGCCCACGGATCACCTCGCCGATAACCTTTGGCGACAACGTGGCGCACTGCTCAGCATCCCAGGCGTCATAAACAATGTGGGCGGTCATTGCCATTGGTGCATGTGCCAGGGCCTTAAACGGCGCGAGGTCTCTATTCAATGCCTCAATTGACGCCGTTACTCTGGGCAGCGCCTCATGACTGTCGGCCAGGGCACGACCATGCCCGGGAATGTGTTTAACGACGCCCACCACACCCGATAGCGCGAACCCCTCCAATAGCGCAGCGCCAAGTTCCGCCACCATTGCCGGCTCAGCGCCAAAAGCACGATCACCAATGATGTCGTGGGCGCCTGTTTCGGGCACATCGAGTACCGGCGCACAGTTGACGGAAATGCCCAGTGCCGCAAGATCGAGGGCCAACGCCTGATAATTACAAACCGCCGCCGCTCTCCCACGCTCAGGCGACTGGGCGTAAGCATGGGCAAAATCCAGCGCGGGAGGCCAGACTCGCCAATGAGGCGGCACAAGTCGGGCCACCCGCCCCCCTTCCTGATCGATAAGAATGGGTAAATTGTCCCGACCCGTCAGAGTCTTTAAAGAGTCGGTCAGCCCTTTGACCTGCTGGGGGTTATCGATATTGCGCGCAAACAAAATAAAGCCCAAAGGGTCAGCACGACGGATAAGTTCCACCTCTTCGGCGGTGAGTGTGAGTCCTGACAGGCCGAAAATAGCGGGCAACATCAGCGCGAACCTCTTGCCAAAAAGCTGGAATTTTCAGGGCAGGCGCGGGCACAAAAACAACGCCCAAAACACACCGCCACAACATGTGGGCGCGGTACTGTTGGCATAGGCCTGCGACCAACCCGCGGCAGCACCGGGCCACCCCAGAACGTTTTCATAAACCGGCCTTTGAGCGCATCACCAGATTATGCGGCTGTAAAGAGGTGATACTTTTTCTTGCCCAAACGCACAATCCAATACTGCTCGTGCAGGGCATTTTCAGACCGAAAACAGACGGCAGTATCGATGGGGGGCGCACCTTCAACCGGTACCCCATTAATAAACACCGCTTTATTTTTGAGGGCGTCTTTGACCTGTTTGCCCGATGTCACCATGCCAACGTCAGTAAGCAGTTGGGTTAACGTCGGCGCCATCTCACCAGCCTTGAGGGCGGTCGTGGGCAGCCCGTCGAGCGCCAATTGCTCCAGATCATCCGCGCCCAGCGTGTAAGCTTCGCCCACAAATAGCGCTTGGGTAATACGCTGGGCCGCTGCCAGGCCCTCTGCACCATGAATCAGTTTAGTGACCTCATCAGCCAGTATCTGCTGTCCCTGAGGTCGCCCTTCCCGACTGGCATCGGCCTCTTCAATCGCCGCTATGTCCTCGACGGTCAAAAAGGTGAAGTAGCGCAAAAATTTGTAAACATCTTTGTCCGATGTATTTAGCCAAAATTGGTAAAAACTGTAGGGCGACGTTTTGTGGGCATCTAACCAAATGGTGCCAGTTTCGGTTTTACCAAATTTGGTGCCGTCGGCTTTCTCCACCAGCGGCATGGTCAAACCAAAGACCTGCCCCCCATGCAACCTGCGCGTAAGATCGATACCACCGGTGATGTTGCCCCACTGATCGGAGCCTCCAATCTGCAGCCCACAACCGTGTTGTCGATACAGCTCGGAAAAATCATAAGACTGCAGAATCATGTAAGTAAATTCAGTGAAGCTAATTCCCGAGCCTTCGCGCTCAATACGCTGCTTCACCGATTCTTTTTGAATCATATTGTTAATTGAAAAGTACTTGCCCACATCCCGAAGGAAGGTGAGCACATCCATGTCGGCTGTCCAATCGAGATTATTGACCACCTTGGCGCTATTTTCGCCCTCAAAATCAATAAACCGACTGACTTGCTGCCGCAATTTGTCCACCCAGTTTGCCACCACGTCGGGAGTGTTCAGGTTGCGCTCTGCCGCCTTAAAACTGGGATCACCAATTAATCCCGTGGCGCCGCCCACTAGGGCCAAAGGGCGGTGCCCCGCCAACTGGAAGCGCCGCAACATCAATAACGGCACCAGCGAGCCTATGTGTAAGCTGTCCGCCGTGGGGTCAAAACCGCAATAGAGTGTTCTCGGTTCAGTATCTAGCCAGTCAGCCAAGGTGTCTTCCCCGGCAATTTGAAAAATAAGACCTCGGGCGCGCAGGTCAGAAAGTAGTGCGCTGGACATAGCGAAAAATCTGTTTGTAAAGTGTTTGTGCATTATCCCACACTTTCACCGATGAACCGCGGTATCACGCATGACTCGCGCTTTTAGGCGGCTAGTGAACTCGCGTATACTTTCCCAACTAGTTAATTGGAGTGACCTTAGGTTGTTCGAACGCCGGAGACCTATACGCAGAGGCGCCACACCGCTGACCGCGCCTACCCCCACCGTCCGCCGATCCCGCCCTTGGGGCCTGTTGGGCCTGGCGATTGTGGCTGGGTTACTCGTCGTTTTAGCGATGCCCGACGCGAAGACCACCGCTACCGCACTCGATAGTCCTATGGCTGCTAAGGAAGCGGCCATTGGGCAGCCCGCCCTGGAGTTTATTGTTGTTGAGGCCACCGCGATTCCCACGCCACCGCCATGGCATGAGGAAACGGTGCGGGAAGGCGATAACCTGTCGTTAATCTTTTCCCGGGCAGGCTTTTCGGAGAGAGATGTCTACGAGGTCAGTCGCACTGATGGCGGACGGGGTCTGCGCAAGATCTACCCCGGTCAGACCATCGCCTTTAGGACCGGCACCCACGGCGAGCTCCACAAAGTTAAACACACCGAGTCGAAGCTGAAATGGACCGTATTCACCCGGGACGGCAACGATTTCAAAAGTAGCGTGACCCAGCGCAGTCCCGAATTACGCCAGGAAAGTGCCATTTTGCGCATCCAGTCTTCACTGTTTTTAGCCGGACAGCGCGCGGGGCTTTCTAACCGCGTGATCATGGGGCTTGCCGATGTCTTTGGCGGTGTTATCGATTTCGCACTCGACCCCCGGGTTGGCGATACCATTGAACTGGTTTACGAGGCTCAGTGGCTCGATGGAGAGAAATACGCCGATGGCGCCATTGTCGCCGCAGCCTTTACCAATCGAGGCACCACTTTCGATGCTTTTCGGTACACCGATAGTCAGGGCGATATGAGCTATTACAACGGCGAGGGTGTGAGCATGCGCAAGGCGTTTCTTAAAGCGCCGCTAGACTTTACCCGGGTCAGCTCCAACTTTAACCCCAACCGACTTCATCCTATTTACAAAACCAAGCGGCCCCATCGGGGCACCGATTATGCCGCGCCACGTGGCACGCCGGTCTATGCCGCGGGGGATGGCCGTATTCTGGAAGCCGGTTACACCCGTGCCAACGGCAACTATGTATTCATTCAGCACGGCGAAAACTACAAAACCCATTACCTGCACCTGCACAAGCGCAAGGTAAAACAGGGCCAACGCGTCACTCAGGGTGAGATTATTGGCACTGTCGGCTCCACCGGTGCGGCAACAGGCCCCCACCTTCACTACGAATTCCTTGTCAAAGGCGTTCATCAAAATCCCCGCCGCGTCCATAAGTCCCTCCCCAAAGCGAAGTCGTTACCCGAAAGTGAAATGGCGCGCTTTAAGTCGACAGTGCAAGCCCCCTCGCAGCAATTGGCGGTTCTTTACCAAGATAACCGTTTGGCAATGGGCCAACAGACCACTGGCAGCTCCGGTGGCGAGTGAGTGACCCGCGCTTTTTTGTTGGCCTTATGTCAGGCACCAGTGTTGATGGGGTAGATGCCCTTGTTTTGGCCCTTCGAGATGATCAGCTAGAGATTATTGCCTGCCACGATGAACCCTACCCAGAGCCCTTGCGGCTCGCGATACTGAGCCTCTGCCAACCGGGCATCAATGAAATCGATCGCTTGGGTGTTGTTGACCGAGACGTTGCCGATACCTTCGCTAAAGCTGCCCTCACCGTTATTGATCAGGCTGACCTCAAGGTGGGCGATATTGAAGCTATTGGCAGCCATGGCCAGACCATTCGGCACCGCCCCTCACAGGACAAAACGTTCACCTTGCAGATTGGCGATGCCCATCGGATTGCCGAATTGACCGGCATTACCACCATTGCGGATTTTCGTAGACGGGATATTGCAGCGGGTGGGCAAGGCGCTCCCCTCACCCCGGCCTTTCACCGTGTCGCCTTTGGCATGGGTGGCAATGCCACCGCCGTGGTCAACATCGGCGGAATCTGTAATGTCACCCTCGTTGACGCTAACGACAAGCTCATTGGGTTTGACAGTGGCCCTGGAAATACACTCATGGATGCCTGGGTTCGTAAACATCATGATCGCCCGTTCGACCAAAATGGTCTTTGGGCCGAGAGCGGCCAGGTCAATGAAGACCTTTTGGAATGCTGTCTTAATGATCCCTACTTTTCTGCCGAAGCACCTAAGAGCACAGGGCCTGAGTATTTCAATCTCAAATGGCTAGAAGGGCTGTTGGAGCCGCTGCCCTATCGGATCTCACCTGAAGACGTGCAGCGGACCTTGCTGGAGCTGACGGCAAGAAGTGTTGCGGCTGCATTGGACAATGAACCACTCGCCCAACTCGCCGTGTGCGGTGGCGGCGCCAAAAATACCTTGCTGATGACGCGACTCAGTGCGCTGCTTTACCCAACCCAGGTCATTACAACGAAGGCATTGGGAATTGATCCAGACTGGGTAGAGGCAGCAGCCTTTGCGTGGCTTGCTTCGAGAACCCTAGACGGCTTAGCAGGTAACGAACCCTCGGTAACTGGCGCTAGGGGCTATCGTGTTTTAGGCGCCGTGTTTCCCGCCTAGTAGCACTCTGGGGATCGCTTTCTGTGAGTTAGTCGGTGGGGCAACAATGCGCCTACCAGTGACAGGTTTTATATGGAGAAAGAAGCGCCGCATCCGCAGGTTGTCACCGCGTTGGGGTTATTGACTACAAAACGTGCGCCCTCAAGGCCTTCGGTGTAATCAACCTCTGAGCCCACCAGATATTGGTAAGACATGGCGTCAATCACTGCCACAACGCCGTCACGCTCTATGACCCAATCGTCTTCGGCGCGGTCTTCGTCAAAGGTAAAACCGTATTGAAAGCCCGAACAGCCGCCACCGGTAATGTAGACGCGCAGTTGCAGCGCCGGGTTACCTTCGTCGGTAACCAGGTCTGATACCTTGCGAACCGCATTCTCGCTAAGGCGGATTTCATTAGGGTCAAACGCTTCTACAACACTCACGTAACGCACCGATTGGTCGATTGGGAATAAAGTTTACCTCAAGACAGCCCCCGACAAAACAACGTCGGGCGCTAACTGCCGCTTAGAGGCCAGAACAAAAACGATCGAGAGCCTACTGGCCCTCTTCCGCGGCGCGCTTCTCTCGCTGCACCGCCAAGTCTTCAACACGCGCGCTAACGTGGCGCAGCCCGCCGTTAACTTTACAACCTACGGCCATTTCAATGAGGTTGTAGTAAACATCGCCATCGACCTCGGCTTTGTCGGACAACTCCAAGCGCTCGGCACTGTGTATATCGCCCTTAACCGCACCATTGACCATCGCGGAAGGCACATGGATGGAGCCCTCTACGTGACCCCCTTCCATGACACGTAGCATAGATTCTTTACCCTCGGCCGACGTAATTGAGCCAACCACTCGCCCTTCAACATCTAAATTTCCCGAGAAACTGATATCACCCGTTACCACTGCATCTGATGCAATTAGCGTTGTTGAACCCTGAACGCTGGTTAAAGGTCGGCTTTCTTTACGGCCCATCATAGTTATCTCCGTCGTATTATTTTTTGCAACCTATAAGGTATACACCATTAATTCGCTCCAGTCATGGGCTACCGATACCCGGTCGGTCTTGGGTTTGCGCACCACAACGTCAATTTCCACACGCTGTGGCGTAAAGCCAGGTGGCAACAAGACCTCTCCCTCAAAGCGCTGAAAATAGCGAAAATTAATGGGTAATGGCTCACCTGCAAGCCGCTCATCAAGATTGGCAAGCTCAAAAATTTCAGGCTGGTTATGAACACTGCCCACCAGTCGCAGCTTCAACTCACCGATAAAACGGTTTTCTGTCGGCTTTCCTTGCTGCACCACCAATTCGTAACGCCATCGCAGAGGGTCTGCGGTCGGGCTAAATCGGGGTAAGCGCAAACGCACCCCTTCGGCACGCTGCTCAGGGGCCATCACCTCCCGGTAAAACGCCAGCTCACCTTCAAGTTCTGTAATAACGCCTCGACTGTTAGCCAAAGACTCCATAAGTGTATTAAGCGCCTGCTTATCAAGTTCGGCTCGAGTTTCCAGTTCACTGATGCGATTTCTGAAGGCGTCGTTGCCATCATCGAGTGGAACGCGGCTGATCGAACCCGTGCGATGGCCTAAGCCATAGGCACCCACAAGCACCGCGGCTAAACAAGCCAACAAGAGTCCGCGCACAATACGAGTCCGACGTGGATGATCACGTCGAATAACGGTTCGGGGATGATGTCGCGCCACTAGCTCTTACCCCTCAAGGGGTGACAGAAATGAGTTCAAGGCCCCGAGATTCAGGAAGCCCCAACATAATATTCATGGCTTGCACGGCCTGACCCGAGGCACCCTTGGTCAGGTTATCTATTGCAGCCGTCACAACCACCGTATTGCGGCCCTGAGGTACCGTCACCGATAATTGGCAGCGGTTGTTGCCACGCACATAGCGCGTGTCGGGCTGCTCACCTGCCGGCAATACGTCAACAAAGGGCTCTTCGTCGTAATAGGCGTCGAACAACCCCTGGCAATCTACGGTCTGCTCTTTTAACTGTGCAAATAACGTCGCCAAAATACCGCGGTTCATCGGTGCCAGGTGGGGCACAAAGGTCAGTTGCACGGGCGCGCCGGCCAATTGCCCGAGGCCTTGCTCTATTTCGGGAAGGTGCCGGTGACCCCCGACGCCGTAGGCCCTGAAGCTTTCACTGGCCTCGGTGAGCAGGCTGGGAATTTTACCCTGTCGGCCCGCGCCACTAACACCCGAAGCACAGCTGGCCATTAACGGCTGCAAGTCTACCGCCCCCGCCTTCAAAAGTGGCATAAACCCCAGCTGCACGGCCGTGGGATAACAACCCGGGCAAGCCACCAAGCTGGCGTCGGCGATGGCGGCTCTGTTGACCTCGGGCAAGCCATAGACCGCGTTGGCACAAAGCCCGGGGCTTGCATGGGGCTCCCCGTACCATTGCGACCAAAGCTCAGGATCTAGCAGGCGATAATCGGCTGACAAGTCGATGACTCGGACTCCTGCGTCCAGCAATTGAGGCACGCTGCGCATGGCCACATTATGGGGAGTTGCAAAAAACACCAAATCGCAGGCTAAGAGGTCCGGAGAATCAGGATCAGTGAAAACCAGCTCTGTGTGGCCTCGAAGGGTGGGAAACAGCGCATCGAGGCGCCGACCGTTTTCGGTTCGCGAGGTAACCACCTGTACCGACACATCGGGATGCTTTAGCAGCAGGCGCAGCAGTTCGACACCTGTGTATCCGGTCGCTCCAATTATTCCTACCTTGACCATGAAAGCCTCGTGTTCTGATATGGTAGTGCGCATAGTAACGGAGATTATACGTCGAGGATGCCATGCTCTGGGTTCAGGCATTACATGTTATTTTTATGGTCTGTTGGTTTGCTGGCCTTTTTTATCTGCCGCGAATCTTTGTTTACTACGCTCAAGCTGACGACGTAAACACGCAACGCACCTTGGCCACCATGGCTAGAAAGCTTTTTAAGTTTGTGACGCCGTTTATGGTGTTGACCGTTATTTTTGGGCTTTGGCGGCTCAGTTATCAAATGGACTACTACCTCGCCTCCACCTGGATGCAGCTGAAGCTCGGCGGCGTGGCCCTACTCATTGCTTATCATGTCCAATGCGGAATCTATATGGGCCGCATCAATCGCGGCGAAGATGATAAATCCCATGTTTTTTATCGTTTTTTTAACGAGGCCCCGGTTCTGGTGTTGTTCGCCATTGTGGGCCTGGTTTATCTGCGACCGTTTTAATTCAGGACTTTCTGCACGGGTCCAGCCCTGCGATAATGTGCGGGTGTTACTTTAAACAAAGCTGAGTTGTTATGAACCGATCTGAAGCACTGTTCGAGCGCGCTAAAAATACGATACCCGGCGGGGTTAACTCACCTGTCCGAGCGTTTAAAGCCGTGGGTGGAACCCCGCGCTTTATGGAACGCTCCGATGGCGCCTATATTTGGGACGCAGACGGTCAGCGCTATATCGACTACGTGCTTTCGTGGGGCCCTATGATTATGGGTCACAACCACCCCGAAGTTCGTGAGGCCGTTATTAAGGCGGCTGAAACCGGCTTAAGTTTTGGCTGTCCCACCGAAATCGAATGCGAAGTGGCTGAACTGATCATCGATTATGTGCCCAGCGTGGAATTGGTGCGCATGTGTAGCTCGGGGACTGAGGCCACCATGAGTGCCCTGCGACTGGCTCGGGGCGCAACGGGCCGGGATAAAATCGTCAAGTTCGAAGGCTGTTACCACGGTCACTCAGACTCGCTGCTGATAAAAGCCGGATCAGGGGCCCTTACCTTTGGAGTCCCCAGCTCACCCGGGGTACCGGAAGTCCTGGCACAGCACACAATCACGCTACCTTTTAACGACACTGACGCCCTCGGGGTCGCCTTCGAGGAAATGGGCTCTGAACTCGCCTGCGTGATCATCGAACCCATAACCGGCAATATGAACTGCATCCTGCCCGAGCCAGGTTTTCTCGAGACCCTTCGGGAGCTGTGCACAAAACATGGCGTGGTATTAATTTTTGACGAAGTCATGACAGGCTTCCGCTTCGGTACGCAATGCGCACAAGGCTGGCTGGGCATTACCCCTGACCTCACTTGCTTCGGCAAAGTCATTGGCGGCGGTATGCCCGTGGGGGCTTTTGGCGGTCGCAAAGACCTCATGGAACATATTTCACCCTTAGGCCCGGTTTACCAGGCTGGCACCTTATCGGGCAACCCGGTTGCCATGGCCGCGGGCCTCACCTGCCTCACCATTATTGGTCGTGATGGATTCTATGACGCTCCTTTCCGCCATACCGAGCAGCTTGTTAAGGGAATGCAGGGGGCCGCAGACCAAGCAGGGGTTCCCTTTACCACAAATCATGCGGGGACCATGTTTGGCGGATTCTTCACTGATGAACCCAAAGTTACCCAATACCAACAGGTGATCAACAGCGACACCGAACGCTTCAGCCAGTTTTTCCATAGCATGCTCGAGAGCGGCATCTATTTGGCCCCCGCGTCCTTTGAGGCGGGTTTTATGTCCTCAGCACATAGCGATGCCGATATCGAAGCCACCATCGCTGCTGCCGCCAAAGCATTTGCCAGTCTTTGAGGAGATTCGTATGACCACTGCAAGAGGGCCCTTTCCGCAAACCCGCATGCGTCGCCTGCGAGCGCAACCGTTTGCCCGTGCGCTGGTCTCCGAAAACACACTCGCTGCGCAGGATCTCATTTACCCGGTGTTTGTTTTGGAGGGTGCGCAACAGCGAGATATTGTTGCCTCTATGCCCGGTATCGAGCGACTCAGTGTCGACCTGTTGATTGAGCAAGCCCGGGAGGCCGCCGATTTGGGGGTTTCTGCTTTTGCGTTGTTCCCCGTCGTGGGCGCCGAACACAAGTCGCTGCTTGCAGAAGCCGCCTGGTCTCCCGATGGTTTAGTGCAACGTACCGTGGCAGCCCTTAAAGATGCGGTGCCCGAGCTGGGCATCATGACCGATGTCGCCCTGGATCCCTACACCACCCATGGCCAAGACGGCATTATCGATGACACCGGGTATGTGCTAAACGACATCACGACCGACACCTTGGTCAAGCAAGCACTGTCTCATGCTGCCGCGGGGGCAGATTGTGTCGCCCCTTCCGATATGATGGACGGCCGAATCGGTGCCATCAGGAACGCCCTGGAAAGTGCCGGTCACGTCAACACCCTCATTATGGCCTATGCCGCCAAGTACGCCTCTAGCTACTACGGCCCTTTCCGGGATGCGGTGGGCTCCGCCGGCAACCTCAAGGGCGGTGACAAAAAAACCTATCAAATGGATCCGGCTAACCTCAATGAAGCCGTGCATGAGTGTGCCCTCGACCTACAGGAAGGCGCCGACATGATTATGGTGAAGCCCGGCATGCCCTACCTTGACGTGGTGCGGCGGGTGAAGGATGAGCTGTGCGCGCCAACTTTCGCCTATCAGGTCAGTGGCGAATACGCCATGCATCAGGCGGCCTTCGCACAGGGATGGCTAGACCGCGATGCGGTTACTTTGGAATCGTTACTGGCCTTTAAGCGCGCAGGTGCCGACGGCATCCTGACTTATTTCGCTTTGGAAGCCGCACGGCTCCTCAACCAGTGATTTCAGAGCAGGACTGATCACCGTGAACCGGATGGGGTTAGCGCCAACCGGAAGGCTTCATCTACTGTTGCTGCTCTTGGCGTTGGTTTTAGCACCCCACGGTTTAGCCGACACAACCACTGAAGACAATCCGATCGACACCTGTACCTGTCTCTGGCAGGGCAGCTTTACCGAGATTGCCGACACCGCCGACCTCATTGTTTTAGGGGCCGTGACACAACACCGGGGCAATGCGGCAGATTTTGCTATCGAAGAAATACTTCGCGGTCCCGACTGGCATACGAGTATCAGGGTTTGGTTAAAAGCTAAAAACTACTGCCGACCCGATATCGAAAATTTCCCCCCCGGGAGCCGCTGGGTGCTAGCGCTTAAACATATCGAGACGCTGCCCAGTGGCGCCTTTGACCCATTGACGCCGAATATCAGTTACGGGCGACTTAATGACTGGATTCTCTCTAATTGCGGCGGGTATTTTCTTCAGGCTCAAGGGGGTACCGTTCGCGGCAATTTGATTCCGGGCACACCCCGATGGGATTTTGATCCCGATATGAACCCAGTACTTGTCGATCTACTGCGCGGCCATTTACAGGGCCAAGTGACCGTTGAGACATTAAAAAAAGCCGCTCAAGAAGACCCCGAGGCCCGGGCCTTAATGCTAAATACCCGCAGTTTTTTACGGGGACAGGACGATCTCTTAGGCGAGGACAGCGAGCCTAGCAACCCGCCTTAACTAGCGCTCTACCGCCTCGATCAACTCATCAATCATCATCAGCGAAAGTCCCCAAATGCGACTGTCCTGGTAGAGATACGAGTCAGACTCGACTTGAGTACCCCGCCATTCCCATTTCAGGGGTACACGGTTGCTGCGGTCCATTAGAAAACTCAGGGGAACTGAAATCACCCCATCAACCTCGTAGTTCAAATCGAGTGCAGGCAACTGTTCGACCCGGTAAATAAACGGCGCCACCAGCATTTCGGGGCGATCTGCTCGCCAGCCGGTATTCACGTCACCTAAAGCACAAACTTCATGGCCCAGAGCATCGAGATCTAGGGCTATTTCTTCGCGGGTTTCGCGGATCGCGCAAAAGCGGTCATCGATATCTTCAGGATCTCGTCGACCCCCAGGAAAGGCCATATGACCTGACCAGGGGTCTCCCTCGCGTTTAGCGCGTCGAATCATAAGCAGACAAAGCTCGTCGTCGCACTCATGCAACACAATAGCCACCGCGGCACGACGGGTGACCTCACCAAAGGCACGGCTGGGTTTTTCATACTGCTGCAGACGGGGGATAAGCTGCTTATAAACCAATGACACGATACTCTCTCGGCAATTCAAGACGGCAGGGTAAATGCAGTTAACATGACTCCCCTGCTTAAAAAGTGCCGCCAAGTTTACACGCCTAGCCCGTTCCGTGCTGCTGCAGCCGGAAGTGTGAAGATGACAGTAATACAAACTCGGGACAGGGCCTTAAGCAGTGACATCGGTTATCATCAACACATCGAAACAACCACTCAAGGACAGCACAAGTGACGCAGTATTCTGTTTATGCCATTGGGGCCGCATTGGTCGACACCGAAATTCAAGTCAACGATAGCGATCTGGACACGATGGCCGTTGAAAAAGGCCTCATGACCTTAGTCGACCAAGAGCGCCAAGCAGAGCTGATGGGTCACCTACAGGGACACCTGGTTGGCGCCAATCACGCCTCTGGGGGCAGCGCTGGCAACAGCATGATCGCCACGGCCTTGTTCGGCGCTCCTACGTTTATGAGCTGCAAGGTGGCTGATGATGCTGATGGTGATATTTACCTCGCCGATCTTGAGGCCTCTGGGGTAGCGCATAGCCTCACTAACAGGCGCGGCAGTGGCACCACCGGCAAATGCCTAGTGCTCATTACCCCCGATGCTGAGCGCAGCATGAACACCTATTTGGGCGTATCGGAAACCTTATCAGTTGCCGAGGTCGATGATCAGGCGATTGCCGATTCAGACTGGGTCTACTTGGAAGGCTATTTAGTCACATCACCCACGGGACACGAGGCGGCACTGCACACACGCCAAGTTGCCGAGGCCAACAACGTAAAAACCGCCATCAGCTTTTCTGATCCTGGCATGGTTATGTATTTCCGAGACAATATGGAGCAGCTCGTGGGCGACGGTGTCGACCTGGTGTTCTGTAACGAAGCCGAGGCCCTTGAGTGGGGTAAAACAGATAATCTGGAGGCGGCTCTGGAGGCGATTAAGCAAGTTGCCAAGAGTTTTGTAGTGACTTTAGGGGCCAAAGGGGCGATTGCCTTTGATGGCAGTGCCTCGTATCAGGTAGACGCACATACCGTAGAAGCCCTGAACACCAATGGCGCCGGGGATATGTTTGCGGGTGCCTTTTTATACGCACTCTCGCGAGGCGAGGGCTTTCAGCGCGCCGGAGAATTTGCGGTGCGAGCGGCCGGAGAAGTCGTCAAGTACTTTGGACCTCGCCTACAGGCCGAAGGCTACCCGGCACTGCGCCATGAATTTTTTGGTGATTAATCCGCTCCGGCCTTACGTATAACTTTCTGTAGCAAGCCAACTTGACGCCGCAGACCAAGATGAGACGAAAACTATGAGTGAGCTGACAACCAAACCCGCAATAAAACCCGATCCCCTGTATCAGATGCTGCGACACGAAGATGTCGATGCTTTTAATGCCAGCCGTGACAGCATGGATACCAGTCATTTGAAAAGCGGCGACTACCGAGGGCGCGATCTGCGCAAGCTCAATGCCGCCGGGCTCGATTTCTCGAATGCCTACTTTCGCAATGCCGATCTGTCAGGCATTGATTTTCGTGAAACCAATCTTCGGGGCGCCAGCCTCATGGATGCCAAAGTCTCAGGAGTTTATTTCCCAACGGAGCTTAGCCCTGAAGAAATTCGACTGTCCCTAAACACCGGCACCCGCCTCCGCTATGAAGAAAAGGGTTAACACATTCATGGCAGCCTCGGCGCTTCGATCGTTTTTTCTGGGACTCGTTCTTTATTTACCACTACTGACACAGGCTCAGGGGTTGGGAGATCTCGTTGCGCAGTCTGATACCTTCCTGCCGGTTGATGAAGCGTATCAACTGGAGGTCGAAATAGTCTCCGAGCAAGAAATTCGTTTGTACTGGCAGATCGAAGATGCCTACTACCTTTATCAACACCGCTTTAAGGCCAAACTAGAGAGCGAGCAGGGGTTGCTCAATACGACCTTCGAATTTTCCCCCGCGCTGGACAAAAACGACGAGTTTTTTGGCGATGTTAGCGTGTACTACAGCTACGCAGATATCCGACTCCTAGCCGACCAAGGGTTTTCAGGGGCAAAGTTATCGATCACGTCACAAGGGTGTGCCGACGCCGGACTTTGCTACCCACCCAACACCGAACACTTTATCGTCAATGGACAAACCGGCGCAGTCACGCGGGTCGACAGCGGCACCCCCCTCACGACAACAGCCGCCAATTCAGCTGCTAGCCCAGCAATGGGCGCAGCAGAGAACCCCAGCGGCAAGGCCGGCCCATCCTTATGGCTGGCGTTGGTTTTTGCCTTTATGGGCGGCATTATCTTAAACGCCATGCCCTGTGTTTTCCCTATTCTGTCCTTGAAAGTTCTAAGCTTTGCCACGGGAGACCCCAGCACCCATCACCGTCATACCTGGTGGTATTTAATCGGGGTGGTTGTCAGCTTTGTGGCTGTCGCAAGCGTCTTAATGACACTGCAAGGTATGGGCTCAGCCATTGGTTGGGGATTTCAACTGCAGTCCCCCGGCTTCGTCATTGCCCTCGCTTACCTTTTCACCGCCATGGGCTTGTCACTATCGGGCATGGTGCAATTTGGCGGCAACCTTATGAACCTGGGGGGCAATCTCGCCAGTCAGGGGGGTAACCGCGGCAGCTTTTTTACCGGTGTTTTAGCCGTCGTGGTAGCCAGCCCCTGCACCGCCCCATTTATGGGGTCAGCTCTGGGCTTTGCACTCACTCAGCCAGCACCGATCGCGCTATCGGTGTTCGCAGCGCTGGGGGTCGGCATGGCCAGCCCCATGGTGCTGCTCAGCTATAGTGCCCTGGCGCGCCGGGTGCTCCCCCGACCCGGAGCCTGGATGGAAACGCTTAAAGAGCTGCTGGCCTTCCCCCTATATGCCACCGCTGTCTGGCTGCTCTGGGTAGCCGGCAAGCAGGCTGGCGTCGACACCATGGCGACGGCCCTGGGCGGGTTGGTCATGCTTGCGCTGGGCTTATGGCTTTATCGAGGAAGTCATCTGCGCCGCTTTATTGCTGTAGTGTGCATTGGCCTCGCTCTGTTTTTGGCCACCCTTCGAGGGCCGACCCCAGAAGCCGGCACTGAAGTTCGGCGTGAAGGTACCGTTGTCTGGTCAGAAAAAGCGCTTCAAGGGCTGCTTGATGAGGGCGTGCCCGTCTTTGTCGACGTGACTGCCGACTGGTGTATCACCTGTCTCGCGAATGAGCAGGCGGTGTTATTCACTGATTCGATGACCGCAGCCTTCGAAGAACGCGGCGTTGTCTACATGGTCGCCGACTGGACTCAGTATGACCCGGTCATTGGCACCTTTGTAAATAGTCACGGCCGCAGTGGCATTCCGCTCTATGTCATGTACCCGCCAAACGCCGACCCGTTCATCTTGCCCCAATTACTCACTTCGGGAATCGTTCGCGATGCACTGGATCGGGTCTCCAGCACAGGGACTGCGCCATGAACTCTGCGGCCACACCGCGTCGTTGCCCAGGTACTTTTTCGCGCCATCTGAAAACCGGGTGCGTTTTACTGCTTGTCGGCATTTGGGTTAGCCCAATGGCCGTGGCCCAATTGCGCCTCGACCAACTTTGGGTACGCGCTATGCCTCCCAACCAAACAATGACGGCGGCCTATGGTCGGCTGTCTAACTCAAGCAATGTGCCCTTAGTCGTCACCGGCGCTAGCTCGAGCCTCGCAGCCGAAACAACACTGCATGAAAGCCGCTTAGAAGACGATCGCATGGCAATGGTTCCCGTCACCGACCTAACGTTGGCGCCGGGAGAAGTGCTGGAGTTTCAACCCGGTGGTATACACTTGATGCTAATGGGCATCAAAGCGATGCCAGCTGTCGGCTCAGAGGTAGAGATTTGTCTGCTCAGCGCCGAAGATAAAGCCTGTGGCACTGCCATTGTGCAACGAGATGCCGACAGCATGACGCATCACCACCATTGAGGAACTCAACCTGATGTCTGTTATCAGCCGGATTCGCACTTTCTTACAGCAGGCCAAAGACTCACTGGTTTTATCGGGGTTCTCCAGTACCGACAGCCCCACGGGCAAGATCTTAGCGGGCGTTGCTGTCCTTTATATTGTCATCATGATTGCCCTGGGCATCTGGTGGAGTGCCGCACCCGCCGCTTTCAGCATGGAGACAAAAACCCAAAGCTACGCCGAGGACAGCGGGCAACCTCTGGTTCCCGGTAGTGCTACGACCCTTGCGCTGATTGAAGTCATTGATACCTTGTTAGATAAAGACGGTGGCTACACCCACAACGACCTACTGCCGCCAGGCCTGTTCATGGATAACATGCCCAACTGGGAATATGGCGTTCTGGTGCAGTCACGGGATCTCGCTAGGGCACTGCGCGAAGTCTTGAGCCGTTCACAAAGCCAATCTCGGGAAGACGTCGATCTGACTCTCGCCGAGCCCCGAATCAATTTTCAGTCCGACAGCTGGATACTTCCGGCCTCGGAAAGAGAGTACCGCAGCGCCAACAAATACCTAAAGGCCTACTTGGCGCGCTTGCCTCAAACAGGCGGCGACGGGGCGCAGTTTTATGCTCGAGCCGACAACCTAGGCTTCTGGCTGGGCATGATTGGAAAGCGTCTGGGAAGCCTTTCCCAGCGCTTATCCGCCAGTGTCGGTCAGCGGCGCCTCAATACAGATCTCGCTGGCGACCCCACGGCGGCTGCTTCAACGGATGATCCCGAGGACCAAGAAATCAAAACACCCTGGTCTGAGGTGGACGATGTATTTTATGAAAGTCGCGGGGCCGCTTGGGCTCTGATTCATTTTTTAAAAGGTGCTGAAATCGATTTCGCCAGCGTGCTGGAAAAGAAAAATGCGCGGGTCAGCTTGCAACAAATTATTCGCGAGCTTGAAGCAACTCAAGCAACCGTTTGGAGCCCCATCATTCTCAACGGCTCAGGTTTTGGTCTGTGGGCCAACCACTCGCTGGTCATGGCCAACTATATTTCCCGGGCGAATGCAGCGCTCATTGACCTCCGTGAGTTACTAGCCCAGGGCTAGCAGGGCGTTACGAAATACGCTTTGTGCACCGTCTTGCGCAGTCGCAAGCCCGCCCTGACCGTCGATACATTGAGACACATCTGCTTAACGACTTGAGGCCGTCTGTTGGCTCAGCGCGACAGCTTTGGCCCCGCCAGTAAGGTCCAGCCCTCTAGCTCTTGCACTGCACTTAAAGCGACCCAAGGCTTGTAGGCTTCAATTAAAGCCGCAGCCTGCTCGGAGAGTAAGCCCGCAAGAATCAAACGCCCCCCCGGATTCATTAAGTCAATCAAGGTCGGTGCCAGTGCCTCGAGAGGGCCCGCGAGTATATTGGCAATCACCAGATCAGCCGGCTGCAAGCGTCCTTGAGTATCGGCCTGTGACACCAAAAAAACATCGAGCTGATCTTGAGTAATCGCGTTGCGCTGCGCGTTATCCCATGTGGCCGTTACCGCCTGCGGATCATTGTCGACAGCAAAAGCTTTGGTAGCACCGAGCTTCAGACCGGCAATGGCCAAAATGCCCGAGCCACAACCATAGTCTATGAGATTAACGCCGGGCTGAATGGTGGCATCGAGTTCACCAAGGCACATGGCGGTGGTCGGGTGGGTACCGGTGCCAAAGGCAAGGCCCGGGTCGAGATTAATATTGACCGCATGGGGATCCGGCGGCTCGCACCAACTCGGGCATATCCAAAGGCGCTTACCCATTTTTAAAGGCTCGAAATTTTCCATCCAGGCGCGCTCCCAATCTTGATCAGGAACAAAATCTGCGGCATCGGCCGACGCCGTTACCCACTGCTGTGGCACGCTGGCTAAGATGGGGGACAGGTTGATACCCACCTCAAACAGGGCCACCAGTTTGATGTTTTGCCAAAGGGGGGTCTCACCCGGACCCGGCTCAAGAAGTGGCTCGTCGGCATTGTCTTCCAGGGTAACCGCGAGGGCGCCCTGTTCAAACAGCCAAGACTCCAAATGCTCAAGCTGGTCGGGGGTTGTACTGAAGCGTAGCTCTTGCCAACCCGCGTCGGTCAATGCTCGTGTTCCAGCTTACTCTCAAGGTAGTGAATGCTGACGCCACCGGCCATAAAGGAAGGGTCTACCACTAACTCGCGGTGGAGCGCAGAATTGGTGCGTATACCCTCGACCACCAACTCATCAAGAGCCTGACGCATTTTGACCAGTGCTCCAGCGCGAGTGTCTCCGTGGGTGATCAACTTACCAATCAGGCTATCGTAGTGCGGCGGCACGGTGTAACCACTGTAAACATGGGAATCGACACGAACCCCAGGGCCACCCGGGGCATGAAAGGTATTGATCTTACCCGGCGATGGTAAAAAGTTTCGGGGATCCTCGGCATTGATGCGACACTCCAGAGCGTGCCCCTTAAACACCACATCCTCCTGACGAATCGAGAGCTTTTCACCCGAGGCAATCAGTAACTGCTCCCTGACGATATCGACCCCCGTGATCATCTCCGTCACCGGGTGCTCTACCTGCACCCGGGTATTCATTTCAATAAAATAAAAACCGCCATCTTCGTACAGAAACTCAAAAGTCCCGGCACCGCGATAACCAATATCAATGCAGGCCTTGACACAGGCTGCGCCAATTTCATCACGCAGCTTCTGATCGATACCGGGTGCAGGTGCCTCTTCAATCACTTTCTGGTGACGACGCTGCAGCGAGCAGTCACGATCACCCAAGTGAACGGCATTGCCCTGACCATCGGCAAGCACCTGAACCTCTACGTGGCGCGGTCGCTGAAGAAACTTCTCGAGATACACCACTGGCGAACCAAAAGCCGCCTTGGCCTCTGACTGCGTCACCTGAATAGAGCTGAGCAAGACTTCCTCATTGTGCACAACGCGCATGCCGCGACCACCACCCCCCGCCGCGGCTTTTACGATCACGGGATAACCAATATCCCGGGCAATACGCAAAACCTCATCGGGGTCATCTGGAACAGCGCCCTCTGAACCCGGCACCGTGGGAACTCCCGATCGCTGCATTTGGTGTTTTGCCGACACCTTGTCACCCATAAGGCGAATGGTCTCGGCGGTTGGACCAATAAATACAAAGCCGCTTTTCTCAACCTGCTCGGCAAAATCGGCATTTTCCGATAAGAAGCCATAGCCCGGGTGGATCGCATCGGAATTGGTTACCTCGGCTACGCTAATAATCGCAGGCACATTGAGGTAACTCAGTGCAGAATTTGGCGGGCCAATACACACGGCCTGATCTGCGAGTCGCACGTGTTTCAATTCACGATCGGCTGTGGAGTGCACGGCAACGGTCTTAATGCCTAACTCACGGCAAGCACGCAGGATTCGTAGGGCAATTTCGCCACGATTGGCGATCAAAACTCTCTCTAACATCAAATGATTCCTCTCGGTCGGTAGCTCATTGAGCCACCTCCAGGGTCAGGCAATGGTGATGAGGGGTTGGTCAAATTCTACCGGCTCGCCATCGGCAACGTGAATTGCCGTGACCGTACCGGCCCGATCAGCTTCAATCTGATTCATCATCTTCATGGCTTCAACAATGCACAGAACATCGCCAACACGTACGGTTTGTCCTACCTCAACAAAGGACCCCGCCTCTGGACTGGGGGATCGATAAAATGTGCCCACCATTGGGGACAGCACGGCATTGTCTGTCGAGATCGCCTCTGCCGCGGGTTCTGCCGCTACTGGGGCAGGCGCGGGTGCTGGCGCCACAGCAACCGGTGCCGGCATGGCGGGTGGCGGATGGTTTACGGCTGCTTGCGCGGCATAGCTGTTACGGCTGATACGAACCGATTCCTCACCCTCTATGATTTCGATTTCGTCAATATTTGACTCTTCCAACAGCTCAATCAATTTTTTGACTTTGCGGATATCCATCGTGTCGATCCTCAAACAGGCTAAAAATTTTAGTTCAGTTTTTTCAATGCACTGGCCAGGGCGCAGTCGTAACCGAAACTACCCAGGCCACAAATAACGCCTTCAGCGATGTCAGATAAGTAACTGTGCTGGCGAAAAGCTTCACGAGCATGCACGTTAGAGATGTGCACCTCAATAAAAGGGATAGCCACCCCAAGCAGGGCATCACGCAGCGCTATGCTGGTATGTGTGAACGCTGCGGGGTTAATAATAATAAAACGTGTATTGGCTGCAGGGGCATCATGAATCGACGCTATCAATTCGTGTTCTGCATTGCTCTGGACACACGAGATGGAGACATGAGCTCGCTCGGCCTCTGCACATAAACGCGCAGTGATCGTTTCTAGAGATTCACTCCCGTAGCGATCTGGCTCTCGTGACCCCAACAAATTCAGGTTGGGTCCGTTGATTAACAAAATATCAGACATCTCAACAATTCGCTGCTTGTTCACGTAATTTATATTAGTTTTCGACGCATTCTGAACCATACGACTCGGCCTGTCTAATGGATTGGCGCAAATCAATGCCTGCTCACTGACAGAAAAATCTGGGCCGCCACCGAGCGCTCGTGGTGTGCTACTGGTTAAAATTTAACCTTTCTACTTCATCCTTTCGCCATTGCGGGGTATGCTTTGTCACCCCAGCACGCACCCGGGTAAAAGCTAGTGGCTAACACGCCAACCCCAAAAGTCATCCGCGCCTCTTCGCACCGTCGAACAGAGACGGGCGCGTCTACGCCTGCAGGTTTGCAGATTGGCGCCTTACAGTTGGCTAACCCCGTGGTCCTGGCGCCCATGGCCGGGGTTACTGATTTGCCCCTGCGAGAACTTTGCGTAGGCCTAGGTGCAGGTATGGCCGTGGCAGAAATGCTCACCGCCGATCCCAAACTACTCACCTCACGCAAATCTTCGCTGCGTCGCTGCCACAGCGCCCAAGGCGGGCTACGATCGGTACAAATTGTCGGGAGCGAGCCCCAGCAACTGGCCGAAGCCGCGCGGCTCAACGCCGATGACGGTGCCGATATCATCGACATCAATATGGGCTGTCCCGCTAAAAAAGTCTGCAAAAAGGCCGCAGGCTCAGCGCTTTTGGCCGATGAACGCCGGGTTGCTGAAATTTTACAGGCAGTGGTGTCTGCGGTTGACGTGCCGGTAACCCTCAAAATTCGCACGGGAATCTCACCCCAGCAGCGCAACGGTGTAGCCATTGCAAAAATCGCAGAAGATGCTGGCATCCAAATGCTCACTGTCCATGGCAGAACCCGGGCCGACCGCTTTAAGGGCGAGGCCGAATATCACACGATTGCCCGTATCGTCGATGCAGTGGGTATTCCTGTCCTCGCCAATGGCGATATCACAACACCGGCCAAGGCTTTGGCAGTGCTGCAAACGACGGGTGCCGCGGGCATCATGATTGGTCGCGCCAGCTTGGGGCGCCCCTGGTTGCCGGGAGTCATTGCGCAATCGATAGCCGGGATCAACGTTGATCAGCCCTCACTCTCCGAACGCTTTCTGCAGATGCGCCGCCATTTAACCGCCCTTCACGACTTTCATGGTGACTTCATGGGCATTCGCATTGCCCGAAAGCATGTGGGCTGGTTCTTTGACGCGATTGAGGCCGAGCTACCCGTGGCGGTTAATGGCTGGAAACGGCAGTTCAACGCCCTCGAAGCCACCGAAACCCAGCAAGCACTGCTGCAGAATCTTGAGCGCCAGTGCCGTGATGGCCGTTCAACGCTACGCGATGACGAGCTTGCCGCGTGACCTCAGATAAGGCCTCGACGACACCACGCCCTCTCCGTGAGAGTGCCCAAGAAAGCATTGCTCATTTTTTTGAGCAGTTGGATGGCGCCACCTGCACCGATCTTCACGCGCTGGTTATTGCGCAGGTTGAAGAACCCCTGTTGCGCACCGTATTACAAGAAACAGGTGGCAACCAAAGCAAAGCGGCCGCCATGCTAGGCCTCAACCGAGGTACGCTGCGCAAAAAACTGCGTCAGTACCACCTCATCTAACCCTTTTACTTCGCCCTTTAGGACCTTTCTCACCATGACTGAGTCACACCTCGCCCCTGTACGCCGCGCACTGATCAGCGTCTCTGACAAAACTGGCATCGTTGATTTTGCGCAGGCGCTTATCGATCGACAGGTGGCGTTATTGTCTACCGGGGGAACCTGCAAATTGCTGCGGGAAGCAGGCCTAGCCGTTACCGAGGTTTCTGATCACACCGGTTTTCCAGAAATGATGGACGGGCGTGTCAAAACGCTGCACCCGACCATCCATGGCGGCATTTTAGGCCGCCGGGGTACTGACGATGAGATTATGGCCAGCCACGCTATTGCCCCTATCGATATGGTCGTGGTTAACCTGTACCCCTTTGAAGCCACGGTTGCTCGCCCCGACTGCAGCCTTGAAGATGCCATTGAAAATATCGATATCGGCGGACCTACCATGGTCCGCGCCGCCGCCAAAAATCATCGTGACGTCACCATCGTGGTCGATGCCGGAGATTACGGCTGCCTGATAGAAGAGCTGGACGCCAACAACAATGCCATCAGGCAGGAAACACGATTTGATCTCGCCATTAAAGCCTTTGAACATACCGCACATTACGACGGCGCCATCGCCAACTACTTTGGCCAACAGTTGGGTAACGGTAGCGAGGGCTTCCCTCGCACGCTGAACCTGCAGCTGGTTAAAGCCGAAACGATGCGCTACGGCGAAAACCCCCATCAGCAAGCCGCCTTTTATCGTGAGCACGACCCGAAAGAAGTGGGTATTGCCACGGCGATTCAGCTGCAGGGTAAAGCCTTGTCCTACAACAATGTCGCCGATACCGACGCCGCCCTTGAATGCGTTAAAAACTTTCAAGAGCCCGCCTGTGTCATTGTGAAACACGCCAACCCCTGTGGTGTTGCCGTATCGAGCTCCCTCGGTGAAGCCTACGACCTGGCTTTTAACACCGACCCGGAATCGGCCTTTGGTGGCATTATTGCGTTTAACCGCGAGTTAGACGCCGCTACCGCCCAAACTATTGTCGATCGACAGTTCGTTGAGGTCATCATCGCGCCAGAGGTCAGTGCCGCCGCACTGCCTGTCATAGCGGCCAAGAAAAACATTCGGGTTCTTAAAACCGGCCAATGGGCCGCAGCCGAGGGTGCACTAGACTTTAAGCGGGTCAACGGAGGCTTGTTGGTACAGGATCGTGACGACGGCATGATCACTCAGGGCGATCTGCAGGTGGTCAGCCAGCGCCAACCCACTGAGCAAGAGTGGCAAGACTTACTGTTTGCCTGGAAGGTCGCCAAATACGTGAAGTCTAATGCCATTATTTATGCCGCCGATAGTCGAACCATTGGCGTGGGTGCTGGGCAGATGTCCCGGGTCAATTCTGCGCGCATTGCAGCCATCAAAGCCGAGCATGCCAAGCTTGAGGTCCGGGGTGCCATCATGGCATCGGATGCCTTTTTCCCCTTTCGCGATGGTATCGACAGTGCCGCCGAACGCGGCATCGCTGCCGTGATTCAGCCCGGCGGGTCGATACGTGATGATGAAATTATTGCTGCTGCCGACGAGGCAGGTATGGCCATGGTCTTCACCGGCATGCGCCATTTTCGTCACTAATAGGCAGCGAGGAAGCCACGATGAATATTCTTGTTGTCGGTAGCGGTGGCCGCGAACACGCACTGTGCTGGAAGCTTGCTCAAGGGGCCCATGTTGATCATGTCTATGCCGCCCCCGGTAATGCCGGAACAGCGGGTGAACCCGGGGTAACCAACGTCGCCCTCGATGTTATGGACTTTGAGGAATTGGCCCGCTTTGCCAAGAGCCACGATATTGCGCTAACGGTGATTGGCCCCGAAGCGCCCTTAGTCGGTGGTGTTGTCGATCATTTCACGACTCAGGGGCTCGCCTGCTTTGGGCCCAGCCAGGCAGCCGCACAACTGGAAGGTTCTAAGGCTTTTACCAAGGATTTTCTGGCCCGCCACAATATTCCCACGGGCGCCTACGCCAACTTTACTGAACTCGAGCCCGCATTGGCCTATCTGCGCGCACAGGGTGCTCCTATTGTGGTGAAAGCCGACGGTCTCGCTGCGGGTAAAGGCGTCATTGTTGCCGAAACCTTAGCCCAAGCCGAGGAGGCGGTGACCGATATGCTGTCGGGCAACGCCTTTGGCGAGGCGGGGTGCCGGGTGGTCATTGAAGAATTTTTGGCGGGTGAGGAAGCCAGCTTTATTGTTATTGCCGATGGTGATCACGCGCTACCCATGGCTAGCAGCCAAGACCACAAACGCATTGGCGAGGGCGACACCGGCCCAAATACCGGCGGTATGGGTGCCTACTCGCCAGCGCCAGTCGTAACCCCAGCCATTCATGAGCGCATTATGAATGAGGTGATTAATCCGACATTGGCGGGCATGGCCGCCGATGGCATGCCCTACACGGGCTTTTTGTATGCCGGGCTAATGATTGACGAAGCGGGCAACCCTCGGGTGATTGAATTTAACTGTCGCTTCGGCGACCCAGAGACGCAACCCATTATGATGCGTCTGAAAAGTGACCTCGATGCCCTGTGTAGCGCCGCCCTTGCCGGACGGTTGAGCGAGACAACCGCTGAATGGGATGATCGAGCGGCGCTGGGCGTGGTGCTCGCGGCCTCAGGGTATCCCGGGAGTTATCCCAAGGGTGCGGTTATCGAAGGGTTAGATCAGGCTAATTCTGACGACATAAAAGTCTTTCATGCCGGCACCGAAGACAGAAACGGCGTTTATCACACCAGTGGGGGCAGAGTGCTGTGTGTGACCGCACTGGGCCCTGATATTCTCGCCGCGCAAACATCGGCCTATGTTGCCGTCGACACTATCCATTGGCCCGGTAAAACCTTGCGGCGTGATATTGGCTGGCGGGCTATAGACCGCTAAAGTAGCGCTGACGCCAAAAGAGAACCCCGTTATGAGTGAACGCGAACTCACCCCCGTCGACCGATTATTGGTCGAAGTTGATGGCATGCTGAGAACGCTCTCGCGCCGGGGGGCCTCAGCCATGCGCCCCTCCCCTGCGGCTGGGCATAGTGACAGCAAGTTATCGGACCGAGAGCAGAAACATTCGGCGGGGCTCATGCGGGTTAATCACACGGGGGAAGTCTGTGCCCAGGCGTTGTATCAAGGACAGGCGCTGACCGCCAAAACGGCAGGCACCCGAAGCGAAATGCAAGAAGCCGCCCAAGAAGAGATTGATCACTTGGTTTGGTGCGAAGAGCGTCTTGAAGAGCTGGGCACTCGACCCAGCATACTCAACCCCCTATTTTATGGCGCGTCGTTTGCCATGGGAGCCGTTGCCGGCTTAGTGGGTGACGGCGTCAGTCTGGGGTTTGTTCATGCCACCGAAGAGCGTGTCGCGAGCCACCTGCGCAGCCACTTGAAAACACTCCCCGAGACCGACCGTAAATCACAGCTGATTCTTCAAACCATGCTCGAAGACGAAGAACGTCACGGTGAAAATGCACTTAAAGCAGGAGGTCTTGAGTTGCCTCAGCCCGTGAAGCGCGCTATGACCCAGGCCTCAAAACTTATGACGGGCAGCACCTACTGGATCTAATGCACGGGAGCCCTCTCCCTCTGAACGCTAGGGCGACTCCGCCTCTTCAACCGCGAAGCTGTGAGTTACTGCCACGCCAGCCTTAGACAACATAATAGACGCTGAGCAGTACTTTTCTGCCGACAGTTCTACGGCGCGGCGAACCTGACTTTCCTTAATACCATGGCCGGTCACCACAAAGTGTAAATTCATCGACTCGAAGACCGCGGGCACCGCATCCACACGCTCCGCCTGAAGCTCGACGCGACAATCAGTGACCTTCTGCCGCGACTTCTTAAGCATGGCTATAACGTCATAAATAGCGCAGCCGCCGGTGCCCAAAAGCAGCATTTCCAGCGGCCTGAGGGACTGATTTCGCCCACCTAGATCCTCGGGACCATCCATCACGACCGTATGCCCACTGCCTGACTCGGCCACGAACATCGCGCCATCTAACCACTTCACCGTTCCTTTCATCGCTGTGCCACTCCGCGCTGTTGCCGCATAAAAACACGGTCTGCTGTCTTCGATGGCGCATGATAGCGATTTTCCGAACCCTTCGTCATAGAACACGGCTAGCTGTTGAGTGTCGGGGCTATTAGCCCAAACTGCAGGTCGGATACTGTGACTCAGGTCTCGCAGCGCTTTAAGATTCGCGGTAACCGGCAAACGCTAGACACTTTTTTAGGACGGCCAAGCAGGGAATGTTTAATTTAATTTTAAATATTATTAAACAGGTAGCGTAAAACGATTTACTTTATTTAAATTTAGCCGTTGAGCTGCGGTAATTAATAGCTCAGACTGGCAATCGGATACTGTGAGGAATATCCCAAAATGAAAGCTGAAGTCCTGCGCCAAATCCCTGAAGTCGAAAATTTCCTAAGGCAATGTGAGCGGCTTACCTTCAAGCAACGTCAGACTATTGTTAAACAGGGCGATCCTAGTGACTCGATTTATTTGATTTTAGAGGGTTCGGTCTCGGTCATTATCGATGGCGACGATGACGACGCTCAACAAGAAATGGTCGTGAGCTACCTTAACGCTGGGGACTTTTTCGGGGAAATGGGCTTGTTTGGGGAGGAAGCTCGCACCGCTAACTTGGTCGCCCGGGTACCCGTAGAAGTTGCCCGCATCAGCTATGAGCGGTTCCATCAAGTGCGCGGCAATTATCCCGACATCCTCTTTGTGCTCGCCACTCAAATCGGCCATCGGCTGCGAACAACGACGCGGAAGCTTACGGACTTGGCTTTTGTCGATGTGGCGGGAAGAATCGCCCAAACCTTGAATGATTTAACGAATCAGCCCGATGCCATGACGCACCCCGAGGGCATGCAGATTCGGATTACCCGCCAAGAGCTGGGCAAGATTGTAGGCTGCTCTCGAGAAATGGCCGGTAGGGTGCTTAAAGCACTTCGTCAAGATGGGCTGATCGAAGTTGCCGGCAAAACGATTGTCGTGCTGCGTGAACCCAAAGACCCTCTGCCCAACGACTCGCACTAGGTCGCAGTATTTACGTACCCCTCGATTAGCGAAGTAAAAATCTGTAATAGGCATTGCTTTTTTTGCCTAACCTTTGGGTCAACGCATAGCTCAGAAAAACCTCACAAACCTGCAGGAACAATCAGCTTTGACTTGGCGGCTTACGATGCGTTCTCGGCTCAGGCGACAGAGAAAAATGGGGTGTATGGGCGTCCTAATTTGACAGCCTCTTGCTTTGACCAAGGCACGTACTGCAAGATGACAGCAAGAACCAACCTCTCAAAACAATAATAAATGATGAAGAAACCATATCTACCCCACATTGATGGGCTGCGCGGCATTGCCGTCTTGGCGATACTGCTCTTCCACTT